>Ga0233437_1000343_pt1 | contig 108210 bp, 97 predicted proteins | sample SI_122_August201_FD_182714 | JGI IMG/M metagenome (GOLD analysis project Ga0233437, IMG submission 182714) | Seawater microbial communities from Saanich Inlet, British Columbia, Canada - SI_122_August2016_200_MG | ecosystem: Environmental > Aquatic > Marine > Inlet | place: Canada: British... | reverse complement strand
GCTTCCAGTGCAACTTTGAATTTGAATTGACTGCTGTGCTTTTTTCGTCTTTTTGTCACTGAAAAACCTCCACAAGTTTCAGATATTCTATCTTAGCCTGTGGTCTAGTTTTTGGGGGTCATTATAGGGATTACAAATTCCCTTTGAGCCTTTTTGCTTTTATTCGAACTATTCGCCCCATTCGCAACATTCGTGATACACAAGGAGAACAAAAATGGATTTAGGTCTCAAAGGAAAACGTGCCCTCGTCATCGGTGCCTCACGTGGACTAGGCTATGCCGTTGCCAATACCCTCGCCGCAGAAAAATGTCGTGTAGCCATAAGTAGTCGTGGTGCTGAAAAACTCTCAGTTGCCGCAAAAGAAATTGCAGACGCGCAAAATGTATCGGTATTTGCCCTTCCCGCTGATATGAGTGATGCCTCTGCGCCAGGAAAAATCGTCAAGCAGGCTGTAGATGCTCTCGGGGGGCTGGATCTGCTCGTCACCAATGCGGGCGGACCTCCCCCAGGTAGATTTGAATCTTTTACTGAAGAAGATTGGGCAAAAGGAATTGATCTCTCTTTGATGAGTCACGTTCGTCTCATCAAAGCAGCGCTGCCTTATTTGCGCGAATCAGATGCAGCGAGTGTGCTAGCGATCACTTCTTATTCTGTGAAGCAACCTGTTCCCAATCTAATTCTTTCCAATAGCATTCGTGCGGCAACGGTTGCGCTGACAAAGTCGCTCTCTATAGAATTGGGTGAGGAGAATATCCGCTTCAATTCTATTTTACCGGGTTGGACGAAAACTGAACGGGTTACAGAATTGATGACGGCGCGTGCTCAAGCCAATGATACGAGTATCTCGGAGGAAATATCCAAGTTAATGAAAGATTGTCCTTTAGGTCGTATGGCAGAACCGCAAGAATTCGCTGACCCCGCTGTTTTTTTGCTTTCGCCTGCGGCCTCTTATATCACAGGCGTGAGCTTGCTTGTGGATGGGGGCATCTCGAAGGGCGCGATTTAATGCAAGTTGCAGGTTGGTTGATTTGCAAGTACACTTTCAATCTTCAACTTTTAAACCTGTAACTCTTATCGGAGATAAATAATGAAAACCTGCTTCAATTGCAATACAACCGAAAAAGAAATCCCCTTGCTCGATTTACATTATCAGGAAGGGAAGCTCTTCATTTGCCCGCGTTGCCTGCCCCAACTGATCCACAAACCCACCAATTTAGTTGGCACTTTACCCGGCGCAGAAAAAATCCAACCCGCAGACGAAGTTTAGTCTTTACACCACAAAGGCACAGAGCGCACAAAGGTTTTTGGGTAGTGGTAAAACAATAAGTGATGATGATTTTGCGAAGCAGTTTTATCGCTGAAGCAATCTCGTTTTTCAGATGATGGAACTGCTTCGTCGCAAAAGCATGCTCCTCGTAGAATCAATATCACTTCAATTTACCCATGACCGATTTTTTTATAGCCACAAAGAAAGCTTTGTGCTTTTTCGACAAATCTTTGTGACCTTTGTGTCTCTGTGGTGAACTCCATGAAAAAACTTTCTTTTCTGACTCGCACCTCCTTTCTAATCGGCGGATTTTTCGCGCTCGATAAAGGACTGGCATTTTTACGCTCTATTATTATTGCGCGTCAATTTAGCTTGTCTTTTGAGTTAGATGCGTTTAATGTTGCCAACAACCTGCCAGATATGCTCTTTGCGCTCATCTCTGGCGGGGCGATGTCGATGGCGCTCATTCCCGTTTTGAGCGAGTATCTGGCAACGCGTGGCAGACCAGAAGCGTGGAAACTTTTTTCGCGTATCGCAAATTTGGCATTTCTCATTACGGCTGTTGCCTCTGTTTTTATCGCTATTTTTGCTGAAGAAATTGTGCGAGCAGAGATCGGAATTGCGCCCGGATTTGGTATCGAGCAGCAAGAGACTATTATTTCGTTGATGCGTTTAAACCTGATCGCCACGACTATTTTCTCGGTCAGCGGTTTGGTGATGGGTGGCTTACAGGCAAATCAGCATTTCCTATTGCCCGCTATGGCGCCCATGCTCTACAATATCGGGCAAATTTTTGGGGCGTTAGTTTTCTCACCTTCTGAGCCTTATAGCTTCCTCGGCATCACTTTACCTGCGCTCGGATTGGGCATTTATGGACTGGTTTATGGTGTAATTCTCGGCGCAGCGTTGCATCTTGGTATCCAAATTCCGGGGCTGGTGAAATACCAATTCCGCTGGACACCTTCGATCACGATCAAAGATGAAGGCGTGGTCAAAGCGCTCAAGATCATGGGACCGCGCATCATCACCATGCTTGGTATTCAGCTCGTTTTCATCGCGCGCGATAATTTTGCTTCGCGGATGGATGAAATTGGCGCAGTCACCGCCCTGACCTATGGTTGGATGATTATGCAAGTCCCTGAAACGCTCTTGGGCACAGCTATCGCGACCGCTATTTTGCCTACGCTTTCGGAATATGCGGCAACGGATAATTGGACGAAGTTCCGTGAAACGATAGAGAAAGCTATCCGTGTGATGATCGCGCTCACACTCCCCGCCGCTGCAATCTTGTCCGCAGGTTTGCTACCGTTGGTACGCTTGGTTTTCGGCTTCGACGTGGGAGGCACCCATCTCCTCACGTGGACAGCGCGCGCCTTCCTCCTGACGCTGGCGGGATATGCCATTCAGGAAGTCTTATCGCGGGCATTTTATGCACGTAAAGAGGCGCTTGTGCCCCTCTTTACGATCTTCCTGCGCTTTGGGCTGTATATCTTGGGAGGAATCATTGTTTTGAACTATTTCCCCGAATTGAGCGCAACCGGATTTGCGTTGGCAGAATTAGCGGTAGTTGTTGAAGCCGGGGTGATGCTTTATATAATGAATGCACGTTTACCCACGCGCGTTACGGCACTTCCATCCCTCTTGCGGGGATTAACAGCAGCCTTGCTCGGTGGCGTATCCGCTTATGCAATTGCGCTCTATCTCCCCGGTGGGGCGGTTGTGACTGCTATCATCGGAATGCTGGTTGGCATAGGCGTTGCGCTGCCAATTATATGGACAGAAGTGCGCCTTCTCTTTAATTTGTAAACGTGTATAATAGCCCCCATGTCTGAAACAACTGAATCAACACAACCAATGAAAGCGCAGAAAAATCCGCGCAGAAAACGATTTTGGATTACCCTTTTAGGCTTTTTTATTATCATTGCCTTGGGGGTTTTTGGCGGATATAACTCTGGGATCACGGTACGCACTGATGCAGAAGCAACGCAGATTTCAGCATCGCTTGGTGTAGAGTTTGAACGAGGCGCAATCGCTTTAGCAGAAGGACGCTACGATCACGCTCGCCAACACTTTGAATATATCGTGCAGCACGATGTAAGTTATCCCGGTGCTGCTGAGGGGATGGCAGAAGCAATTTTGGGGATGAGCTTTACAGCAACACCTGTGCCAACGCTGACCCCAACCTTGACCCCAACACCCGATATGCGCGGCGTGGAAGCGATCTTTGCGAACGCCGAAGCCCTGATAAATGCCGGTGATTGGGCAAATGCCGTTGCTGCGCTTGATCAGCTTCGCAAGGAAGACCCCAGTTATCGCACTGCTGAAGTAGACGGAATGTATTACTTTTCTTTGCGTCAAAATGGTTATGATAAGATCACCAAAGAGGGCGATCTCGAAGGTGGTATTTACTTTTTGACATTGGCAGAGCGTTTTGGACCCCTTGATAGTACGGCAAATAATATGCGCGGCAATGCGCGGCTTTATATCACTGCGGCTACTTTTTGGGAGATCAATTGGGAACAGGCAGTGAATTACTTTGGTCAACTGGCTTCCTTTGCCCCCAATATCTGGGATGGCGCTTCGAATCAAACTGCGGGACAGCGCCATTATTATGCGCTCATGCGTTACGGCGACCAACTTTATAATAAAAATAATGATGCCTGCGGTGCTTACGCTCAATACTCAAATGCCTTGGCTTATGGCGCACTGGATGAAGTCGCTGCAAAAAATTCAAAGAAAGCCTATGAAATTTGCTACCCGCCAACAGCAACGCCAGAGCCAACTGCTATTATTATCGTAGATACGCCAACAGAAACGCCCACTACTCCCTAAAGAATGGATACCATGCCCGTTTGGGCTTTAGCCCTCACTTATTGGGCACATATGCTGGCTACCGTGCTTTGGCTCGGTAGCCTTGCTGCTTTAAGCCTGCTGATTTTGCCCGCCCTTCGCAAGGTGGACATCAAATCGCAGGGGATATTGCTCGAAGCCATCCAAAAGCGGCTTGATCCGCTGGCTTGGTTCAGCATTGCGCTTTTGCTGGCAACTGGCATGTTCCAGATGAGCGCAAACGCTAATTATGAAGGCTTTCTCGCCATCAGCGGGCAGTGGGCTTCGTCCATTCTGATTAAACATATTTTCTTTTTAGCGATGATCATTATTAGCGCAGCGCAGACTTGGTGGTTGCTACCATCCATGCGACGAGCGATGCTACGACAGCAAAAGAGCGGGGATATGGCGGAGGTAGAAGCTTTGCAAAAACATGAAGCTCTCTTGCTAAAATTGAATTTGATTTTGGCAATTTTGACCTTGGGGATGACGGCACTAGCAAGGGCAGCCTAGATAAGACGCGGATAACGTAAATTTACATCGATTAAAGCAAAAATGCTCAAGGGTTTTTCCCTTGAGCATTTTTTTATTAACTCTTTCACTGCTCAAACGTTGAGCGTGCGTAGATGTTTTTTATATTTCACTAGGCCAATGACCGGCAGCGCTAAGTTGAGACCTAGACCAATAAAAAAGTGAGGGTTCAGAAAAATATTCGGGAGAAAACCCTGATCCACAAGATAAAGCACCGACCAAGCCCCCACAGGGATATTCAGCAAAAGACTGACGACCAAACCGGCGTTATAGCGTTTGCGGGCTTTAATTCCCAATCCGATATGTGAAAGACCGGCAAAAAATGAGAAGTAGGGCAACCAAAGACCATAGTCATAATTTTTAGCGGCGAGCAAGCCAAAAACAGGCAAGATGATCCAGATCAAAATGATATTGAGATAGAAAACAAAGTCCTCGTCGAGGGGCTTATCTTCCGTCTCGAATTTCATGATATCCATATTGAAAAACTTGCCGAAGCCACCTGGGAAGACATATTCTTCGGTTTCATGGAGCAGATAGAGGGGTGTTTGCAAAAGGAGCAGAAAGAGAACAAAGTCGGTATCCTTGACTAAGGCGAAGAGAAAGACAAAGAGAAAGATGGAGATAAGGAACCCCGCTTTTGCCCAATCTCGTTTGAACCAAGCAAAATATTCTTTGAGAGTCATTTTTATTTTCCTTTATTGGTTGTTTGGTTTTAGCGTCGCTAAGAAGATACGCACAAATTCAGAACTCATCTTTTCGACGGGAATTTCAGCGGGCAGCAAATCTCTGACAGGGTGCATACCGACGGCATACCCAAAAATCATGCTCAAAAAACTTTGCGCCGTGACCTGTGGATCGGCCACCTGCACTTTGCCTTTATCACGCTGTTTTTCAAAATAGCGCACCAACAGCTCGATCATGCCCTTCGGGTTTTGCGCCAGCGCAGTTTTCATTTCTGGGAAATGAATCGATTCGAACATCAACATGCGGATCGTATCTTGCTGCTCGAGGAAGAAACGCAGGGCGTGCTCGCTGATGAGATGTAAATCCGCTGCAAAATCATAGATAAGCTGTGCTTCGAGCATACCAAAGTTCACACCACCACCTATCTGCTGAAAAACGGCATGAAAGAGTTTCTGCTTATCGCCAAAATGACGGAAGAGGGTCACTTCGGCAACACCAGCCTTGTCGGCAATCCCCTGCGTGGTGGTACGGGCGTAGCCAAGCGACTGGAAAGATTCTGCCGCCGCATCAAGGATGCGTTGACGGGCTTTCTTTTTTCGGGAAGATGTTGTGTTTTTCATAAAATGCTCAAAATGTAAGCGACCACTTACATTTTAGTTGTTTTGTAGAATTTGTCAAGAGATATTCCCACTTACAAAAAAGAGAGCGAGTGTTTCAAAAACACTCGCTCTCTTTTTTTCTTCTTACGCCCCAACTTCCTTCAGAGCTTTCAGCGCCGCTTTGTGCAGTAGTTTGCCAGCTATTGTACTTTCCTTGCCTGCATAAACGACTTTGACGTTCCCCCACTCCTTCTTGCATAAAAATATTCCTTGGCAGTGACAAGGCCACGTCCAGAAGGGTGCTCACGAGAATGTGTAATTGTTTTTCGCTCCATTCCTTCCCGGTTCACAATCCACATCCCAATTTTTTCCTTATGGGCACTGATTAGCCATCCAGGAAGATATTTTTTATCAGGGTCATCAAACAAGATTATATAATTAGAGTTATTCGCTATTTTTTCAATTTGACTAAAAAGAACCTGCTCAATACGTATCCCAGTTTTATCGTAAAAATAAATTCCCTGTTCCGTCACTTTTGTTTTGGCAGCCCTTTCATATACATAAAGCCCTTCATTTTTCCCAAGCTCGTATTTATATTTTCCTTTATTGAACTTTTTATCTCGGATAAAATTCAACTCGCCAGGAGTCCGCGGCTCCTCGTAAAGACTTTTATGGTATTTGAAATAATCAGCTGTTGACACAGGGTTCCAGAAGAAAAGAAAAGCAGCAATACCAAAAGAAAGAATCATTGGGATAACATGAGAGGCAACATGGTTACCCATCTCGCTATCTGACACAGGGCTTAAGAGAAAATCAAGGCTCACAAATAAGAACACACATAAGAAAATTAGGCCAAAGATAATCTTTATCATTTTTTTAGCTGTACCTTTATTCTTTTTTCTCATCTTTTCCCCTTCCACTTTTGATATAACTTTTACAGGACAAAAAAGATAATACCATACTAAATAGTGGTTAAAAAATCGCATATTTAGAAATCAACTGTTTTTTATAAAAAAAGACCGAGTGTTTTGAAATACTCGGTCTCTCCTTTTTTCTGTCTACGCCCCAACTTCTTTCAGGGCTTTCAACGCGGCTTCGTGCAGATGTCCATTTGTTGCCAGCACGCCGCGATTATTGACCAATTTGCGTCCCGACGAGAAATCGAGTGGTTTGCCATCGAGATCGCTAATCCCTCCGCCTGCCTCTTCCAAGACGATTGCGCCAGCGGCTTGATCCCAAATTTTTTCCTGATAATTTGGCATTTTTGGTGAAAGCAAGCGCAAGATGACCTCGCCCTCACCTGCAGCCAGCACAGAATATTTTGCTTGGCTGTCCATCCGGATAGGATCAGCTTCTGTACCTAAAGCGGATGCAATCTCGTCGATTTTGCTCACATCCGTATGCCCCGATTCAAATGAGCGCATCAGACGGGCTTCACTCGGGTTCGCACGTGGGGAGACTTGAATCCGTTTCCAATCATTATTCTCGGCATTATCCATTTCCGTTAACCACGTCCCTTCTCCCCGTACTGCGATCATCAACGTGCCTGCGCCGCCCGGCTCGGAGATATAGCCATCTGTCAGGTTGGGGCAGCCGAGCACGCCGATTTTGACATCGCCATTTTCGACGAGGGCGAGGGCGACGGCATATTGGTCGCCGCGAATGAAGCCCTTTGTCCCGTCGATGGGATCAAGTGTCCAGAAGCGTTTAGCGGGGTCTGCTGCTCCTCGGTCAATCCACTCACAAACAGAATCAGCTGTACTTTTTGGGATGAAGCGGGCAGCGTATCCTGTGACTTGCTCAAGAAGATGTTCCGCACCATCTTCCTTGAGGGCATCTGATGCTTCTTCTCCGACCAAAACAGCATCGGGAAAATGTTCCATCAGCATGTGGGAAACAAGGGCTTGAGATGCGAAATCCGCAACCGTGACGGGGGATTTATCGCCTTTGGTGAGGGCGTTATCGGCAGTTTCGGTTTGGACTGTTTTGACAAGCTTTGCGGCCTGACGAACAGCATCGAGAGCGAATTTGACTTCGGGGTTGTTGATGTCGAACATATTTATTTCCTTTTTCAAAAAGTAGGGGCGGGTCTTAGACCCGCCCCTACACAATTTACGTTAGTACGCCAGTGAGATCATATGCCATTGCACCTGTGATGCGGACAGGGACAATCTCGCCAATTTCGGCATCACCTTCGATGAAGATCATGCCATCAATTTCGGGCGCATCACGATAAGAGCGACCAATGGAGATGCCCTGCTCTTCGTCGTAGCCTTCGATAAGGACATCGAGCGTTTTACCGACATAGGACTGGTTAATTTGAAGAGAGATGTTCTGCTGTAGCTCCATCAGGCGTTCCCAGCGTTTGTCTTTTACTTCGGTTGGGACAGGATCGCCAAGCGGCTCGCTGGTTGTGCCGGGTTCAAAAGAAAAGGTGAATGCACCGACACGATCGAAGCGAGTCTTTTCAAGGAAATCGAGTAAAGCCTGAAATTCTTCTTCGGTTTCGCCCGGGTACCCGACAATAAAAGTTGTTCGGATGGTCAGATTTTCAATACGCTCACGCATTTTGGCGAGGGTTTTATATACCCAATCCATATTTGCGGGGCGTTTCATGCGTTTTAGCACGGCGGGGGAAGCGTGCTGAAGGGGAATATCGAGATAGGGCAAAATTTGCGGACGTTCTGCCATCACGTCAATTAAGCGGTCAGTGACATAGCCAGGATAAGCGTACATGATACGGATCCAGTCTATGTCGGGGACAGCGTCTGTGATTGCTTCGAGCAAAATGGCAAGCCCGTCTTTCATGCCGAGATCGTGTCCATAATCAGTGCTATCTTGGGCAATCAGAATAAGTTCAAGCACACCATTCTCGTAGAGAATTTCAGCTTCTTCTACAATATCTTCGAGGGGGCGGCTGACAGCTGTGCCTTTGATGAGCGGGATCGAGCAAAAAGCGCAAGGACGGCGACAGCCATCGGCTATTTTTATATAAGCGCTGGAGCCAAAGACGTTGGCGCGTAAAACCTCGCCTTCATCTGTGCCAACAGTTTTGGCATTTTCTGGCAAATGATACAAAATCTCGGGGCGATAATTATTGCGCATTTTGCGGAGTTTCTTGACGACTGTCACAATATCCATCCAGCGACGTGTACCGAGCATCCCGTCAATGGCAGGAACTTTCTCTGCCACATATTCGCTAAACCGTTGTGAGAGACATCCGGCTGCGATAAGCAATTGCCCCTCGATTTTTTCTTCGGCAAGTTCGTTCAGTACTTCGATGGATTCATCGCGGGAAGGGCCGATAAATCCACAAGTATTGACGATGAGAACATCTGCCAGAGCAGGGTCTTCGGATGCGCTGTAGCCATCCTGTAATAAAAGCTGTGCCATCGAATCCGAGTCAACGGTGTTTTTGGCGCAGCCTAGTGAAACTAAGTGAAATGTATTTTCTTTCATGTTTTAACCAGAGATAAAAATAACCTTATTTATATACGTCTTTGCGAGGCAGTTTCATCGCCGAAGCAATCTCCCGAACAGAGACAATTGAGAGTAGGCTGCTTATTGGACAGCCTCTGTATTTACCGCGGTGGACGTTTGTGTCGGCGAAGGCGTAATTGTTGGGGTAGGTGTTGCCGTCGCAAGGCTTGTCGGCGTTACCGTTGGGGTTAAGATACCGCGTGCACCGTAAAGACGTTGCACAACCTCGCCAAATCCACCCATCAGCCCCATATCCTGTTGATTATAAGCAATTCTTACGCCCGCGCCATTTGCTGTTAGTACTTCTACGCTTTCATTACCTTCATAAACAAAAGTAGCATTCGGTTGTGAGCGTCCTTCAAAAACAACTTCGCCATCTACGCTCACGCGCAGCCAGGCACGTTCCATCATAGTCACTAATATCTGTACGCCCAAATTTTCGCCTTCGGGCAGCGCATCTTCTATGGGCACTTCTGTAGCCCCATCTGCTTCTGGAGCAGGAGTATTAACGACAATGGTTGGGGTGGGTGTTTCTGTAAAAAGTGCAGTTGGTGTTGTCATCAGAACTTCGGCAATGGAAGGTGGTGCTGTTGCTTGTATTTCTGCATCTACGCGAGAGTTTGCGATCCTTCCCAACCCCCAAACTGTAAAAGCGATCAGTAATGCAACCATGCCTATGCCAAAGATCAAGTCTGGGGCAACAAAAGAACCAAAGGAGAAGCGGCGGCGTTTTTTCTGTGTGCCTTCAAGGTGTTCGCGTGTTTCAATATGCCGTTCAAGGCGTTGGGCTTGCAAACCCTCCGCAAAATGGATCAGCAGTCTTTCGGTATCCAGATCTAAAAAGTCGGCATAATTGCTCAACATACCCCGTGTTTGAACGGGCGAAGGCAGGGCTTCAAAATCCCCCGATTCTAATGCGGTCAAATAATGCGGGCGTAAGTGGATATGCCCTTCGATTTCCGAATGGGTGAGCGAAAGCATCTCGCGCCGTTCACGCAAAGTTGTCCCGATGGATTTGAAAACAACTTGGGATTCTTCTTGCTTTTCGGATCTTGCCGTCTGGAGCGTTTCCTCTACATCGACAGGTGTTTCGGGGCGCGCTCTTTTTTGGCTTGCCTCCGCTATGGGGATAGATTTTGTCTCTTGCACCGAATCAGGCTCAGAGCTTGCGAGCGTTTCGGCAAGGCGATGTTGAAATCGCTCCCAAAGTGTTTCGGATGCTGATTCTTCTGGGATAGGTATCGCGTTTGGTTCTTCAGTTAAAATTTTCTCATCTTCAACTTTTTGGAAGGCTTCAGCACTTTCTTGCTTTTCTGCGCTGCGCAACTCTTCGAGAAGTTTGTCAATATCGAGCTTTAGGTATTGGGCATAGCTGCGTAAAAAACCACGCCCTTGTACGGGCGATGGCATGATAGAGAAATCATCGGCTTCGAGGGCTTTGAGATATTTGATGCGGATATGGGTGTTCTCAAGGACATCTTCGAGGCTGAGATTTCGATCTAAGCGGGCTGCTTTTAGTTGCTGACCAATAGTTGAGGGCATGGTTAAGGAAAATCACCGATTCCCCGCATGATTAGGAGAACCGGTGATATTTTCTAATTCGGATTACAGTTTTTTATGAAGACAAAGAATTAGTATTCTGAGTAGTCATCACCGTATTCTTCGTCTTCTTTCGCTTCTCTGGCAATTGCTTCCTTTTCAGCTTCCAGAGCCGCGGCTTCTGCTTTTTTGGCTGCCTCGGCAGCATTTTCTTCTGCTTCTAAGGCTTCTTTGCTTCCAGGAACGGCTTCGCCTTCACGGTAAACGAGGACAGTGAATTCAGGAACAAGATCCATTGTCAGGCGGGCGGCAACGATGTGTTCACCTAAAGTGCGGATAGGTTGTACTTCGAGTTGTTGTTTTTTGATGTTATAGCCAGTTTCTTTGGCGACAGCATCGGCAACTTGTTGATTGGTGATAGAGCCGTAAAGTTTGTCTGTTTCACCGGCTTTGGCGGGGAAAACGAGGCGCAAGGCTTCGACCTGTGCAGCTAAACCGCCCAATTCTTCGTTAAGTGCTGTGCGTTGTTCGGCAGCTTTGATACGAATCCGGTCGGCTTGTTTGAGCGCGCCAGCAGTAGCAAGAACAGCCAAACCTTTTGGCATGAGAAAGTTACGGCCATAGCCATCGGCAACTTTTTTAATATCGCCAGCACGACCAAGGTTATATACGTCTTTGAGTAATAATACTTTCATTTTTCTTTTCTCTAGCCCTTTTGGTTAATAGATTTTGGAGCGAAGGGTACGACACTCCAGCGCGCTAGTATACCAGAGGGGTGAGAGAGCGTCAATTTATTTACAGGTGTTTTTTGAGTTTTTGCTCAAATAAAACTTGCCAAGCTCATAGAGGCAGAGTAAGATATGCTTATGAAATTCTGGAAGAATTATCTCAGAGAAATTATTATTATCGTCGCTGTTGTTTTGTTGATCTTCGTGATGATGGACTATAACGCCCGTCTTGAAAAGCTAAATCACCTTAACGAGAAAGCCGCCTATGTCCGTGCTGAGGCGACGGCAGCCTTTGAGACTCAAATTGCTCTGCAAACGGAGATCGCAGAAGCGACTTCGGAGCCAGTGACCGAGGGCGAAGCCAGAGATAATGGCGAAATTCAGGCTGGTGACCAGCGCTTTGTCCCCATCCCTGCAGATGGCGCACCTTTGCTGGATAGTTCTCCCCCTCAGCCCCCGGCAGCGCGGCTGATGAAATGGGAAGTCTGGATGGCGCTCTTCTTCGGCGAATAAAAATTCTTATACCGACCTTATAGAATCAAAAAAACCTGTCTTTTTAGACAGGTTTTTTCTATGGTGGCGAGAGAGGGACTTGAACCCTCGACCTAAGGCTTATGAGTCCTCCGCTCTGCCAACTGAGCTACCTCGCCATAGCCAAAAGATATTACTATGCTCTCTTTTTTTTGTCAATATTTTTGGTGAGTTGTGAAGGCGGAGATGCAATGTTGAGAGCATGAAAGGTTACTCTTCAATATTTCCGCTCATCGTAACATTTTCTTTGCTGCTATTATCAATCTTAAATGGCCCTCTTTTATTTCCACGTAAATCATTGTTTTCAAATATGCCACCACCATTGTTATAAATCCAAATAGCATTATATTTATGTTTTGTGATTGTGTTACGGCGTAAGGTCAGAGTTCCGCCTGTTCTAATAACTACGCCAGAATTGCTGATATTCCCCCAAATCTCGTTATCTTCCAGTGTTCCTTTGCCATTATCATATACAAGAACACCAACTTGCTTCCCATCATGGATACGATTGCGACGTAGGATTGGATTACCACCTTCACCTATCGTTACATTTGCAAACGCATTGCCCCAGATATCATTATCTTCCAATGTCCCTTTGCCGTTCTCATATATAAAAACACCACCTTGCTTCCCATCGTGGATACGATTGCGACGCAAGCGTGGGTCGGCATCGTCATAAATAGCAACGCAAGCCAGAGATTGGCTAGTAATATCGCAATCTTCTAGCTCTAGTCGGCCTTGTGATATATCGACTGCAAAGAATTCTCCACCACCTGCTTGCCGTAAGGTCAAATTAGACACGCGTCCGAATTCTGTTTTGAATAAAAGCACATCACTGTCTGTAGTTTCCACAACAATTTCATCACGTTCACCATCTCCAATTAGTTCTAGCGCTTTGTCTAAAACAAGGGCTTCTTTGTATAGTCCTGGACGAATCAATATGCGTGTGCCAGGTTCTGCAGATTGGATGGATTCTGAAATTGTGGTGAAATCACCACGTCGTGGCATAGGGTCTACAATAAGGGTAAGTGGTTCGACAGAGACAGCAGGCTTGCGTGATGAAGTTTCTATAATTTGTTCTGAAACATGATTTTCTTTTTCTTGTTTAGGTTTGCTCGATTTCTTTGCTTTGGGCTTAGGCTTTGGCATCGCATCGCAAACCATCTTTGAAAGCTCAGATAAACGTTTTCGTACATCAGGATTTGTCCAAGGCTCAAAGCGTAAGTGACGCCAATCTGCATATTGTCGGCTGGAAATAGCCACTGCAACTTCGTCATCAGGGTCATCCAAACCTTGTGTGTCCATATAGAGCAAAGGCAAAATTAGGTCATTTCGGCCAAGTTCCTTTTCCCGTTTGGCAAAGCGTTGAAATTCTTTGCGACAGTAGGCACTGCGAAGAAAACGGGGTGTGATTACAGCAATTAGAAAAGTGCTGCCATCTAAAGCGCCATTGATTCTTTCCTCCCAAGCATTTCCCCATTTTATATCTTCCCGATCTTGAAAGATTTCGAATTTTTTCCCTGTTTGGGCACTGATCTCTCCCTCGAACCATTCACGGATTTTTGTGAGTCTGCCTCCATCGTGTTCATCGTCCTGATGGACATAACTAAAAAATGCTGCAAATTTTTCTTTTGCCATGATTGAATTCCCTTTATTTTTTGATGGTGGTTGAGTAATCCCGAATGCTTTTAAAGGGATGTATCGAAACCACAAAGGCAGACCTCTTCTCAGATTGTTGGTTTCGATACGGCGAAAAGCATCGCCTACTCAACCAACGTAGCTCTCATTATAAATGACATAATTATTCGTTTCATTCGCCAAATTCTCGTTATTCGTGATAACGATTTACTAATCCCGATAAACGATTTACAATCCTATTAATGAATACAGAAACCGCTTATAACAACGCCCTCGACTATCTCTACTCCTTCGTAGATTATAGCCTGAAACATGCCTCCGAATTGGCAAAAGCCGAATTCAACCTCGACCGAATGTGCGAGCTTATGCGCCTGCTCGGCGACCCGCAAAATGATTATCCCATCATCCATATTGCGGGCTCAAAAGGCAAAGGCTCCACCGCTGCATTTACCGCCAGCGCGCTTCGTGCTGCCAATTACAAAGTTGGGCTTTATACCTCGCCCCATTTGCAGGATTTCACTGAACGCATGCAAGTTAACGGCGTTCCCATCCCGCAGGATGAATTTGCAGCCCTCGTCGAAGAGATCAAACCCGCCGTGGTGCAGGTTCCCTATATCACCACTTTCGAGCTGACCACCGCCCTCGCTTTTCTCTATTTCTCTCGGCAAAATATTACCGCAGCCGTCATCGAAGTTGGTTTGGGTGGGCGGTTGGACGCGACCAATATCGTCACGCCTTTGGTCTCTGTGATCACATCGCTTTCATTGGAACACACCGCCGTGCTGGGGAATACGCTCACGCTGATTGCCCGCGAAAAAGCAGGGATCGTTAAACCCGGGCATCCCATTGTCGCTTCGCCCCAAGTCCCGGAAGCTGTTTCCGTTCTTGATCTGGTTGCTGAAGAGCACGATGTACCGTTAACCCTCGTTGGACGCGATATTTTCTACGAAGTGAAGAAGAAAACCATCGACGGGCAAATGCTCGAAGTTTGGGTTAAATACGGACCCAAGATGAAGCTCAGCATTCCGCTTTTGGGCGATCATCAGGTCGAGAATGCTGTCACCGCTTATGCAGCCTTGCTTGTCGCTCGCCAGGAGGGATTGATCTTCAACGCCGCCCAGCTCAAACAAGGTTTTGCCGATGCAGAATGGCCCGGTCGCTTTGAGATTTGGCAAGAAAAACCGCCCATTGTGTTAGACTCTGCCCATAATCCGGATTCTTTCACCAAACTTGATAAAACGCTGGAAGATTATTTCCCAGAGAAACCTGTGGTGATGATCTTTGGCATTTCTGAAGATAAGAATGTAGCCGAAATGATCGCGGCATTGGCTGGTCGTTTGGAGAAAGTGATTCTAACGAAATCGGTGCATCCACGTGCGGTTGGGGCAGAGGACTTGTTGACCTTTGCTGAGCAAGTTGGGGTCAAGGGTGAGGCTGTCGAACCTGTCGAAGCGGCTGTTGCACGGGCGTTGGAAATTGTGGATGAGAAAAACATCCTGCTTCTGTCTGCTGGCTCTATATTTGTGACTGCTGCGGTGCGAGCAGTTTTGAGTAAGAAGAAAATAAAATAAAGATATGCCTCTGCGAGTGTCTTTTCACGAAGTAGTCTTCCTTTTTATGTGAGATTGCTTCGAGGATAAAACTCCCTCGCAAAGACATGCTAATAAGGACATAAATGAATCAAAACGACTGGGATTTTGAAGAAGACGAAAATTTTGGTGTTGCGCTTTCACAGCGAACAGAAGAGCTTTACCGTGTCCCGAACTGGGAAGTAGATGATGAGGGCCTGATCGAGGCTTGGGCTGTGCCTTTGCGTGATCTGGTCATTTTCCCGAAGATGGTTTCTCCGATCTTTGTAGGGCGCGAGACATCTTTGCTGGCTATTCAGGAAGCGCAAGATAATAACCAAACGGTAATTGGCCTGACACAGCGTGATGCTGACCTTGACAAGCCGGGTGAAGATGATTTTTTGCCCGTTGGCGTTGAGATGGCAGTAGGGCGTTTACTGAATATGTCTGATGGGGCGAGTTCTGCATTGGTGCAGGGACGACGGCGGGTAGAAGTGGTTGAATTTGTACAGGTTGAGCCATTTATTCGCGTACGCGTGCGCCCTATTATTGAAGCAAAGGATGCCGAACGCGAAATGAAGGCATTGATGCGCTCGGTTTTAGATTCTTTTGAAAAATGCGTGCATCTTGACCGTGCTTTGCCTGAAGAAGCCCATCTTTACGCACTAAATATCAGCGAGCCGGGTTGGTTGGCGGATATGATCTCTTCTGCGATAGTAATGGATGCGGTTGAGAAACAAAAAATGTTGATGCTGCTTGACCCCGCAACACGCTTGAAACGTCTTAATATTTTATTGGCGCAAGAAGCAGATGTGCTGGAGCTTGAAGATAAAATCCATTCTCAAGTACAGTCTGAGATGAGCAAGAATCAGCGTGAATTTTATTTGCGCGAACAGATGAAAGCTATCCAAACTGAGCTGGGAGAGGGAGATATTTGGCAGCAAGATGTGGTTGAATTACGCGTCAAAGTCAAAAATGCTAAGCTGCCTAAAGAGGCAAGAGAAACCGCTGAAAAAGAATTGGGGCGTTTGGCACAGATGCCTCCAATGGCTCCCGAAGTAGGCATTATCCGCACCTATCTCGAGTGGATCGTGGATTTACCTTGGGAGAACTCAAGCAAAGATAATCTCGATGTGACTCATGCGGCAAAGATACTAGAACGCGACCATTATGGATTGAAAAAGGTCAAAGACCGCATTCTTGAATATATTGCGGTGCGTAGCTTAAAACCGAAGAAGGAAAGGCAGCCGATTTTGTGTTTTGTAGGCGCACCTGGAACAGGGAAAACTTCTTTGGGGCGATCTATTGCCGAAGCGCTCGGACGTGAATTTGTTCGCGTTTCATTGGGCGGGGTGCGCGACGTAAGCGAAATTCGCGGTCATCGCCGCACTTATATTGGTGCCTTACCCGGGCGAATTATCCAGACGATTAAGCGGGCTGGTAAAAGCAATCCACTTTTTATGCTTGATGAAATTGATAAACTTGGCTCTGATTTTCGCGGTGATCCGGCCTCTGCACTGCTCGAAGTGCTAGACCCAGAGCAAAATAACGCTTTTAGCGACCATTATCTTGAAATTCCTTTTGATCTGTCGAAGGTGATGTTCATTACTACTGCCAACTCTCTCTACGATATCCCCGATGCTTTGCTCGATAGAATGGAAGTAATAGATTTTCATGGCTATATAGAAGAAGAAAAGGTCGCAATTGCCGAGCAATATCTTATTCCGCGCCAGATCGCCGAGAGCGGCGTAGACGATTTGGGTCTTCGTTTTTCTCCAAAGGCATTGCAAAGCATTATTCGCCAATATACTTACGAAGCTGGCGTGCGTAACCTTGAGCGCGAAATTGGCCGTATTTGCCGAAAAATTGCGCGTCTCAAAGCAGAAGAAAAACGTTTTCCGCAGCATATTAGCGAACGGACAGTAGAAAAATTGCTCGGCCCGCCCGAATACTTCCTGCCTCAAGCCGAAGAAAAGGACGAAGTGGGCGTTGCTACCGGGCTGGCGTGGACAATGAACGGCGGCGAGATCATGCCGATAGAAGTTGCGGTGCTTGAGGGCAAGGGAAATCTGCAAATTACGGGAAATATCGGTGATGTAATGCAAGAATCCGTTCAAGCAGGGCTGACATATATCAAATCTCGCGCAGGAAAATATGATATTCCCTTCGATGTTTTTGATCGCATGGATATTCACTTACACATGCCTGAGGGCGCAATTCCCAAAGATGGTCCTAGTGCGGGCATGACTTTGACTACAGCTTTGCTCTCTGCATTAACGGGACACGCTGTTTATCGGGATGTAGCGATGACAGGCGAGATCACGTTGAGGGGGCGTGTGCTTCCGGTCGGTGGGGTACGGGATAAAGTTCTCGCTGCGCATCGCGCCGGGATGAAAGTCGTCCTTTTGCCAGAAAAAAACATGAAGGATTTGGTCGATATTCCCAAATCTGCACGTAATGATCTGGAGTTACTCCCTGTCAAACATATGGATCAGATTTTGGATATTGCTCTAGCTCCAGAAGTGTCAATTGACCCGCCACGACCAACACAAAAAGATGAGGGTGAAGAATAGCCAATAAAACGAAAGGAGATACTATGCAACTCAAAGGTAAAGTCGTTCTTATCACTGGTGCTTCCTCGGGATTTGGTGCGCGTTCTGCGCATCTCTTTGCAAAGGAAGGTGCAAAAGTAGTGCTCGCTGCACGTCGCCTTAATCGTTTGCAAGAACTGGTAAATGAAATTCAGGACAATGGCGGTGAAGCTTTAGCCGTGCCTGTAGATGTTGCAAATCTCGATGAAATTAACCTGATGGTGCAAAGCACTATAGATTTCTATGGAAGAATAGACATCCTTTTTAATAATGCTGGTTTTGGCCGTTTGGATTGGCTTGAAAATCTTGATATGAAACGGGATATTGAAACACAAATCACCGTAAATTTGACAGGGTTGATTCAGGTCACGCGCGCAGTTCTTCCGCATATGATCAAAGAAGGTGAAGGGCATATTATCAATATGTCTTCTGTTGCTGGTTTTACTGCTGCCCCACTTTATAGCGTTTATTCTGCGACCAAATTTGGCGTGCGTGGTTTTACCGATGCTATACGGCGTGAAGTTCGCCACTTGGGTATCCGTGTTTCTGGTATTTATCCTGGACCTGCAACAACAGAGTTCAGTCAACACACAGGCGATAATATTATCAAAAAGAGTATGAATACCCCTTCATGGCTACAAATGACCTCCGAGTTCGTTGCCGAGCAGGTTGTCAAAGTGGCTAAACGCCCGCGCCGCAAACTTGTTTTGCCTTGGGCTTTTAACATCGTTATTTGGCTTAATGGCCTATTTCCTTTTCTCTCTGATTGGCTGCAAATCCAATTTTCAAAAAAATACCACAAATAATAAAAGGATGGAGAACGAATGAGCATCTCCCGTTTAAAAAGCATCTCAAATACCCTAAAAGAATCCGGTTTAGATGCGCTTGCCCTCAACCCCAGCCCCAGCTTGCTCTATGCAACCGGACTTCATTTTCATCTGATGGAGCGTCCCGTTGTTGCTCTTTTCGCAGCCGATGGGCGCATAGCATTGGTTTTGCCTGAGCTTGAAACCGCCAAGCTAAATCATCTCTCCTACGATCTAAAAGCCTTCCCTTATAACGAAGAACCCACTACCTGGACAAGCGTTTTTGGTCAGGCTGTTGATTTTCTTGGCTTAGGCGGTAAAAAAATTGGCATAGAGCCCCTCGCCATGCGAATTATCGAATACCGTTATCTCCAAGCCGCTGCACCCAAAGCCTCATTACCTGATGCGACAGAAGCGATTGCATCGCTACGTATTCGCAAAGATGAGAATGAAATTGCGTCAATGCGTAAAGCAGCAGAAATTGCTCAAAATGCTCTCGAGGCAACATTGCCGATGATCAAGGTCAGCGTTAGCGAAAAGGAAATCGCTTCTGAATTGGTGATGCAATTACTCAAGCACGGTTCAGAATCGCCGCTTCCGTTCCAGCCCATTGTTTCGGGTGGACCCAATGGGGCAAATCCACATGCTACACCTTCCGAGCGTAAATTACAGGAAGGGGATCTGCTCGTTATCGACTGGGGTGCAAATTGCAACAATTATGTCTCCGATATTACCCGTACTTTCGCGATTGGCGAAATAGATGAAGAATATCGAAAAATTTACGAAATTGCGCAAGAAGCCAATGCAGCAGGTCGTGCCGCTGCAAAACCTGGTCTCCCCGCGAGAGTAGTTGATGAAGCCGCCCGAAAAGTAATTGACGATTCTGGCTATGGTGAATATTTCACCCATCGCACGGGACACGGTATCGGGATGGAAGGACACGAAGCTCCCTATATGCGTGCCGGTAATGAACGCATCCTCGAAGTTGGGATGGCATTTACTGTTGAGCCAGGTATTTATTTGCCCAATCGCAATGGTGTTCGCATAGAAGATGATATGGTGATTACCGCGAATGGAGCAGAGAGTTTGTCTACTTTGCCGAGAGAGATACGAGTATTAGGATAAGGAGGATATAAAATGAAGCCAAATTGGTTTCTGCTAACTTGGATTGCTCTTTTAGCTATTGTAGGTGCGTGGTTATTTTTTGATGCGACAATTTCTGGGAATAAAGTACTGATATTTTTTGGCGTGTTTTTGGTATCAGGTATTTTCTTGGGTGTTTTGAAAAAAAACATATAACAGATGTTTCCTCTCCCGTAAGTGGGGGAGAACCCTGAGGAATAAAAAACTATGGCAACCTGGATCGTACATCTCCGCCTCGCTGAGAACCTACTCAAACTCATCCCCAACCTCGATGAAAGGCAATTCGCCATTGGCAATATCGCGCCTGATTCCGGCATCCCCGATGAGAATTGGGAAAATTTTGACCCGCCCCCTACTGTCACGCATTTTCTTAGCCCTGAAAAGGAATGGGTGGATAGTGCGGATATTGATTTCTATAATCAACACCTTGTTGAAATAGACCCTCTGAGCGATAAAGAACATTTCTCCTTCCGTTTAGGCTATTTCTACCATCTTTTGACAGATAATCTTTGGCGCACTCATATTGCTCGTCCTACACAAGAGCGTTATAAAGATGAGTTTGATGCTGACCCAAAATTCATCTCAAAAGTGAAAAAAGATTGGTATGGGCTTGATCTTGCTTATGTTCGTGATTATCCTGAATCAATTTTTTGGCGTGTTTTTCTGGATGCAGAACCCGACGCCTGTGATCTTGATTTTCTCCCGATGAATGCTGTCAAACAACAACTGGAATTTATCAAGAGTTTTTATAAAGGGCATGAAAAAGAGATTGCAGAATTCTATACACCTCCTTATGTTTATCTCACTCAGGATGAAGTTGACGATTTTGTTGACGAGGTCACACAAAGACTTTTTCGTATTTACCAGAATATATGGGTAGAGAAAACTCCTATCCCTGACAACAAATCTATTCTCTCTATAGTTCTCTAAAAAAAAATATGATAATTCCAACAGCAGAACCCTTCTTTTTCCCCGGCAAAAAAATCAGCTGCCTCCTCGTTCACGGCTTCACTAGCGCACCGAAAGAGATGCGTTGGATGGGTGAGTATTTAGCAGAGCAGGGTTTCTCTGTGCTCGGCGTTCGATTAGCTGGACATGCTACAAACCCAGAGGAAATGATCCGCACCCGCTATATCGACTGGATGCACTCTGTTGAAGATGGCTACCATCTCCTTAAAGGCATAGCGGATAAGGTCGTTTTGGTCGGGATTTCGATGGGGGGCGCACTATCGCTTTTGATGGCAAGCAAGCTAAATGTCGCGGGCGTATTCGCCATGTCTACGCCTTATAAGCTCACAGATTCGCGTATCAAATTGGCTAAATATCTTTCCCTTTTTATCAAATATATGCCTAAATCGGATGATGAACCCGGCTCAGGCTGGCTAGACAAAGAATCCTGGAAGGATCATATTTCTTATCCACAAAATCCTGTCCGTTCGGCGGCTGAGATAGCTTCTCTATTGGATGAAATGCGTGTTGCGCTCCCCAAAGTGAAGGTGCCCACGTTGCTCGTACATTCGCGCAACGATAGCTATGTGCCGCTAAGCAGTATGGAAAATATCTACAACGCCCTTGGCAGCACCGATAAAGAAATGATGTGGGTCACCGAAAGTGGGCATGTTATCCCGCGTGAGCCGGCTAAAGCCGAAGTTTTCCCCAAAGCAGCAGAATTTGTGCGCCGAGTTGCTTCAAAATGATTGTGTTTTTTTCTATAGGGCAGAAAGATTATTCTTTCCTCCGCTTCTGGGGGAAGGTTAGGCATTGTCCTGCGCCCGCAGGAAGTGCCGAAGGGATGGGGGCATGAACCCAGCTCTTTTACGTCTTGCAGCAGCCCTTTTCATTTGGGGATTAGGAGAAGGCACTTTTTTCTTTTTTCAGCCCCTATATCTGGCAGAACTCGGCGCAGACCCTTTTGAAATCGGGCAAATCTTGAGCGGGGTGGGGATAGCAATGACCATTGTTCATATTCCTGCGGGTTATCTTGCAGACAAAGTGGGGCGTCGGCCTCTTTTGCGTCTCTCGTGGCTGGCGGGCTTGATCTCTACAATTATGATGGCATCTGCACGCACCTTGCCGCTTTTTAGTGCTGCGCTTATTTTGTACAGTTTGACGACTTTTGTTATATCTCCCCTGAATAGTTATGTCACCGCTGCGCGCGGCAAATGGACAGTCGAACGCGCGCTCACGCTCATCTCTGCGACTTTTAGCGCGGGTATGGTTTCTGGTCCCCTCATTGGCGGTTGGCTGGGTGACCGTTTTGGTTTACGTTCTCTTTATATTGCTGCGGTGATTGTTTTTAGCATTTCCACCTTCCTTATCTTCTCCCTGCCTCCGCAACCTTTGCACCGTTCTGCAAAAGAATTTTCTCCCAAGTCGCTTCTCCAAAATAAAAGGTATTTGGGTTTTCTCCTGCTCATCTTTTTCGTCGTTTTTGCGCTTGTTCTGCCACAACCTCTTGCACAAAATTTCTTGCAAGAAGAACGCGGTCTTTCTCTGAGCCAAATCGGAATACTCGGCTCTTTGGGTGGGATTGGCACTGTCACATTAAATCTTGTCCTAGGGCAAATAGGCGCGCGTGTAGGATTTTTGCTCGCTCAACTCGCGACAGCTCTCTTTGCCCTCCTCCTTTGGCGTGGCTCAGGAATGGGCATTTATGGTTTTGCTTACTTCTTACTTGGCGGATACCGTGCAGCCCGATCTTTGGCCGCTGCGCATGTCAATAGTTTAATAGATGATGCCCAAATGGGATTGGCTTATGGAGTGACTGAGACAGTTGCTATGTTTCCCTTGATTCTTGCCCCGCCTCTCGCAGGATACCTGTATTCGACAGATCCGGTTGCGCCCTTGCCCTTTGGCGTGATGCTGATATTCTCTGGTATTATTTTGACCCTGATCTTTTTTCCGCGAACTCGCTCGGCTACCTGATTCCTAATTACCTAATCCCTTACTCTTATGAAAATAATCACCCTCACGCTCGGCCCTGTCCAAACCAATTCTTATATTGTTGCTGACGAAGAAGTCAAAGAAGCTGTTATCGTTGATCCATCATGGGATGGTGCAGAAATCGCTAGAATTGCTCTTGAAGCAGGTTTGACGATCAAAGAAATCTGGCTAACTCATGCCCACTTTGATCATATTGGCGGGATCGCAGATCTTGTTAAATCTCTCCCCGAAATGCCACCTGTCTATCTCCACCCCGATGATTATGATCTCTGGAAAGATGGCGGTGGCGGAGCGCGCTTTGGCATTCAAATTGACCCCGGCCCTGAACCGATTCCGCTTGAGCATGGGCAGATGTTGAGAGTTGGTAAATTTTCTTTTGAAGCCCGTCACACCCCTGGACATCGCCCTGGCCATAGTGTTTTTTTCTGTGCAGAAGCTGGTGTACTCTTTAGCGGTGATCTGATCTTCTATCGTAGTGTCGGCCGTACTGATCTTCCCGGCGGCAACTGGGCTACACTCGAAAAAAGCATCCATGAACAAATCTACACCCTTCCTGCTGAGACGCAAATTTTCTCTGGTCACGGGGATGCCACTAGCGTGGGCGACGAGAAAGTAAATAATCACTTCGTAAAGGCTTAATCATTTATGTTTACAAAACCTTCCCAGCGTTTTCCCTTGCTTTTTGTTTCTGTTGCTATCCTTCTCGTAGCTATGTGGAGCGGACTTTTGCGCGTCGGCTGGATTTTCCCTACTTTAGCCCCTTGGCGCATGGCACATGGTCCTCTGATGATCTCTGGATTTTTAGGTACGCTCATTAGTATAGAACGCGCAGTAGCTCTTAACAAATCCTGGCTCTATACGGGGCCAGTTCTAAGTGCAGCAGGTGGCATTTATTATGTTGCGGGCGGTGAAGATATTATCGGCGCGTTATTGATGCTCGCTGGGAGTCTAGGGCTTGTAGTTATCTTTATTGTGATCCTAAAACAGCACCGCGAAGACTATACAGTAGTGATGGCGTTGGGAGCAGTTGCCTTGTTCATAGGTATGCTGCTCTGGATTTTAGGAAACTCCATCGCGAGTATTGTCTCGTGGTGGAGTGCATTTCTTGTCCTGACGATTGTCGGCGAACGTCTGGAGCTAAGCCGCCTTATGCGCCCATCTAAAAGCAGAAGAATTATGGGGCAAATCACAGTGGGAATCTATCTGCTGGGTTTGATTTTTACTTTTTTCTCTTCTAATACAGGCACACGAATCGCCTCTTTAGGCATGTTACTCATGGCTTTATGGCTTCTGCGCTTTGACATCGCCCGTTTTACAATTCGCAAAAAAGAATTGGTGCGCTTTGTGGCCGTTTGTCTGATGAGCGGTTATGTTTGGCTCGGTGTTGGTGGCCTGATCGGTTTATATTCTGGGTATAGATACGCAGGCCCTATTTACGACGCATTTCTGCATACCGTCTTTGTTGGTTTTACATTCTCGATGATTTTCGGCCACGCAGCCATCATTTTTCCCTCTATTTTGATGTTGCCTGTAAAATATAGTCCGAAATTTTATTACCCGCTTGCCTTGCTGCATATCTCGCTTATCATGCGTATTTTTGGGGATTTGACTTATACCCACTCCATACGCTTATGGGGGAGTACCTTAAATGCGATTGCTATCTTGTTGTTTTTGATGATAATGGGATCGACTATTATAAAGGGGAGAAAAGAAGAAATTGAAGCGAAAAAGGGATAGTCCTATTCTTAATAGTAAGAATAGCCTCGTATATACGAGGCTATTTACTTTCTGCTTTGTAGATAGACTATTTTGCAATTTCCCCTTGCCCACAATTCCCCTCTTCAAACTGGATAGTTGTATGTTCTATACCAAAATCATGGAGAAGGCATTCTTTTAGGGTACACATGACTTCTTTTCTGTCGCTGTTTTCTGTAAGAAGAATATGTGCGCTTAGGGCGATATGACCGGAGCAGATGCTCCAGACGTGCAGGTCGTGGATTTCTTTTACAGCGGGGACTTTTTGCAGCGCGTCTGATATTTCAGTAACAGACATGCCTTTAGGGACACCTTCGATAAGGATATGCAGCGAGCCTTTGAGTAATCGCCAAGAGCTGAAAAGTATCAGGATACCGATCAGAACGCTGACGAGCGGATCAACCCAGTTCCAGCCGGTGAACCAGATAATTGCTCCAGCCACGACAACACCAACAGATGCAAGGGCGTCGCCAATAACATGCAGATAGGCGCTTTTCACATTCAGATCTTCTTGTTTGTGAGTATGCCCTTCTTCGCCATGATCGTGACCATCATGGTTGTGTGAATGATCGTGTCCGCCCAATACAAAGGCGACGAAGAGATTCGCTACCAACCCGATCATGGCAATGATCATCAGCTCAAGGCTTTTGACAGGCTCAGGCGTTTGCCAGCGTAACCATGATTCGTGAAATATCTCGAAAGAAATATAGACCAATGTCAGCCCGTTGATGAGTGCTGCCAAGACTTCAAGGCGATGGTATCCGTAAGTGTGTGTGTCGTCGGCGGGGCGAGCGGAGAGTTTTAGTGCGATAAAACTTAGAATTAGCGCAAAAACGTCCATGAAGACGTGCGCAGCATCTGAAAGAAGAGCCAGACTACCTGTCCAGAAGCCACCGATGACTTCTGCGAGCAGGATTATGAGCGTGACAACGATTGAGATGATGAATCGTTTTTGTATACCGGTATCAGGATGTGGTTTCATGTTTTTTGTTTAGACTAAGCTTTCTCTTGCAAAGAAAGCTCATCTAGATTTACTTCATTCCAGAGGGGAGATAGTTTTGGCATCTTCCAGGCGGGGTTTGGCCGCCAGTGTTTCCATTTCTCATACATAGAACATCGTTCAGATGTTAGATATCTTATCGCTTTTTCGCCTTCAGCCCAAATTTCTTGAGCTTTCTCCGGCGATTAGAAACCTACCTTTTGGGCTTCTGTGAATTCATCAGCGTCTTTCCATTTCCATTTGGTCATATCAGGGCTGATGACAACATCAAGCATGTGATCCATAGTATCAAAGCCGATTTTTGTGCGTCGAATAGGTTCTTGCAAATTGATATACCAGCAAGCTAGGTTTTTTGTGCCAGTTTCCCACATGATGTAAGTGCTGAAGGAATCACCTGGCACTATTAAAAATAACACATCGGTTCTGTTCCACTGGTAATCGGTGATATTTATCTGCGCATGAGATAATAGCTCTTTTGGAGTAGGCTTATGGTCTGTATCTTTTCCAAGAACGCCAGCGGGCATGTATAAGGCTATCATGTCAGATGTATCTTGCACGACTATTGTTGGATACGCCCAAAATACCTTGCTCCCGACTCCACGTAAAGTTGCATTTTCGCCCGATGACCAAAATGATTTTTTGACCAAATTACTCTTCATTAGTTTCAAGCCACAAGTGTGGTTTTAGCAAGCGATAAATAATTATCCAGCCAAGCCCAATTCGGGTGCAATGCGGCGCATTGCTTCGATGACGTTGGAGATATGTTCCGATAATTCCACGCCAAAATCTGCTGCGCCTTCTTCCATCTCTGTGCGGTTGGCACCAGCGGCAAAATGTTTATCTTTCCATTTTTTCTTGACCGATTTTGCTTTTAGATCCATCAGCGAGCGTGATGGACGCACCAATGCTACCGCGGTAATTAGCCCCGTGATCTCGTCACAGGCGTAGAGCGCTTTTTCCATAAGGATAGCACGTTCAATTCCGGTGTGATCCGCGTGGCTGAGGATGGCGCGGATGATGACTTCTGGCACATTCCGTTCACGCAAGATAGGTGCTCCAGCAGTAGGGTGTCCTTCCATCGAGGGGTGGATTTCCCAGTCAAAATCATGCAGAAGTCCGACCAATCCCCAGAGTTCTACATCTTCATTTAGTTTTTCAGCATAAAAGCGCATGGTGGCTTCAACGGCAAGCATGTGATTGACGAGATTTTCGTTTTTTATAAACTCACGCACTATGGCGAGGGCTTCTGAGCGTTGCATTATTCCTCCGTAAAAATAGGTTCAAAATCGCCGAGCACAGGTAGCGGATGGGCGATATGCACATCCCAAAGTGCGTTCAGGGTTGCAAGAGCTTCGCGCGTATTCCAGAAAAAGCGTGAGCGTTTTAGGTAATAGTGCTGGTCTGCAATAACGCCCGTGCTTTCTACGCCAAGTGTGTCGCATAGGTAAAGTGCGCGTGAGAGATGAAATTCTTGCGTGACGAGTATAGCAGATTCTAGTCCGAAGATTTCCTTGGCGCGATAACAAGTATCGTAGGTGCGGCGACCGGCGAAATCGAGCACGATTGCGTCTTCCGGGATGCCCAGCTCTATGGCGTAGTTTTTCATGGCTGTGGGTTCATCGTAATCTTCTGTGCTGTTATCACCGCTCATTAATATCTTTTCCACTTTCCCTTGGGAATAAAGTTCGGACGCGGTTTTAACGCGATCCCGCAAAACGGGTGTGGGGCTGCCATCTCGCCAAAGACCTGCGCCGAAGACAATCGCTGCCCGTTCATTAGGAATATCTTCAAAGCTATGTACCCGCCCCCAACTATGAATTGCTGTTGTCAGCCGCCCGATGAGAAGAATGATCGCGCCACTGACGGCGAGGATAAGTAAGATTTTGAATATCATTTTGAGAAGACGTTTTAATAAGGTGAATATTTTAGAGAACAATTTTAACATTTGGGCATTTTACCACCAGAACGAAAAAAGGGCGCATTTGAAAAATGCGCCCTTTGGAAAATAAGATAGAGCCTACTTTATACTACGTTTTCTCGCAGCTTTGAACTGATGTAATCCATAGATGCTACGACAATGGCTATTGCGAACATTTGAACGCTAGCTGCGCGGTACTGAAGTAAGTTGATATTTTGACTTAGCAAGAAGCCAATACCACCACCGCCTGCGAAGCCGATGATAGTAGACATACGTACATTAATATCCCAACGATACATCGTGAATGAAATGTAGGGTGGGACAATTTGTGGTATGACTCCGTAAATAATGGTTTGTAGACGATTTGCACCTGTTGATTGGATCGCCTCGACGGGACCAGCCATAATGCTTTCAACTTGTTCTGAATACAGTTTAGCCAAAGCGGCGATTGTATGTAAGGCTAATGCTAGAGAGCCTGCGAAGGGTCCAATACCTACCCATACCACAAATATAATCGCCCATACTATTGCTTCAATTGAGCGTAAGGCATTGAATACGGTGCGGAAGATATAGTAGATGATAAAGCCGGTTTTCAATGCGGCAGTGGGTTTGAGGGTAATTCCCAAGACTAGTCCCATTAAGCTCCCGATAATACCAGCATAGGCATATAGTTCTGTGTAATTATTATATTCATAGAACCAATTGAGCATAGCCATAATCAAGATAAAGAGCATTGCACCAGCTAGAATAGCGAGCACAATCTGGATAATTTTGGTTGTTGCTTTAGGAGTGCGCCCAAATTTAATGCCGAGTCTTCCGGCGATGCTGCTAAATACAGCCCCAATAGTTAAGGCAGAGATAATTACGATCACCAAATTCAGAATGTCGCCCATATCTCGCACGAAATCTCCAAGGAAAGCGAAAGAACCAAGATTTATTGCTAAGTAGGTACCAATACCTAGTGCTATATTGGAAACAAGGTACAGCGTCATAATTAGCAGGAGGAAGAGCCCACCCTTTATTGTGGTTCTGCCAATAATAGTAGATGAAGAGATTTTTTCGATTTCTTGTTGAGGAAAAGCAAATCGCACCCCTTGCCAAATTATGAGAGAAATGATTATCAGACCTGCCAGAGAATACAGGAGATTACCCGTTAGATAGGTACTTAGTTGAGATGCAAGACCTGCAACTTTGATTCCCAAGTATGCGCCCACTGGAATAAACAAGATTGATAGAGATGAACCAATTAATGTGCTGGTGACATCTTCCATCAAATTGCGCGCGGCAAAGAAGCTTAGCGGTATTGCTATCATTGTGCCAAGTGTCGTTGCTAACAAAGCCATGAAGACCGTTTCAATAATTTTTTCCCAAGTGGCAAGAGCTGTTTCTGTGAATTTTGGTGTTCCAATATTTTTGCGAGTGATGGCTTGGATTTCTTGTATCTTTTCGTTTGGACGAGGCGAGAGACGCACTTCCATCTCAAAATCGCCATTTTTATCTGCTTTAAATGTGCCAAGTTGTAAACGAACAGTACTATCAGCAGGCAAGAAGTTCAGTGGCCCCGTGCTAAAAGATTCGAAATTATGACCTTCGATCATGACCACTTCACGCGGATCTGCACAACTAGGTGTCATAACTAGATAAGGATTACTCGTGTTCGGAGCATCCAATGAGTTATCGCCTTCAGGGCAAGGCACCATAATGGGAAGAAGTACGATAAACTCTTCTCTTTCGTATTCTAAAATATCTGGTTTTGCTAATGCGCGCAAAATACGAACCAATTGTGTTTGACGATGCTCGGATTTGGTTTCTTCAAGTTTTACATTAGTAACCTGAAAGCCGTATGCGTAAATAACCAATGCCAGAAAAACAGCAATGGCGATTTTAAGAGAGCGTAAGAAGTTTGAGTTTTTTTGTTTCATATTGCTACCCTACCCGTTCGGCATCTTTACCGTAAATTTCTTTGAACTTGGCATCATCAATTCCATCAGGCGGCCCTTCGTACATTAACTTCCCATCATTGAGGGCTACCGCTCTGTCTGCATATCGGTGTACAAGATCAAGAAAGTGTAAGCTGCATAAGACAGTTGTACCATCTTCTTTATTGATTTTTTCTAAGTGTTGCATGATGCTATGAGCCAATACTGGGTCAAGGCTGGCAACTGGTTCATCAGCGAGGATAATCTCTGGGTTTTGCATCATCGCTCTTGCAACGCCTACGCGTTGCTGCTGACCACCACTTAGTTCGTCCGCGCGGCTGTAAGCTTTGTCGGCGATTCCTACGCGGTCGAGTTGCTTAATCGCATTATCAATATCGCTTTGGGGAAAGCGATTCAATATGCTCATTGCTGGGTTTACATAGCCTAATCGTCCAGCTAGGACATTAGTCAGCACACTAGAGCGGTGTACTAGATTGAAATGTTGGAATACCATGCCAATTTTACGTCGGATATGACGCATTTCATCATCCGAAGCTTTTGTAATATCTTTGCCATTCCAAAGAATTGTGCCTTCTGTTGGCTCGATTAAGCGGTTAATACAGCGCAAGAGAGTTGATTTTCCTGAACCACTTAACCCAATAATAGCCAAGAATTGACCTTCTGGTACTTCAAAGCTGACATTATCTAATGCCAGTACTCCGCCGTCATAAATTTTAGTCAGGTTTTGAATTTTTAGCATAATTGTTTACCACCAACGAAAGGGATTACTCTAAATGGTTTAAAAACCCCAGACGAGGAAAACCTCGTCTGGGGTTTTTGTAAATAAAAGGGAGCAAGGGGTTATTCGCCCAAGCCCTCAAGGGATAAGCCAACAGCCTCAACCATATTGCGAACCATATCGTATTCAGCATCAGTAGCTGGGATAATGCCAGACCAGCCATAGAAATCATTATTACCGATTGATTCTGCCCAAGTCTCTGTCTCGGCAAATGCAAGCAGAGCGTCTGCAATCTGAGTTCGTAAATCAGCAGGGAAGTCTGGTCCGAAGGAGAGAGTATCGTTGGGAACTTCAGCCGAAACTGCTAGAATGCGAACTTTTTGAATAACATCTGGTGCCTCTTCGCGGATATTCGGGCGAGCATCAAGAGGACGCCATTCACCACAGAAGAGTTTGCCATCATCATTGAGAGCACAACTGTCAATGACATCATCAGGAATATCATATTGGTCTTCACCAACATTTCCAGCCAGATAATCTTCGTAAGACCACCATGGACCACCACCAGCATCAGGAGAAAGTGGTACGCTAAAGTAGGTAGTTGCAAAGTCAACTTCACCGTTATAGACTGCTTTCACAGCTTGGTTATGACCACCAGTTTCAACTGCTTCACCAACGGTAACGCCAGCGTTAGCTAATTCAACCGTGGGAACCATATAACCAGATGTAGAACTTGCGTCGGTGTAGCCCCAAGTTGCACCTTCGAGGTCTTCAAGAGTCTGGTATTCACTGTCGCGAGCTACGATATACTGTGCCCAATAAACTGGGAAGCCATAGCGAACGGCTTTGAATTCTACATCAATACCACAGAGCTGGCTGGCGAGGGCATAACCTAGACCAGGGATGAAAGCCATGGTGTCTTCGGGAGAAGCACACATTTCTTCAATTGTGGCTGCGTAAGAAGTTGGGACGATTACTTCAAAATAAAGTCCGGTTCCTTCATGTAAGGCATCAGCCATCAGTTGACCACCAGTGACGATAACTTCTACTTCAGTGGAGGGAACGAAGAGAACTTTGATCGGGTGACCTTCAGAACCAATTGGTTCAGGTGGGAAGAGATCATCATAGGTAACATTGAAATCTGCACCAAAGAATTTGGCGTTGACTTCTTCGAGGAAACCATTGCCCATCATTTCTTTAAGGGCGGCATCGACTGGTTCAACCAAATCGCTCTCAAGAGGATAGATGAAGCCAAGTTCGTCACTGGAGAGTGAGTCACCAACGAGTTTTAGGCTATCGGCGTTTTCACCCAAGTAACCTTGACCAGCGGTTTCGTCCATAATGACGGCATCAATATCGCCAGCAAGCAAAGCTTGTACTGCGAAGGGGAATTGCTCAAAGGCTTCAATGCGATCTGCATCAAGGTGTTTGTTAGCGGTTTCGTAGTTGGTTGTACCTGTCTGGGTGCCGAGTTTCAGTTCGACATCGTCAACGATGCTCTGAATGCCTTCAATGCGATCTTCGTCAGCGCGAACGAGCAAGCGTTGTTCAATGGCAACGTATCCCATCGAGAAATCAACGATTTCTGCGCGGTCTGCGGTAATGGTGATGCCATCAGCGGCAGCATCAAATTGACCATCAGCAACAGCCTGGATCATGCCTTCCCATGCAGCTTCAACATAGACAGGAGTACAATTTAAGATTGAGCAAATCTCGTCCCAAACTTCATAATCCCAACCAGCACCTTCACCAGTTTCGGGGTCAATATAGTTGAAAGGCAGATAGGCGTTCTCAATGGCGATGGTTACTTCACGACCACCAAGATCCATAGGGTTTTCTGGCTCTGGAGCAGGTTCAGGCGTAGCAGCGGGGGTACAAGCTGCAAGCACCATTGCTCCTATAACCAACAAAGCAAAGAGCATATAAGAAACTTTCTTCATTTTTTTCTCCTTTTAAGAAAAGTGGGTATCGGTTGACTTTTCAACCTTTCAGATTTGATAATAACTTGAAATAATATAGAAATCAAGTGTCATCTGTTATATAAAGAACTTTTGTTATCTCACGGGCTTTTCTTTAATACATGCCAGCGACTTGAGAGTGTGCGTTCTCAAAAAAACATCTAAGATTTCAACCTATATACTACTATTATTCCTCTTATCTAATGCTTACATCTCTGATGTATACTTCTTTTTAGATTATTCTTCTATAGCAAAGAGGTTATACCCATAAACAAGGATAAAAAATGAAAAAGAATATAGTCCCGATCCTACTCCTTCTTGTTGTTGGCGTGGCTGCATACCTTGTTGTTCAATCAGTACAACAGAGTGCAAATCAGGCACAACAAGCCTTGGCCCCTCTCTCAGACGCCAATAGAGCCATGCAGACGCAGGTTTCTCAGCTGATAAATCCCACTCCAACTATTGTTGCTGACCCGGTCACCATAATTAATGAAATACGCGCGTTAGCGCGCTTGGAGACGATTCAATATAATGAAACTCAGGTTGTGCATTTCGAAGATAAACAAGGGACATTTGGCTTTCTCTTCGGTACGAAATTCCTCGTGGTCGTACAGGGAACGGTTATTGCTGGAATAGATATGGAAAAAATTCAACCAGAAGATATGAGTTTAGAAAATAGCGTGTTATATGTAAATCTTCCCCCTGCTGAGGTTTTCATCACTGCGGTAGACAATAGCAAAACAGAGGCTTACACGGTTGAGCAGGGCTTAATGGCTGATATTGATCCAAACACGATAGTTGATACTCTCGAAGTAGGCGAAGACGCAATTTTAAAAGCTGCACTAGAAGATGGAATTTTGGACCTTGCGCAGAAAAATGCCGAAACTTATCTTGAAAAATTTTATAATGCTCTAGGCTACGATAATGTGATTTTCCTAGATCCGTAGACAATTCTCTACGCTTATCTATATACGCTCAGTCCAATCTGGATGAGCGTATTTTTTTTGGATTAACTCATCTGTGCGTAAAATCTCAGAAGCCGATAACTTCCCCTCTTCTAACTGGATGTCTAAAACGGTCTCAAACGCGTGGATAAATGATTTGCTCGCTGCGTCCCAGCTAATTGCCCGCCCCAAAGCCGATTCCACTGTGGACGCGTGCGCCATCAGCTTTTGGGTGGCAATCTGGCGTGATACCCTATCGGGAAAGGATAGCGCTTCTGTCACGCGCCCTAAATCTCCCTTTAGGGGTAAAGAGCCATGTTGAAGCACCCCGTTGTTTTTTCGCGCTTGTGCGCTGCCAATCAGTTTCTTTCCGTTCACAGTAATCTCGTAAGCAGATGGTGTCTCGAAACACACAGGATTAGATTTAGCATTTTGATCCATTCTCTCTTCTTTCATTTCTACATTGACCCCTAAAGATTTCAGTGCAAAAAGCAAAGCTTGGGCAAGATGTTGGTAGCTCTCTAATATAGATCCGCGGACATGCTGATTATGATTAGGAGCAATAACAGAATATGTTAATTCATCGGTATGCAAAATCGCCCTTCCACCTGTTGCGCGGCGAACAAGGTACCAGCCTTTTTCTTTGAGTGTTTTTGTGTCTGCATCTGAAAAGGGCTGGGAACGCCCCAGAGAAAGGCAGGGAGGGTCCCAGCTATAAAGGCGTAGCGTAGGAGGTGAATCGCCACGTACGATGTGCTCAAGCATTGCTTCGTCTACTGCCATATTCCATGCCCCGGCAGCGGGGGGAGAAAGATATAATCGCCAAGATTCTGTCATTTTATTTTTTAAAGGTAGATGTTTTTTTTGAGAGAGTGCGAAAAAAAAGGAAGCATGTTGAAAGCAAGTGCGTTCCGAATATCTTGTTTATGTAAATTCTCTCTTAGAACAAACAAAAGTGCAAGGGGAGATATTTATGGGCAGTTGCAAATCCAGTCAGGGCGCACTATAATTCAGTATTCTTAGTTTACGAGATTATAATACGCGTAAGTGAGGCAATCTGGATACTAGAAAAGTTACACGTTCTGTTACAAAAGCTGTTGATGGTGAGACTTCGCGTCCTGCTCATCAGCAGTTGCAACCAGGTGTCACGCTGTCTGAGCGTTATTTGATTCAAGAGATTGTCGGTCTTGGGGGAATGGGATCTGTGTATAGAGCACGTGATCTGCATTTTCCGAATGTGGTTAAACTTGTTGCTGTCAAAGAGATGGTTAACCTTGCGCCAGATCCGCAAGTGAGAAAGACTGTAGTTGAAAATTTTGAGCGTGAAGCGAATATTCTGGCAACGCTTACGCATCCTTCTATTCCCAGTATTTTTGATTATTTTTCTGGTGATGATCGTTCTTATTTGGTTTTAGAGTATGTGAATGGGAAAGATCTTGAGGCTGTCCTTAGAGATTCTGATGGCTTTATTTCGACGGCGCAAGTGATTGCCTGGGCAATTGAGCTATGTGATGTTTTGAGTTTTTTGCATACCCACAAGCCCGATAAAATCATTTTCCGTGATATGAAGCCCTCTAATGTGATGATCGATAGCCGGGGACATATTGTGCTTGTTGATTTTGGCATTGCAAAGCAATTTCAGACAGGGCAAAAAGGAACGATGATCGGCACAGAGGGTTATTCTCCGCCAGAACAATATAGAGGTGAGGCCACTCATCTCGCCGATATTTATGCCTTGGGTGCGACAGTTCATCATTTGCTAACGAAAAGGGATCCGCGCTTGGAACCGCCTTTTTCTTTTGAAGAAAGACCTATTTCGGTCAGTAACTCAGATGTTTCTCCTGAAATCGAAGCTGTCGTTAACAGAGCGCTTGAGTATGAACCTAAGGATCGTTTTCCTACCATAGATGAGATGAAAGAAGCCCTCATAGCTGCGGCACGGCAAACAGGATTGCTTTCAAAAATACCCTCAGCAAAGGCCGCCCCCAATATTCAGACTGATGGGATTAAGCCACTTTGGAAATTTAAATGTGAAGATGAGATTCGCGGAACTCCCGCTTATTTTGATAATACAATTTATATTGGGTGCTATGACAACAATCTTTATGCGCTTGATGCCGCAGAAGGTGAGTTCAAGTGGAAATACCCCACTGACGGTGGTGTAGTATCTACGCCCGCTACTTCTGAAGGAAATGTTTTCTTTGGCTCAGAAGATCAGCGCTTACATGTTGTTAGCGCACGATCAGGAAAAATAATTTGGTCTCACTATGCAGAGGGACCAATTCGTTCTTCACCTCACATTGCAGAAGGTCATGTATTTGTTGGCTCTGATGATGGTTGTTTACATGCGGTCAATAGTGTTACAGGGCGGGCAGTGTGGACATTTTCATCTGCTTCTGCGATTCGCTCGACACCTTTTGTTGCCAATGATTATATTTATGTAGGGTCTGAGAGTGGAGAGTTCTATTGCGTTGATTTTAAAGGCAAAGTTAAATGGCAATTTCGTTCGAAGCGCGGGATCACATCTTCTCCCTTTGTTACTGAGCATGCTGTTTATTTTACATCGCTAGATGGCATGTTATATGCTTTGGATCCAAATAGTGGGTGGGCTCTTTGGAAATTTAGGTTAGGCAAGGGTTCTGTTTCTTCTCCTTGCATTTATGAGCATTTGATTTTCACTGGTGCGGCAGATGGATTTATCTATGCTATTGATTTGAAAACATCTAAAGAAACTTGGCGTTTTCGCACCGAACATCAAGTTACGGGATCTCCGGTTATTTATAAAGATGCGCTTTATTGCACATCTATAGATGGACAACTTTATTGTTTAGATGCCCGCACCGGCCAATTGCGCTGGAAATTTGCAACGGAAGGACCAATCACTGGATCCCCTCTTGTATACGACGATATTGTTTATATAGGTTCTACAGACCATCAGGTCTATGCACTTCTAGCCTAAAGCGAGGAGTTTTTTGTGTTCGATTCCATTAAGAAAATATTTAAAAAAGAAAAAACAGAAAGTGAAAAATCTCTCAATGTAGAAGATGCCGTTTTGCCAAACGAATCTGAGACAATTCCTCTTTCTCCTGATCAGGTAGGGGATATTGTTGCAAGTCATGCGCTGCAATATGAGTTACAACATTTGGTAGCCGCGAGTGGGCAATCTGTTGGTAAACAACGCGAACTTAACGAAGACAGCCTTATGGCCATCACGACTACTTTGGCGGGAAATGCAGGAAATACGCCTTTTGGATTATATATCGTTGCCGATGGTATGGGCGGGCACCAATATGGGGAAGTTGCCAGCAACACTGCGATGCGGACTTTCGGCGGGTATATCATGCGAAAGTTTCATTCCTATCTTTTCTCTTTGCCCACTACACCTCTGGACGAATCTCTTCAGGATTTGATGCTTACGGGCGTTTCTCAAGCGCAGGAGGCGATTCAGCGAGAAGCCCCAGGGAGTGGAACCACGCTCACTGCAGCACTCGTTGTAGGTCAGCAAGTTAGCATAGCGCATGTGGGCGATAGTCGTGCTTATGCAGTATATCCAGATGGACGTTTTGATCTGATCTCTCGCGACCATTCTCTCGTTGGTCGGCTTGAAGAGTTGGGGCAAATCACTGCTGAAGAAGCAGAAAATCACCCGCAAAAAAATGTTCTCTATCGCGCTTTGGGACAAGGCGAAGTCCTTGAGCCAGATCTTTTTACCCTTCCTTTCCCTCAAAAAGGAACGCTAATGCTCTGTAGTGACGGGCTTTGGGGAGTGCTTAGTGAGAAAGATATGCATAAAGCGATGAGCGAAGCGGATACGCTGGAACGCGCTTGCCAAAATCTTGTTAATGCGGCAAACGCAGCCGGCGGTCCCGATAATATTTCTGTTGTTCTTGTAAAAATGATAGGATAACTTTGCCTGACTATTATGCTCTTTTAGGCATCTTTAGAGATGCAACACAAGAAGAAATTAAGCGAGCCTATTTCGAGGCGGCGCAGCGTTTGCATCCTGATAAGAACGAAGCCCCTGGTGAAACAGAGATTTTTTTAGATGTTCAACAGGCTTACGATGTTTTATCGAATCCTGAAAAACGTATTGAATACGATAAAACATTATCACCTGAAGAAAAGATATTATCCCCCATTGTTCAGCGTGTTTTTTATTCTCGTGAAAGCCTTGTACGCTTAGGGGAAACACAGTTAATTTACGCCCTTCTTGAGTGGAAGGCGCGTAAAAATGACGATGAAGTCGTTTCTCCACCTCTAAATATCTGCCTGGTTTTAGATAATTCTACATCTATGAAAGGGCAAAATATAGAAATGGTTAAAGCTGCGGCTATTCATCTTATGCGCAGCTTAAGACCGCAAGATATTTTTAGTGTCGTCACTTTTAGCGATCGTGCAGAAGTTTTGATCCCAGCTTCGTTGCAGAGTGAGCCTAGAAGAATGGAAACGAAAATTCGCATGCTCGTTCCTTCTGGTGGAACTGAAATATTACAAGGATTACAAACTGGTCTCAACGAAGTCCGTAGAAATCTTTCCTCAGAGAGGGTTAATCATATCGTTCTCTTAACAGACGGACAGACCTACGGAGATGAAGAAGAAACCTTGGCTTTGGCTGATGAAGCCGAAAGCATGGGGGTTGGTATAAGTGGTTTAGGTGTGGGGAAAGATTGGAATGATGAATTTCTTGATAAATTAGCAGAAAAAACAGGAAGTAGCAGCCGCTATATTGCTGAGCCGCAAGAAATACGAGTTTTTCTAGAAGAAAAATTTAGACAACTTGCAAAAGTTTTTGCTGAAAACCTAACGCTAGAACTTCAAACCCCGCCTCAAGTTGAGCTAAGCTATATCTTCCGATTACAGCCTAATGCAGCGCATCTAAGCTTTGAAAAGAAAATACAACTAGGTATGATCTTAAGAGATCAGCCTTTGGGATTGCTACTTGAGTTTCAGGTTCACCCCGATGTTGTAATAAAAGACGAAGTAGAGTTACTTGCCGGAACGCTTAAGTTTGAAATACCCTCCCAGTCTTCACTTTCTCAACCCATGCGTGTTCGCATATCACGAAATGTTACAGAGGTAGCTAGTCTTGAGCCTCCATCTCCGACCCTCGTGCACGCTCTTGCTAATTTGAATTTATACAGAATGCAAGAGACAGCACAAGAAGAAGCCGCTCAAGGGAAGTATAATGAAGCCTCACGTCGTTTACAACATCTAGCCACTCATCTTCTTTCTCATGGGGAGCGGAGTATGGCAAAGACAGTTTTATTAGAGGCTGAGAACTTACAACAGGAAGAGAGTTTTTCAGAAGAAGGTCGTAAGAATATGAAATATGGCACGCGAGCATTGCTTCTGCCAGCAGGAAAAGGAAAAGAATCATGATAATGTGTCCATCTTGTCAGCACCAAGAGGTTGAGGGAGCTTTGTTTTGTAGCAATTGCGGCGCACAATTGCATACGGAAAGTTTAATAACACAAAATATCCATACGAATGGGATCAGGAAAGAAGCTTTAAAAGCTATACCACAGGGACAAAAGAAAGCACTGGCTACGGGAACTCTGAGCCTTCAGCTTCTAGATGGTGGTCATCTTTTGCCTCTTGCAGATCGAAATGAGTTTACGATGGGGCGTGTTAGTGACGGGCAAACTATTATGCCAGATATTGACCTTACACCATATCAAGCATATGAAAATGGTGTCTCGCGCTTGCACGCAGTCTTAAAGAAAAGCAAAGAGAGAGTGATCATTATGGATTTAGGCTCTTCCAACGGCACATATGTTAATGGCGTTCGGCTAAAACCAGAGAACGAATATCCTCTATCTCATGGCAATATCATTTCTTTGGGGAAATTAAAAATCCAATTTCTTATGCAAGCTACAAAATAAGGAAGGTTCTAATGGCTTACGGTGTTATTTTACATGTCTCAGGTGAAATTCCAATTTTTGGCGAAATTGAAGAATTACCAAGTCCTTCAGATACGCTCATTACAGTTAGTAACCCTCGTTCTCGCGAAGGAAAAGACCTTCACTACCTTCAGAACGAAGTTGTACAGGTAATTTGGCCTATCGAAAAACTTAACTTCATCGAGATCATGCCCAGCGATGATGATGAGCAAATTATCAGCTTTGTGAGAGAATAAGATGACAAAAGAGTTTGCCCGTAGAAGAATCTTGATCGTTGACGATGAAGAGCGAATGGTAAGATTTATTCGCTTAAATCTTGAGCATGATGGCTTTCTTGTTAGCGAAGCTTTTAATGGCAGGGAAGCGCTCCAGCAGTTGCGCGATGTTTCTCCCGATCTTATTTTGCTTGATGTAATGATGCCAGAATTGGATGGATTTGAAGTTTTGCAGATGGTGCGTGAAACGAGCAAGGTGCCTGTTTTGATGCTTACCGCTAAAGGAGAAGAAGACGATCGCGTACGTGGTTTGGAATTGGGTGCCGACGACTACATCACCAAGCCCTTTAGCCCGCGCGAAATGGTCAGCCGCGTAAAGGCCGTTTTGCGGCGCACAGAATCGTCGAGTGGCTCCACACACGGTCTTATTGAAGTAGATGATCGACTGAGAATGGATTTTGATCGTAGAGAAATTTGGCTCGAAGGCGAGATCATTAAATTGCGCCCCACAGAATATCGGCTGCTTTATCATCTGGTCCAGAATGCAGGTTGGGTGGTAACGCACGATCAGTTATTGACGAAAGTATGGGGGTACGAATATCGTGATGAGCCGCATTATGTGCGCCTTTATATTAACTATTTGCGCAAAAAATTAGAAGAAGACCCCGCAAATCCGAAGTATATTCTGACGGAGCGAGGAGTTGGTTATAGGTTTGTTGATTTTCGGAGAGAAGATGTTTCTTAGCAGGAATATCTTGATGAAGCCCTCAGCAAGATAAGGTCAAGTGTGATGCGAAAATGAGGATGACAGGCGGTGAGCGAACCTCTTGTCATCCTTTCTTCTCTGCACTATACTTCTGACCTATCTCGGAGTTATTGGAGAAAGTATGGCAAAAAAACGTATTATATTAGTAGACGATCACGAAGTCGTTCGTGTTGGATTAAAAACTTTATTGGAGCGACATCCTGAGTATGAAGTTGTAGGGGAGGCTGGTTCTGCACGTGAAGCAATAGAGAAGACAGAGAACCTTCAGCCAGACGTGGTGGTGATGGATATTCGTTTGCCCGGTGTTTCGGGAATTGATGCTTGTGAAGAGATCGTAAAGCGTTTTCCTGACACAAAAGTGCTTATGCTGACTTCTTATGCTGAGGATGAAATGCTTTTCTCGGCGATTCGGGCAGGAGCTTCTGGCTATGTTTTGAAACAAATCGGTAGCGAAGATTTGGTAAAAGCTCTTGAATCCGTAGGAAGCGGGGAAGGGTTGCTTGACCCAGCAGTGACGCAACGGGTCTTCCAAGAGGTGCGCCGTGCTGTGCGCGAAGAAGAGGCTTCAGCTTTTGCAGATTTAAGCCAGCAGGAAAAACATGTTTTGCAATTGGTTTCAGAGGGGAAGACAAATCGTGAAATAGCAAAGGCTCTTTTCCTTGGTGAAGGAACTGTACGTAATTATGTAAGTAGCATCCTTTCAAAATTAGGTGTAAATAATCGTGCAGAAGCAGCTGCTTATGCGGTGGAGCACTCTTTGAAAGAGTATATTGATCTGTAGGAAAAATTTAAAAAATAGAGCCTAAGGGTTTTGCCTTTAGGCTTTTTTTGTTTAATGCCGGGTTTTCTTTTTTATTGCAAGTACAGGGCGATTTTTTTCCATAGTGGTGGCCCAAGGATAAGCAGTCCAATTAAAATGGATGTGAGTGCAGCGATAAGCACTGCGGCTGCCCCTACATCTTTTCCTGCTTTGGCTAATGGGTTTTCTTCCGGGCTAGCGAGATCAACAATACTCTCGATGGCTGTGTTGAAGAACTCTGCTGCCCAAACCATGACAATGGCAAGGAGCAAGACCGCCCAATCCCGTGCGGAGAGATGGAGCCAAAAAGCGAGGGGGATAATCAGCACGGTAACGAATGCGTGTATCCATGCGTTTGGTTCGTTTCGAAGTACGTATGCCCAACCTTGAAATGCATAAGCAAAGGAGCGTAGGCGGGCTTTGAGGAAATTACTCATGATTCTGTTATTTTGATATTGCTTAGACCAAGTTTTGATAAAATTTTAGCTTGTGCTGCCCACATGATGGTTTTTTCTTCGTTTTCAGCATGGTCATGCCCTAAAAGGTGTAAAATGCCGTGAACAACGAGAAGTTGTATCTCTGCCTCAAGAGGGTGATCGTTCTGCAAGGCTTGTTTAGCGGCATAAGGCATAGAGACGATGATTTCGCCCAAATAAAGGGAGCCAGTTTCAGGGTCGCGTTCGTGAACTTCAAAGGAAAGCACATCTGTAGGGGCATCGAATCCGCGATAATCACGGTTAAGTGAGCGAATTTGCTCATCATCTGTCAATAAAATGCTAAGAGTAGCATCTTTTGGAGCAGCTTGATTCTCTAGTGCCGTGAGGATTGTACTCTTTATCAGCCTTTCATCGAACTTTTTCTCTAGCGCGGGACTATATGAAATCTCAATCATTCTCTTTCTGGCGGGGTCTGGTGGGGACGCCCCCCGAAGCTGGTAAGCTTTTCCTTTTAGGATATTTGACTCTAGGGTGGAGCATACCTCGTAAAGTGGAGACAAAAGATTCATTAATAACAGACAGGTCGCGCAAAGTGAGTGGGGTGTTTTTTAGTTGCCCACTTTTCTGTACATTGTCGAAAATTTTATAAACAAGGGAGCGTAATTCTGCTTCTGTTTGTGGACGTTCAGCTCTTGTAATCGCCTCTGTGCCATCAGCGAGCATCATCAAGGCTGTTTCTCGCGAACGCGGTGCAGGGCCAGGGTATTGGAATTTTTTAATGTCGACCTGATTCACGTCACCGTTGGCAATTTCTAATGCTTGAGTATATTGATAGCGAGTAACCTGTGTGCCATGGTGTTCTAATATGAAATCAATTAGTCGTTTAGGTAAGCGATGTTTTTTTCCTAAAAAAACACCATCTGTAACATGGCGAATGATAATAGCAGCGCTTTCTTCGGGAGCAAGATCTTCGTGAGTGTTGATTTGGCCTGGCGTTTGGTTTTCAATGAAAAAATGCGGGTTTTCTATCTTGCCAACATCATGAAAAAGCGCGCCAACGCGCACGAGAAGCGCATCCGCACCTATTTTTTCAGCTGCCTGCTCTGAAAGATTTGCAACTTGCAAGCTATGCTGATAAGTGCCTGGTGCTTTCCGAAGTAAAAGTTGAAGTAGCGGGGCATCTGGGCGAGAGATTTCAAGTAAACGCAATGTTGTTGTTAGTCCTAATATTTGAGCAAGAACAAATTGCAACAGGAGTGTGAGACTGGCAGAAGCGATCCCATTAAAACTTGCTACTGCCATTAGAATAGCAACCTCGTTCCAACCGGTTGTATAAAATGAGAGCCAATACGCTAATAAAGTCGCCATTCCTATAAAGGCGATAGCGATCCCTGCTTTTAAGAAAGACCATACCTGCTGTGCTCGTCCTAAAACCATAATACTGACCAGCGACGAAAGTAGATAATAGACTGTCAAGTCAAGGGTGTTGGATAAGCCAAAGGTAACTAAAAGGCTTAGAGAAAACGAAAGCACAAAAGCGACATCTGCACCAAAAAGTGTCGCCATTAATAAACCAAAGGCCGGTATTGGAAGCAAATAAGGGATAATTGTATTGTCTGGAATAGCTAAACGTGCTCCAACCAAAAAAAGCAGGAAAACGATTACAGTGGAAAGCAGGTTTCTTATGTCTTTCAGCAAAATCGAAGGGCGACGGCTAAAATAGAACCACAAAAATATTGCCAATGCCAGGATCATTATCCCTGCACTAAGATGCGTCATCCACCCTTCTTGTGTTTGAACTAAGCCTAGCTTTTCCAAGGCTTCCAAATCTGCAGATGAAACGATCTGTCCAGCTGAGATGACACTCTCTCCGGCTTTGTACCGCTTAATAACAGGTTCTACGGCATCGCTCGCGGATTTTCGGCTTGCTTCCGTTAATTCATCGCTGTACAAGCTATTAGGTACGACAAAGGCACTCACCAATTCGCTAACAATTTGGGCCTGTGCCTCTGTTAAAGCCAAACTTACTAGTGAAGAAAGATTATGCTGTGTACTTACCAGGTTTCCTTGACGGATATTATTTCGCATTACCTGCTCAAGAACACTTAGCGCTTCCTGTTGAATTCTCTCCCACTCAGCATCACTTAAAAGCAGAATTGCCTCAATACTTTCTTCTTTGAGTGTGATATTTTCCAGTAGAAGTAAATCGGATGTTTTTTCTACAGGTGCCGCATATTCATCAGAACGCACAGTGGCAATATAAACGAGTGCATCACGCAAACTTTCAATCTGCTCACGCGCAATCGTAGGGTCAGCAGGCGTGTATACGAGAGCAACTGCCATTGCTGCATTCTCACGGGCATCTTCAGTGCGTATCTCGCTAATATATTCAATTGCGTAAGGGGCCTGTAAATCTCGGGGAGCGACATCTCCCACAGCAAGCGGAAGTGCATCCGGGCGTAAAATGATAGGCAAAATTAACGCAAAAAACACCGCTAAGATCGTAAAGGTTAGCGTAAAAATGCGCCCAAATGGAATACGCTTTGGGGTTGGGAGGATGTTCTCAGGGGAGCTTAACATTCATTCTCAGCGAGGATTAGTTGCTAGCCAAGCAGTAGCTCTTTAACTGCGTTGCTAATATCTCCGCCTGAAGCACGTCCGGCCACACGCGGGACGATAACTTTCATTACCTTGCCCATATCTCTGATGGTGCTTGCTTCTACCTCGGCAATAACCTGGCTGGCCAACGTGCGCAGCTCTTTGGCGCTCATCGCTTCGGGAAGATATTTTTTCAGGACGACAATTTCTTCTTCTGTATCTGCGACAAGATCATCTCGCCCTGCTTTTTTAGCCTCGGCAATTGTCTCTTCTCGAGATTTTAGCTCCTTTTGCAAAATAGCAAGAACAGCACTATCATCAAGTTCTTCGCGGTGGTCTTTTTCTCTTTGCTGAATAGCGGCGCGTACCATAGTCAAGGTGCGCTTGGCAACTTTGTCTTTGGCGCGCATCGCCTCTTTCATTGCGTTATTAAGTTGAGTTTTTGTATCCATAATTAAGCATTATAACGGATGACTCTGCATCAAAGGATGTGAGTTTCTAGTACATCTTGGGCAAAAAGACAGTGATACCTTTAGATAATATGCTATTAATAAAAAAAGTCGCCCTAAGGCGACTTTTTTTGTTTTGGAGCGTTTAATACCAAATACGGAATGATGTTGTTGTTTCTCCCCTGAGATTGCCATAGGTTATATTCACATCAACAGTTACCAAGCCGCCATAAGCCTGATTGTTGACAGGTAGAGATAATGTTGCAATCCCCTTTTCGTCTGTTGTGATATCCAAACTTTGCGTTGCTCCAGATGTCCACTTCACAATTGCTTCTCCGCTGGCGCCTTGTACTGCCTGAAGAGTCTGATCTTGAACAACAACAAAAATCAGTTGTTGGTCGGTAGAATAAGTAACAGCTTTCCATGGAAAAGCGCGTACGTTTAGAGATAAGATTTCGGCTATCCCATTATCAGACTCAACGCCAGTTAGTCTTGCAGGATCTTCCCCTATTGCATTGAAATACGCTGAGCCCAAATTGCCTGTTACTACGCGCTGATCATCAGGGTTAGATGGATGCCACTCTAAGCGGCCATTCTGAAAATATTGGACGATCATATTGTCCTGAAATTCAAAAGGAGAAATGGGGAGACCTAGGAGCCCAGTGCCAAGGTGTGCATTAAAGTAATCGCGAAAAGCAAAACATACAGAGAAGCCAGTTTCATGTTTTGTACAGGCTGAGTCGTTGACGATATCAAGCTGTACCCCTGGTCGATACAAGAGTACACCCAAAGGTGTCAGGTGAACTTGCCCTTTTTGCATTTCAAGGCGAGCGCGCTGGAAATACTGAACCAAAACGCCATCTCTGTTTACAAATTCTTCAGTAATTGGGTAGCCCAAAACGCTTTCTGCTTCCTTAATGTTTTGATAATAAGCCCAAAAATCACCCTGAACATTGTGTTTTGTCTGGCTAAAAAAATGAGAATCTCCACCATCCGCCTGAGCAGGAACAACTGCAAGCAGGCTCAAGGCAATTACCAACCCTAAAAAAACTTTTACAGATTTCATCATGTTCTCATTATACACAAAAAGATTATAGGAAGATAGTACTATGAGTTCATTATACCTGAAAGCACCCTACAAATTCTTTACACTTTGCTAAAAACACACAAAATCACTTTATGGACATCTCTAAAATATCAACGATTTTTTTCGCCGAATCGCCGATTCCAAAAGGATTGACCGCTTGCGCCATTGCTGCATGAGCAACGGGATCGTCGAGTAGGTAACTCGCCTCGTTCACAATTTTATGCTCATCAGTGCCGACCAGTTTCAATGTCCCGGCTTGTACGCCTTCGGGACGCTCGGTTACATCACGAAGGACGAGTACAGGCACGCCAAAAGCGGGGGCCTCTTCCTGTATCCCCCCAGAATCTGTTAATATCAAATCGGCGCTCTTCATCAAGTGGACGAGGGGCAAGTATTCTAAGGGTGGTAAAAGTGTGATATTAGGAACATTGCCCAATAAGCGTTTGACAGGTTCCTGCACATTGGGATTAAGGTGAACAGGATAGACAATCTCTACATCTCCACGTGCTGCGATGGACTTTAGCGCGGCGCAAATATGCTCTAAGGGCTTCCCGTGATTCTCCCGCCGATGCGCTGTAACCAGCACCAAACGCCTCGATTCAAGCGTGGATAAAAGGCTTGCTACCCTTGTGGGGACTTTTTGCTCGGCAACAAACATCAGCGCGTCAATGACGGGATTCCCCGTCACATGCACGATCTCTTTTGCAATGCCCTCTTTGAGTAGATTTTGCTGTGACCATTTTGTTGGGGCAAAATGCAAATCTGCGGTCACTCCAGCCACACGACGATTTATCTCTTCAGGGAAAGGCTCCCATTTGTTGTGAGTACGTAAGCCTGCTTCAACATGACCAACTTTTATCTGTCGATAATACGCATTTAATGCTGCTGACATAACAGTGGTTGTATCGCCTTGTACCAAAACCCAATCTGGTTTCATCTTTGCCAAGATGGGGTCAAGATGAGTAAAAACCGCAGCTGTGATCTGTGCCAAAGATTGATTGGGGCGCATTAGATCTAAATCCACATCTGGTTTGATCTTAAAAAGAGACAAAACCTGATCGAGCATTTCGCGATGTTGAGCGGTCACACAAACGCGCGATTCGATCCCCTTTCGCTTCGCAAGTTCTCGAACGACAGGAGCCATTTTAATTGCTTCGGGTCTGGTGCCAAAAATTGAGAGTACTTTCATAATGGAATATTACCTAAAAAGATAGGCAATGCTTTCTCCTTTTATTTTCCTACACCTAATCGTGTTAGTTCAAAACCAGCTTCTTGCCATTTTTCTACATTCCAACCGTTGATGGCATCTACAGCAACACGCCCAGTCATCATTTCTGCGATATTCTCTGTATCTAATTCTTTGAATTGACTATGTGCTACAAGAAGAAGGATTGCATCGGCTTCAACGAGAGCTTCTTCTAGCGTAGGGACAGTTTCTAAGCTAGGTAGAGATGCGTTGGGCGCAAAGGGTTCAAAAGCTTTTACGCTCGCTCCTGCACTTTGGAGGAGATGCACAACTTCTACAGCGGGGCTTTCGCGCAGATCGTCCACGTCAGGTTTGTAAGCTAGACCTAACGCAGCGATTTTCTTACCTTTTAGAGAACCTAGTGCGCGTTCTAATAAGCTGAGCATAAATTTTGGTTGAGCGTCATTGACTTCTCGCGCTGTGCGGATGAATGGAGTGATCTCTGGTGCAGCTTCAACAAGGAACCAAGGATCCACGCTAATGCAATGCCCGCCCACACCAGGACCGGGGCGCAAAATTTCTACGCGAGGGTGCAAATTTGCCAACGAGATCGCTTCCCACACATCTACACCGAAACTGTCGGCAAGTTGGGAAAACTCATTAGCAATAGCGATATTTACATCGCGATAGGTGTTTTCCATCAATTTTACCATTTCAGCGGTTGTGGCATTGGTCTTGATAATATCGCCTTTGACAAATGTGGCATAAAGCTCATAGCCTGCTTGCGCCGATTCTGCTGTGATCCCGCCAACAACGCGGGCGTTTTCGATCAGTTCTTGCAAAATCTGTCCGGGGAGAACGCGTTCGGGAGAATAGGCAAGGTGGAAGTCTATGCCGGCTTTGAGACCAGACTTTTCAAGAATAGGGACGATCAAGTCAGTTGTTGTTCGTGGGGGGGAAGTTGACTCGAGCACGACCAGATTGCCCTTTTGCAGATGTGGCGTGATCGCCTCCGCTGCCGATTTAACGGCACGCATATCGGCGCGTTTATCGTCCTCATAAAATGGGGTCGGCACAGCGATAATGAACGCATCCGCAGGCTCAGGGCGAAGAGCGACCCGCAGCATCCCCGTTCCGAGCACATCCCGGACTATTTCTCCTAATCCCGGCTCGTGGATGTGCAATCCGCCGTTTCTTAGTGTTTCAACTACATTTTCATTAACGTCTACGCCAAGAACTTCTACGCCGTGCTTGGCAAAGGTGCTGGCGGTGGGCAATCCGATATAACCCAGCCCAAGAACACAAAGTTTTTGAAATTTCACAGAATCTCCAAATTTCTTTTTTCATTTAGCGGCTGTATTATACAACCAACTGCTAAAATTAACGTAGATATATTGTATAATGAGTTAGTCGTTTTCAGAAAAGAGGAAAAAATGGACAACATCTTGCTCAACCCCAATATTGCATACCTGTTTTTAGTTAGCGGCGTTTTGTTGACCTTGTTTGCATTGGTTACGCCTGGCACAGGCTTTTTAGAAGTCGGCGCATTTTTTATGATGGCACTAGCGGGATATGCAATCTATCTCCTGCCCATTCATATTTGGGCGTTGATTTTGCTGGTTCTGAGTGTGATTCCTTTTGGGGTGGCGCTAAGAAGTACCGCCCGCCGCGGAATCTATCTTGGCTCAAGCATTGTCGGTGTGATCATCGGGTCAGCGTATCTCTTTCGCGGGGAAGGCTTGGCCCCAGCAGTCAACATCTGGCTGGTGATGATCGTTTCTGTGCTAATGGCTGTTTTTTTGTGGTTTGTGATTATAAAAACCCTTGAGGCTCTTGAAGCTCGCCCTTCGCACGATTTAAGCTCTCTCGTTGGTAAAATTGGCGAAACAAAAACAGAGATTCGCAATGCTCACGACGAAGGCTCGGCACAGGTTGCGGGTGAGTTGTGGACGGTGCGTAGTGAAAGTCCCATTTCGGCTGGCACGCGCGTGCGCGTGATCGAACGAAATGGTTTTATACTAGAAGTAGAGGTAGTTGAAGAGTAATTACCTTATTTTTTCTTAATTTGTGATAGAAGAACCATAGATTATGAACACCAAATATCGAAACCCTATTTAGGAGGCAGTAAAAAATGGAAACAACACTATTATGTCTTGTTGGCGGCGTTGGTATTGTCGTTGTTGCGCTAATAGCCAGTGCGATTCGAATTGTTCCCGAATATCAACGTTTGGTCGTCTTTCGGCTAGGGCGTTGTGTCGGAGAGAAGGGGCCGGGTATTGTTTTACTAATTCCTGTTGTTGATCGTGCCGCACGTGTTGATTTGCGTGAGCAAGTGCGCGAGATCCCGCATCAGACCGCGATTACCAAGGATAATGCCGGTATCTCAATTGATTTTATCTGGTATTACAAAGTTCTTGATCCCTCCGAATCTGTCTTGGCAGTTGGTAATTTTGAATCTGCTGCTCAGGGCATGGCGACTACAACCTTGCGTGCGATCCTCGGTTCTATCATTTTGGATGAGGTTCTTTCAGAACGCGAACATATCAACTCCATGCTTCGCACCCGTCTTGATGAAGTGACCGAGCGCTGGGGTGTCAAAGTGACCAATGTTGAAATTCGTGAGATTATCCCGCCGCGCGAAATTCAGGAATCAATGAATAGACAAATGACTGCTGAACGTATCCGCCGCGCCGTTGTGACAGAATCCCTTGGTACAAAAGAAGCTGCCATCACGGTTGCTGAAGGTGAAAAGAAATCTGCTATTCTGGAAGCAGAAGGTAAGAAACAAGCTGCTGTTCTCGAGGCGGAAGGTCAGCAAAAGGCGCAGGAATTGAAAGCGGCAGGTTATGCATCTGCGCTGGAAAATATCTTTGCTGCAGCTAAGGAAATTGACCAAAAGACGATGACCCTCCAATACTTTGATACTCTTAAAGAAATGGGACAAGGCGAATCGACCAAATATATCTTCCCGATGGAATTTACCAGTATGATTGAAAAATTTGTTGGTAAAGGCTAGATAAATTAGCTAAGAATCAGACACCGAGTGTCTCAATGGCACTCGGTGTCTTTTCATTTATGACTATAGAAATTCTTCCTGCCACTCTCAGTGACTTAAATTCCTTGCGTAGTTTAGAAAAGCTATGTTTTGAGCAAGACGCTTGGGGTCTTTTTGACCTTGTGGCTGTGCTAACTTTTCCTAATGTGATTCGCTTGAAAGCTGTTGATGAGGGGAAAATGGTCGGGTTTATTGCGGGGGATCCGCGTATGTCAGAAGGGTTTTCGTGGATTGCAACTGTTGGGGTTTTGCCAGATTATCGCCGACAAGGTATCGGGCGCACACTCTTGCATCTTTGCGAGGAGCAACTTCCAACCACGCGCGTGCGGCTTTCTGTTCGCATTTCAAATGAAGAGGCTATCCAACTCTATAGGCAGGAGGGATATCAAACTATCAATATCTGGCAGAGCTATTATAAAGATGGTACAGATGCCGTGGTGATGGAAAAAAGTCGTATTATGCGAGGGTTTTAGAAATTTTGACGGGGGAATTTTTTTGTGTTTATTTTTCGCCAATCATCTTGAGGAAAACCTTAACTACTTTCGGATCAAAGCGTGTTCCTGCTTCGTTTTTCAGGTAATCGACAACGGTTTTCCTGTCCCAGGCTTTGCGATAATAGCGATCTGAAAGTAACGCATCCCAGACATCGATGACAGAGAAGACGCGCGCTGCAATGGGAATATCTTCTCCTTTTAGCCCCTGTGGATATCCCCGCCCATCCCAGCGTTCGTGATGGGAGTAAGGGATATCAAGCGCAGGACGGAGATATGGAATGGAAGATAGCATTTGATGGGCAAAGCTTGGGTGTTGACGCATGATCGCCCATTCATCTTTGCTCAGGGGGCCTGGTTTGCGTAAAATATGATCTGGGATGCCCATCTTTCCGATGTCATGAAGTAGTGCGCCACGGTAGACGTGAATAAGGTTGTTTTCGGAGACGCCTAGCTTGCGCGCAAGTTGTAGGGTGAGATCTGTCACGTTTAGCGTGTGACCCTGTGTTTCTTTATCGCGTAGTTCGAGAGCTTTTCCCCAGCCTTCAAGGGTTGTGTCATAGGCACGACCCAGTTCTTCGTTGCTATCTTTGAGGTCTTCAAAAAGATAGTTGTTGTCAACTGCGATTGCTGCTTGCCCTGCTAGTGCTTGCAGGAAATCCTTCCACTCTTGCTGCGGGCTGATATTTTTACGATGGAACACTTCTAGAACCCCGAGTGTTTTTCCTTTTGCTATTAGAGGCACACAATAATACTTAAGGAAGTTTTCTTTTTCAAACCATTCTTTTCTTAGACATTGCTTTTCTTTGCAAGGAATTCCTACGGATTGTATTACGCGGCTTTTGGTAGCTTTGCCAGGTAGACCCTCGTCTTTTTTTAAGTTGGTGTTGGTAAAAAGCTGGGTTTCGAAACCGTTCCCAACGAAATATTTTAAGTTCTCGTTGATTGGCGTGGTGAGTAGGATATTTGCAGCATCTACGCCTAATTGAGCAATAGTGTGGTCAATTAAAATTTTAAGTGTTATGGACAGATTCACATTGGAACTGATAGCTGAGTCGATATTGCGCAAGGTTGTTAGACGCTGTACCTGTTTCTCTGTTCGTTCGTGAAGGCGGGCGCGCTGAATAGCATTGCCTGCTATTTCAGTGATTGTGGTGAGAAGATGAATATCTTCTTTTTTAAACTCTCTTGGCATTTCATCCATTACTGCAATTGCGCCAATTATGCCTTCTGTAGAGCGAATAGGGACCCATGCTCCCGTCCAGCCATCAGGAAATTCATGCCCTTTGTCAAGTCGGATATAAGGGTCTGTACTTAAATTCGGAGAAATATGACTTTCGCCACTTTGGTAGATATGCCCTATGAGCCCAATATCATTGTCTTGGCGATTTGGCTGTGTATCCTTAACCCAACCGCTAGAGGCAGCACGATAGACTTCTTTTCTGTTTGGATCACTTACCCAAAGGGCGCACACCTCTATATTAAGAGAGCCTTTGATCTCTTCTAATATGATAGGGAACATTTCTTCGGGCGTTTCAGCGCTTCTTAGTGCTGTGGATGTTCGGTTCACTGCTTCCAGCTCTGCAAGACGATTGTTAATTTGCTCAAATTGTCTGACACTGTGAACAGCACCGGCAACTTGTGTGGCAAAGAGACTCATGATCCGCTCATCAGCTTCTGTGAAATAACGCGTATTTGGGTATATTTCATAAAACGCTAATACGCCAATCAAATTGCCTGCATAGAGCATAGGGACTTCCATAACGGAAGTAAAGGGGATATCTCCATATTTCTTAGACTTCCCTTGCCAGACCTGATAATCATCAACACGAATGGGCTTGAGTGTTTCTGCGATAAGTCCAGCCATCCCCTCGCCTTTTGCAAGGCGCATATTTTTTATCTTATCCTTGTACTCTTCAGGCAGCCCATAATCAACAGCAACGCTAAGTTCTTCTGTATTGCTGTCATACAAGTAAATATCGCCACAAGACACGCCTAAAAGCAGAACGGCGCGTTCAAGTGTGGTTGCTAAAAGGGTCTCCATTTCTTGCGGAGCAACAAGATCTTGTGTAATTCTATAAAGTTCTGCGAACTCTTTGCCCCGTTGCCCGGTTTCATAAAAGAGACGTGCATTTTCTATGGCTGCGGCAGCATGTGATGCGAGCATTTCGAGTAAAACCTTCTCCTCTTCACCATAGATATTGGGTGCGTAATCTTGCGCTGAAAGCACACCAACTAATTTCTCTCCTACATACATCGGAGAAACAAGGCGTGAGCGCACATTTTCTTTTGAGCCAAAGCGATTTTCTTGAACTTGCGGACTTTCATTAGATAAGTCTTGAGAAATAAAGGAACTTTTTCTTTTTTCTGCAAGAGAAATTAGGCTGCTTTTTCTAGGGATTTTTTTTGCACTATATCGTTTACCTCGATCAATCAGGAAAATTGCATCATCATAATCTTTTTCTTCATCCCTTAGAGAGATGACAAATGCATCACAAGGCATCAGCTCTTTTGCAGTATGATAGACTGCTTGATAAGTTTTTTCAGGGGACTGTATATCGCGCAAAATATCTTGGCTTAAGCGATGCAAAATGGTGTGCCGTTCAGTTGCTTTTATAGCATCTTCATACAGGCGTGCATTTTCAATGGCTGATGCAGCCTGGTGGGCAAAAGTCTGAGCTAGATCGGCATCTTTGCTTGTATATATATCAGCTTGGCGGCTATCCAGAGTGATATAGCCAATGACCTTGCTTCTTACAATTAAAGGAACCCCCATCCAGCCGCGTACATAGTCTGTTTCTGCCCAGCTCTTAAAATAAGGTTTTTTTTGCACATCTGCAATGATAAGCGGATGCGAGCTTTCTACTATTTTTTCTAAAAGAGGGTCCTTTGTGGGAAAGGACTTTCCCACTTGGCTTTCTAAATTTGGCAGACCATATCCACCTGTTATTGTGACCTTGTCTCCCTCCAGGAGCATAATAGCGGCACTGTCATAAGAGATCGCCCTTTTTATAGATGCAAGGATTGTATTAAGTACTTCTTCTAAGTTAAGCGAAGAAGAGATTGTGTGCGCAGATTGGCGCAGGGTTTCTGCCTCTTGCCGCCTCTTTTGTTCAGCATCAAAAAGGCGTGCGTTTTCAACGGCAATTGCGGCCTGATAAGCAAATGATTGAGCTATTGTTGCGCTTTCTTCAGTAAAATAATTCTTTTGTCTGCTATCGACAGCTAACATCCCGACAGTTTTGTCGCGAACAATTAACGGAACACCCATCCAGGAGTGGATGTGATTATGGGGATGCGAGCGGAAAGGCGCGTGTTCCGCTTGTGCATCATTTAGAATATAAGTGTGCTTTTCTTGGATCACACGTGTGTTGGGGTTGCTTCCGTCAAGAGAAAAGTGTAGATTCTCGATCTCATCAGAATTCTGCCAGCCTCGCCCTCCAAAAATTCTTAACTCATTACCTTCTAGAATTTGAACACTGGCACTATCGTATGGTAAAACGAATGATAACTGCTCTAAAATTCGCTTTACCGCTTCTTTAAGATTCAACGATGCCGTTACAGCAAGTGCTGTTTCTTTTAATATTTCAGCTTCTTCACGGCGCTTCTTTTCAGCCTTGAAGAGACTTGCATTTTGAATAGCAATTGCTGCATGGTTGGCAAATGATGTTACAAGTTGAGCATCTTCTTCTGTGAAATGCTCAAGCTTTCCGCTATCCAGTGTAAGAATACCAATTGGCGTATCTTGGACAATAAGAGGAATCCCTAACCATGACTGTATCGAGGGCATTTCTTTAAATACTTCATAAGCTTGTGGGGCATTTTTTAAAATTAGTGGAGCCTTGCTTTGAATAACTATTGTATTGGGATTATCTGCAGGAAAAGGGAAAGTTCTATCTTTTTCTGTTTCAAGCACTAAGTCTCCACGCCCTCCAACAATTTCTAAATACCCATCTCTTAGTAATTGTATAGAAGCACTATCAAAGGAAACCACTTCTACTAGTTCTTCAAGAATTAAGTTAATGGCTTCCTCTTGACTTAGTGTGGTGGTTAAAATTGCCGCAGATTCTTGTAGTTTTTCAGCAACCTGACGTCGTTTTTGTTCCGTTTCAAGGAGACGAATTTTTTCAATCGCCGTTGATATTTGGCCTGCGATAATCGTTAGCAAGCGTTCGTTGTCTGGTGTGAAAAAATCTTTTTTCGCACTTTCAGCATTGATCACACCAATGACTTCCTCGCCGCTTTTTATCGGAATACATAATTCGGAGCGCGCCAAAGAAGTAAATGGCACATAATCTTCTGAATTGTTAATATCATTTACGCGAAGAGCTTTTCCTGTTGAGGCTACTTTTCCTGTAATCCCTTTTGAAACATGAATGGGTTTAAATACTTCTTCAGCAGAAACCCCTTGATAAGATGGGTGGGGGTGTAAATTTCCCTTCTCGTGATCTAACAAAAGAATACCGTAATTGTCAGCGTAGAGAGTATTCCCAATGATATTTGTTATTTGACGTAAAAGATCTTTTTGGTTTGATGCCTGTGAACTTGTAAAAGATGTTGCTTGTAAGATATTTAATTCGTTGAGTTGATTTTGAAGGGCTGCCTCTGTATTTTTTCGCTGCGTAATTTCTCTGGCAATTGCAATAATTACATCTTTTCCGAAATGATTTCCTTTGTAAATACGTACTTCCTTAGGGAAAATTTCACCATTCTTTCTCTTGCCCCAAAACTCGAACTCCTGTGCTTCTCCGTTATAAGCTTTTTCAATTTTTGTTGCAATATCTTCTAGATCGTTTTTTCCTGGAGCAGCAAGAAAATCAGGGGTTTTACCAAGAAAATCTTCTCTGGGAATTCCGTATAGCTTTACTGCCCCCTCATTTACATCAAGAAAACAGCCATCTTCATCTTGAATATAGATAGCATCTTCTATGCTATTAAATAAATCACTATAGCTGACTTCGCTTTCGACCAACACTTGTTTTGCTGCTTTTCTTGCCCTTAGATCGCGACCGATGAGTAGAATTTCTTCAAACTTCCCATCTCCGGAGACCACAGGTGTGGAGCGAACTTCTAATGGGGTTTTGCCACCATCTTTGTTTTTGATCTCTGTTTCATAGGAATAAACTTCCTTTGACCCCGCTTTTCTTTCAATATGACGTTCTTCTAGCCCTTTAATATACTCAGGCGATATAAAATCAACAACTCTTTTCCCTTCAGTCTCTTCTGCGCTATAGCCGGTAATTTCTGTCCAGGCAGGGTTGACATAGATGATCTTTCCTAGAACATCTTGGGTCATAATAATATCGCGGGAACTCTTTGCTAGTAAGCGATAATAATTATTTTCTTGCTGTTTTTTTGCACCGCTTTTTGCGCTCATCTTTTTTTCTATTTTTTCGTTGCCAATACAATTTGTCGAATTTTCGTTTATTGTACCTTGTATTCGCGGGCATTTCTATTTCAAAAAATACTACTGGTGCATACAAAATTTCCAAGCCAACCTTAAAGAAAAAAAGATGAGCAAAAGCTCATCTTTTACTTCTTTCTTAGAGGCGACGACGGGACTCGAACCCGTGATCAGGGTTTTGCAGACCCGTGCCTTACCAACTTGGCTACGTCGCCGGGGTTATCTTGAGCGGGCGAAGAGATTCGAACTCTCGACCTTCTCCTTGGCAAGGAGACGTTCTACCACTGAACTACACCCGCAATTACTTGGCCAAACTTTCTGACCGAGTGCCGAGAGACAGAATCGAACTGACGACACCGCGATTTTCAGTCGCGTGCTCTACCAACTGAGCTATCTCGGCGAGAACATCCAATTGTTAAGCGAGTGGTATTCTACCCGTACTTAAGGTGCTTGTCAAGAAATTTTCTCTTTTCAAAATTGAGCTGATTCGTGCCTTGACGCTACACTTTCTTAAGGTAGAATTACTCTCACAATCGCGTGGGGCGATGGCGGAATTGGCAGACGCAACGGACTTAAAATCCGTCGGTGGAGACACCTTGTGGGTTCGACCCCCACTCGCCCTACCAAAAATCCCGCTTCATTTTGAAGCGGGATTTTTATGTTCTAATGCACTTCACCAACTACCTCTCCCTCGAGTTTATCGCCCCAAGGGTAGGCTTCGAACTCTTTTGCGGCTGCACGGATTTCAGGGTCATCCGAGTAGCTGCCGCGTTTTCCCTCTGGCAATAACTCAGCAATTTTTTGCATAATTTCATGTCCCAATTCATCCAATTGCTTGCGTCGCTCACGTCCGCGGCCAGTTATTTTTTTAGGATGGAAAGGAGCGCCAATCTGGAATTTGATTTTTGCGCGTTTCCCCAGCCTTAACGGGAAGACATCATTTAGTCCCACGAGACCGACCGGTAATATGCTTGCTTCCGTTCGAGAAGCCAGATACGCGGTCCCTGGGCGTGGGGGGCGTAAAATTTCTGCCCAACTCCCACCTTCAGGAAAAATCCCCAATATGCCGCCACCCTTGAGTATCTCCTCCGCCGCTCGCAGAGATTCGCGCGCTCCGGTACCGCGATATAGCGGATAATATCCCCATAGTTTCGGAATAAACTTGACGATATTTGGTGCATGGGGCATTTCTGCCCCACCAACGAACTCCAGTCGCCAAGAGAAGATGCGTACAAAACAGACAGGGTCAATAAAGCTAAAATGGTTCCCTACAACTAAAAAAGGCTCATCTTTGGGGATGTTTTCTGTGCCAATAATTTCTACATCTGCAAGCAGCCAAAAGGCAAGGCGTGAAAGCTGATGTAAAAAAGCACGAAAATATTTTCGGCGTGGATATTTTAGTGTAACGGGGGACACTTAGACCCCGTTCTCATTTTCTAAGGAGTATTTTTTTGCATCTTCGACGGCTTTTTTCTCATTAACACGCAAAAGTAAAAATAGACCTGTAAATAAGAAGATAAGTATGGAGGCAATTGCTACTTTTTGACCAGCTTGTTCTGCTAAGAGAGTGCCCAACTCACGATTATTCTCAAACCAACGTGCAGCCCATAAAGCTAGAAAACCGTAGATTGTTGGGCCAATGAATGAGGATGTGCGTCCAACAACGGAAAATAAGCCGAAAAATTCTGCGCTTTGTCCTTTAGGAGCAAATACCCCTACCATTGTGCGGCTAAGCGATTGAACACCCGTGAGCATGAAGCCTGCTGTGGCACCAATAATGAAAAAACCGATTAATGTTTGATTGAAGAGCATCCAGATTATGGCTGCGCTCATGCCTAAAAGTGCATAGACAAGAGAGCGTTTATAGCCAACTTTTTCTCCAATTACCGCAAAGCCATATGCGCCACCGATGCTGGTGATTTGCACGATGATCATAAAGATAATTATTTGCTGTTGCTCCATGCCATAGAGAACTGCCCCGATGATGGCTGCAAAGTTGAGGGTCATGAGGATGCCATCGTTATAGATCAAGTAGGCGATCATAAACTTGATAAATTCTTTAAACTGCCGAGCAGACCTGATGGTGCGGGCGAGGCGTTTAAATCCCAGAGTAGGATAACTTTCTCCAAGGGGTAATTTTTGTGCGCTGGCGCGTTCTTTTATCCACCTATATGCCGGAATGGTGGAGAGGGCAAAGAATAGGGCTGTAATTGGAAATGCCAAACGCACGGGAAGCGTTGTCCCTTTAATTAGTACAATTGGCGGGAGCAAGATAAGCAGGGCAAGGATGCCACCGATGTTGCCAATTGCCCAGCCATTGCCAGAAACACGACCGATTTCTTCAGGGGAAGCAATTTCGGGGAGCAGAGAGTTATAAAAAACTTGCCCGCCACGATAGCCGATTTCTGCCAAAATGAAAAAAAGCATTCCGATGAATATATCGCCTTTTTCAACAAAGAAGAGTAGCGCGGTAAATACCCAAGTAATGAAGGAAAAGAGAAAAAGAAAACGTTTTTTCGATGCTGAGAAATCTGCGATCGTGCCCAAAATAGGAGAAATAATAGCGACAACGAGCATAGCAATGCCGACCGAAACACCCCATAAACGGGAGCCTTCTGCTCCACCAACAACGCCGTCTTTAAAGTAAGCTGAGTAGATTGCAAGAAGCACAATGGCTGCATAAGCTGAATTGCCAAAATCGTACATATACCAAGCTCGATGTTCTCGATTTACTGCTTTTTCTTGTGTCATAAAAGAATCCTTTTGAAGAAATAATTGAAAAAAGAAGAACCAGGGGCAATTATAGGTTGTCTTTGGATTTAGTAAAAGACTTTTTCTAAAAACAAGGCCCACTACAGCATTTAACACATGAGTGCATGACTGGTTTCGCTTGACGAAATTAGCGCATAGGGTAGAATAGGAATATAGTCTACTCGGAGCGGGAGCCTTGTGCTCCCGTTTATGGTCTATACGCTTTGTGCAGGAGAGAAAAATGTTTTACGATCGCCAGAAATTAGAAGAGCTTGAAGAGAAAAGTCTTGCGCCTTATGGGATGCGTGCCAAAGATTCAAAAGGGCGTGTCTACTCTGGAAATGAACCTGCTTACAGAACAGCTTTTCAGCGAGATAGAGATCGTGTTTTGCATACGACAGCGTTTCGGCGATTAGAGTATAAGACACAGGTTTTCTTCAATTATGAAGGTGATTATTTTCGTACTCGTCTGACGCATACTCTCGAAGTTGCGCAAATTGGACGTACGATTGCGCGCGCACTTGGCGGAAATGAAGACCTGACTGAAACAATTTGTTTGGCGCACGATTTAGGGCATCCTGCCTTTGGACACTCAGGTGAAGTTGCTCTTAATCGGTTGATGAAGGATCATAATGGCTTTGACCATAATAAGCAGTCTGTGCGCATAGTCACAAAGCTCGAAGAACGGTATCCTGATTTTCCGGGTTTAAATTTGACTTGGGAAGTCCGTGAAGGAATGGTTAAGCACGAATCAGAATATGATATTTCGGATGCATCGGGCTATGATCCTGATTTACGAGGCAATCTGGAAACACAAATTGCCAATGTGGCGGATGAACTGGCTTATACTGCTCATGACTTGGACGATGGTCTTCGCTCCGGGATGATTACCCTTTCACAACTGGAGGGGATCGAGTTGTGGGAAATTCTCGCCGAAACTTATAATTGGCGTGATACCATTTTGGATGATATATCTCGACATCGAATGATCCGTCATTTGGTGGGGATAGAAGTAAGTGATGTCGTTCAGGCTACAAATATGCGAATCAAGGAAAGCGATGTAGATTCGCCACTTGCTGTTCAGAAATTGCCCCATAATTTGTTAGGGCACAGCGAAGATATGATCCGTCGTAACCGAGAATTAAAAGATTTTCTGTACGCAAAGCTTTATCGTCATTATCGTGTTGTGCGGATGGCGGTGAAGGCTGAGCGAGTTATCAGTGACCTTTTCAACGCTTATATAGATGAGCCGGCTATTTTACCTGCTCATGTTCAATCTTTGATCGAAGAACGCGGGCTTGAGCGTACAGCTTGCGATTATATTGCCGGTATGACAGACCGGTATGCAGTGGATGAGCATCGTAAGCTCTTTGATCCCTTCGTTAAACCCTAGATGATTTCTTAGGGGGCAAAGCAAATGTGCTTGCAAGATAATTGCCTCCTTGAGATGATATATATATTGCAATTAAAAAAGGAATTTTTATGTCGAAACAAGAAGAAACTTATTTAACCCCTGAAGGTCATGCCCGTCTAAAAGAAGAATTAGCCGAAATGGTCGGAACGAAACGTGAGGAGTTAGCAAAACGTTTGCGCTCTGCAATCGAGATGGGAGACTTGTCTGAAAACGCAGACTACCACAAGGCGAAAGAAGATCAAGCCTTTCTCGAAGGACGCATACAGGAGTTAAAATATATTCTTAGCAGTGCTGTGATCATTGAAGATGATGGAAAACCAAAAGATGTTGTCTCTGTTGGGGCATCTGTGACCATTCAAGAAGGGGATTACCCTGCCGAAACTTATTATCTGGTTGGTGCGAAGGAAGCTGATCCGCGTAATGGGAAGATTTCAAATGAATCCCCGATTGGGCGGGCCTTGCTAAAGCACCGTGTAGGGGATGTGGTTGAAGCTGAATCTCCGGGTGGAGTTTTAAAGTTCAAGATATTGAAGATCAAGTAGATATTTTTGATTTAATGGTATCAGCCTGTTAGGTGTAAATGTCTATTTGACGGAAGCAAGCTAAAATTCAGGGTGATTCGCCAAATCCTAAAAAAAGAGCCGAAATTTTGAAATCTCGGCTCTTTGCGTTTATTTATGCGTTATTTTTAGGCCAAATGGCTAGTTCCAGGGTTGTGCGGTCAAAATAGCTGCTTGGTGGCAGAGGGCCTGTACCGTATTCCAAATCTGCGACTGTGACAAGTAGTTGCAGTGTTTCTGTTTCCAGTCTGACGGGTTTTTGCGTTTGGATAACAACTAACTCGCCTTTGGCTTCTAATCTCTGACGAATTGCAGGGTCGTTATAAGCATGCTCAGACATGAGAACTTTGGTGGCTGTTTTGATGTCATTTTTGTCGAAGAGCCAAATTTCGAGTGCAGTGACCTTTTTTGGATCTCCGACACCAATGGTGTCTGAAATACCAACACCATATTCGCCCATAAATTCACCACTTTGGGATTCAATGCTGAAGGATTCGTCGTAGAGATCATCTCCTAGCACATAGGTCGTCATAGATTGAGTAATGGGTGTTGCCAAGCCAAGCTCTGCATAATCTGTTTGTTGTGCATCCTGGCTTAGTTGCGCGGCTTGCTGAGCCGGGGTGGCTTCGCCGGTTTGGGAAATAGAGGGGCGCAACAAGCGGAGAGCAAAGAAACCAACGGCTGCGACAACCAAAATGCCAAGCCCAATGAGCGCATAACTCATTGCAGGCGATGTTTCGCTGACAGGTACTTCCACTGGGGCGGTAGCGGCAGGAACGCTAGCGCTGACCAATAAAGCGAAAGCATCTACCGCAGATTTGTTTTGTGTGTTGGGGTCTGTGCTTATTTCTTGGAGAAGCAGTGAGGCTTCTTCTCCTATGCCTTGCCAACGTTGTAGTGCTAAATTTGCATCGCTGTTGACGAGAAAAGAATCAATGGTCATTTGCAAATAGCCACGTTTATACTCTTTGTTTAGAAGCTCAGGGGATGCGTCTACCCATTCTACGGGTTGAATACCCCAGCCCCAGACCAATCCAAAGAAAAAACCAACAACGAGTGCTGCAACTGCGGCAATCATGGGATTTTTCAACTTTTCCAGGAGTGTGTTTACAAGGTCCATAGTGATTTCCTCTCAGAACAAATAAGCGATAATAAAGTTATTATACAAGAAAGCCCCTAAATACGCGAATGGGATTTAGGGGCTTTCATCTTCTTTTAGTCTTCTTTTTCTTTTTGTATATCGTCTAAAAGAAAACTTTCTTCACATTTTATACATTGTGCTTCATCTTTCTTTGAGATGACTAATAATCCTTTACACGAGGGACAAGGCTCAGAAATAGGGCGTTTCCACGAGGTAAACTCACAGTTAGGATAGTTTGCACACCCGTAGAAGATACGTTTCTTGCGCGTTTTGCGTAAGATAAGGTTTCCGCCATCATCGGGGCAGGTGACGCCTATTTTTTCCAGCCAGGGTTCTGTATAGCGACATTTGGGAAAATCACTGCAAGAGATAAATTTGCCAAAACGTCCGAAACGGATCACTAGATCATGACCGCATTGGGGACAAGCACGCCCGATCTTTTCAGGCTCACGTTTGGTGGTGGGGATCGCTTTCTTGGCGGCTTCAAGCTCTTTCGCGAAGGGACCGTAAAAATCTCGAATAACATTTACCCATTCTTCCTCGCCTTCTGCGACCTTGTCCAGACGCCCTTCCATGCGGGCAGTAAAGCCAAAATCGACAATATCAGGGAAGTGTTTTACCAGGAGGTCGTTAACGATCTCGCCTGTTTCTGTTGGCTCCAGCCTTTTATCGATCCGTTCCACATAGCCTCGTGCCTGAATAGTTGACAAGGTCGGTGCGTAAGTAGAAGGTCGCCCAATCGCATTTTCCTCCAGTATTTGCACCAAAGAGGCTTCACTAAAGCGTGGTGGTGGTTGTGTAAAATGCTGTTTCGGGATGAGCCGTATCAATTCCTGGATTTGTCCCTCTTCCAATCCTGCCGGAATATCCGTGTTTTCATCCCCATTTTCGCTTTTCTTTTTGTTCAGATTTCTCTTGTCTCCATAGACAGCCAAGAAGCCTGCAAAGTTAATTGCTGAGCCAGACGCACGCAAAAGATATTCGTTTTCTTTTGTTTCACCGGTGATGTCAACTTTTAAAGTATCGTAGACAGCGGAGGACATCTGAGATGCAATAAATCGCTGCCAAATTAAATTATACAACTTATATTGACTGGAATTCAGATCAGATTGGATGCTCTTGGGTGTTCGCATCGCAGAAGTCGGACGGACAGCCTCGTGGGCTTCCTGTGCGCCCTTCGCACGCGTTTTATGCTTGGGTGCCGACTTAGGAAGGTATTCTTCCCCAAACCGCTCAGAGATAAAGGAGCGCGCCTCTTCAACAGCCGATTTAGCGATATTCGTCGAATCGGTACGCATATAGGTGATCAAACCAGAGCCGCCGATGCCTTCATAGAGTTGCTGCGCAATTGCCATGGTCCGTTTGGCGGTAAAACCCAAACGACGGGAGGCATCTTGTTGCAAGGTGGATGTAATAAAAGGAGCGGGTGCTTTGCGTCGACGTGTGCCGCGCTTAATTTTACTGATCGTATAAGCAGCGCTTTCCATGTCTGCAAGGATCGATTTAACCACTTCCTCGCTCGGTAGCTCAGCTTTTTCATTACCAATTCTCGCTAATTTCGCAACAAAAGTTTTTTTCAATCCTTCTGGTTTTAATTCAGCTCCAACAGACCAATACTCAACAGATTCAAAGGCTTCAATTTCGCGTTCTCGCTCAACGATCATGCGCAAGGCAACTGATTGTACACGTCCCGCCGAGAGTCTGCCGCGTACCTTCTCCCAGAGAATTGGGCTGATGCTGTAACCAACAAGTCTATCTAAAATGCGTCTTCCCTGCTGGGCATTGACCAAATCCATATTGATCTCGCGGGGAGATGCAAAAGACTCATCAATTGCAGATTTTGTGATCTCGTGAAAAACAACACGCCGTGCGGTTTCAGGCTCAATCTCAGCCGCTTCCATCAAGTGCCAGGCAATTGCTTCGCCTTCACGATCAAGATCGGTGGCGAGATAGACTTCTTTTGCCGTTTTTGCGAGTTTTTTCAACTCTTTCATGATCGGGCGTTTATCGTTCGGGACGCGGTATTTGGGTTCGAAGTTATTTTCCACATCCACAGAAAGCTGTGAGCGCAATAAGTCGCGGATATGCCCCACAGAGGCTTTTACGGTGTACCCACGCCCTAAAAAGCGTCCAACAGTGCGCGCTTTAGCAGGGGATTCAACGATGACCAATTTCCCTTTACGTTTGACGGTGCGTTTTTTACGCTCAGCTTTTGGCGGCGGTGTCATGCCCTCATGCGCGCGGGTTTTTCCCATGCGATACATACCTGTTCCACACTCCGGGCAGGTGCCGCGCGTGGCAGGCGTGCTATTTTTGTTAAAAATAGCTTCTGGGTTAGATACTTCTCGTTTTTCCTTGCATTTCATGCAGTAGGCTTCCAAAACTTCCTCCTACGGATATTCAATACTTTTCAGTCATGTCTCTGCGAGGAGCATGCTTGTGCGACGCGGCAGTCTCCCACTTTGTTCTTGGAGATTGCCGTGCCGAAAGGCATCGGCTCGCAATGATATTCTGAGAAATTAGAGATATTCTTTCTTCTTTTCTAGTTTGAGTTTCTCAACAATTTCACGCACATTTTGTGCTTGGTCACGCTGCGCAATCAACAAAACATTGTCGCTGTCAACGATCACTAAATCGTCCACGCCAATGGTGGCAATCAGCCGTTTTTCACCGTTCCCATAAACGAGTGTGCCGTGCGTATTTTCTGCGATATGTTCACCATTCAAGATGATATTGCCATGTGCGTCATTAGGCAGGACAACATCGAAAAGGGAATCCCATGAGCCAACGTCGCTCCAGTCGAGGCCGCTGGCGGGTAGAACGGCAACTTTCTTCGCATTTTCCATGATGCCGTAATCAATGGTTTCACTCTTTAGGGGCATCCACACTTTTTGGATAATGGTATCAAGTTCGGGGCTTGCGAGCGAATCGGATATTTCATCCAAAACGGATTTCAGCTCAGGCATTTGGCGATCTATCTCGGATAAGATGGTTTGCGTCCGCCAAATGAACATCCCGGAGTTCCAGGAATACCCACCCTTAACACTCATTTCGTAGGCTTCTTCCTTTTGCGGTTTTTCTTTGAAGCGTGCAACTTCATAAACGGGATAAGTGAAGTTCTCGGGTAATTTTTCACCGCGCTGAATATATCCATAACCCGTTGCAGGGAAGGTGGGCGTAATGCCGAGCGTGACGAGGTAGTTCTCTTCTGTTACTTTGACCGCCGTCTCTAATAAATGATAAAAAAGATCTCTATTGCGAATGAAATGATCGGCGGGAAAAACAGCCATGACTGCTTCAGGGTCGCGGTGATGCAAAACTGTAGCAGCGAAACCAACGACAGAAGCTGTGCCACGCGGAGCAGGTTCCAGAAGAAAGTTTTCTTCTGGTAAGTCAGGAACTTGCTCTTTGAGCAGTTCTGCTTGCTCAGCTACAGTAACAACGAGAATATGTTCCAGTGGGAAGAAACCCTCCAAACGTTTGACTGTAGATTGGAATAGTGTGTCTTCTCCAATGAGCTTGAGAGCCTGTTTGGGCGTTTTACGACGTGACAGGGGCCAAAGCCTTGTTCCGCCGCCACCCGCCATGATAACTGCGTATGTGTGATTGTTTTGTATCATAGTTTGTTATCCGATATTTATGCTTCGTATTCGCCCCGCATCTCGTGTGCGGCGACATAATTCATCCCGCCGACATGGCGTACCATGCCTTTGAGTTCCATCATAACCAGGGTGGATGAAACTTTCTCTACTGCTAAGCCAGTTTTTGCGCGGATTTCATCAACATGCACTGGCTCGTGTGAGAGGGAGCCAAGAAGCTGAACTTCTGTTGCATCTGTGGGCAGGGTTCTTTGTGCGCTGCGATGCGCGGTGATACGCGTCAGGTCAAGAATTTCGAGAATATCACGTGGGCGCAGGAGCGGGTGCGCTCCTTTTTGGATCAATTTATTTGGCCCTTTGCTCTGTGGGGCAAAGATATTGCCAGGTAAGGCAAATATTTCTCTTCCTTGCTCGAGGGCAAAGTTGGCCGTGATAAGCGCGCCGCTGGTCTCCGCAGCTTCTATAACGATCGTTGCCATGGATAGCCCGGAGATGATCCTGTTGCGCGGCGGGAAGTTGGAGCCTTCCGGTGGTGTGTCAGGAGCGTAATCGCTGATGACCGCGCCCGCTTTTTCTACTTGTTGTGCAAGATTGCGATGTTCGGATGGGTAAATCCGATTTACGCCTGAGCCGAGTACGGCAATGGTGCGTCCGCCTGAGTTAAGTGCGGCTTGGTGGGCTATTCCGTCTACGCCGCGAGCGAGTCCGCTGACAATTGTGACACCGTTTTGTGCGAGAAAAGAGGCGACTTCTTCGGTGACTTGTCTCCCGTAAGATGTTACGCGCCTTGTGCCAACAATAGCCACTGCCCAGGCATCTTCTTCGAGAATTTCTCCACGCAAATAAATAATTGGGGGAGGCTGAGATATTTCGCGCAGGCGGGCGGGATAGTCTGCATCATCCCATGTCATTACGCGGATATTCTTGGCGGAAATCTCGTCCCAGAGAGCGTCTAAATCTACTTTGCTACGTGTGTCAACGAAATTTTCAACGATCTTCTTACTAAGGCCAGCCTCATGAAGTTCAGCGGGGGTTGCTTCCCAGGCGGATTTTGCATCGCCAAAGAAATCGAGCAATGCCCGCAAGCGGACTGCGCCAATGCCTTTGACGAGGTTGATGCCGATCCAGTAAGATTTTTCTTTCATTGTTGAGGTGTTATTCCACTAAACCGTCCAGCAGGAAAACGCTCATTTGGGACTGAGCAAGATCAATATCAAGAATGACTTCAGGAATGTCCGGGAGCAGAAGCTCTTTTCCGGATTCAGGTTTGACCAGGTAGACATCATTCGCACCTGTTTTGATGATCTCTTTCAAATTTCCTAAATTTTTCCCTGACGCTTTTTCTATAATTTCCAGCCCAATAAGCTGATAATCGTAGTATTTACCCTCGGGGAGGGGAGGTAGATCGGCGATATTTACGAGAAGATGTTGGTTCCGGAGTTTGCCGATCTCATCACGGTCGTGGATACCCTCAAAGCTGATAAGAATACCTTGGTTATGGGGGCGGCTTGATCTGATCGTGAGTGGAAGACGTTTTTCGCCAACATAAAATATTGCTTCTGGTACAAATTGCTCGGGATGGTCTGTCTGGATCTCAAGCATGATCTCACCGCGCACACCATGGGGGCGGCGCAGTAAACCAACGGCTAAATATACAGGCTCACCTTGTGAATTTGGTGAGCCTGTGTAAACATTTTTTGAAGGTTGCGAGGCTGACATTAGGGGTCGCTTACATCCAGAGAAGCTCGTTTACCTTCTCGTTCTGCAGCTACCCGGAGCAAGGCGCGCATGGCGTTTGCTACCCTGCCGCGTTTTCCGATAACTCGCCCCATATCATCTTTGGCAACGCTCAATTCGATATCTACATGGTTACCAGAGGTGTACTCACGGACATCGACATCTTCCGGTTTGTCTACCAATGAGCGGGCAATATATTCAACTAATTCTTTCATTTTCTGTGCCCTTTCTAATTTCAATGCTTTTGCGAGGAGAGTATTATCCGACGAAGCAATCTATTTGACAGACATGGAGACTGCTTACCCCTAGCGGAGTACACGTCGTCGTAAGGGCATTCTCCTCGCAGAGTCATTTCTAAGTTTAATGAGTTTTCTTAGTCGCGGCGAGTTCTGGGGTTTACGTTGCGTTCTTCCATCATCTTTGCGGATTCAGCCATCAAAACTTCAACTTCTTCGCCCGCTTTGAAGCGCTCATAGCGATCCAGAACACCTGTATAGCCAAAAATCTGTTTTACAGAATCGCTGGGTTGAGCACCGTTCTTCAACCACTCATAAATGCGATCTTCTTTGACTTCAACGGTAGAAGGTTCTGTGCGGGGGTTATAGGTTCCCAAAATTTCAAGGAATTTCCCATCGCGTGGTTTTTCTTTTTCTGCGGCAACGATGCGGTAAGATGCTTGCCCTTTCATGCCTGTGCGGCGTAAACGAATACGAACCATTGGATTATTCTCCTAAATTATTTAGATAGTTTTATTTTTTATTGATAATACTCGAAGCGAAAGTGAGGACGCTAAAGGGGGCGTTTCTTTCATTCTTTTCTTATCCTTAACCAAAGAGACGTGAGAGACCACGCCCCCCAGATTTTTGAAGTTGTTTGAAGAGTTTGCTGGTTTCGCGAAACTGCTTCATAAGCCGATTGACATCTTGCACGGTATTTCCTGAGCCAGCGGCTATCCGTCGGCGACGGCTGGCGTTCAGGAGCTTTGGGTTTTTACGTTCTTGCACGGTCATCGAGCTAAGTATAGCTTCTGTGCGTTTTAGCTGTGCTTCCATTTCATCAGGTGGAACATCTCGTGCGGCTTGTCCCATTTGCCCGGGGAGCATATCCATAATTTGACCGAGCGGTCCCATTTTACGGACTTGCTGCATTTGTTGCATCCAACTTTCGAGCGTGAAATTGCCTTCCATCAAGTCTTTGGCTTGTTTTTCGGCAGTTTCGGCATCGAAGGCAGCTTCAGCTTTTTCGATCAGCCCGATCATATCTCCCATCCCCAAAATGCGGGATGAAAGACGGGAGGGATCGTAGGATTCTAGCGCATCCAACTTTTCACCGGTACCAATAAATTTGATCGGCACGCCGGTTACGGAGCGGATGGAGATCGCTGCGCCCCCGCGAGCATCGCCGTCCATCTTTGACAGGATCAAGCCAGTCAACTGGATAGCATCCCGAAAGCCCTCGGCGATGGGCAATGCCTCCTGCCCGATCATCGAATCGACGACAAGCAGGGTTTCGACAGGGTTGGTGTTCTTGGCTACGGCTCGTAGCTCATCCATCATTTCGCCATCGAGTTGGGAGCGTCCGGCTGTATCGATGATCAGAACGGTGTAACCGCCCTTTTTCGCTTGTTTGAAGGCTTTTGTTGCCAGTTTTTCTGGTTTTAGATCTTCTTCCCAAAAGACGGGGACGTCGATTCTTTCGCCGAGTGCCTGGAGTTGTTGCGCTGCTGCGGGGCGATAGGGATCGCCTGCTGCGAGCATGACACGCTCACCACGCTGCCGGAGAAGTTTTGCTAACTTACCAGCGGCTGTGGTTTTTCCAGCGCCCTGTAGCCCAACGAGCATGATGACGCGTGGTTTTTCTCCGCTCAAATCAAGGGGAGCAGGGTCGCCGAGCGTGGCGATCAGCTCATCGTTAACGATTTTAATGACCTGTTGACCGGGGTTGAGCGCTTTATTGACTTCGGCTCCGGTCGCTTTTTCACGCAGGCTGGCGACAAAGGTTTTGACGACGCTGTAATGCACATCCGCTTCGAGTAGGGCTAAGCGGACTTCGCGCATGGCATTATCTACATCTTCTGCAGAGAGTTTGCCGCGACGTTTGAGTTTGTCAAAGACTTCGTTGAGTCGTCCTGTGAGTGTTTCGAACAAAATATTTCCTGTGTTTGTTGTCCTGAGTAAAAAGCCGTTGAATTTTAGCGCGTAAAGGCTTGATGGTCAAGGGACTTTTTTCGTTAATAATGAAGGAAGCAAAATTTTATAGCTAAAAGAGACCTTTTTAGCGAGTTTTAGCGCGCAGATTTTTGTGCGGGGATATTGTTCTTTAGCGGAATCACCTGAAAATCAGGCGCGTGTCGGTTTTTCATCCTTTAAAGAATATCGTCTAGGCGATCTGTGCCCGCTTCTTTTAGTCCGCGATTATCCGACCAGTCTTTGATGACAAAGGGAATGTAAAGGATAATGCTGGTGACGATCCCCAGTGCTTCCATGTAGAGGAGATAAAGAGGCCATGCTGGGAGCACATCGAGGATACTGGTGGTGGCGGGCTTATGGTTGAGATAGAGATAGTTGCTGCCAATATAAGCGTTAATGAAGTAGACGGCGACCATGTAGATATTGGTGATGATGAAGACGCGCAAGAGGGATTTCCATGTGGGGCGCATTTCTTCGACAAGAGTCATGTATAGTGCGGCAATGATGATGAAACCGTGTGAAATGAAGGTTTGGAAGAAACGGAAGTGAGGAAAGCCGTAGATGCCTATGTCGGGCGTGAGTAGGGCTTGGAGCGCACTGCCAATACCAAGAAAATAGGCAAATTCGTAAATGCGATAACTTTTCTTGATGAGCATCCATGCGCTGAGCCAGATCAGGATGCTGCAAACGTGCAATGGGAGCATTTTTTGAATGGTCCACTCGGAATAGAAATATGCCCAGAGATGCCAGGCAACTTCGTTGACAAGTAGAATAGCTGCCGCAGTGTCGCGAAAATTTTCCTTGTTTTTTTTACTGAATTTTTCACGCGAGATGGCGAGCAACAATATTATGAGTAGAATTGCACCCAGCGCGGCAAAGTGGATGGTATCGAAAAGATGAAAAGCTTCCCCTTGATAATCTGCGGTGAGGTAGGGGGTGATGTATTCCGCAAAAAAGGCGAGGGTTTTATTGATAATGTCTTGGTCCATGATTTTCCTTAAAAACTGATATATGGCATTTATCTAAAGCTCAGAGTGTAATTCTTGCTCGATTTTATCAGCAAGTAGTAAAAACTCTTCTCCCCAGCCGCAATCTATAGATAAATCTTGCAGGTTTGATGTGGGAGCAATTAAGAGCTTGATGTTTCTTTGCTTTTCAGCGATGTCTTTTGTGCTCAAGATAGCGTCAATATCTTTTAGGGCAATAGTGAGGTCTCCGTAGATTCCGTCGCCGTTTTGGATGGTTAGTTTTTTGAGTTTTTTGAGGAGGATTTGCATACTTGTTAATAGAATGTGGCCTTAGCTATTCATTGCATCACGCAGCACGTTCAGACTTTGAATCGGAGTTTCGGGCTTATTTATTAGAACGTGAAGGTGTCGCTATAACTAAATCGAGAAACACTTCTATAGTTTTAAGGGCTTTAAGGCAAAACTCTTTTGTAATGACAACATGATTGTTTTTGTTTAGCAAATTCGAATTTGGTGTGTTTACAAATTTTAGAACATCTTTATTTCTTGAAATATCCCCTTGATTGTGTACAACTGCATTTCTTAAAAGGCTGAAATTTATAATTCTTTCCCATTCGTCCTTATTGACACCATTTTTGGAGTAATTAATATGACGAGCTTTTATCAAGAACGTCATATTTCTGTTTATAACCCCTTTGGTTTTACTTATGTCAGCTAATCTAAGAACGGTTTCCTGTTTTTTTTGGGCAAGTTCTTTTGTGTGTTTGTCTAATTTTATGCAGTGTTTTGTGAATTCGCCTTCGAAGTATGAATAAAGAGCGATGAAAAATGAAGTAAATAGAGTATCTTCAAATGACGATATTTGATTTAATTTATGGTGGTCATATTCTAACTCTGGTGGCATTTGCCCAGAGTCTTGTGGTGGGGTTATTTTTCCTGATTTTATTTTGTCATTGATTTCATCAATACTTTTCACATGGTCTCTTTTTGTTTTTTCTAAAAAAGATGAAAGATTTTCTAAATACTCTGAAAACAACCTGAATTCAAGGTGAAAATCTTGTAATTGTGAAATTAACCAAAACAAATCTTCTTTTTCCTTATCTGGGTTTGAGTTTTGGTTCATTTATATTTCCCTATGGTTTGCATACTATGCCCTTACACTCCCAACCACTGACTCGCCGCCTCCGCCAACTCATGCAGCGGCGCGACTTTAGTGGTGCATTGGGGCAAGGATTCTATAAATAATCGCCCGTATTGTTTTGTCTGGACTCGCCTATCAAAAATAACGACCACGCCGCGATCTTGTGCGGAGCGGATCAGGCGTCCAAATCCTTGCCTGAATTGGAGAATAGACTCAGGGAGATAGTATTCATGAAAAGCATTTTCATAAAGTTCTGAACGTGCCGCGATTAGCGGGTCAGAGGGCACGCCAAAGGGGATTTTGGCAATCGCTACGATAGAAAGATCATCGCCGGGGATATCTACCCCTTCCCAGAAAGAGCGCGTGCCGAGCAAAACAGCCGCTTCGCTCTCTTTGAAGCTCTCCAGCAAAGAATTTGGCGATGCACCGCCGCCCTGCTCAAAGACGACAATGCCCTGATTTTTGAGCGGGGGGGCGATCGCTTTCGAAGTCCGTTTGAGTTGGGCATACGATGTAAATAACGCGAGCAAGCGTCCACCAGCAGCGATTCCGAGCTGCGTTAGGGCGCGCTCCATTGCTTCAGCATATCCCTGTTGATTGGGTTCTGGAATATCGCTGGGGATATAGAGCAGCGTCGAACTCTCATAATCAAAAGGAGAACCCAGCGCAAGGGTTTCGGCATCTATCGCGCCCAGCGCATTTTTCATATAGTCGAAAGTCCCGTGTGTGGTCAGCGTTGCCGACGTGAGAATAACGCTTTCTTTTTTATGCCAAATATGCTTCTCGATCAGCCCGCCAACATGCAGCGGCGCGGCTTGCAGGGTCAGTTTATTATATTTGGGGTGAATTTCCACCCAATAAACCGTTTCGGGCGCAGGTTCCATGATCATGCCATCGAGATTACTCTGCACCTCTATCAAACGGCGGGTGGTATTGCTCAGGCTGCCCATTGCGTCTTCGAGCGTATCTGCGCCGTCGGCATAAAGCTCAGCAGATGCCTGATGAAGCTCCTTGAGCAAATTGAGTAAAAGTTTTATGGTGCTATTTGTCTCTTCCCAGGTAAATTCTACATCTTCCCAGACGGGCAGGGTGCGCGTAGAAGGCACAACCCGCTCTTGCCAGGCATAATTATTATTGCCTTTATCGCCACGCTGGTATTCGGCAAATTCTCCAATAGTATTGAAAAATACCCGAACTTGCTCCTGCACCCGAAAAGCGAGATCGGTGGCCCTCTTCACTTTTTGCGTTAAAAGGGCTTGGTCAGACGGACGTAAATTTTGGCTTGCTTCCGCCAAAAGAGCACCCAGCGCCCCCGACTTGGATCCGCCAAGCTCGCGCATCAATCGATTCATATTCGAAGGAGTGACCATGAAACTCAGCGCGCTCGTGGTTGCATTTTCGAGATGATGAGCCTCGTCCACAATCAAATACTCATACTCGGGCAAGACGCGGCTGCCTGATGCAATATCAGCTAGCAAAAGAGCATGGTTAACGATCAAAATATGCGCCGATTGCGAGGCCTGTTTTGCCTGGTTAAAAGGACAACTTCCACCAGTGTGCTTCATACAGGTTTCTGTCGTGCAGGCATCATCTTCGGCGGAGACTCGCCGCCAAATGGCGCGCTCGTCGGGACCTGTTAAATTGATCTCGGCTTTATCGCCGCTTTTATTTGTTTGTAGCCAAACAAGGATTTTTGCAAGAACGCGCATTTCTTCTTTATTGCTCGGGCCTCTTCGACGTAGGATGCTCAAAAGGCGCGGACAAAGATAATTGCCGCGTCCCTTCATTACGCTGGCACGCAAGTCAATATCAAGAGCGGCAGCGAGATTCGGAATATCCTTTTTGATCAGTTGGTCTTGCAAGTTGATCGTATTTGTGGAGATCACCACGCGTGTATTATTCTGTATCGCCCACATTGCGGCAGGGACAAGATAGGCAAAAGATTTTCCAACGCCTGTGCCGGCTTCGATTAGGTAATGTCGGCTATTGGAGAAAGAATCAGCAACAACCTGGAGCATTTCCACTTGTTCAGGGCGGTACTCATAACTTTCAAAATATTTTGAGAAAGCACCGCCATATTCCAGTACAGAGGAGGCTTCTTCGGGGTCGAGCATGATCGGGTCAGAAACAGCTTGCAGAGGAGCATGTTTCTCCTCCTGTCGTGAAGGGAATAAATTTCTCTGTGCCCCTTTTATTTTTATGCCGCCTTTAGCTTGTGCACGTAAAATTTGCTGGAAGACCCAATTCCCGTCCCAGTCAATTGGCTCTCCCTGACGAACGATCTCGGCGATCAGTTCAATGGGGAGATTTTCTGCCATCTCAAAAAGGCGTGCAAAAACGCCTTGTGTTGCCTTTGCATCGTCGAGTGCGCGATGGGCGTTAAAAAGCGGGATACCGAGAGATTGACTGAGTGCGCCTAATTTATAACGTCCCGCTGAAGGGAGCATTACAGCCGCTAATTCGTAAGTATCAATGGCGATATTGTGTGTCAGAAGATCATATTGTTGCACAAATCCCAGATCGAAACGGACGTTGTGTCCGATGACAGGTGCATCTCCGACAAAGGCTTCAAACTCCCCAAGCACATCGTGGATATTCGGCGCGCCACGTACCATTTCGTTGCTGATATTGGTCAACTGCGTGATAAAGCTCGGAATGCTGCGCCCGGGGTTGATGAGCATCGAGAATTCGTCTTCAACGCGTTTTTCATTAAAACGAATCGCGCCAATTTCGATAATAGCATCGCTTTTAGGGTTTAGGCCTGTGGTTTCAAGATCAAATGCAACGAGTGTGGTCATGGGGAGTCCAGTAGTTAGTGGTCAGTATTCAGTAAAAATATGCTTGAGCGGAGATTGAGTAGGCATCTTTTTGCCGTATCGAAATCGTAGCGAGTTTTCACTTCTCACTCATCAAGCATCACGCACTTAACGCATCATTTACCGCTTTAATCTCTTTAGCCGTAATTGGTGCTTCTTTCGCCATTTTGCGGATAAAGGGTTTTAGTTTTTTCAAGTGTAGAGTAGGTACGGGGGCATCGTCCGCTTCAACTTCAACGGTTTTGCTCGTAAAAACCAATGCTGCTTGAATGGGCGGAATTTGCTCTTCCGGCATTTCTTTTTTGAGCGCTTTCGTGAGTTTGTCTGCAAAAGCGCCTGCATCAAGATCGGGGCGACTCATGCTTTCTTGTCCGAAAACTTTCATGTAGCTTTGTGTGAAACCGCCACCTTTTGTTTTCCATTTTTTGCCATCGTAGATGATTGTTCCATGTTGATGAAAAGGAAGTAGGAGCCAAATGCCGGCAGGGCCTACTAAAAGATTAGGTACAGGGCTGGAATAGTGGTAGAGCGTATATTCTCCAGGAATTCCTTTTAGACCCTGGTCAAGCAATTCGTCTGGGCGCGGGCTGCGCCCCCAGCGATTGCCAAAATAAATGCCAACTTGTGAGAGGATGAATCCAACCAAAAGCGCGCCAATAGATATATTGAATAGCTCTGGCTTTTGGAATGAGATATACATCCCAAGGCCAAGAATAACGAGAGAGGAAAGACTTGTTGCCTGTCCAATTTTTGCGTTACGTTTGATGAGTTTTTCGTTGCTGATAATTTTCATTTGAGTTTATCCTACGTTTTATTCTGAAAGTGGAAAATGAGAAGTGAAGAGTGATGAGTGAGGCATATTTCTTTTTCACTTCTCACTTATCACTCAGCGCAAATTATTTCTTTACAATCGCCTCGCGCATCGAAGCCAATACATCTGTTTCGACGGCTTCTTTTGCAGCACGAATTGCATTTTTGATCGCACTTGAATCTGAACTGCCATGTCCGATGAAGACTAAGCCATCTACGCCTAAAAGCGGTGCTGCGCCTACGTCACTGGGATCAAGAGCTTCTTTGACTGCGCCCAATGCTGGTTTTAGTAAAAGCCCGCCAATTTTGGTCAGGATATTACCATTCATTATTGCGAATTTGATCTTGTTGATGAGCAAAGTTGCTACAGCTTCGGATGTTTTTAGCATTACATTGCCGGTGAAACCATCGGTAACCGCCACATCTACCTCGCCACGGATAACGCCTTTCCCCTCGACGTTGCCGGTGAAATTAATATCCAATTCTTTCAGGAGGGGATAAGTTTCGCGCACCAAACTTGACCCTTTGCCTGCTTCCTCGCCGTTAGAGACAATCCCGACTTTGGGTTTGGTCACGCCCCATACTTTTTCGACATAGATACTGCCCATAATGGCAAACTCTACAAGGTTGCGAGGTTTACAATCTGGGTTTGCGCCAATATCTAGTACGAGGCATTTTCCTGTTTCGGTGGGAAAAGTGGGGGCGAGAGCGGGGCGATTAATGCCTTTCAAACGTCCTAGGCGGAAGAGAGCTGTGACCATCGCTGCGCCGGTGTTTCCAGCGGTGACAAAGGCATCTGCTTCGCCGTTTTTGACAAGGTCAATGGCGATGGCCATCGAGTTTTGGGCATCTTTATGGCGTGCCTTGCGGACGAGGTCGTCGCTTTTATCGTCCATGGTCAGCATTTCGGGGGCGCGGACAATGCGAATGCGCAGGTCTTTGTTTTGCGAATGAGATTCTATTTTTTCTCGAATCTGTTTTTCGTCGCCGACCAAGATCAGGTCAAGGTCGTATTCCTGTGCAGCCATTACAGCACCATGCACATCTACATCGGGATAATTATCTGAGCCCATTGCGTCGAGGACTATTGTCGTCATCTATCTCTCTCCTAAATTGAAAATCTTCTTGACATTGTGTAGAAGCTGATTATAATACCTTCTGCGTTTGCGCTGGTGGCGGAATTGGCAGACGCGCTAGGTTGAGGGCCTAGTGAGGGATAACCTCATGCGGGTTCAAGTCCCGCCCAGCGCACAAAAGAGAAATGCCCGACAATTGCCGGGCATTTCTCTTTGTTTTAACAAGAGACCCGAAAGGTTTTATTAGAGCGCATTTTTTATTAGACGATTTTAGAAGCATAGATTCTGGTCTAATTAAGGCGCGATTGAAACCTTTCGGGTCTGGGGGCAACGATAAAAAAGTTTGGCTAATGTTGCAAAATTTGCGATAAGAAGAGCTTTGTGCGCTCTTCTTTGGGGTTATTGTAGAGGTCATGCGGGGTGGTGTGTTCTACGATGAGGCCTTCGTCCATAAAGAGGACTTCATCTGCGGCAGAGCGGGCAAAACCCATCTCGTGTGTGACGACGACCATGGTCATGCCTTCTTTGGCGAGGTCGAGCATTACGTCTAGCACTTCTTTAATCATTTCAGGGTCGAGGGCACTGGTTGGTTCATCGAAGAGCATGATTTTTGGATTCATCGCCAAAGAACGCGCAATAGCAACGCGTTGTTGTTGCCCACCAGAAAGATTTGTAGGGTAAGCATCTGCTTTTTCCGGGATACCCACGCGGATAAGTTGTTTCATAGCAATTTCTTCGGCTTCTTCTTTAGAGCGACCGCGCACTACTTTTTGGGCGACGGTCACATTTTCTAATGCTGTCAGATGGGGGAATAAATTGAAGAGTTGGAAAACCATGCCCACTTCGGCACGTATGGCATTGAGTTCTTTTTCTTTTTTGCCTAGGTGTTTGCCATCGATCCAGACTTCACCACTGGTGGGTACTTCAAGGTGATTGATGCAGCGGAGCATGGTCGATTTTCCCGAGCCGCTAGGCCCGATGACGACAATAACTTTTCCTTTTTTGACAGTCAGATTAACGCCATTGAGTGCTTTAATGCTGTCAAAATGTTTATATAGGTCTTTAATAACGATCATATCGTGTGACTCAGTCATGTTTACGTAACCGCCTTTCCATAACTTGGACTAAGAGAGAGAGAACAACTGTGATTGTGAGATACATAATGGATACAGTAACGTATGCTTCCCTGAACCGAAACGTGCTTCCGGCATATAAACGTGAGACTTGGGTAATATCGCGTACCGCCAAAACAGACACTAGCGATGAGTCTTTTACCATGGCGACAAAATCATTGCCCAACGCGGGGAGTACGTTCCGCACCGCTTGCGGGAGGATGATATGCCGCATCGTTTGACCGTAGCTCATTCCCAAAGAGCGTCCCGCTTCCATTTGTCCGCGCCCGATTGATTGGATGCCTGCGCGGAAAATCTCTGCCAGAAACGCGCCATAAGTGATGGAGAGCGCAAAAATAGCACGCCCATTCATAGTGAAGGCTTTATTGCCAAATCCGCTTAATGTTTCTCCAATAGAAGCTAGCCCGATTGTAGTGAGCCACACACCCAAGGCATTTATTCCATCAACAAGCATTGGAACGCCAACAAGGGCAATGAAGAAAATGAGTACTAGCATGGGAATGCCGCGTATCAATTCGACATAGAGACGAGATAGATTATTGAAGAAAAGATTTTTTGATATGCGCCCCAAGCCAGCTAATAATCCAAGCATAAGAGCAAAGACATAGGCTATCAGCGAAGTTTTGATGGTGATTTGAATGCCTATTTTGATGAAGTTGAAGGCTTCCTGATAGTTTTCTTTGGTCAGGAAAATGTAAATTGCCCAAACAAAAATTAGAACAAGTCCTAAGAACCACCATGAAATATCTTTGAGCTGCATGCTGGCTTTTTCGTCTGAAACGGGGAGGCTATTATCCATAGGTGTTTCCTTCTCCAAATATATTGTTTTTTTTACGAGACTATTTGAATGAATGTTGATTTGTGGGATGGTTATTTGTTTCAGAAAGTTTCCTTAGCGACAAATAACGACTTTTCACTCAAATAAGAATAGACGAAGTTTATCATTTGTGCAAGGGCGCGCATAATTTTTTAGCCAAAATTTACCTTGTGCTTTAATCTGATAATCGTTTCTGAGTGGTAAAATCTCTTTGTATCCACATTTCGGAGGAACCCCTAAAATGAGCGCTGTTTTCCCCAGTATAGAATGGTTAGAATCTCTTAAAGAGAAGCTGAATAATGACGAAAAATATGCCCAGGTCGCAAAAAAATGGGAGGGCGATATGCTCTGCCAACTTGACGCGGACGACAGACTTGAAAAGCAGATGCTTCTTTATATAGACCTTTGGCATGGCAAATGCCGTGAAGTTGCCATTTGGGATGAAGTTGGCGAGAAGAAACCAGCCTTTATTCTCAAAGCCTCCTACACCAATTTTCTGCGTGTTTTGCAGGGTGATCTTGATCCCATGCAAGCGATGCTGACCCGAAAACTTGGCGTAAAAGGCAACATGGCAGTCATGATGCGAAGCGTTCCCACTGTTTTGGATTTTGTTCGCTGTGCCAGCGAAGTGACTGATAAAGCCTTATAATTTTTTATCACAAAAGCACGAAGAACTCGTAGTTTTTCTCTGTGTTCACTAAGAAATTCTTTGTGAACTTTGTGTCTCTGTGGTGAGACAAAACTTTTGAACTAAATGCTCATGCAACCAATCCTGAAAATCAATCTCTCCAAACAAAGCTTCGAAAATTACGAAATTCCCGCTGAATGGCAGCGCGATTATCTTGGTGCTGCCTCCCTTGCCGCACGGATTTTATATGATAGCCTGACTGCCGAGCTTGATCCGCTTTCGGCGGATGCGCCGCTGCTGATTTTGACCGGGCCGCTCACGGGGACATTTGGTCCCGCCACCGGACGTTTTGTTGTGACCGGAAAATCTCCCGCCACGCGCCTGTGGGCGGAATCCAATGTGGGGGGGGGGTGGGGTGTCGAATTACGCAAATGCGGCTACGATGGGATATGGGTAACGGGAAAAAGCGATTCTCCTTTCTACCTTTCATTAAACGGAAGCAAGCCAGAATTAAGAGCGGCTGCCCATCTTTGGGAGCAGGATACGTATGAGATTCAGAAATCCATAAAAGCGGAATCAGGCTCAAAATCTACAAAAGTTTTTGGGATTGGCATCGCGGGAGAAAATCAAATCCCTTTTGCGGGCATTTTTTGCGATCATGGACGCGCGGCTGGACGCACGGGCTTGGGCGCGGTGATGGGCGCGAAAAATCTCAAAGCGATAGCGGTGCAGGGGCGTGGGGAAATACCGCTTGCAAAGCCAGATGAATATAAGAAATTACGAATGGCGGCAAACCGCGCGCTGAAAGATGACGCACTAACGAGCGTGATGAGCGATCTTGGCTCCGCGGGCGCGGCGGAGTATCTCGATTATCTGGGTGAAATGCCGAAAAAGTATTTCAGTGCGGGTACGCTTGAAGGCTCAGAAAAAGTCTCTGGTTCGAGCGTCGCCGAGACAATTTTGGTCGGCAAAAAGGCTTGTCATGGCTGTGTCATCGCTTGTGGCCGTGTTGTTGATTTAGGCGACGGCGAGAAACGCAAAGGACCTGAATATGAAACTTTGGTCGGTTTTGGTCCTAATCTTGGGTTGACTGATGCCCTTTTTGCGACCCGCATGGGCGAGCTTTGCGATCGCTACGGCATGGACGTGATCTCGGCAAGCGGCGTGCTCGGGCTTGCGTATAGCCTTTTCGAGCAAGGCATTATTTCTACCGAAGATACGGGCGGGCTTGCGCTTTCTTGGGGTAACGCCGAAGCTGCCGAAACGCTTTTGCACCAAATGGTACGCCGTGAAGGTTTTGGTGCGTTACTCGCCGAAGGCACATTGGCTCTTGCTCGCCAATTTGATGCAAAATCTCAAGCTGTGCAGGTCAACGGTTTGGAGCTTGCCTATCACGATCCGCGCGGGGCATCGGGCATGGCGCTTGTTTATGCTACTTCGCCGCGTGGAGGCTGTCATAATCAATCCGATTATTTCCTTGCCGACATTGGGCAGGTCGATGATGCTCTCGGGCTTGAGTATTTTGACCGCCATGCAGGTGCAGAAAAAGCTACCAATGTCGCCCGTCATCAGGATTGGCGTACGGTCGGCAACGCCCTTGTACTCTGTCATTTTGCCAATGTCCCGCCCGAAACAGTTTTGGATTTGGTGAACGCCGCCTGTGGTTTGGACTGGGATTTGGATGAGCTGATGCGCTCCGGCGAACGTGCCTGGAATCTCAAACGCCGGATCAACCTTAATTTGGGCTTGCTCGGTGCCAATGATTGTCTGCCCGCCCCCATGCTAAAAGCTCTCCCCAACGGGGGCGCGGAAGGATACATCATCCCTTTCGATGAGATGCTCGCTGCCTACTACATTGCCCGTGGTTGGGGTGAGGATGGTGTGCCTCTGCGCGAGAAGATGGATGAATTAAATTTAGGTAGTCTGTAGAAGGATTTACACAAAGCATTTTTTTCTAATTGCAATGCTCTGCGTTGCAATTGCTCTACTATAGTCCAACGCAGAGCGTTGGAACAAGGACAATAAATCATGAAATATATATCTGTTGAAGAAATGCGGAATATCGACGTTCAAACCGATGCAGTTGGCGGGGTTTCTTTCGCGCAATTAATGGAAAATGCAGGACGTGGAATCGCCGATATTATTCTCGATTTGCCTGATAGTATGGGCAGCGGAAATACGATAATAGCTCTCGTTGGTCCCGGCAACAACGGCGGGGATGCGCTCGTAACCCTCGACTTGCTCGCCGCTGAAGGCTGGGATGTGACTGCCTATCTTTTCAAACGCAAGGTAAAAGATGATCTGCTCGTCGAACGCGTCAAAATTGCGGGTGGGGAGATCGTTCTTTCTCAAAGCGACAAAGATTTTGAAAAGCTTCGGGCTTTGGCAAAAGAAAAATCTGTATTTCTCGATGGGTTACTGGGCACTGGTATAAAATTGCCGCTCCGCAAAAATGCAGCAGATTTACTCGCAGCAGCGGGAGATGCCCTCGAAAGTGTGGGATGGGAACCTTATATCGTCGCCATAGATTGTCCCTCTGGTGTGGACAGCAACACTGGTGATGTCGCGGCTGAAACCATCCCTGCTGACGTGACTGCGACGATGGCAGCTATCAAATTTGGCTTGCTGAAATTGCCCGCCTTCGAGATTTGTGGCGAGATCGCTGTCGTTGATATTGGCGTGACGGACAAAGTCCCCAATTGGGTGGCGGTTAAGAATTTTGTCGTTGATGAAGATTATGTTTCTGCCCTTTTGCCGGAGCGTCCACTTGATGCGCATAAAGGGACATTTGGCACAGCTCTCATTGCAGCAGGATCGGTTAATTATACTGGTGCGGCGTTATTGGCTGGAAAAGCGGCTTATAGAATTGGCGCGGGACTAGTGACATTGGCAATCCCTTCGGCTTTACATAGTACATTGGCAGGACAATTTCCCGAAGCGACTTGGGTACTGCTCCCGCATAAAATGGGCGTTGTTGCAGCAGATGCGGCGACTGTTCTTCTGGAAAATATCGAGAGAGCAACTGCGCTTCTTATAGGTCCTGGCTTTGGGATGGAAGAAACAACGCGCGAGTTTATCGAAAATTTGCTAAAGATGAAGAATGGCGCAAAGAAAAGTAGCGTAGGAATCGGTTTTGTTCATGGTGAAAATAAAGAAGAATATAAAAAAGAACTTGCATTGCCCCCTTTGGTTTTTGACGCAGATGGTTTGAAATTGCTTGCCAAAATTGAAAAATGGCATGAGCTTATTCCTGAAACGGCTGTTTTGACTCCACACCCTGGTGAGATGGCAGAGATGACAGGGCTTTCTATTGGCGACATTCAGGGAAATCGCTTGGAAGTTGCGCGAGAATATGCTCAGAAATGGGGGCATGTTGTTGTGTTGAAAGGAGCGTTTACGGTCATTGCTGCGCCAACTGGTGAGACTTATACTCTTCCTGTTGCGTCTCCCGCATTGGCGCGTGCTGGCTCTGGCGACGTTTTGGCGGGGCTGATCGTTGGTCTTCGTGTGCAGGGGCTAGATGCGCTTCAATCAGCGGTAGCCGGTTCATGGATCCATGCGCAAGCGGGGCTAACGGCGGCAGAGATGATCGGGGTATCGGCATCCCTTTTGGCGGGTGATATTTTGGCTTTTGTGCCGAATGTGTTGGCGGATTTGGAATAACGGTTTAATATTGAAGGTTGGAGGGGCAGATGGGCGTTAAACGGTACCCAACCCAAAACAAGGGCGAAGCGGTTTTTCATCCCAAATAAAAAAGGACGCTCATCAGAGCGTCCTTCAACTTTTAAACCTTAAACTTTCAACCCAGTTCTTATTCGCTTAAGAATTTTTCCAGCGAACCTTTGCTAATTCTATAGGCATTACCGAGTTTTTTTGCTTTCAAGTCACCAGCGGTGATGGCTGCCATCACATCTTCTTGAGAAACTTTCAAAATTGCGGCGGCTTCGGCGGGAGTCATGACGGAAGGCATTCCACCGCTTGCGGCAGCAGGAGCGGCTTGTTGTTGTGGTTTCGCAGTTGCGCCAGATGTGGCGTTTTGCATCAAATTTCCGATGCCCATGCCCGCGCCAATACCGGCGGTGAGACCTGCGCCGCCACCTTCGTTTTGGGCTGCGTCACGCATGGCATCTGCGGCTTGGAGCTGGGTGTAAGTTGCCATATCGAGCATCCCCATATCGCGCAATTCCTGCGCCGATTTGGAGGAGGGTTTCAAGTTGCCGATGTAGAAAGATTTGAGTGTCAGACCGAGGGCAGCAAAATCAGGTTGGGCTTTTGCGCGCACGCCTGCACCGAGTTCTTCGGTCAGACCGATCATTTCTAACACGCTGTTTGTTGCGCCTGTTTCGCCGAGCAAGTCAGCAAGTTTGGAGAGCAACATGGTGCGTAGACGATCATCAATATCATCCATCATATAGGATGCTTTTGCGCCGACTACTTGGGTTACAAATTGTTGCGGGTCGCTGACTTCAATGGAATAAGTGCCAAAACCTTGCAGGAGCGCAACACCCAAACCCACGCCCGGATTACGGACGATAATCGGTTGCGGCGTGCCCCATTTTAGTTCGGGAAACTCTTTCATCGAGACAAAATAAACCTCTGCCGGGAAAGGTGTGCGGTTGTTGAAGGCTTTGCCTATGAAATCAATTACTTTGGGGATATTCCCTGTCGCGATCGTGTGGCGACCAGGACCAAATTTATCCAGTGCCTGACCATCGCGGAAGAAAACAGCATTTTGCGACTCGCGTACAATTACTTGCGAGCCAATTCTATAGTCACCGATCCCAGATTCGGGGAAACGATGTACAAGCTCGTTGTCCATTTCATCGGAATATTCAATTACGTCAAAAATTCTTGCCATCTTTTTCTCCTTATGAATAAATCACAATAACGTCTACATTATAGCGTATTCAATCTACGTTTTTCTGTCTAATTTGGTTGTGAATTAGGTACTCATCTTCTCGCCCGTTCCGCCGTTTCGGATCATCAGAACCTCTGCCATAATGCTGACAGCGATCTCCTCTGGCGTTTCGGCTTCAATTTCAAGACCGATGGGTGAGTGAACTTTGGCATATTTCTCTTCTGGGATGCCTCGCTCTTGTAATAAACTTGCTGCCGCTAACCAGCGTCGCTTTGAGCCAATTACGCCGATATATGCAGCATCACTCTCTAATAGATCAGGCAATGCGACAGCATCCACATCCGCGCCGCGCGTTGCCATGACGATATAGGTTTGTGAGTTAATTTTGAGATGCTCGGTGATCTCATCCATTGCTACAGGGAGATACTCATCTCCACCGGGTATATGCTCCGGTGTGCAAAACTCGGCTCTATCCTCGGCGACGACAACATGAAAATCGAGCCATTTGGCTAAATATGCAACCGCTTTCCCAACGTGACCGGCACCAATTAATAGAAGGGTAGGATTAGGCAAAATAGGCTCCACAAAGACCTCCACTGTCCCGCCGCAAATGCCGGGATCGCCTTTTGACGGGTCAGACATATTATAGGTAAGATAACGGGCTTCGCCGTCTTGCATGGCCTCCTGTGCTGCTACATGGACGCGTCTCTCCAATTCCCCGCCACCGACTGTGCCGATAATATTCCCATCTGCGTAAATGAGCATCTTGCTCGTTCCATGACGCGGTGTTGAGCCTTTGCTGCGCACAATTGTTGCGAGCGCAGCAATCTGATTAGTTTCTTCAATTTCTGCGAGTGCTTGATAGATTGTTTTCATTTTTTAAGAAACATTCCTTTAGAATAATGTTTATGGACAGATTAAATGTTTTGTAAACGCTGATAGTAGTTTCTCAACCATTGATTTGACCAGCCCATAAGTGTGGTCTGGCGGACGATGCTGAGAACATCAGCGCGCGTAATTTTTGCGCCACTCAAGATCACATTCATATTGTCGCGACTTAGGGCAACGGTTTTTTTTGCGAAAAAGAGCGGCCACATGCAAGCCAGTCGAATCCCATGGTGGCTCTGGGGTATAGTGATTATATATTCTAATCCATGTTTCAAGTGAGTTTCTGCTTTGTTGGCGAGGAGGTTGACCACTTGTAGAGCGCGATTCGTGTTCTCTTGCGCGAAGAGGCTGTCTCTTGTTAGTCCCAGAGGCTCGTAAAAAGTACGAGGGACAAATACCCAGCCTCGCTCATAATCTTTACGTAATCCACGAATGATATTGACTGTTTGTAATGCCAACCCAAAATGGCGCGCCAGAGGTCGCATTACGGATTCTTTCTTCTGAAAAGCTGAGGAATAGTACCCAAAGAGATCGGTTAGCAGATGGCCGACACGCCCCGCAACTTGATACATATAATCATCCATCTCTTCTTCTGTATTTACAATAGGGCCATGCTCTTGCCAGCGCGCCATCCCCAATGAGGATTGGATAACATGGCTGATAATGATCTCCTGGATTTTTTCAGGAAGTTGATGCAATGCATCGAGGAGTTGGTCAGCAGACTGTGCGACATAAACTTCGGGATCGCTTGTGTCCAGATGTGCAATCTTCTTTGTTAGCGAAGTGATTGGCATTTCCCCTTCTAGTACCTGCACCCAAAGACGGAGCAGTTCGGTCTTATGTTCTGTGGCTAGTGTTTCATTGTCTTCGAGGCAATCTGAGACGCGTAACAATAAATAGGAAACCATGACTGCCTCGCGCAGGGAGGCAGGCAGGCGTTCTATTGAAATGGCAAAAGTTCGGCTTACGCTATGCAGCATTTCACGAAGGTTCATATCGGCGACTCCATTTTTTTTGTGTTTTACGATACTTGGTACGTTTGTTTTTCTAAGTGATTTTATCCTAAATTATTTTTCCTATGATAATTCTTTCATGACAACAAAAAAGAGCGACCAAGTAGTCGCTCTTTTTAATCTCAATTTTCTAAAATTATTTCCCTAATGCCTCTCTTGCACGTTTTGCCGCACGTCCGCGTTTGGTACTGTCCAAAATTCTTTTGCGGATGCGAATTGATTCGGGGGTTACTTCAAGCAACTCATCGTCAGAAAGATATTCGATGCACTCGTCCAAGCTCATAATGCGTGGCGGCGTTAGGCGAATTTCCATATCGGCACCGGAAGAACGCATATTGGTTAGATGCTTCTTTTTACAAACATTCAAATCCAAATCTTCGTTTTTGACACGCTCACCAACGACCATGCCTTCATAAACTTCGACTCCCGCGCCCAAGAAAAACGAGCCGCGATCTTCACCGTTTTTCAATGCAAAAGCGGTTGTTTTCCCAGCTTCCCAGGCAACGAGCGAACCAGTTTGACGTGTTTCCATCGGACCAGCCATTTTTTCGTAGCCGTGAAAATTGGTGTTCATAATGCCTGTGCCATGTGTGGCTGTCAAAAACTGGTAGCGGAACCCGAGCAAGCCACGTGTAGGAACAACATAGGTCACGCGTGTAGTACCATCGCCACCATCTTGCATTTCGAGCATGCGCCCACGTCGTTTACCAAGCATCTCGATCACAGAACCGATCGTTTCAGGGCTACTCTCAATAAAAACCTTCTCATAAGGCTCTTCTTTTGTGCCATCGTCGCGCTCACGGAAAATAACTTCGGGGCGAGAGACTTGTAATTCATAGCCTTCGCGGCGCATGGTTTCGATCAAAATTGCCAGATGCAACTCACCGCGCCCAGAGACTACGAAGTTTTCAGCGCTATCGGTTTCATCAACACGCAAAGCGACGTTTGTGCGCAGCTCTTCAAAGAGACGTTCACGAATTCGGCGGGATGAGCCCCAGCGCCCTTCACGACCAGCAAAGGGGCCTGTGTTAACACCAAAAGTCATGCGGACGGTCGGTCTTTCAACGTGGATGGTGGGTAAAGCAACGGGATTTTCAGGGTCAGCAAGGGTTTCGCCAATAGAGATGCCTTCCAAACCTGCCAGCGAGATGATCTCGCCCGCACTTGCTTCCGGGACTTCAACTTTATCAAGGCCCTCGTGCGTGTATAAATAACGTGCCTTCTCAGGCAGATTCTGCCCATCTGCTGTTAGGCGGGCGAGTTTTTGATTGGCAACTATTTTCCCTGCGAAAACACGACCAACGGCTGTTACACCGCGATATTCGTCATAACCAAGTGTGGTAACGAGCATCTGTAAGGGTGCCTCTGCATCCACAACGGGAGGTGGTACCTGGCGCAGAATCGTTTCAAATAGCGGTTGCAAGTTTGGGCTAAGGTCGACCGAAAATCCTGCTTGAGCAGAGGTCGCTTTAGCATAGACGACGGGAAAATCCGCTTGTTCTTCTGTTGCGCCCAAGTCGATAAAAAGGTCAAAGGTTTCGTTAAGAACACGTTCCACATCTGCATCTTTTCGGTCAACTTTGTTGATCACAACAACCGCTTTATGACCAAGCAGAAGGGCTTTTTTGAGTACAAAACGGGTTTGCGGCATGGGGCCTTCAGCGGCATCGACGAGAAGCAGAACGCCATCGACCATATTGAGCACACGCTCAACTTCGCCGCCAAAATCGGCATGGCCGGGGGTGTCGACGATATTGATCTTTACATCTTCTTTGGTTTCGGGATCAGGGATGGTGATGGCGGTACTCTTGGAGAGAATGGTAATGCCACGCTCGCGCTCGAGGTCATTAGAATCCATGACGCGCTCAGCAACCTGCTGATTTTCGCGGAAGGTATGTGCCTGACGGAGGAGGCCATCTACAAGGGTGGTTTTGCCATGATCGACATGGGCGATGATGGCGATATTACGAAGATCGGTTCGGGTAGTTTTCATAGTTTAGAGGGTAGTAGGGGCGACCCGTTGTGATGAGAAAGAAAAGTTTCTCTTGATAATTATTTCAGCAAAAAAACAATGTTTCGCCAGAACATTAGAGGGTCGCCCTTACGCAATAATGTTCTTTTCTTCTTGTCTACTGCAATATAACACACAAAAACCTCGGCGTTTGTGAGCCGAGGCAGGTTTCAGCGTTCAAGTGGGCAATAGTTTATCAGAGAGAGGGTGTTTTGGGAAGGGGTAGTCACTATTATTTGCACAAGTACACGAAGTAATATTAATCACTTCCACCACTTGCTCCTGGCAAAACGGGACTAACATATATTTTTTCCCAAGATGTGTCTGATTTAAGAAAAATCCACCCTCCATAGGGTAAAGACTGAGCAAAGCTTTGACCTTCTTCTAAAGTATTATAGGGATAATCCTCAGTTCCTTCTTCCGCCCCAACATAATCAGGATCTACGTAAATAATTCGAGGAACACCAACTATAGGAGTGGCAATATAAGTAACTGTAGAGGCTACAGGTGTAGGCGTTGCAAAGGGCGTTTTTGTTACAATACTTGGTGTCTGTGTAGCTGAAAATGTTTTAGGCACGACAAACACCGTATTTGTTTCTAAAATGACAGCCGTACTTGTCACAGATGAAGATGCCAAATCCAGTTGATTAGACAAAAGATTAATGCCACCAATCACAACCACAGTAAATGCTACCAAAAGAAAACCTATGATTCTGTAACGCCATAAATTTTTCCATCTATAGCTTTTTCTTATACCGGTTCCTCTTTTTTTTATCATCCCATTAAACAAAGCTGCTTTATCCGCAGCATCTTTCTGCTCTTTTGCAATTCTTCCGACTTCAATGGGAACAGGATGTAATACTGTATCTAAAGCTATGGCAAGATATCTGCTATGCAATCTCTCCATAGCTTCACCAAAATAAGCATATGGTATTTCAAGCCCATTATATTTTTTTAGGCTGCTCAATTTTCCTGAAAGTTTTTCTATAGTATCAGGAGAAGAGAAATTAAACCCGTCAAATAACAAAGGAATAATGTTTCGCTTTTCGTCAATCGCTGTTTCGATTTCTCTTCGCAACCAATCATCAGCATTACTACAGCGATTTAGAGCAGATGGAGTCAAAATCAAAATAAAATGAGCACGTGCTTTTATGTTTCCAATAATGCTCTGCTCAAAATCCCCACTTGAAATATTGGTGAAATCAAAAAACACATCATATTTTTTTGCGGTCAGGTATTGATATACAGCCAAGGCCCAAGAAATATCCTTGCGTCGATAGCTAATGAAGACAGTTTTTTCAATGCGAGCCATATATCATTTCCAAAAAAGTTGAATATATCGCATTCTGCGATATTAGAGAGCATTATAAGCTAAAAACTTTTCTCCCACTGCTCTAATTCCTTAACCATCTCCGCAAGAAAATAATTCGTGATAGCTACATCCAAAATGTGATGGTCGAAGGTCAGCGTCAGATAAACCATCGGGCGGATGGCGATCATATTTAATTTTTTGATATAAGAAAATCCCCAAATACTTTTTATAGTGATTGAGGATTTTATCTCTACTGACAAGCCGCCGATAATGTCACCTGCCCTGAAGCACCGCTATTATTATAGGCTTGGATGGCGTAATTGACTGCCACGCTGGTATCAACGGCGTAAGTGTCTGTATATTGACTTGTATTTGGGATCAGATTTGCGATCTCTGTACCATTTCGGAGAATAATAAAGCCAAGTTCGTTGCTTGATTTATCTGTCCACTCAATCGTGATGGCTAGATCATTATTGGCACCATTCCATGAGCAGAAGAAGTCGTATTTTTTTAAACTTGGCTCAGCAGGAAGACCGGGATTCTCCGTTGGCGTTGGCGAAGTTGTTGCTGTAACTGCAGCGGTGGGAGGCAGAGCCTTTGTTGGCGTATTTGCGGGTACTTGGGTTTCCGTCGGGCGTTGCGTTATGGCTGCTTCAATCGTTTGCGCGGCGAGAGTCCCCGCCTGTTCTTCAATGGATAATCCAGGCGGGGGTGTGCTTGGCATATTGCAGGCACTTAAGCTTAGACTGAACAAGAGTATGATACCTACTATTTTGTAGAAAATTTTGTAATTTTTCATGATTATGGGCAAACGACCTGTATTGTCTGAACGGCGGATTCTCCTGTACCATTATAGGCAGATATTCCAATATCAGCGGGAATACCGTTACCAACAGGGAAGTCAAAGGCATCTTGCGTTTGATCAGCAGGGTATATAGATGAGATCAGGCCATGGATGTATAAATTGAAACCAGTTTCGTTATCGGAATTATCTGCCCAAATAAGATCAACTGAAATCATGAAATTTGGTGCTACACCTGCACAAGCTGTAGCTGCTGCTAAATTTGATGGCGCAATAGGAATTGAAGGTGTGGGCGTAGGCGGCACAATATATTCTTGAAGGTTTGCTGTATTTCCAGCAACGGTTGCATAATAACCCCAGAGCCAACAATTGCCATTAGCATTGGGGTTTTTGATGACCCAGTAATTGCTTGATGTGTGTTTTCCAACAACTTCCGCTTTTTCTCCGATGGTTAGGGCTCCTATATAATCGTAAACTTTCCCAGGCCCTGTACGGCAGTTTGTGTTTACGCTGACGCTAGCCATTGGTACGGAGGGCGTTGCAGTTAACGCGATGGTGGGCGTAAGGGTTACCGTTGGAGGAATGGATTGGGTCATCGTTGGTAGGGGTGTTGGGATTGTGGCTCCAGGAGGGGCTTGTCCGCTTGCGGCTAAAGTCAAGGCAACTGAAGTTGCGATCGAGCTATTTACATTTGGCGCTTCTGTTGGCGGTGCTGGCGCACTCAAAATACAAGCTATTGTGAATAATAATGCGGCACTAAGAATAAACAAAATATTTTTTTTCACGATACTAGCTCCTTTATGAGTTGGCGAGGAAGTTATTAGCTATGATGACATTTTTGGCATTGAAAAGCAAATAGTGCCAGATAGGGATTATTGCTCTGCTTTTTCTTTTTTCAAAAGTGTCCAAAGTAAAAGAATATTTAGTCCTAGAAAGAGAAAGCGTGCAATAAAACTGATCGTGACTATTTGCCACTCTCCTTCTGCTGCCGTCCATGCGGGGAGTGAGGCAGAGATGCCCAGAGCTTCTAATCTTTCGCTGCTTATATAATCTTTGCTGATGTCGTGCAGGGCGAGAAAATCGCCCACTGTAAGAATGAGGACCAAAAGATTAAAGAGAAGCATCCCCTTGACCAAAAGAGATGTCTTTTTCATTTTTTACTCCATTATTCAGTTTTTTCAACGACGATCGTGCCGCGATTAACCAAGGCGGCTATCGCACCGAGAGCAGCCAATTGTGGCGCAACCAAGGTTCCCAGAATACCAACGGTAAGGGGAATGTCGATCAATGCACGCCCTTCTTCACTTTTGATGATGATGCGACGAATATTCCCTTCGTTGATCAGTTCTTTGATCTGGGACACCAGTTTATCTCCGCTAAATTCAAATTCTTCTCTATGGGTATTTTCTTCGTTCATTGTTTTCTCCTTTTCTTAGGGATATGTTGCTAAACTTCAAATGCCCAGGCACCTTTTTTCATTAACGGAATCACGCTTCCATCAGGGGTGATGCCGTCAATATCAACTTTATCGGAGCCGATCATAAAATCGACGTGAATCAAGCTATCATTTACGCCGGCGGCATCCAATTCTTCATCCGACATCTTGACACCATCTTTGATATTAATTCGATAGGCACTGCCTAACGCGAGATGGCAAGCGGCGTTTTCATCGTAGAGTGTGTTGAAGAAGATCAAACCCGATTCTGAGATGGGGGAATAATAAGGAACAAGGGCAACCTCGCCAAGTTGTTTCGCGTTTTCATCTGATTCGAGCATTTTCCTGAGCGTTTCTTCGCCTTTTTTCGCGCTAAAATCAACCACGCGCCCTTTTTCAAAAGTTAGGCTGAAATCTTCTATTAGGTTGCCAAAATAATTGAGTGGTTTTGTAGAGTGAACAGTGCCTTCAACCCTATCTTTATGCGGCACCGAAAAGACTTCCTCTGTCGGGAGATTGGCTGTGAAATCTACGCCGCCCTGTGTTTTGCCACTGCCACCTTTCCAAACATGATATTTTGGCATCCCTACTTTCAGGTCAGTACCGGGACCGCGAAAATGAAGTGTCTCGAATTGCATTTTGTTCAAATAATCATGGCGTTTGCTCAAATCTGAGAGATGTTGTTGCCAAGCAGTGACGGGGTCATCATAATCTAGGCGGCAGAGTTTCTCCATTACGCCCCAGAGTTTTTCTTCGGCTTCTTCCTCTGATAGGTCAGGGAAAATTTTTTCAGCCCATTTTGGGGTTGGCGGGCAAACCACTGTCCATTGAACCCCACCGTTGGAGATAAGATTCAGAGCAGGTTTATAGTGTTTTGCACGAGTCTTTAATTCTAATGCAATCAGCTCGGGGTCAAATCCCGCCAGCAGATCGGGGTCTAATCCTGTTACTGAGAGGTAGGCGTCGCCGCGCTCTGCGTTTTCCAAAATGCCTCGGGCTACCCACTCTGGAAACTCTTCAAAAGAGTCTCGTGGCGCGTATTGGTGTCGAATTTTCTTTAATTCTTCATCGTCCCAAAAAACAGTTACCAGCGGCGCGCCGTTTTCGTAGGCTTTTGCCGTCACTTCGCGTACGAGGGGGGCTGTGTTCAATCCAGCGGCAATAAATAGGCGTTGCCCTTCTTGTAAGTTCAAACCTACTTTCGCAATTACTTCGGCATATTTTTCAAGCATGTTTTTATTCATCAAAACTCCTGTTTAACCTGAATAATTTTGCCGCCAGTCATTTTTTCTAACTCACTAGCGCGCATTTTAAATACAGCCTTCGGTGTTCCAGCCGCCGCCCAAATTTCCTCGAAGTTGAGCAAGTCTTCATCCACGTATGTTTCGATGGGATGAAGATGCCCAAGCGGAGGGATTCCGCCGATGGCGAATCCGGTACGCTCGCGGACAAAATCTGGGTCGGCGCGTCCGATCTTCTCTTGGGCGTAAGCAGCGATGCGTTTAACATCCACTCGATTCGCGCCACTTGTCAAAATCAGAATCGCTTTCCCGCTCTTTTTCCCCTTAAATACTAACGACTTTACTATTTGTCCTACTGAGCAGCCTACTCTGGCTGCGGCTTCTTCGGCAGTGCGTGTGCTCTCAGCAGCCTCGATCACCTCGTAAGCATTATCAAGTTTTGTGAGAGCATCTTGCACTTTTTGTGCGCTTTTGCTGAGCATTTAGAATTCTTCACCTTGTATGACTTTTGTGTCAGGAGCGAATATGATTTTGCTGATTATGCTGGCGTTATATTTTGACTCCATTCTTGCTTCTCCTTATTGCTGGATTCTAATGCGATTGTACCAAAAATAAAGAACTAATAGCCGTTACTTGCTAGATATTTTTTATGTTCTCAGATAGTATGTGTGAGAAAAGGAGATCAAAATGAACAAAAAGATCAACAAGTTAGAAGTTATCCATTTGCAGGAAAGAAATCGCTTTGAAATTCACCTTGAAGGGAAAATCGCAGAGCTAGACTATAGACTTCGAGATGACGTAATTAGCTTTACACACACCGGAGTTCCCCAAGAGCTGGGCGGGCGGGGGATTGGTAGCCATATTGTTTGCGCAGGGTTGGATCATGCTCGCGAGAAAGGTTATAAGGTAATTCCCCTTTGTTCGTTTGTGGATGCCTATATTCGCAGGCACTCTGATGAATATGGTGATTTAGTACTTTGAGATGAAGGCGTCGTGATAAATTTCACTAACTTGTCTTTTTGCGTTTTTTGTGCAATAATTTTAGTGTAACGCTCCGAAAAAGCGATACAGATGAAAGTCTGTACAGCAGAGTCTTCTCTCTGTCTCTAAAGTCGAAAGGCTAGGAGAAAAAGACCGCCGAAAAGGCAAATCAAACGAAAGTTTGAAGCGCAAAAGTTAGTATCTGGGTTGTTGCTCTTGAAGTTGATAGCAAAGATGACTAACTTGCCGAACAGGTAAAATCAATGAAAGTTGATGGCGCAAAGTTATGGGTCTAAAGCCGAACTTTTTCTGAAGTGGCTAAGATTGCCAAACTCCCGAAGAGCGTTTACACCTTCGTGATGCAAATCCTCAACAATTTGTTGGGGATTTTTTTGTAAGAAATTATTTTTTTGCGAGAAGAATGTCAACAGGTAGCCCCCACATTGTCATCTTTTTGTTTTTAGTAATTTGAAACCCCACATCTTCAATGCTTTCTTTTGCGTAAATAGGGCGGCAATCTACAAAGGTGGGCATCTTCTCATGGAACCACTCATAAACGTGGATGGCACGACATTCTTTTTTTAGCGCCACGACTCCCAATCTTCCACCGGGTTTTAGAACACGGTAGCACTCTTGGAGGACAAAAGGCATTTCGGGGGTATCGAATAATTCCAGTGTAAAGCTGATAAAAATAGCATCGAATTGAAAATTATCGTAAGGGAGTTTTGCCGCATCGCCCGTTTTTAGGCGAATAGCATTTTTTAGCCCTGCGCGTCTAAGTTTCCTTTCTGCCACTATGCGCATTTTCTTCGAAATATCGATGCCATTGACGATTGCCGGGTGTGCTGCCCGCGCTAATTTTAGGAGCGCGTGTCCTGTACCAAAGCCGATCTCAAGCACGGATTCGCCGCTTTGCACAGCAAGCATTTCTAAACCAAAGTCGGTGAATTTCTTTTCGCTGCTGGCAAAGAGATCGTACAAGCGACTGAGCCGGTCATAATTTTGGCTGGCTTCTTCTTTTGTACGAGAAACACGACTGATTTTTAACATATTTATTTCATACCAAAACCTTGTTTCTTAACAATAGAGAGCATCTCTTCTCGTTTTGGTGTTGTTGCGCGTCGAGCCGTGTGTTCCATCCAGCCGTAGAATTCTGTCTCGCCTTCTTTGCCTGACACAGGAATTTGACGATTATTGTAAATGCCCGTTTCTATCATTGACTGGTCATAGGCGTGAAGAGCATCGTCTTGATTGTGATTATAGCTCTCCCAGTGGAGAATGGCTTCTTGAGGAAGACGTGGGCGGATAAGCGGTGCTTGCTCGGGATAGCCAACGGTCATGCCCGTAATGGGGAAAACGCCTTTGGGCAGATCGAGTAACTTAATCACTGCGGTGGTGTCGTTGCGGATCGCGCCGATATAACAGATGCCTAATCCCAGCGATTCGGCGGCGAGGGCGGCATTTTGAGCAGCGATCGCTGCGTCTGCTGCGGCAACAAGGAAGTTTTCGAGGGTTTCTGTATTTTGTTTATAGCCGCGCAGTTCACAGACGCGGTCAAGGCGGGCACGGTCCGCGCACCATAGCAGAAAGAGGGGAGCTTGGGTGATGTGTTTTTGTCCACCTGCCAACTGAGCTATTTGGGCGCGTTTCGTATCATCTGTAACGGCGATAACGCTGTAAACTTGCATATTGGAGGATGTGGATGCTCGCTGCCCGGCGGCAACGATTGTTTCCACAAGGGGAGCAGGCACAGGGTCAGGTTTGTATCGGCGAACGGAGCCGTGAGCGTGAATCAAGTTTAGGGTGGAATTTTTCATCAAATTGCCTTTGTTGATTTTTCTGTCCTCTTGGCAAATACCGCAGCAATAGTCATTGCTAATCCTATAACGGTGATAATTAGGGCATAGAGCGCAATATTTTCTATAAGTCCGTGCATGACCGTTTGGATAAGATCGTAAATCAATTCAAGCGCACTACCTGAAATTTGCATGGATGTTCTGCTCAGGAAAACTACATTGAGGGCAGAGCGGAGTATAGGTCCAGTCAACAGACTCATTACAAGGCTTATGCCGCCAGACACAAGAAGCGGGATTCCCCACCAGCGAAGCCATGTGTTGAGTGAGCGCACCATAAGCATTGTGACAAGGAGTAAGAATAGTATTGGGAGCAAGGGACTTAGGCGCATGAGGACGCGCAGGGATTGGAGATCGAAAAAGTCATTATTTAGAGATGATTTTTCGAGGAAAGTTTTATTGTCAGGGATTGCTACCAAGGCAATTTTTATTTGTGTTTCGATGACCGGTTTGAGTAGTCCCTGTGTTTCTTCTGGCGGGTTACAAAAAGGGATTTCTCCACTTATAAGAGTTGTTAGATCTGTGAAAGAGCAAGGTGGTTGAGCTTCTAGAAGAATAAAGACGGCGTTTATGCCTTTTTCGCTGAGCAGTGCTTCTTTAATATGATGCAAGGGGATACTTGCAGAATCTGTATTGCCATTGAAAAAAGCAAAGGTTTGGTCGATGGTCTCTTCGCTGAGAGTCTTTAGCGTTTCGGGCGGGATAAAAGCCTCGAGAAAGAGTTCCCAGTCTTTTGCCGTCAGATTCTTTAATAAGGGGGTGAGTTTATTTTCGTTGCTCTCTACTTTTGGGTAGCCATATTCTTCAAAGCAAAAGGTAGAGCGTTCTTTTTCTGCCTCAGAGGGAGGACGCTCGTTGTTGGAGAGTGCTATATAGGCTTCGTTTCCTAATGCGTTTTCCAGACATGCCTCTGCTGCTGCGCTTCGATTTTCTACATCGCAGGCGATCAGGTTTTCTTTGCATAGGTCCAAGCCCATTGTGGCGACGAGTTGATCACCAATCACTGCTGGGAGTCGTCCGTAGATACTTTCGTTTTTTAGTGCCTTTTTGTAGGTCTCGGGATCGAAGGCGTTTTTTTCAAGGTTATATAAAAAGAGCGTTGCGACAAAGGTGATCACAAATAGAGCTGCAAAGATAATCGCGAAGAATTTTGCCGTAGTTTTTAAGATGTCTTTCATAGAAGGTCTCTTTTCCTAATGTATTGAAAATCAAGCAAGCTCAATATAGTCGTCTTTGATCGTTGCATGTTCGCCAAGGTTGAGTTGTTCCAAAAGCGCTGATGTTAGCTTTGCTTTTTTCTTTGCGTCTCTAAGACTCCAGGTGCGCGTTTTGATTTCAAGGAAATTGCCCAAGTCTGGTTTGTCGAAAGAGTCAAAGTTGATATAGAACTCTGTTCCTTTATATTTGACAAGCCAGCGGATTCGTTCTTTTTGTATGATCGTTTCAGATACGGGTTTGAAATACTCGCGATAAAATCGGAGTGAATTTGTTGCTGGTGCTAGGTAACGACTTCTCGAGAGGAGTACATCGTCTTTGAATTCTTCTTCATTTGCTTGCCCTATGAGCGTTAAGCGAGCGCGGACTTGTTCCACATTGCCTGTTTCGTCAATAAATTCGTCTTCTCTATAGCGCAAGCGTCCTTGTGAGGGATCTTCAAAGGAGAAATAAGCATCATATTCCCGATAGTGTTTTTTGCGGAGAATGGTGAGTTCAGAATTTGACAGCGCAGCCTTGACATCAACCTGCTCTGTCAATTTGACCTTTGTTTGCACCTCGAAGGATTCTTCTTCCATTGAGCCTCCCAGCGCGACCAATTTCGAAAGGAGAGATTCTTCTCTTTCGGTGAGGAAGTCGTCAATTTTGATTGCGTAAGCTTGTGCTTTTTCCATTAGGTCTGCTTCGTTGAGGGTTAGCAGTTCTCTTTCGCGCATGACAAAATTACCGTTGATCATCACATCGCTTACATCAGTCGATTTTGCGGCGTAAACAAGTTGAACGTAGGCATTATTTGGGTCACGTCGGAAGTGGGGGGTGTTATGGGAACCGAAAATATCGACCAAGATCAGGTCAGCACGTTTGTCTACTTGCAATGAGCCAGTCAAATCCCCGATGTGAAGCGCATTTGCTCCCAAGCGGGTTGCCATTGTCAATGCTGTAGCAGCAGGGATAGCGGTGGGGTCTCCACTAAATCCTTTTGCGATAAAAGCGGCTAGGCGGATCTCCTCAAACATATCCAAGTCGTTATTAGAGGCAGGGCCGTCTGTTCCGATTCCGACATTGACATTTTCGTCGATCATTTTTTGGACTGGGGCAACGCCAGAAGCCAATTTCATATTCGAGGAGGGATTATGTGCTACGCCCGCGCCGCTTTGTGATAAAGTGCGAATTTCGCCAAGATCGATGTGGACACAATGCGCGGCGAGGATCTTTGCATCGAAGAGATTTTGCTTTTTTACATAAGGGATTACAGGAATACCCTCTGCTTCGCGCATATTTTCTACTTCAGAAGCTGTTTCTGCTAAATGGGTATGAATAGGAACATCAAATTCAACGGCTAAGGCAGCACAAGCTTGCAAAATTTCCGGGGTACAGGTGTAAGGTGCGTGGGGAGCAACGCCTGGCACAATGAGGGGATGGTTTTTCCAGCGTTCAATAAATGTGCGGGTGAGCGCAAGGGCATCTTCAAAAGAGTCGGCATCAGGTGTGGGGAATTTCATCACAGATTGGGCGCAAAGGGCGCGCATCCCTGCTTCTGCGGTGGCTTCTGCAACTTGGTCTTCAAAATAGTACATATCTGCAAAAGAAGTTACGCCACTGCGAATTAACTCAGCACAAGCTAGTTGCGTTCCCAAACGTACAAATTTGGGAGTTACAAATTCTCGTTCAACGGGCATCATATAGCCCATCAGCCAAACATCTAGCCTTAAGTCGTCGGCAAGGCCGCGTAAGAGAGTCATTGGAACGTGCGTGTGCGCGTTGACCAAGCCAGGCATCAGGATTTTGCCGCCAACATCGATCACTTCATCTGCTTCGTAGTTGGCGAGCACGTCTTTTTCGGCACCAACTGCCACAATACTGTCTCCACTCACGGCCACAGCACCGGGGTTATATTGCCGAAGTTCTTCGTCCATTGTTAAAACAATGGCGTTCTTAAAAAGTACATCTGCTTTTTTCATTGAGAAACTCCATGTTGAATAGAGATAGGGGTAAAATAAGTCTGTAATTTTACCATGATGACGAGGATGTTTTTTCGCGTAACCACAACAGGAGGCTAAAATGAAACACACTGCATCGATTCTTGGGATTGGGGGAAAATTAGCTTTCTATACGATTCTGTATGTCGGATTTGCGACTTTGTTGACTGCCTATCTCCCCGATATTTTCTTCATCCGCTTCGTTTCTCGTTTTAACTTGCTTCTGCTTGGAGGCTTTTTTCTGGCATTAGGCATCCCTTTGCTCATCATCGCCGTTCGGCAGGTGACGCTTCAGTTCAAGGAGGGGATTTTGATCACAGAGGGAATCTTCCGCTATTCACGCAATCCTATTTATGCAGCATGGACATTTTTCATCATCCCTGGCTTATCTCTTCTCTCTACCTCATGGATTTTCCTTGGAACGCCTTTTATCTTTTACTTGCTTTTAAAAATATTCATTAGAGAAGAAGAGGAATATCTTGCTGCACATTTTGGAGAGGAATACCTGCAATATAAGGCAAAAGTAGCTCAACTTTTCCCGTATTTTAAGAGATAGAGATGCGTTTTTGGTCTGAGGATAAAAAACAGTGATAACGTTTTTGCTATCGCCGCTTTTCTTGCCTTGGGAATTGCTAAAAATCCCCCAACTTGCTTTGACAATTTAACCGACTTCTCGTACAATCATGCGGTCTGTTTACCCTAAAAAGGAAGGTTTTTTACCAATGAAAGAATATACCACTGAGTTTATTCGTAATGTTGCCTTAGTCGGACATGGCAGTTCTGGCAAGACGATGATGGCTGAATCATTTTTGCATTTTAGCGGCGCAATAACGCGCATGGGGAAAGTTGAAGACGGCTCTACTGTCTCTGATTTTGACGATGAAGAAATTCGTCGATCTTTATCGCTTTATACGAGCGTTCTCCCTGTTGAACACAAAAAGACAAAGATCAATATTTTAGATGCCCCGGGCTATACGGACTTTGTTGGTGAAGTAATTTCTGCCATCAGCGTTTCAGATAGTGCGTTGGTTTTGGTCGATTCTTTGGCTGGTGTTGAAGTTGGTACCGAGATCGCTTGGCGTTATTGTGACCAATTCAATTTGCCGCGCGCAGTTGTTGTCAACAAGATGGATCGTGATAACGCTAACTTGAAAAAAGTGATGACCTCCCTGGAAGAGTTCTCCGCAGCACGTCTTATCAGAGTACAACTTCCTTGGGGCGAACGTGGCGATTTCAAAGGTGTTATCGACCTGATGAGTAATAAAGCTTATGAGGGCGATGGGAAGACCGCTGTAGAAATCCCTGCCGAATATGCTGATGCTGCTGAAGAAGCACGGATGGAATTGATCGAAGCCGCTGCTGAAGGTGATGATGCTTTGCTCGAAAAATACTTCGAGGGTGAAGAATTGTCGGATGCCGAAATTGCCAGCGGTTTAAAGAAAGTTTTCCTGGCTGGAGACTATGTACCCGTTTTCGTTTCTGCTACAGGCAACGAATTTGGGGTTGGTCCCCTTTTGGATGCATTAGTTAGCCTTATGCCTTCTCCTGCTGAACGCCCGGCAATTACCGCTCAAGGTGCAGGCGGAGATGAAGAGTTAACAGCTTCCAATACTGCCGCTCTAGCAGCATATGTTTGGAAAACAACAGCAGATCCTTTCGTTGGAAAGCAGACATTTTTCCGCATTTATTCCGGCTCGATTGCTGGTGATAGCCGTGTTTGGAATCAGAATAAAGAAATCGAAGAGCGATTTGGTTCTGTAAATATTCCGCGCGGTAAAGAACAGATCAGCGTCAAAGTTGTTCATGCAGGTGATATCGCAAACGTGCCAAAATTGAGTGAAACAGCTACGGGTGATACCTTCTGCACAGAAGGGCATCCGCTAACTTTAGCTGTTCCTGAATATCCAACAGGGCTTTTCCGCGTAGCTATTGTTCCTAAAACACAGGCTGATGCAGCAAAGATCTCTCCCACACTAACACGTCTCTGCGAAGAAGATATGACCCTAGATTGGTATAACGAAAAAGCTACCCGTCAAACTATTCTAAAAGGGATGGGAAATCAGCATATTGATGTTGCTATTCGCCGTGCAGATACAAAATTGCAGGTTGGCTTAGAAACTATCGAGCCACGTATTCCTTATCGTGAAGGCATTACGAAAAAGGCAACGGCATCTTATCGTCATAAAAAACAAAGTGGTGGTTCAGGTCAATTTGGTGAAGTTCATATGACCATCGAAAATTATCCCGATGAAGATTTTGAATTGACATGGGATGTTTTCGGCGGCTCAATTTCCAATTCCTATGAGCCTGCGATTCGTAAAGGTATTCTAAGTGTGATGAAAGATGGTGCAATTGCCGGATACCCGATGCAAAATATCAAAGTTTCCATTTTTGATGGGAAAGAGCATCCTGTAGATTCGAAGCCTGTTGCTTTTGAATCTGCTGCGCGTGGTGCTTTCAAAATGGCAGTCAAGGATGCGGGTCCCGTTCTTTATGAGCCAATTATGAAGGCGCGTATCACTGTCCCTGATGCAAATATGGGTGACGTAATTGGTGATTTGAATACTCGCCGTGGACGTATGCAAGGCACCGATGCCGAACGCGGCCAGACGACTGTGATCGCAGATGTGCCTCTTGCTGAAATGCTTCGTTATACCAGTCAATTACGCTCCATAACTGGTGGACGTGGTTATTTTGAGATGGTATTTGACCGCTACGAAGTTGTTCCTTCTCATGTTGCAGATGGTGTGATCGCTGCTGCGCAATCTGATGAAGAAGAAGAATAGTTTTAGAGAGTAGAAAGTGGGGAATAGATAGAAGTTCCGAAGTAGCAGCGTCCGAGTTTTTCAAAAACTCGGACGCTTTTTTGTAGGTCACGCTTGTAGTGTGACTTGCCGACTAAAAAGGTCACGTTGATGCCGTAACCTACATTGCCCCGCTACGATTTCGATACGCCTGACGGTGGTGCTGTCAGGCTACTCAATCTTCGCTGAGAGTTTTTCTATAAGCAAGAAAAGTCACGCTGAAAACGTGACCTACGATTAAATAAAACATCCGAAGTTTCTGCTTCTGCGCTTCGCTAGAAGTGTTTCGCAAAACTTCGGATATCTGTTGTTTATCTGTATAATCTTCTAAATATGTGCTTTTTTTCTAGCCACAACCGCCAGCGGAGGGGGCGCGTTTGAGTTCCATTTTGATCTTTGGTTCATATTCTACATGCTCGTGATCTTCGAGGTGAGGATACGCAGCAGGACAGTGATCGCCAAGAGCGGAGGTGAGCAGGTATTTAAACTCATCATCAGCAGGGGATTCTTTTTCACCTGCACAGTATTCGTTTTCGTAAGGGGTAGCATAGATATCTACCCAGTTGTTGAGACCGCCTTCGAGGATATATACATTGGGCACACTTTCTGCGACCATATATTTCCAGACTTCGGTGGCTCTGGTTTCGTCGTTGGACATGATGACGAAGAGGCTGTTGGCTGGCAGCGCGATGAATTCGTTGATCATGCCGGGGATTTCTTCGGGGAGAACGTGGTCAGCATCGGTGATGTGGAAGAGGTTGTAATCTTTTTCTTCACGGACATCGAGCATCACGAGATTCAATTTTGAATCGTGCATGGTGTGTAATAATTCTTCGGGAACGATCTGTACTTCTCGGTTGTCCAGTTGTGCCTGGCGTTCGTCTGCGATCCAGTTCCAGCGGTCGGCGTTGGTAGGTTGCCCGATGGCGATAAGCCCGATAGCGCCGAGAACAGCTACGCCTGCACCGATATAGCGACCTTTGGGGGCTTTAGATGAATCTTTGCCGCCGTAAATATCTTCAAGCTTTTCGCCGCCCCAGAACATGAAGAGTGCCATCAGGGTGACGAGCAGGGCGACTACGCCTGTGGGAAGGTCGAAGAGATCCATCAGGGTCAGGCGACCGAAGTAGCTGCCATTGAAGAAATGGGGAGCTTCGTCGATGGTTTCGCTAAAGACGAAGATGCCGAAGAGACCACCAGCGACAAAGAAGATACCATCCACTTTGAGGGTTGCGAGGGCTGTCAGAGATGTTCCGGGGCAGAATCCGCCGATTATGAATCCCACGCCCATCACAAGTCCGCCCACTATCCCGGACCAAAGGTAAGTGGGGTTGACCCAGATGAGGTTGTAATCCAATAAGCCAAATGCGGCTGCACCGAAAATGAGCAGCATCCCAGCGACAATGGCGGTGAAGAATACTTTGAAGACGGTCAGGTCTTTGAAGTAAAACTGTTTTGCCAAGATGGTTGATTTGTTAAAGCCGGAGCTTTCGAGGACGTAGCCAAAGGCTATCCCGATGATGAGATAAATGGCGTAAACGCCAACCTTAAGAAATATAACATTTAGGGGGAGAGGAAAAGTAGTCATTATTTTCTCCTAGTTCCAGAGTTTGCGGAAAGTGTAGGCAAAAAGATATGCGCCACCAAAGATGGCGAACATGGTTGCCCAGCTACCAGCGGAAAGGGTTGCGCCGCCAGAGAGTGCCTGCCCGGATGTGCATCCACGAGCGAGGCGTGCGCCGTAGGTGAAGAGGGTGCCACCGACGAATGCCCAGAACCAGCGTTGTTTGTCTGTGATTTGGGGTCCGCGATTGGTTTCCCATTTGACCCGTCCATTACGTAGACCGGAGATGAAGCCACCGACGATAGCGCCGATGGCGACCATGACGATCCAGTTGTCGAGGGCGTTTAGTTCGCCGCCCGCAACTTTGATGAGGTAGGGGACACGGTCTACATGTCCGGGGGCTACGATGTCTTCAATGAAGGCAACGAAGCGGCTGAGACCACCGGAGGCTCCGAGACCGTTTCCTGTGATGAAATAGGAAAGGAAGAGGACTATTCCGAGTAGAGTGCCGCCTGTGTAGGCGTTCCAGTATTCTTTCGCCGGACGATTGAAGAGGCGTTTGATGAAGGTCTCTTTTGATGGGGTTTCAGTTACTGTTGTCATAGGATTTATTCCTTTTTAGTTATTGCTTTCTTATCTACGAAGTCACACGAAGGGCACGAAGTTTTAAAGCTTTTCTTTGTGTAGCTTCGTGTTCTTCGTGGATAAGGTTTTTTTCACTTATTCAGCATCATGATTATGAACTTCCACATCATCCCAGCCATGGATCATGGATGCGATGCCTGCCAACGGGGTGTGACCGGTGGTGGTGAGATAGACGTGCATCACGATGAAGGAGGCAAAGAGCCAGGCTATTAGGGTGTGGAAGGGTGCCAGGAAGGGCAGTCCACCGAGGGCATTGGTTAGATTGGGAAAGCGTTGTGCGCCCCAGATCAGGATGCCAGTGATGCCTTGCAATGGCAGGAGGACGTTCAGGATCATGTCGTAGGTGACCTGCTGAAGCGGGTTCAGTTTATGTTCGGGGTCTTTCTCGGTGGGATGTTCTTCACCTTTGAAAATGCCCTTCATATAGTAGGTTCCTTGTGTAAGGATCTGGTTGAAGAATCCTTTTGGTTCGGGGATATATTGTTTGATCTCGCCACTTGCGAGGTGATAGAAGAGGGAGAAGGCGGCGTTGACGGCGAGAATGGTGGCAACAACATTGTGGGTGATAACTACGCCGCTAAATTTGAAGAGGATATAGCTATCGGGGTTGTGGATGATCATGCCCGTGATAAGCAAGATGACGATGGCGGCAGTCTGGAGCCAATGCCAGAAGCGTTCGTAAACGCTGTACATATAGACACGTTTGGTCTTTGTTTCGTGGGGCGGATTTTTATAGTGAGCATAGATGCGCAAGCCACCGTGTAATCCAACGCCGAGGATAACGCCGATGAATGCCCAGAGACCGAAAGCGTCTATCCAGTTGACTTTGTCTGCGCCGAGGATGTAGAGATTCTCTTTATCAGGTGCAGGTTTGTAGAAGAGGGCGCCATCTTCATTTTCGTATATTTCGCCGTCAAATACAACATTGCTGCCGGGGACAAAATCTGCTTTTGCGCCGATGGGGCTGTAGCCTGAGAGTTCGATCTCTTGCGTTAGGCGGGTATTCTGGCTGTGGCAGGTTTGGCAGTCGTTGGTTGCCCACTCAGAGGTGGCGACATCGTGATGGATGCTGTAAGGTTGAATTTCGCCAGCGATGCGGGGATTATCCAAGCCGAGGGCTTCGAGACCTTTGATGATGAGGGCGCTCTTTTCTTCGCTGTCAATGAGCAATTCGCTATCGTCGAGCATTCCGTCTGCGTTGGCGTCGAAGGCTGCCAAAATATCGGGGGCATAGCTATCGTTCTCGAGGTAGACCAACTTCAAATCACGGAGGGGAACCGGGCGCTCATCTTCGCCATAGACCCAAAACCAGGTGGTTATCAGGTTATGCGGGACGAGTTTTGTTGATCCATCTGCATTTTCACGGGGCAGAAGAACGGGTTCGTATCCGGTGAGCAGGGTGTTTACGCCGGGATCGCCTTCTGCGCCACGGCATTGGGTTTGCGCATTGCCGTTGATGTCGATGACTGTCCAGTCGTATTGCTCGTTGGCGGAGGAGTAGAGCTTGGGGATATGGCAAGATTCGCAGCTAAGGGCGTTGATGTGGCGGTCTTTATAGGGCAGCCAATCGTGCGTGCTTTCTGTGCTGTGGCAGTCGACGCAGGTGCGCATGGTGTCTTTGACGTTTGGGGAGACCATGCTCTGGGCACTGTCGCCACGAGCAAATTGATGAAGCGGTTTTTCGAGATATTCGCCAACTTCAAGACGGCGGGGGTCAAAAATTAGATGTTCTGGGCGTGTTGCGCTGCCTTCCTGATAATAAAGCGGATTATTGAGGGCGTAGTGGCAGTCGGTGCATTCGAGCTGACGTTCTGCGTGCGCATCCCAAGTGCGGGAGAGTGTTTCTTTATCTGCCAGGTTCATGCCAGAGTCAGAAAGACGCTGCGAGGAGATGATCTGCCCGGTGGTGATGGTTGTCCAGCGTTCGGGAGAACAGCCATCCATCACGAGCGGGTCTTCGACATTATCGTGTACGAGACCGTGACAGACACCACAGTTGGGGTCTTCGGGGTCTTGGATCGCAACAAATTCCTGCACCAATTCTTTCTCTTGGGTGAAAGCGGCTTCGTTCCATGTAAACTCATCGCCGGCTTCTTCAACAATGCCGGTGCCGAGCAAAGTGGCAGTATTTGCCCATTTGAAATCGCCATTGGTGAGGGCGGCTTTGCGAGCGTCATTATTTGGCTCGGGGATGTGGCAAAGGAAACAATTCATCTTGACCACACCAGATTTTTCCCAATCCCATTTTTCTAATTCGCCCGTTTCAGCGTTGACGATATTGCTTTCCAGCGAGTTGGCGCTGTAGGCAAGCTCGGTCAGCATTTCGCCGCTCTGGCTGTAAACAGCCGGGCCGCCGCCGGGGTGTCGGCTACCAAAAAGCATAATCCACTCAGGCGTGGTCAAGTCGGCACGCTCGTCGCCTGCGGGGGAAAGATAGCGGTAGGCAATCGGGTTCCATGTTCCGAAAAAGCCCGGGCTAGTATCCCACGCACGTTCGGTGGGCGTTTCTCCAGCCGGAACCATATCGTCCAAACCGGCGTTGGCGTGGTAGCTGTGCGTTTCAATGAATTCGGCATCGTGGCAGGCGCCGCAGGTATTCATCGTCGAAACGGGATTGCCCGTGTCAAGCACATTTTCGCCGTTTTCATCCAGCAAAGGGAAAGTGGGATGCAGGGGCGAGCTTTCGGGCGTTTTCGGCTCTTCGGGAGGTGGATCGCCCCCTTCTGCAAGGGCGCTGCTCACGCCGATGAGCAAAAAAACAGCCGCCAGCAAAAGGCTAAAAAAGCGCAAGCGGGATATTTTGGATTTATTCTTGGATGACATCATCTGTTGTCCTTATAGATTCTTCTCAAAATTTCAGTTTTATTTTTTATAAAACGGAGTTCAAAATCTCCAGATTTTGATTTGGGATTTCCCAACATCTGGAGATGTTGGACTCCATCTGATAATTCAGGTGTGAAACGCTCACGTGATAGGCTTGGCTCACGTTTGTGAGCATCTACCAGTCCCTGAGCGGAGGGCTTTTCGGAGAAAAGCACGTAGTCGAAGGGCGGTTCTTGTATAATTCGTCCTTTGTCTACAGGCTCAAAAGCTATCGCCTTACGCTCAGGAACTGGCGTTGTTTCTATCTCTTTGCACTAAAACGCCCACCCCAATCAATGGGATCGCCGTAATAGCCAAGGGCTTCCCAATCCATGCGGCTTTCGTCGCCATGACAATAGCCACAGGTCAAGGCTTGGTCAGCGGATGCAACCATGTGGGTTGTGGGCCAGAACATTTCTGTTTCTGCGAAGTCATATTCTCCGCTATATGCCATATCTATTTCTTCAGAGCCTAAGCGGAGCGCTAGATCCCAGTCAAATTCTGTCCAGAAGCCGCCTTCGCCAACGGTCTTGGGTTGGAGGAAGTAGTTATAAACAGTGTCATAAGGCTGTTTTCCACGATGGACTTTAAAGGGGAAAATCCTTGCTGTAGTGTCGTTAATATCGCCCAAAGGCAAATTCATTGAAGTCACTTCTTCGGGATTCATCGTGTCGCCGATCAGGTAGCGGTCGGCTGTTCCGTTATACCAACGATACTCAGGCACAAAATCCGATTCGTAGACGAAACTGCCCTTAATTTTGAGATATTCATGTGTGCTTTCTTCTATGCTATCGTTTCCGGCAGTAGACCAGTCCCAGTACATTTTGGTTGCATCACGCGTTGCTGCTTCGGGGATGTGGCAGGTTTGGCAAGCAACAGAATCAAGGTGGACGTTGATGCGCTCATCCTCGTGCAATTCTTCGCTATGGCAGTCTGTGCAGGCGATTTGATTTTCTGTATCCAGGCTGACGGAAATCGAACGTCCGGATACTAAATGTGCTTCTGTTTTATGGCAGTCAGTGCAGAGAAAATCGTGTTTTCCCATGTGAACATCAACACGGTCGGGAGGGTAGTAGAGTGTTTCGTCCAAGTCGCCGTGTTTGACAGCGTTCCCGCCGCCGCCTTTGAAGTGGCAGCTACCGCAGTTCTCACGACTGGGGATACCGACATTTTTGGCAACATCCAGCAAATCCACGCCTTCGGCAGGTAAACCGGATGTGCTTTTGACATAGGTTCCGGTGGTATCGTGGCAGGCGAGACAGTCTACGTTCTGTTCATTAGAGAAGTCATAATCTGCGCTATCCCAACCATAACCGGCATGACAGGAAGTGCATCCCGACCAGTTGGACTGAATACCAATACAGAAATTATTCATTTGGTTTTTTTTACCGACAGTCACTGGCTCATCGCGCCCTTCGATATCGTAGGGCTTGCTTTCCCAAGTCCAGTGAGCGGTTGCCATCATCTCAGATGCGGAATTTTCATGGCATTCAAGACAGACTCTCGTGACATCGGGTCCTGTTTCGAAAGGTCCGCGATCTTCGATAATGGCGGTGTGATCAGTATGGACAGGGTGAAGGGGGAGATTTTCCCAGGGATCATCCGAACGTTTATTTTCTTTGGGTAGAAAATAGATGGTCGGGATGAGAATGACGGCAAGGGTGACAATTATGCCTATGATCCAAACTCGTTTTTTATTTCGCATATTTATTCCTGTTTTTGGTTTGAGTTTTGATTTTCTACGAGGCTTGCTCGGTAAGTAAGCCTGTCGTTTAAAATAGTACGAAGCAAGTCGAGTGCTTCGATAATACGTTTATCTGCAAGTCTGTAATAAATGTATAGCCCCTCACGTTCTCCAATCACTAATCCTTGTTGGCGCAGTATTTTCAGGTGCCGTGAAGTCGTGGGTTGGGGGAGATTTAGTGTTTCTGTTAGGTCATTCACGTTACGTGGTTCATCAACGAGGGCGTAAAGCATAAGAATTCGTGTGGGGTCTGCCAGGCCATTGCAAATGCCAGCATGGAGTTCTGTAACTTCTTGAAGTAAAGGAGATTTGTTCATAAGTGTATTCGGATATTTACATATAGTTCAACAGTGAAATAGTAACATTATGAGAAAGTTTTAATTAGTGCGACTTGTCACATTCGACGATGTGCTATGTCATAATGCGACCAAGCGTGTCACAATAGATGTGTGACGAAGTGTATTTTCAACAAATTATCAGGACAATTCGTGTTAACTGGTTTGAGCGGTTTGTCAATTATTTGATAGCATCGTGAACATCTTTTTATAAATTGAGAGCAAGATTAGGATAGGGGGGAAGTGAGTTGACCAAAAAAATGTGACAAAGATTACTGTGTGCATAAAACGCACCATGTCGCACACCTTAAACGGTTCAAGTCGCACAGCTTAAACGGAGTATGCCGCACAGCTTAAACGGCTGATGTCGCACACTTTTTATCAAGGGGGG
>Ga0233437_1000335_pt1 | contig 110414 bp, 106 predicted proteins | sample SI_122_August201_FD_182714 | JGI IMG/M metagenome (GOLD analysis project Ga0233437, IMG submission 182714) | Seawater microbial communities from Saanich Inlet, British Columbia, Canada - SI_122_August2016_200_MG | ecosystem: Environmental > Aquatic > Marine > Inlet | place: Canada: British... | reverse complement strand
ATTTATTTATGTACATACTAAGCAGTGTCATTGTTAATTCGTAGAAAAGTCTATGCGGGTTCTCCTGCATAGACTTTTCTTTAAATTTAGAAGTAGTTAATTCTTATCGGAGATACTGAGGATAAAGCAAAACAACCTCAATTTAAATTTTTAAACCCTTATTATCCCAAAACAAAAATTATATAAACAAACTAAATCCTAATCAAAGTATGGTGATAGAATCTTTAGTAAATCCATTTAAAGCAGAAAGAAAACCATGGGAAATGTTTTTTATAGGCATAATATACTCTTCTGTAGCTATATTACTAAGTTTATGGGTCTTTAAACCACATGCCAGTTTAGTAATGGTTTTTTTAACATCCATAGCTTGCATTCCAATAATGTATGGTGCAATAAAACTCGAAGAAAAAAAAGATATGGCAATATCCAGTGAAAAAATTTTAATCAAAGAACATGGAAAAGCATTATCATTTTTCATTTTCCTTTTTCTAGGAATTACAATATCATTCACATTATGGTACATGTTATTGCCTGCAGACTTAACAAATGTTGTGTTTTCCGTCCAAACAAAAACAATCAGTGATATTAATACTCAAATAACTGGGCAGTCAATCAATCAAGCCACACTGTTTTCAAAAATCTTTTTAAATAATATCAAAGTTATGATTTTTTGCATTATTTTTGCATTTATCTATGGTTTTGGAGCCATTTTTATTCTCACATGGAATGCATCAGTTATAGGGACTGCAATTGGAAACTTTGTCAGAAGTAATGTTTCATCTATGAATATAGGTCACTATTTTGAAATTACCTCTTTAGGAATTTTAAGATACATGGTCCATGGGATACCTGAAATACTGGCGTATTTCATTGCAGGGTTGGCAGCAGGAATTATCTCAATAGCAATAATCAAACATGACTTCAAATCAAAAAAATTCCAGCACGTTCTACTGGATTCAACTGATTTATTATTACTTGCGTTAGTAGTATTATTGATAGCTGCTTTATTAGAAGCATTTGTAACGCCAATATTATTCTAGAATTTTTAATTTACCTGGTTTTATTTCAAAAACCTCTCCTTGCTCCAATAATGAAGTAATGATTCCTTCTGCTTTATCTATCTTAGATTTGGTTATTACTTCCTGAGTATCCGCACCTTCCCCAGAATCTATATTCTTTATTAGGTCGAATATTTTTTTATTTATATCTTCGACTATAGGTTCTTCTTTTACCTCTATTGTCTCAGGTTCACTAACTTCTTTAGGTTCATTTTTATCTTCAAACTCTAATTTCCTTATTTCTGCCCACAAAGGATCATCTACTTTTTTTAAAATCTCAGAAACAATATACTTTTCATTAAAATATTCTCTTGGCCTTCCAATTACCAAAACAAATTCACCTACATTTATACTATCCCAATTACCATTTTCTTCAAAGCTTCGTATAGAAATTTTACCGGAACCATCATCTATGAGCAAACTCTTATTGCTGGGATTTTCCTGGTCTTGTTTTGAAACAACAACGGCCATTAAATTAACCCTAGATACTTTCTTGTCCCCTACTTGGACATAATTAGGTACCCACTCACCTTCTTCTTTTATATATTCTCCTTTAAGAATATCATTAATCTTTACTTTATATGCAATTTGTCTTTTTTGTGATTTTTCCATTTACAGAATAAAACCCCCACCAAAAAATAGAAGCAGTTATTATTTAAATACTTTTGGGAATTGTCTTTTAAACTAATCAGATCTTACTTACAAACCCGTGTCTAGGTTCAAACAAATCTCCAACCCTCTTCAACTTTTCCAGAACTTCTTCAACTTTGGCTTCTTCGACTCCTTTTTCTCGTGCTGCAGAAACAACATCGTCTATTGGAATAGTTTTTCCAACCTTTTCCTCTAATTCAGTAATTATCTCTTTCACAATCATTATATGGTTTCTTGCAGAAGCACTTACACCTGTAGCTATTCTGTCAATATCTATCTTTCCTGTCTCCTTATCAAAACCCACTTCCATTAAAGAATATTCCAGCAATTCTATTGCCTTTTTAGCATCTTTTTTCTCTACTAGATTAGATAATCTAAGTCTGGCATGAGATTCACTTAACCTCACTAATGCTTCCAACTGCCTTGGCGAAATAGGGATTGTCTTTACACCACCTTCACCTCCCCCACTGGCCCGCATTTTCAGATAATATTTTTTTATTTCAACTATTGCCTCATCAGTAAGTTTAGGAATAATTTTTCTTTTAGCATAACCAATATATTTTTTAAGAAGGTCTGTCTCAATATCAGGTTTATTTGAAGTTGGCTTTTGATGTAAACTTAATATATGTGTTGCCAACATGCTGTCTTTTTTCTCATCAGGAAGATCTTTTATTGTAAATATCAAATCAAATCTGTTTATCAATGTAGGCGGCAAATCTATCTGTTCTGCAACTATCCCATAAGGATCAAATCTTCCAAATTTAGGATTAGCTGCCGCCAGTACAGTAGTTCTGGATATAAGGGTTGCCTGTATGTTCGCTTTGGATATGCTTACAGTTTGGTTTTCCATTGCTTCATGCATTGCAGCTCTATCCTCTGGACTAATCTTGTCCATCTCATCTATTGCACACAATCCATTTGATGCAAGAACCATTGCTCCAGCTTCTAAACTCCATCCTTTAAGAAATTCATCTTTAACAACACTGGCTGTTAATCCTGCAGCAGAAACTCCTTTTCCACTTACATACCTTGCTTTAGGGGCTATTATATTCGCTCTTTTGAGTAAAGCAGATTTTCCAGCTCCCGGATCTCCAATAAGTAAAACATGCATATCTCCTCTGCTCTTAACGCCGTCTTTTCTTGTCTTATGCACTCCTCCGACCATCTGCAATATTATAGCTTCTTTTACTTTTGCATAACCATATATCGAAGGCGCAACAGAATTGATAAGTTTATTATAACCGTCAGGGTCTTCAGCTATTTCTCTAATTTGCCTTTCTTCTTCTTCTGAAATTTCAACTTCGCTAAATGTTTCTTCCACAGCTTCAACATAATTCGCTTCTATCAATAAATCAAATCTTGTGGATTTGCCGCCAGTCCTTAATACTATTGGTACTTCTTTAACCATACCCACAACTTTAATTTTAGCTCCAGGAGAAGTTTTTTTTTCTGACATAGGACTAACTAAATCATCTTTAAGAAAAACATTCATTCGTTTTGGTTGGTGTCCACCTTCTAAATTTTCAGGATCTTCCTCAAGTACTAAACCTTGTGCATCCACTAGCTCTTTACTTATTAATCTGAATTTTCCTTTTCTACCACATCCACATCTGGAGGGCTCTTTAAATGAAGTATCTAATTGCAAAACATTTATCACATTTCCACAAGAAGGACATTCAAATTTAGCAGCCGTAACTTGGGGTCTCACATCAGATTTTTGTCTAACTACTCCCTCCATTTGAAATAATCTGTTCAGATGTTTACTTCTTATATTTCTTATAGGAATTTGCTGCGATTCAGGAAGATTATTGAATCTTGCTTTAGTATTTTCAGAATTCTCAATATCAAACTGTTCTATTGCTATTTCAGTTGCTTTTATTGTATCTTCAGGTTGCTCAAGAAGTAATTCTGCTAAATTAGGGTCAAACTTGCTCAATTCACTAAAATCTATGACTAATAATTTATTATCTTTTCTTAGGTTATTTGTCAATTCTGTTAAATAATTTTTTTCAATAAAATCCTTAAATTTTCCAATTTGTTCTTGAGCTTCCATTTTTAGACTACATCAAGTAATATATTCTCCATCATACAAATAGAAATTAAAAATTACTTGACTTTTTTTAAATTGATTATTAGTTCATTTAAAATTACACGAACTAATTTCTCACTTTTTATTTTTAATCTTCTTCAAGTTAACTATTAACATATCTAAAGCCACATGTACTTCTTTTTCGCTTTTTGTTCCTGTACAAACTATCTTTCCATTACTAAATAACAAGAATGTTGCTCTTGCTTCTGCTAGCTTATACACTAGCCCCGGAAATTGCTCTGGCTCATACTCTGTGTTTTCTAATTTCATTGCTAAATCATTCAGATTAAGGTCCATCCCTACACTTCCTGAAGCAACAATATTTTGTATTTTTATCTCTGGCTTTATAGTAATCTTTATCTTTATCTTCTCTAAGCTTTTGATTATTTTTTTAATGCTTTCGTGGACTTTGTCCATTGACCTTGCTCCAGTACATACAACCTTGCCTGAACTGAAGATTAATGCGCTAGTTTTAGGTTCTTTTATCCTTATAACAAGCCCAGGAAACTGTTCTGGATTGTATTCAGTGTTGGATAGCGTTGCTGCCATCTTTTCCAGTGGAATATCGTGCTCTAAACTGGTAGAAACAACTATATTAACTACTTTTATATCTCTCTTCTTAGATTCTTTCTTTTTAGCCATAATAACCCCCCCAATAACCTCTTTTTTTAAAATACAGCTTTAAATGGTCGTTTTAAACCATTTTATTTATAAATGTTTATAAACAAGAAAACTATTTAAATACTTGCATTTATAAATGATTTAAACTAAAACCTAATTCTTCTTAACCAAATAATACCTAAACCCTTTTTCTATTGCTTCAAGTGAAGCTTCTAATATATTAGTACTTACTCCAACTGTACCCCACTCTTCCTTACCGTTCTTAAATTCAATATAAACTCTAACAGAACTATCTGCACCTCGGTCTTCGGCTATCATAACTTTATAATTTACTAACTTAATTTCTTTCATATTTTTGTAATTGGTTCCCACCATTTTCATCAAAGCAGAATAAGCAGCACCTACAGGCCCGCCCTTTACAGGAGCAACCACTTCTCTTTCTTTGCCATCAACGGTTCCTGTAATAACTGCTTCAGAAAATTCACCATTTCTTTGTTCTGACATTATCTTCCATGTATCTATCTTAAAAAATTGATTTCCAGACCCAAAAAACTTATCCACAAGCAAAAATTGCTCTGCCTTTAAATTACCAATATCATAACCTTTCTTCTCCAGTACTTCAACTTCTTTAAGCATTTTCCACACTTGAGGATTATCTTTCTTAACATTAAATCCAAATTTCTTTGCAACTTCAACAATATTTGCTTTTCCACTTAAATCAGATAAAATAATATCTCTTTTGTTTCCAACAGCTAAAGGGTCGATGTGTTCATAAGAAGCACCTTTCATTACAGCATCTACATGTATTCCTCCTTTATGTGAAAAAGCGTGTTTTCCAACAAATGGTTGAGACCCTAAAGCTTTAATATTTGCTAAAGTATAAACAAATTTACTAAGTTCTGTAATTTTTTCAAGTTTGACATTTAACTTCAATTTTTTCTTCAAAACAATAGCTGGAATCAATTGGCATAGGTCGGCATTGCCTGTTCTTTCTCCCAAACCATTAATCGTGCCTTGAACTTCATTTACACCAGCACCAATAGCAGCTAATGTATTGGCGACAGCTGTTCCAGAATCATTATGAAAATGTACACCTAAATCTTTCTTTAATCCTTCTTTATTCATAAACTCCTTAACTTCATTAATAATTTTCAAAACTTCATTAGGCAAACAACCACCATTAGTATCACACAATACCAAACAATCCGCATTTGCTAAAGCAGCTGTTTTTAAGCATTCTAATGCATATTCCTTATTATCTTTGAAACCATCAAAAAAATGCTCTAAATCATAAAATACCTGTAGTCCCTCACTTTTTAAAAACACAATACTATCCTTTATTGCTTCTAGGTTCTCTTCAGAACCCATCTTAAGCTGCTTATCTACATGATGTAACCATGTTTTACCAAATATGCATGCGACAGGAGCTTTACTCTTTAAAATAGCCTGCAAATTAATATCTTTAGTTGCATCAACCCCTTTCCTTCTAGTAGATCCAAAAGCAACTACTTTCCCATTTAACTTTAATTTACTAACATCTAGAAAAGCTTCCATATCTTTTGGATTTGAACCAGGCCACCCCAATTCAATATAATCAATCCCAAAATCATCGAGAGCATTAACTATTTCAACTTTATCCCTTATGGAAAAGTTTACTTCTGCACTTTGTGCTCCGTCCCTTAATGTTGTATCAAAGAGTTTTATCATTTGTTTTCAAAACCCCTAGTTTTGTAAACTTATGGAAAAACTTCGTTTTTCCAACGATTTAGAAGCTTTGCTTCTAAAACCTTTACAAATCTTCGATTTGAAAAGTAAACCCAAAAACAATGGCTACAACCCATATAGAGCATAGCTTATGCTATAATAATGATTCCTATAATTAAGAAAACCTTACTTATTGTTTTTATTGTAGTGGAATCTTTCATATTACATATGGAATCTCTAATCTTATATATAAACTTTTTCCTTTATATTATTTTTGTCACTCTAAAATGGTTAAAAAATAGAAAGCTTTAAATAAGGGCAAACTATTCCAAAAGATAGAAAAGAGGTTTACAGGGTGATAATATGTTAGTAGAAAAAGATTTTTTAAACAAACTAAGAGATTTTGGATTGAATACTTATGAAAGCAAGATATGGACTGCTTTACTTTCAAGAGGAGTTTCAACAGCAGGCGAACTTTCAGACATAGCTAATGTTCCACGTTCTAGAAGTTATGATGTTCTTGAAAGCTTAGAGAAAAAAGGATTCATAATAATGAAAACAGGGAAACCTATTAAATATATTGCAGTAAAACCTGAAGAAGTAATAGAAAGAGTAAAGAAAAAAGTAAAAGACCAGACAGAAATACAATTAGAGCTTATTGAAAAATTAAAATCAGAGAATGTTCTTGGAGAATTAAATTCATTACACAATCAAGGCATAGAATTAGTAGAGCCAACAGATATGACAGGAGCAATAAAAGGAAGAAAAAATATCTATAATCATTTAGCAACAATGATCAAAAGTGCAAAAAAGACAATAACTATTGTAACAAGCACAGAAGGAATTGTAAGAAAAAATGATACATTATCCACACACTTAGCAAAAGCAAAGCAAAAAGGAGTTAAAATAAGAATTGCAGCTCCTTTAGAAAGCCAAAAAGAATTAAAGCAATTATCTAAAATATCAGAAATAAGAAAAACAGACCTAAAAACAAGATTCTGCATTATTGATAAAAAAGAAATTTTGTTCATGCTTATGGATGACACTAAAGTTCACCCAAGCTACGATCTTGCGATATGGGCAAATACTGAATTTTTTGCAAATTTCCTGGAAAAATCTTTTGATAATTTCTCAACCAGGAAATAGTTTCAGCCAACTCAAGCGACTCAAAGGGCAATACTGCCAAGTGTAGTCCAGAATAAACACATTGTCTTGCGAAAGTACTTGGCTGAATAATCCATAATATATTCGCACGTAGCGCAGTATTGTCCATGCTGCCAAGCAAAGTTCTCATTTAAATATTACCTTGTGAAAATCTTTATACAATTCAATTATACTGTAAATTAAAAACATTTATATAGTACTTCTTTTTATATTAACTTATACTTTATATATGAAAAAGAGGTGGAAAAAATGGTTTTAGGCGTTCAGGAAGTTACTTTAGCTATAATTGTTGGTACATTAGCAGCAATAGTATATTCATTAAGAATACTTGTTCTAATGGAAAGAAGGATTGCCAGAATAGAGATGCACATAGAAACTGCCGTTTCAAAAGTAATGAAAGAAGAATTGAAAATAGAAAAAAAACTAAGCAAAAAAAAGTAATTACTTAATCAACTCTTCAAATAATATTCCTTTTATTTTTGCTTTTTCTATATTTATCATAAAGTTTTTATCAGTTTCTTCTAAATCTTCTAAAGTCAAAAAAAGCCACTCTTCCCTATTAAATTTAACAGCCAAATAAGGCTCAGCATTAAATAATTCTGCAAATTCTTTTAATTGTTCAATGGCATCTTTTTCGATATACTTTCCTGATTTCTTTGAAGTCTTGCATTCTATGGCTAATTTCCTAAGTTTGTTTGTAGCTATTATGTCAGCAGAAGGATACCTCATTGATCCAGAACCAGCAATTCTAACTGCAGCCCAATTAGAACCCCAAAACTTATGTATTAAATCTCGTTCAGCATTAATCCCTTTACCTTTTCTACTCATTCTTTAAAAACCCCTTTTAATAAAATAATAAAAGACTTTCTTATATTTTAAAAACCATAAAATCCTTTGCAGCTATAGAATTATTAAAAACATTCTTTGCATCTTCCTCTACTTCGTGTGTTGTTATATATCTTGCAGAAAAATGTGTCAATACCAATTTTGTTGCATTGGCCTGATTAGCAATCAATCCTGCCTGCTTGCCAGTCATATGACCATATGCTTCTCCTTTTTCTTCTAAATCAGAACAGTAAGTAGCTTCGCATATAAGCAGGTCAGCATCTTTTGCTAATTTTACAGCATTCTTACAAGGGACAGTATCAGCTATTATTGTTATTTTCCTGCCTGTTTCAACATAAGTAACATCTTTTGGATTTATTTTTTTACCTTTAAATGTGATTGTTTCATTCATTTGCAATTTACCCATTAAAGGACCAGACGGAACCCCTAATTTTTTAACTTTCTTAGCATCTACATGTCTTACATCATTCTCAATAAAATTATATCCTAAAGTTACAACCCCATGCTCTAATGGCAACGTTTCTAAATAAAATTCTTTATTTTCAAAAAACTTTCCTGATTGGATTTCTTTAATCTCCAATTTTATCCTTCTATCAAAAACAAATGCCTTAAACATATTCTCCATAAACTTTTTAGTTCCTTTAGGTCCATAAATCTCAAGTGTTTTTTGATAATCTGCTGCCCCTAAAGTAGAAATAACGCCGGGCAACCCAAAAACATGATCTCCATGCCAATGTGTGATTAAAATCTTAGTTATCCTAGAAAGAGGGATACCTTTCTGCTTAAACTGCCTCTGAGTTCCTTCTCCACAATCAACAAGAATGCCTTCATTCTTATATCTAATCAAAACTCCTGACTGATTTCTATCTTTTGTCGGCACCATAGAAGAGGTGCCTAAAAATATCACTTCCATTTCATACTTACAGAATATAACCCACTATTTAAATTTAGCGAAAAAGGGTATAGTCTACTTAAGTAACAATGCTGCCCAATGAAGTCCTAGCAAAATACATTGCCTTGCGAAAGTACTTGGTTGTCATAGAAATCGCAGATTTATAGGATGCTCAGAAATCTCTGATTTCAGACATATAGTCTAATACCTAATTCGCACGGAGCGCAGCATTTACACAATATAACTTAACTATACACCAAAAAACAAAGTTTTTTAAACATAACATTACCTATAAAGACAATATGGCAAAAAAGAAAAAGAAGCCTTCAAAGAAAGAAGAAGTATCTGAGACAAAGACAGAAAAGAAAAAACCAGTTAAATCTGTTTTTGCAGAAGAAAGAGTTATAACTGAAAATTCAGATGGTGCTAGAGAGCTCTATAACCAGAGCAGGTATGGAACTATTCTGGATAATGGAAAAGTACAGCTTTCTTTACTAGAAGCATTATACTTATTGGAAAAGGAAAGGCTAATAGTCATGGATGGAAAAAGCAAAAAGATCAATTTAGAAAAATTCATAAAAAAAGCAAAAAAACTAGAGCCAAATTTCTGGATAAGATATTGTGTTTTTAAAAATATGCGTAATCGTGGTTATATCATAAAAACAGCATTAAAATTCGGAGCAGACTTCAGAGTTTATGACCGGGGCGTAAAACCAGGAGAAGACCATGCAAAATGGATAGTTTACCCTGTACACGAAAGCTCCACTTTAACATGGTATGAATTTTCTGCCAAAAACAGAGTTGCACATTCTACAAGAAAAAAATTATTAGTTGGTTGTGTTGATGAAGAATCTGATGTAACTTATTGGGAGATTGCCTGGAAGAGGCCTTAATTTTTTGCAGTCATCAACAAGAAACAAAAACTCACAACAAATTATATAAACTTCTTCAATTTATTATTTATAATGGAAGATACTAAAGGAAAAATTCTCCAGTTTATTCAGGGAAAGGGGCCAGTTCTGCCTGCAGATATTGCAAGACATATTAGTTCAAACATTCTGATGGCTTCAGCCCATTTATCAGAATTAAGTTCTAAGGGAACATTAAAAATTTCCAATGTAAAGGTTGGAGGCTCACCTCTTTATTATATCCCTGGTCAGGAATCTCAATTACAGAATTTTGCAGATAATTTACATGAAAAAGAAAAAAAAGCTTATGATCTACTATCACAAAAAAAGATACTAAACGACAGCAATTCAGAGCCGGTAATTAGGGTAGCTTTAAGAGCAATAAAAGACTATGCAGTTCCTTTACAGGTAAATTTCAAGGGAGGTTCAGAAATATTCTGGAGATGGTATTTGTTGACCAATAAAGAAGCAGAAGAACTGATAAGAGAAACAATTAAAGAAACACAACCTCCTCTAGAAACAAAAACACAATCAGAACATCAACCATCTGAAAGAATAGAAGAAAAACAAGCAAAAATAATAAAAAAAGAAGAACCAATTAAGCAGGAAGTCCAAAAAAAGATACAACCTATACAGGAAAAAACAAAACCTACGGGGCCACCAATTAAACAAGACAAAAAGAAAAAACCAATAAAAACAGACCACAACGAATTCCTAAATACAATTTCAAATTATTTCAATAGGAATAAAATAAACACATTAAGCAAAGAAATAATAAGAAAAACAGAGATAGATTTTATTGTTCAGGTTCCATCTGCAGTAGGAACTTTAGAGTATTATTGCAAAGCCAAAAACAAGAAAAAAATAAACGATGCAGATTTAGCTTCAGCATTTGCGCAAGGTCAATTAAGAAAACTGCCTGTTTTAATTATAACTAATGGGGAATTAACAAAACGGGCAAAGGAAATGTTACAAAAAGATTTTAAAGGGATAGGTATTAAACATATATAATATGGGTGTAGCAATAACAGAATTACTGGTAAAAAAAAGGGTAGATCTCAACACATTAGTAGGAAAGATTTTAGTTGTAGACACACCAATGTGGCTTTATCAGTTTATTACTTCTATAAGGCAGCCAGATGGCAGTTTATTATCAGATTCAAAAGGAAACATAACTTCTCATTTGATAGGTTTATCTGCTAGAGTACCTAAATTAATGGCTAAAGGCATGAAACTTGCATTTTGTTTCGATGGCCAGGCTCCAGACCTAAAAAAAGCAGAAAGAGAAAGAAGAAAAGCATTGAAAATAGCAGCAGAGAAAAAATACCAGGAAGCAGAAAAAAAGAAAGATATTACAGAGATGAAAAAATATGCTTCAAGAACAGCAAGATTGACAAAAGACATGATAGGGGAGGCAAAAACTCTTCTGGAAGCTTTTGGATTGCCTGTAATAGACTCTCCTTCAGAAGCAGAAGCTCAGGCATCAATTATAGTTAAAAACAAAGATGCGTTTGCCGTAGCAACAAATGATGCAGATGCACTATTATTCGGAGCACCAAAAGTACTTAGAAACTTAAATCTTATAGGAAAAAGAAAAAAAACAAGCAAATTAGCTTATGAAACAATAAAACCTGAACTTTTAGATCTGGCAGACAACTTAAATCATCTTGGTATGGACAATGACCAGCTAATAGCCCTTTCTATGCTTGTTGGAACAGACTATAACATCGGAGGAATAAAAGGCATAGGTCCAAAAAATGCATTAAAGCTTGTAAAAAAGCATAAATCTGATTTCGATAATTTATTCAAAGAAGTCAAATGGGATGACAGCTTCCAATTTCCCTGGACAGATGTTTTTTATCTGATAAAAAAAATGCCAGTTACTAATAAATACAATTTAAAATGGAAAAATGTAGATAAAGATAAAATTTTAAAATTACTTGTAGATAATCATGATTTCTCTGAAGAGAGAGTTAACAGCACAATAAGTAAATTACTCAAAGAAACTAAAAAAAAGCAACAAAAAGGTCTAGGTGACTTTTTCTAAAAATGACTAAACTAAAAGAAGCATTAAAAAACAAACTGACAAAAAAACAGCTGGAATTAGTCCCATCAGCCTTTGATTCAGTTGGAGATTTAGCAATATTCTCTGATTTCCCAGAAAAACTAAAGACCAAAGAAAAAATAATAGCAGAAGCTTTGCTAAAATTGAATAAAACCACTAAAGTTATCCTAAAAAAGACAAAAAAATATTCTGGAACATTCAGAACACCCAAATTAAAAATTCTGGCAGGAGAAAGAAGAAAACAGACAGAACTAAAGGAAAATAGTGTAATATTAAGGTTAAATCCTGAAAAATCTTATTTCTCAGTACGTCTAGCAACAGAAAGAAAAAGAATAAACCTGTTAGTAAAACCCAACGAATCCGTGTTGGTTATGTTTTCAGGTATTGCAGTTTACCCTTTAAACATATCCAAAAACACAAAAGCAAAAGAAATCTGTGCAATTGAGATAAACCCTCATGCACACAAATACGCAGAAGAAAACTTAATACTTAACAAAGCAAAAAACATCAAACTTTTCCTGGGCGACGTAAGAAAAGTAATGCCCAAGATAAATCAAAAATTCGATAGAATTCTAATGCCCCTTCCAAGAAGTGCAAAAGATTATTTGGATTTAGCAATAAAAGCAGCAAAAAAAGGTACAATAATCCATTTCTATGATTTTTTGCATGAAAAGGAATTTCAAAAAGCAAAAGAAAAAATACAAAAAGCATGTAAAGAACAAAAAAAGAAATACAAAATTCTAAACTTATCTAAATGCGGTCAGTTTGGTCCTGGAATATACAGAATCTGCGTTGATTTTAAAATAGTATAATTCACTCGTCAATCTTTTGTCGAGTGCGAGAAGCTCTCTAGACGCTAAATTTTACCATTACAGCAGTTTTGATGGTTCACTCGCCACTCGCCAAGTGTGTGCGTGAGGTATTTAAATCAAGACCTCTTCAACATTTTTGTTTTCATTAATTTGAAATCCAAATAATTTGGTGATTTAAAATTAATTCAAACAATCAAGAATTAAATATGTGCAAGTTAGATTCAAATAGTTCAAAGGCTAAGAGGGTTTATGGTATTTTCAAATCAAACCCTCATGAGGTATTTGACATTAGGGGTATGACTAACACTTATAACCAAATTTATACAGATAATACCGGCACAACAACAATTTCTACAATAATAACACGATTATACGTTAAAAATAAACTAATAAGGACGCCAACACAACTAAATTCTGGACACTTTTACAGCATTATGAATCAGGAAAAAATAGATGAAATTTATAGGAAGTATTTATTGCCTTGTGATTTTGACGATAATGAAATGATTTTAGGATTAATTACTCAAAATAAGTTTGAGAAATTAAAAACCGACGCTAAATTAGATTTTTCTAAAATAAATGATTTTAAGTTTATTAAAAAATATGGTGTGGATTATTTTTACAATCCAAAGGTTTTGAATTTTATGGCTACTAATCTAGGATTTTTGATGTGTGATGGGCATATTGGAAAGCACAAAAACTTAGCAAGATACACCTTCAATCAAGAAATAGATGCCATTTCTTTTAAATCTTATTTTAACTCTATTTTTCCAAAGGAACATCTTCCAGTTAAATATTGGTCTTATTGTTTTAATATTAATCTTTGCGGCAAACCATTCGCTACTTTATTTAATTACTTAGGTGTACCAAGCGGCAATAAGGTATTTCAACCATTTTTAATTCCAGATTGGATATACAATGGGTCAGATGAGATTAAAAGAACCTTTTTATCAATAATTTATGGGAATGAAGGTGCAAAACCGCAAGATAATAGATGGAGAATTCAGTTTGTATTGTCTAAAGCTAAGAGATACGTTCCAAATTTATTAGAATTCATGAGTCAAGTAAGAACAATGTTAGCTCATTTCGGCATTACTACTTCACATATTCAGTTACGTAAGCAAAAAGGAAGGCAATTCTGTGGAAGATTTTACATTAAAGGCAAAGATAACTTATTAAAATTCTATAATCATCTAGAATTTGCTTATGCTTCAGAGAAGCAAGAAGTATTGGAATCGCTTTTGAGGAGGGATAATCTTATAAATTGATATATATTCTGATTATATGGCGTGTGCAATGAAGCCGTGAACACCCTCTGAACGAAAGTGATGATGAAAAGTAAGTAACTGACGAGCACACGCTATTTTTATTATAAATGAGACTAATTAATATGGTTAAGAAAATATATCATTATATAAAAAATTTATTTAAAGAAGTAATCAAAGTAGAGAATGTTGCAAAATATATAGTCTATGTTCTGATAGCATTAATGATTGCAGCTATTTTTCAATATTATATCGCCCCTCACCCAAAAATAAAAGTCAAGTATGATGATAATTATTATATGGATAATTGGGATAAAGTCTATATTAAAAATGTCGGAAATTTTGCAGCAAAAGATGTAGAGGTTAGAGTATTACACAATAACATTTGTACTTTGGATATAGATGTAGCTGAGAGTCATTATTTAAATGGTAGTAAAAGTGCTGAAGGAATATATACTCATAAATATTATACCACTAAATGGATTATATGGGATTTCGATTTAAACCCCGGTGTCGAATTAACTCTTTATTGCAAAGAAATTTCAAAAATAAACATAAGAGTTTCTGGATCTAATTTTAAAGAAGTACAAAAAGAGTATCAAATACATTAAAAATAAATTGAAATTAAAAATTATAACTCTAACCAAAGTATCTTAAGTAATCTTCTCCTTCTAACTTCTCTTCTCTTCTAACTTTACTTATACCTTTAAGAAAATCATCTTTAGTAATCTTGATTCTCTCATCTCTTATAGCAAAATAACCTGCTTCTGTACAGACAGCATGAATCTCAGCTCCTGAAAAGTTTTCCATTTTCTCTACTAACATTTTCATATTAATTCCTTTTTCTAAAGTCATATTCTTGCTATGTATCTTAAATATCTCAAGTTTAGCTTCTTTTCCAGGAACATCGACTTTAATTAATCTATCTAATCTTCCAGGTCTTATAATAGCAGGGTCTAAAATATCCTTTCTGTTAGTAGCGCCAATAATCTTTACATTTCCTAAGGCATTAAAACCATCAAGTTCAGCCAATAGCTGCATAAATGTCCTGTTAACTTCCCTTTCACCAGAAGTTCCAACTTCCATTCTTTTTGCAGCCAAAGAATCAAGTTCATCAATAAATACAATTGCAGGCGCTTTTTTTCTTGCCATCTCAAATATCTCTTTAACCAGTTTTGCACCTTCTCCAATAAACTTTTGTACCAATTCAGCACCAACTATCTCAATAAACGTAGAATTGGTTGATTTAGCAACAGCCTTAGCAAGCAAAGTTTTACCTGTTCCTGGAGGCCCATATAATAATACTCCCTTAGGAGGTTTAATACCGACTTTCTTAAACAATTCCGGCTTTTTCAATGGCAGCTCTACAACCTCTCTTATTTCATTTGCCTGAGTCTCAAGTCCACCTATGTCTTTCCACTCCACAGTTGGCTTTTCAACTATAACAAACTTTTCAACATTAAATTTCTTAGTTACAGGTATTTTTTTAATTATCGTAAGATTCTTTTGCTCCGATAAAACCATATCTCCTGACCTTAATTTTTCACACGAATCAGAAATGTTAACGCAAAATTTATTCCCATTAGGAATAGATATAATAGCAGTCTTTCCAATTATCTCTCTGACTTCACAAACCATCAAAGGAGGAGATTTTAACTTATCTACTTCCCCCCTTAATTTATTAAGAGTTTCCTTTAATATCTTATTCTCATCTTCTAACTGTGTAGAACTACTAGTATATTTGTAAATAACACTATCTAAAATATTTTTATCAGTTACTTCGGGCGGTGCCATACTTATTATAAGTAAAGTCGTATTTAAAAAACCTTTGTTTTTTCACAATTTTTTACAAGCAGTAAATTTATAAAGTTCATTAAGTTAGTGAGTGTATGGATTATGCGGCAATGATGGATGGTTTTGCAGAAAGAGTTTATGATTCAATTGTTAATCGTAAACCAAGGGCATTATTTTCCGTATTAGATGAATTAAAAAGTCATGCAAATGAACAGTCTTTTGAGTATGATAAAGATTTCTCTGCTTTTTGGAGGATGTTTCCCATAATTGAAGATTTTAAAGGAATAGAATTTCTAAATATTAAAATGCACGAGGGGACTTTGAGGGGTATGGTGGATTATCCATTATCAATCGAATTACATGTTTCAATGGATAGGTTGAACGAGAGTTTGGTATCAAATCTCGGAGATGTGCTTTCAGATATGAATGCTATGCTTGTTGCTAGCCCAGAGAGAGATGATTATGACCCTCAATTACATTATCCTTCTGCCAGAAAAGACATTATTGAATGGTACCAACCAATGGTAGGTGTAATAGACGGGAACAGATACAAATTAAGATTAGCTGGTTCTGGTTCTATGGGAGTACTTTGTGTCCTTTATAAGATAATGCCTCCATTTACTTCTGAGATAAGTGAGGGAATTGAACAGGTAAAGGGAAGCCATAGAGAAATAGACTTGGGAATTGAACAGATAAAGGGGGCTATTGCAAATACAAGCGAAGGTATTGAAACGATAAGGAGACTTAATAGGGATATAGATGAGGGTATTATAAGTATAGGGGCTGATCAAAACAGAATGTGGGGAGAAATAGCAAATATACGAAAAAGATTAGCTAAGAAAAATAAATAACCTTTTTAAAGAATCAACTTACCTTCTTTCATCATCAACTTACCATCAACAAAAACATCAGGTTTTTTTATCAATCCATCTATATGCAGTCCAACCTCAACCTTACCGCCAAAACCAGAATTATTTCCTAAAGCAATATGACATGTTCCCATAACTTTCTCATCTTCAAGCATATTACCACTTATAATTGCCTTATCATTAGTTCCAATTCCAAACTCTGCAATATTTCTTGCTTTCTTGCCAGCAGCATTTAACAATTCTAAAAGTTTTTTAGCAGCCTTCCCACCTTCTACTTTCACAACATAACCCTCACTAACAAAAACTTTAACAGGCTTATCTACTTTGCCAACAGAACCCAAAGAACCATCTACTACATAAACACCATTTGCACTTCCTTCAACTGGAGCAACAAAAGATTCACCATCCGGAAGATTTCCATATTTTCCTTTTTCAATAAATATTCCGCTTGTTCTTCCATGAGCCTTTCTCTTTTTAATACTAAACTCTAAATCAGTCCCTTTTTTACTCAACACCCTCACAATATTTCCTTTATCAATTACATCACTGATTTTAGAAATCCGCTGGTGCATTTTCTTATAATCAACATTTAATGCTCGTTTCAACATAGCTTCTGTAACACCAGGCAAACTGCCAATCCTACATCCTTTTTTGCAGGCATTCTTCCTGGCAGCAGTATGTGTTAAAGATTTAGTAGTTATTAACAAAACAACATCATAATCAAGCATCCTTTTTGCAATATCAGAAGGAGGTTCTTCACCATTAACCTTGCCTACAGGTATTTCAATTAAATCTATTTTATTTGTAATTTTTCTACCAACGTTAAGAAATAATTTTCCTAGCTTTCTTTTGTTTTTATCATTAAGAATTAATATATTTTCTCCTTTCTTAATACCTAGGTTGATTGTGAAGATGTTGTTAATTATCTTCTCTAGTTTCATGAAACACACCTATGCAACAAATACTCAAATTTCAATTTAGTTGTACACCTTACACTTTCAATGTCGGGGTGGGAAAAGCAGGATAGTTGTTATATTGTGGGGAGGTAAAGAGTTTGTTGCTCAAGCAACAAATTTACCTTTTTCCAAAACATGATGAACTTTTTTATTCTTATCAACACCATAAATATCTAACTTCTGCCTAGGAGCATTGACAACAATATCCCAATGATACATTGTTTTCCTGTCAGGGGCAAACCCCATTCCTAAAGCAACATGAATCATCCCTGCAATTTTCTCATTAACAATAAGATAATCGCATAGTTTTGCTTTTGGATTTGTGTTAACAGCAAACTCCCCAATATTCCAAAAGTTTTTCTTCAGGATTTCAGTAATATATTTAGGTAAGCTCCCGTTTTTCTCTATATCATTAAGTTTTTGCCTTGCTTCATTTCTTTGTTTTACCATAGCACCCTTTATTTTTTTAGAAGCTTTAATTACTTTATATTTATTGCCGGAAAACTCCACGATTATAGGGGATTTTTCAGGTATTACATAACTTCTGTCAATATTAATAACAACATCACCAACCATCATCCCATGAACATTTTCAGGAGTAACAAAAGTCTCTCCAGAAGGAAAATTTGCATAAGCTCCTGCTTTAATTTTTGTTCTTTTATAAAATTCCTGGTCAACTATTGTCCTCACATCGCTGTCTGCAGCTGTAAACAACCGCCTTTTTCCTTCCTTAGAAACTAACTGAACAGTAAAGTCTGTCTTGTGCCCATCTACCATTTTACCTACAACTCTGATATATTCACATTTATTGAAAATATTTCTTATTTTCATGCTTCGTTTTCTTAATTTATTATAATCCAGATTACATGTTTCAATAAAAATATCAATAGGGAGTGTTTCTGTTACAGCATACCTCATCATAGGGTCCCTTTTCTCTAAAGCAGTCTGAGGTTCATATCTATCCTTTAACATTAATTGGTCAGGACTACTCCATCTTGTTTTTTTGTCTAAAGAAGGGTATGCTATAGCATCTCCAAAGAAATGCTTCCCATAATATCCTTTAGCATGTATCCCAAAACCAGCCTGAGTATGGCTCATTTTGCTTATTTGCAGTAATTCTGAGAAAACTTTGTATTTTTCAAATACTTCTTCGTCAACTTCCTTGCTTAGTTCACAACCTCTCAATGTTGTTACAAGTTCTGCAGTCCTTACTGGTTTTGCCAACAACGAAAATCTATCTGAAGAACTCCCTACCCTTAGGTTAACTTTGAATTTTTTTGCTGAAACAGCCATTGCCATAGCAATAGAGTAAGAATCAAGATAATCTTCTAATGGAAGCTCCATATGTTCTTCAGAAGGCAACAACACAAAAGATATACCTACTCTTTCTCCCTTTTTAAGATCATAACCTTCTTTCCATATCCTGGAAGCTGTTGTTATCAGTTCTTTTCTTTTATAGTTATTATGCCATTTGTATTTATAATCAAAATGCAATGTTCCTTCAAACATATCTTCTCCTGCTTGTAAGATTATATCAGGGCCTTTGAATATATCTTTAAATGTCTTTGTTTTTGTTCTAGAATTAACAGCACTAATAAAAGATTTTAAGGCCTTAACTTTCTTTGTATTCAATTTCTTTTTTGTCCAGTCATCATAAGCATACCATATATCTTTCAAAATTTCTAAATTGGTACTACTATCGTCTATAATCATTACATGCAAATCCCCTTCTAAGTTATGGATGGCCCTGGATAAAGGTGCTATAGAATAGAATGATTTAGTTTGTTTAAGATTAAGAATAACTAAAGTAACTTTATCTTTTACTTTACCCTTTAACTTTTTTGTATAATACTCTACTTCATTATTGAATGTTTGTAAATTGTATTTCATGTTATTATTTCTTTAATCAATGATTAATAAACTTTTCCCTATCTTTGTAAGAACCTCAACATTATTCTTACTAACCAATACATCATCCTCTATTCTTATTCCAAAATTATTAAAATAAACTCCTGGTTCAATTGTAAATACTTGCCCTTCTTGGAATATATCTTTGCTTCGTTCAGTAAGATTAGGTAATTCATGTATTTTTACCCCTATACCGTGTCCTAGACCATGGATAAAATTCTTAGAATATTTATCTAATCCTTTCTTAACATTTTCATTCAGCTTAGAACACTTACCATTTTTCTTAACATTCTTAATGGCATTTTTTTGCACTTTCAACAACAAATCATACATAATAATCTCTTTTTTAGTAGGCTTGCCTAAATATATTGTTCTCGTCGTATCAGTGCAATAATTCTTATACCTTATACCAAAATCAATAATGCAAAAACCTTTCTTTAACTTAACATCTTCTGTTGTATGGTGAACTTCGCTTGAACTATTTCCAGAAGCAACAATAGTAGGAAACGCCAAACCACACCCTCTTTTCTTAGATTCATACTCTAAAAATGCCATGACTTCTGCTTCTCGTTTAAATCGTTTAAACTCTTTAAAACACTTTTTCAGGATATTATCTGAAATTCTACATCCTTCTCTTATTATCTTAATCTCAGTTTTAGTCTTTATCTCTCTTGTTTTATAAAGTTCTTTTCTAAGATCTATTAATTTTGATTTTTTAAAACACTTTTTCAGATAATCTTTTACCAATAAATTAACTCCCTCTTTGTTTATACCCATTCTTTTATGTTTAATCTTATTCTTACTAACATTTTCAGCAATAAATTCAAATAATTTTTTCTTTTTTGGAAGAACATAAAACTTTATCCCTGATTTTCTGGCTTTTACAATTCCATCTCTAGGCACAATAAGAAAGCACTTCTTATTTTTAGGTACAACTAATGCACCAATACCCTCAAAACCAGAAAAATAAAGCATATCATAGTCAATTCCTACATAATCTATATTGCAGGCAATAAAGAAATCAATCTTCTTTTTCTTCAAAACTTTCTGGAATTCAGTTATTTTACTCATAACAACAAAATATATAAACTTGGTATTTAAATATTGTGATATGGACAAATTAAAGCTAAAAAACAACCTCACAATAATCCTCGAAAAAAAGCCAACACAGACAATAACCATACAGGCAACAGTCAAAACAGGCTCTAATAATGAAACAGAAGAAATCAGCGGAATATCTCATTTCATGGAGCATATGCTCTTTGAAGGAACAAAAAACAGAAAAGACTCACAAATAATTTCTAATGAGATAGAAAGCCTTGGTGGAGAACTAAACGCATACACATCAAATGAAAGAACCTGTTTCTATATCAAGATAGCAAAAAAGCACTTTAACAAAGCATTAGATATCGTATCTGACATTATGCAAAATCCATTATTTACAGAAAAAACAATAGAAAAAGAAAGAAAAATAATCCTTAAAGAGATAAACTTACATAAAGACGAACCAAGATTTCATCAATGGGTGTTATTTACTAAAACATTATTCAAAAAACACCCTGCAAGAAGACCAGCATACGGAACAGTAAAAGCAGTAAAAGCAGTAAAAAGAAAAGACTTACTAAATTACTACCATAAATATTACACGCCAAATAATATTATATTATCTGTAGTTGGCAATTTCAACAAAGATACACTAACTCAAATCAAAGAGCAATTCAAAAACTTCAAATCAAAAAAAACACCAAAAACAAAAACAATAAACGAACCAAAACAAAACAAAGTAGAAATAAAAAAAGAGAAAAGAAAAATTTTAAGCTCTTATATGGTAATGGGATATAAAACCCCAGAAAGAACAAGCAAAGAATCATACACATTAGATGTTATTAGGTCAATTCTCGGAAGAGGTCAATCAGGAAAGATCTTCAATGAAATCAGAAACAAAAGAGGATTAGCCTATGAAGTTGGAGTCCATCACGACCCATCCATAGATTATGGATTCTTTGCAGTCTACCTTAACACACACAAAAAGAACATTAAAAAAATAATAAAGCTAATCTTAAAAGAATTCAACAATTTAAAAAACATAACTAAAAAAGAAATAAAAGAAGCAAAAGGATTCCTAATAGGTCAGCACATCTTAGAAAACGAAGGCACAAGAGAAATGGCAGACGAACTTGGCTATTGGGAAAGCATTAAAGACGTCAAACTACTAAACAATTATCTCGAAGAAATCAATAAAGTAACCAAAACAGACATTCTAAAAATAGCTAATAAATATCTAACAAAGAATTATACATTGGCTGTTATTGAGCAGCAAGGATAAAAACATTTATATAACTTTCATTCTGATTAATAAACACAGTGGTAGAAAACGAGGTATTGCTTTCTTTATCCCGTGAAGAAAGGATTATAATGGTCTGTTGGGAAGATGTAATTAAGCATATTAGGCAAGATATTGCTTATATTTGGTCAACAGAAGTAAAGAAAGATTTTAAGGCAATCAAACAAGAAGCAAAAAAAATTGAACATATTCTAAAAAAGCTATCTGAACAGTACCAACCAAATAACTTATGGCATGTAAACAAGATAAATGACATAGAAAAGTTTCTTAATCATCTCGCCAAAGTCCAAGCAAAAAAAGAGTGGGTTAAAATTGCATATGCCGAATTATGCCAGGTGATAGCCGATATCGAAAAAGAAAAGCAAGTGCTAATGCTTGTGGATAAAAAAGAACAATTATTGGAGTGGGGTTTTAACATTGGTTCACATCCAAAATTAGCAGATTTTCTAATGAGGCATTGGAATGATACAGTTGAAATAGCAATATTAGTTAGAGGTAATACAAAAAGGTTATTCCAATCCAACTTACCCAAATTAAAAGATGTAATCAACGAAAAAACCTGGCAAGGAATAATTGAAATGGCCAGAAGGGACGGCATAAAGGCAGCAAAATTATTCGATGACGGCTTACCTGCTATCAAAGATGCAATCAACGAAAAAACCTGGCAAGGAATAATTGAAATGGCCAGAGTCTCCAATGGAAGGATATGGTTTTTATTCAGCTATGGTTTATCCAAAGTAGGAGATATAATCAACGAAAAAACCTGGCCAGGCATGATAAAAATAGTCCAAAAAACACCTCATTTTGCACCTTATATATTCAACGAATTACCCAATTTAAAAAATATAATCAACGAAAAAACCTGGCCCTTGCTTGTTAAGGGATTGCCAGAAATTGCCAATGCAGTCGGCGATCAGTCACTCTCCATATTTCAATTCGGCTTGCGTTCTGTAAAACATTTAATCAACGAAAAAACCTGGCCCCTACTTGTTAAAGGATTGATAGATATTTCTCACTCAGTCGGCAAAAATATGGGTGCATTTAGATCAGGTTTATTGAGTTTAATAAATCCCAAGAGGTTAGAAGAGGATCTACAAATCATTGTGGTTTTTTTCAAACAAATTGGTGGCAGTCAAAAAAAACTCAGATTACTAGACTTATTTCTTCGTAATATACCTAAAAGTGTTTTGAGGACATTTAAGGATTTTATATTTTTAGTGTTAGAAAATCAACCAAACCAACTGCTTAATATTTTAAGAAATATTAGATTTTTATACCATCTTAAAGCCCAGATTAAAGATGAAATCTTAAGTTTTGCGAGCGTTGTGAGAACATTTCGGCTAAGGCCTCGAGAATATCCTTCAGAGAGAGTAAAAAAACAAATCCAAGATACTTATATTTTTTTAACACCCGAAACAACCAACCAAGAGGATAAAAAGAAGAAATTAATAAAGCTAATTCAAAAACTATCAGATCCGAATTATGAAATAAGGCAAACCGCAATAAGAAAAATAATTATAATTATCACCCCTTTAATTATTTCATATCTTGAAAATATCACAAAAGCCCAAATTAAAGAAAAGTGGCAGGAATTTGCAGGAGCCATTCCAAATAAGGGTATAATCTATAAATATTTTGAAGATGTTTCCTTTACACTTGCAATTGCGATAACTAATGACCGTCCTGAGGCTAAACTATTGTTAAAAGAAATTGGATCAGGAAACTTTTGGCCTGAAAAAAAGATTCCCAATTGTTTCCCTTATGATAACTCTAAAAGTCAATCATTTATCAAAAAAATGGAAGGCAAAGGAATAAATATGGAACCATGGATTTATGGTTTTGAAAAAAACTTACCTGTAGGAACAAAATCCTCAGAAAAACATAAAGCTCAATTGATTGAACAAAATATTGAAGAAGTATTAGAACATTTTAAAGAATTAGGAATTGAAACATCACCTGAAAAAATAGGGGAAGCATTCCAACAAATTAAGAATCACAAAAATCAAAAGATTGTTCAGGACATCAAGCAACACATTCAAATAATAAAATCTTTAAGGGGGGCTCAGCAAAGTGTTTCACGCATTAATAAAGCAAGAGTATATTTGGAATTGAATCCTTTAAAGGCTCTACAAATGGGGCAAAAGGTAATGGGCAGTTGCCTAGCCTTGGATGGAGGCCATTGCGAAGAAACAATTACAAATATCGTAGATATCAATAAAAGGGTCGCTTGGGCAGAACACAAAGGTGAAATTTTGGGAAGAATTTTATTAGCAATGAATAATGATGGAGAAATTCTTAGATATAAAACCTATTATGCTTTTACTGGAATAGACCTAGATACTCCATTTGATATGTTTGCCCAAAAACTATCAGAAGCATGCAATACAAAATTATCTAAAAAAGAAAAGGTATCTCTGATTATTGCTAAACACTGGTATCCTGGGAGTTCACCTGAATAAATCACCCAAAGCGAAACAGAATAATTTTTATCGTGTAATTTTAAATTTCTCAATCTCTTTAGCTAATCTTTGTGCAGTTTTATTATTCTCTAATTTTTTCCTTATAGGATCTAATAATTTATTAAGATAATCTGCTACAGTTACCTTTAAATCCATTGGATGAAGCTCTTTTTTCACAAAAGAATCTTCAAGCTTATCATAAGAGTCAAACTCTAAATTACCGCCCCATTTTTCAGGTCTCTCAATTTTAAAGTTATCAAACTTTTCAAAAATTATATATTTGCAATACTCCAAGATAGGATTCTCTTCAATAACACCTTCAGGACAATAAGCTTTCTTTATCTTACGATTAATTTCATCAGCAGAATCTGTCATGAAGATAGCCGTATCAGGCTTTGATTTCGACATTTTAAGCGCAATACCTCTGTCAGCACCAGTTAAGTCTTTAGGGGGCTGTCCTAAGCCCATAAGCATATGGTGGTGGACAGCAATTGGTTTATAAAAACCTATTTTTGGTCCAACTTCTCTTGCTAGAACATTGACTTTCCTTTGATCCATTCCAAGTTGAACAACATCTACCTTAAGATGAAAGATATCTGCTACTTGCATACAAGGATACAATATCTGGGATGCCTGTAATGCTTCACTTTCTTTTCTCCCCATTATCTGACTGCATCTTATAACCCGGTTAACAGTAGAGTGCCTTGCTACCTGCATAACTATTTTCCAATAATTATCATCCTTAACAAGATCAGAAGCCCATACAAATTCAACACCATTTAGGTCCATCCCACAGGCTTTCCAAACTTCTATATAATATTTTCCTACTTTTTGAATATGCTCTAGATTCCCACCCATCTTGTTATTAGCCCATGCATGCCAATCTGCTATAAGAATCTTGAATTTAAAGCCAGCGTTTATCATTTTATTGATATTTATGGCTCTAAGCAAACCCTGAGCTATATGGATGTTTGTTCCAGATGGCTCAAAACCATCATATGCAACAGGATGTTTTTTAATTTCTAAAAGACTTTTTAATTCTTCCTCTGTTATAATCTCTTCTCCAACTTCCTTAATAAGTTCTAGTTTACCCATTACAAGCAAGAAAATTTCATGATTTATTAAACTTGTGTTCAAAACCAACAAAAACACATATAAACAATAAAAGCTTACCTCAGGTCATGATATCTGTAACAACCTTATGTTCATATACATATTGCCCAAGAAAGCTGTATCTGCAGTATGTTCTTAGATTAACAGAGCCCCCTAAAGATGTTCTAATAAAAGGAAGTATAAGGCACAAAGTACATGAGAACATAAACCTTGCAGAAGAAGACCTAATCAAGAGCATTAAAAAACCAACCAATTTAGACGACCTAAAAGGAAAATATCATCAAAAATATAGGGAAATATTATTAACTGCTATAAAACAGAACAAAGAAAAATTAAATCAATTCAACATTTTACCACAAGATCTATTCAAGCAAACCTGGCCTTCTATATTATCACAATCGGAAACAAGGGCACAAACTATTCATAACTTCATCTTAAAGCATAACCTATATGAAAATGAATTATGGGATAAATTAACACCTAAGGTAAAATCTGAATTAAGGATAGAATCACAAAAATTAGGCCTAAGGGGCATTGTAGACCAAATTGAAGTATATAATGAAGGTCCTGTCCCAATAGAGCTAAAAACAGGGAAATCACCTAGAGAAGGTGTCTGGCCAGGTCATAAAATTCAACTCATAGCTTATGCACTTCTTATGGAAGAAAAATTCAATACCAAAGTAAAAGAAGGATTTGTCCATTATCTAGATGCTAAACAAAAAAGGCATATTGCAATTAACCATTTTATGCGTTTAGAAGTTAAAGAACTGATAGAAACAGTAAATTCTCTCTTGAATTCAGACAAAATACCTAACTTTGAAACAAACCAAAATAAATGCATTAATTGCGGAATAAAAGAAGATTGTTACAATGAAAAGAAATTAAACCAACTATTAGAATCCAAAAAAACCACTTGAAAGTAAAAAACAAAAAGTTTATATATAACATAGCCTCACTTTAGTATATCAATATACATTTTTTTATAATAAAACCTATAGGGGGGATTATAATGGCTGAAGAAGATAAAAAATTTTCAAAACAACTGATTGGAAAAACAGTAGTCAGTAAAACAGGAAAAAGATTCGGAGAAGTAGGAGACATAATCTTCGAAACACGGTCAGGAGAGTTAATCCATATAATTCTTAAGAGCCCTACATCTTACACAGAAAAATTAGAGCTTGAAAAAGACAAGGAAAACAACATACTAATTCCCTTCTCAGCAGTTATAGCTGTAGGTGATTTCTTAGTGGTTGCAGAAGAAGATATCATTTAATGATCTAACTAGGAAAAAGCACATAGATTTTCACCAAAACACTAACTTTTTAAATCAATATATCTTACCTAATTCTATGACTGAGAAACAAGACACTGCAATCTGGACAGAGAAATACCGTCCTAAAGACTTCTCTGAAATAAAAGGTCAGAAAGACATAGTCCAAAGAGTAAAGGCATTTGTAGCACAAAAAAATATGCCCCATCAGATGTATGCAGGCCCTGCAGGGGTTGGAAAATCAACTTTAGCTATTGTTGTCGCAAAAAAACTATTTGGAGATAATTGGAGACAAAACTTCCTGGAATTAAATGCTTCTGATGAAAGGGGAATAGATATAGTAAGAGTAAAAGTAAAAGATTTTGCTAGAACAAAATCAATCGGAGATGTTCCTTTCAAAATAATCTTTTTAGATGAATGTGACGCATTAACCAGGGAAGCACAGCAGGCTTTAAGAAGAACAATGGAAAATTACACCAGCACATGTAGATTTATTCTCAGTTGTAATTATTCGAGCAAAATTCTAGATCCTATACAGTCAAGATGCGCTGTATTTCGCTTTAAACCATTAGATAAAAAAGATATTCGTGATTTCATTATAGATAAATTAGCAGGGTCTGGAAAAGAATTTATTTTCGCAGGATCTAGCCCAGGGGAAACCTCTAATGAAGTAATTAATGCTGTAATGGAGGCATCAGGTGGAGATATGAGGAGGGTTTTGAATATTTTACAGAGCTGTACTGCCATTGCAAAGAATAAAGAAATAACTGCCGACATGATCTATTCTATGGCAGCTGTTGCACAACCAAAAGAAGTAAAAGATATACTAAACTTTGCAATAGAAAACAAATTTGTAGAAGCAAAAGATAAATTACTCGATACAATGCTGAATCATGGTCTTTCAGGTTTAGACATAATAAAACAGATACAAAAAACAATTCTTGACTTAGATATAGAAAACAGAACAAAGATGGAATTGATAGAAAAATGCGGAGAGATAGAGTTTAGAATGACTGAAGGTTCTGATGAGTTTATTCAACTCGAGTGTCTCCTTGCGCAATTTACATTAGCTAAAAAATGAAAACAAAGAAAAATAAAAAAGAGAAATTTATTAAAAGATTATCTGAATCTTTTTGGAGCAAGTTTTGGAAGATAGCTGTAATCTTATTATTGATGAGTGTGTTTTTAGGACAGTTTCAAAAAAGTGATATTTTTACAGTTTTGTTTACTATAATCCTTATAAGTGTAATAATAGCCATAATTTGGTTAGTTATTGAACCAATAAAAAATTGGTTTGAGAATTATTGAGTAGAAAATAGGAACTATAAAAAAATAATCGAAATGAAAAAAAATCTAATTTGGTTTATTCTGGGGGTATTATTAATTATTGTATTATTATATCTTTATTCAAGAGTTGGATTCTTTAGTTAGAATAACTATTACCATTTATTGAATTTGCCATTAGAAGTCTTGTTATACTTAGGCTTTTTTCCTGTAGCTTTTTTGTATGATTTTAAGTTTCTTGATTCTCTCCTTTCTGCTACGGTTTTAGAAACTCTTGGAGAAGTCACCTCTAAATAATCATATCTTTTCCCAGATGAAGAATGCTCAATGTTCCTTCTTTTGGGATTATTGGTAGTACCTACATATACCGCTTTCTTCCTTCTCACGAGTTTATATGTGTATGCCATATTGAAACAATAATCTAAGTATGTATAAATATTTTTTGGTAGAAATGTCTAAATTACTTAAAAGATTTATTGAATTCAAAAATCAAGACATATTACATTAGCTAATTCTAACAAAAAAGAAAATCTCAATTTTCCACCATTCATAGGATGAATCGAGTGGAAAATTGAGGGTCCAGAAAGATTATCCCGAAGGGACTAATCTGGAAGGAAGGTAAAAGCCTTCCGACAATCGACAAGGTCGATTTTAGCTTGACTCTAATCAATTAAATGTTTTACAATGACTTCTGTTGAGGTATCTTCTTCATAATCATAGTCTAGATTAATCTTAACAACCTTTTCAAGGTCTGCAGAGACATCTATATCTTGTGTACATGTAATTGTTCTTTTACCATCAAATAAGTTCACATAACCTTCTGTGTCAGTTCCACCACTTAAACCAGTGCACTTTAGACCAGTAAGTCCACTGTCTATAGTTGCCCATACTTTATCATCGTCTGTTCTTATATCTCCGCTGCATTCAGTATCTTTTTTGTAAATTCTGCCATTGCCTCTATGTTCAATTTCGAAAGTAAATGCTATTTTATCTGTACCCCTTACATTTTCTTCAAATGAAGTAATTTGCACTGGAGAACCAGAATTATGGGTTGTTTTACGTTCATTTGCCTTGCAGATGGCATTCTCATCCACATCAATAAGATCAGCTAAAACACATAACTTAGCATTTGCTATAGTTCCGTATTTATAGCATACATCTGCTCTGAATGTAAATGGCGTATTTCCGCTTAAAGCACTCCCATAATTAAATCCAGGGAAAGTAACATAAGTTAATGTGCCTTTGATTTTATTCCCTTCTGAATCTTTCCTCGTAGCCTCTAGATCTTCTTCAGGATTTTTTATTAAATCTGCACTGGTTAAACCAAATTCAGTTGGATCAACACCGCTTAACTCTACACTTACATCTTCCTTGACTATTAATGTTTCGCCTGCATTTTCAAGCTTAACTACAACATCAAAAGGATAATTTCCTCCATCTGTAACTTCTTCAGGTGGACTATCATCCAATAAATCTATCAACAAACCAGTTGTTCCCCCAATAAATGGAGTTTCTTTGCCTGAAGGCAAAGCAGCTTGTTTTTCACAACCAACCAAAATAAATAAACCAATTATCAAAAATAAAATTATTCTCTTCATTTTACCATCCTCCTCATTTTCTATCTAAATGATACTTCCTCAAAAACTTCAATCTCTTCTTCTTCTGAAGTTGTATAACCATAACTCAATACTATATTTAACGATGTTTCATAGGCTTTATCTCTTGCAACAGTCTTATCTAGTCTGCAGAAAATATATCCTTTATCATCAATTAATTGGACATCCCTTCCTATGGATGGTCTGCATTCCGTCATCCTTACATTTCCTGCTCTAATATCTTCTATTCTTATTTTATCCATATCTCTCCAGTCATAACCTTCATTTGGATTATTATCTACTTGGCTCTCAGGAATTACCAATCCGTCGTCTGTATTTTCAATATATATTTTGAACAAAAAGTCATTGCCAGTAACATCTTCCTCTACCCTAGTAACAGATACTGGGGCGCCCTGGCTTCCAACACTTATAGAATCACTTATATCACAAACCTTTTCTCTTATCCTTGTGCTCCTTGGTTCAGGGTCAATGCATATTATTGGATTAGCTATTGTTTTGTATAAATAAGAAGCAGTTACAATAATGTTCGGATTATAATGAGGCATCCCTTGAGGAAGATCTCCTACATCCATTTGAAATTCAACTGCAGAATAACCTCCATCTCTATTATATGGACTTCTGCCCTCTAACTCATCTCCTCTAAGATTAACTCCCTGAGATATACTTGACCCTAATCTAGGATATATTTTAAGAATCTTATCATCATATCCTCCTATCCACAACTTACCTCTAAATTCATCTGTTTCTTCTGTTTGAGGAAATGCTCCTTTATTCCTTACTTCAACAACAAATCTCACATCTCTATCATTTTCATAAACTTCTGTGGGAGTATCAGTAGGAAATTCTAACTCTAGACCTTTTGTGCCAGTTCTATAATTAACTTCATTTGGCTCTTCAGTTCGATTTGTCCTGCAACCAGAGACAATTAAGATAAGAACTACTAAAATAGCTATCAAAACACCCTTTTTCTGTATTTTAACCATTTATTAATACTCCTAGACTATCTCATTAATAAATCTTACTATTTATATGAAAAATTGCTACGTAATTTTTTATATCTTTTAAGTTTTAATTATTTTCAATTAGTAACTACTTTTTTAATTTTAACATCTTGGGATATTGTATCAGTATAACCATAATCCAGAATAATATATAGGGGAGAAGCAAATGTTCCTTTATTTTCACTATAACCCTTTTCATAAGTACATCTTATACTATCTTCTTTCTGTTTTAAAATCATAGTTCCATCATCATGGGTTCCTTCTTTTACAATATCACAATCTAGTTTATTCTCTTCGCTAATATCAGATACATAAACTTTTATATTTATACTATTCCATTCTTTATAAGTTATTGATTTTGAAGAACACGCAGCTTCAACCTTTTCTTGTTTAACAACTTCGCCATTACCTATATTTCTGACAGTTATTATGAATCTTGGCTTTATTACATCAGGTTTATCTTTATCAGGAAGCATCTCACTTTCTATTTTAGTAACAGCTACAGGTGCACCTTGTGAACTTAAGGTTATTGTTCCTGCTTCACATGGTTTTTCCCTTTTTTTAAATCCATATACATCAGTATCGATACAAACAGTTTCAACAGCTTTTGTTTGATATTTATAACAGGAAGTTATTGAAATTAAAGATTTATGAAATTCACTTTGAGGATCTGTCAAGCTTAAGTCTTTTGTATTGGCTATAAATGTAATTACTTCTGTTCCCCCTTTAGGATATTCTATTGTTTTACCAGTTAAATCAAATCGTATATGCTCACTATCCTCAAAATTAACCAACTCATTAATAGATTTTAATGAATCCTCTTCAAGGTTCATATACTCTTTTTCTAAGCTTATAGACAGATAACCTGAATCTACATCATAGGCACCTTTATTATACAGCCTCAGTCCAATTGGCAAAACACTATTTTCAAAAATCTCATCTGGAGGGGCATTTTCAAAAAATTTCATAGTTAATCCTTCTTTACCTGTATAGATATCTTTACTTGTAATGGTTGGAGTATATTTATCTCCTCCTCGCCCCTTACATCCATATACAAATAATAAAATCACCAATATCCATATTATTTTTCTTATTTTCATTTTAATCAAAATCTATATTTGCAAGTTCCTCTCTTTTCTCCTCTATTTCTTTAATATTATTATCATTCTTATTACTTACAACGTGCCCATAATTACCATTAAAATGTTCAATAATCTTCCCAAATAAATTATTAAATTCATCTTTTTTAGTTTTAACATCAGCTTTTTTATCACCAAACTTTCCTGTTCTTTTCAAAACCCCAAAAATATCTACTCCACAATCTGCCCTTTTTACAATAAGGTCCTCCGTTACTTCAAAAAAGTTATACTCTTTTGATTCACACCCCTTCAAAACATAACTTTTTAGTTGTTTTTTCTCATTATCCTTTAAATCATCTCTGCTATTAATGCTCGCATTAATCGTTCCAACATCACCTCGTATGCAGAGCTCATTAAGTGTTATCATAGCATCAATATATTGGCCAAGTGCAGTAATATAATTCATATCTGCTTCAAAACTTCTTCCAGAATTAGAACATCCTCCAAAATAATTATTGCAGCTAAACTTATTTCCTACATCCTCTCCTTTAGGCATATTGCATCCATCCGTATCACATATACATCCATCCGTATCAGTACAATTAATTTTGCAGTCAGTCAACTTTGTTTTTTCCTTAGGGGCAGATTTGATATACACATTCTTTGATTTTTCAATTTCATAAACATAAGTTGTATTGGCCCGGTAATAATAAGTAGTAACAGGTGTATTGCCAAGAACACTAGCTGCTTCTGGAATTGTTATAGCACACCTCCATGATTTGAATTGAGTAATAGGAGTTTTAATATCTCTCATTGCTTCATCTGTAAGTTCATAAACTGTATATCCTTCTTCTTCGCCTGCTTTTTTGAAATCTCCTCTACAAAATAGATCTTCTCCGGAAGATTCAAGTTGAAGAACGTTTGGAACTTGAACTCCCAACCCAGTTATATTTTTAATTTTTCCAGGCCATTGTCTTTCTACTGTTAATCCAACATAACTATACGCTGTACTTCCAGCACCTAATCCTACAGGCGGATCAACAGTGCCCATACCTAATTTTACAGGTCCATTTGTAAAGACCGCACTAGGTTTTTTATCTGTGATACCATATTGAGATAAAGGATCAATATTTTCTCTTCTTAAGCTCCTCATTCTTTCAACATCCATAAAATATGTTTTTAAAAAAGCAAGAGTTTCAAAACTAAACTCAGCTTGAATCTTTACAGAATTAGTTCCTGTTTTCAATTGACCCCCATCAAATCTACATTCAAAACCAATTTGTTCAAATTTATCGATTTTATAACCTTTATCTTTATTTGCTAATGCTTCAGGAATTATCTTTCCATTCGAATCACCAGATTTACAACTCATAAAAACATAAATTTCTTTATTTAATGTTCTTGCTCTAAGGTCACCCCATATAACAACCCCCTCATTTTCATAAAAGCTTTTATCTGCCGCCTCTATATTCTCTAGATAAACACCGAGTAGATTATTAGGATCTTTATTTTCTTCTACTCTACCTTTATAATAGCCCCCTGTTGCATATTCTAACTGTCCTGTAGCCGCTTTTTTTATATCTGTGGATAATGTCCCCATCCAGTTTTTGAAATTATCAAATCCTGTTTGAGCAGCTTCAATAGCCTCTTGTGCCCTTTCTGGACCTGCTGTTTGCGTTAGGTCAATGATAGGAACTGGACTAAATGCAACAAGTATAAACATATTAAAAATTATAATAAAAATCCATAACGCAGAAGTCAATTTAGTAGACTTCATTTTAGTTATAAACCACAGAGATCCATAAACCCAAATAGGTAATATTAATCTGTTTGTATATATCCCTAAACTTAGAAAATATTCATTAAGAATACCATAACCAAAAAAATCAATAAGTAAAAAAGTAATAAAACTCCATCTTGCACTTGCAATTTTTTCATCTCCAAAATAAGGCCTTAAGATACTCACATAAAAAGCCGCAGCAAGCGCCAAATGTAAAATACCAAAACCACTAAACCCTCCCAAGAAAAGAACAGCTAAAGGAACATAAATCATCGCCATAAAAGATCCCAATCTTGTAAACTCTTCTTTATTTAGGTGTATACCTTTAATAACTATATATGCAATTACTGGAATCCAAAACAAAGGATGTATAAAAAGACGCCAAAGAGTTTCTCTGGCAAATAAAGGGATTGAAGGAGCCCGTACATTAATTGCACCAAGAGTTACTCTTTGTACAAATAAGTCGATCCTAATACCATCCCAACCAGAAAAATAGTCAAAAATCCAAACTACAATTGCAAATACAAAGGCCAGCCAGCCCACGCCAGGGGATCTTGACGTGCTTTCGGATGCTGCATCTCCATTATCAGTCATATTTCCTCTCCTTTAAGAAGTTTTACTTCTCCTCAAGCTCAATCCTTACTTCAACTATCTCAAGGGTTGTCTTAGGTGTTATCTTAATAAAATTATTATCTTCTTCTATCCAGCTGTCAATATTTTTTTCATAGATTTTCTTCTCTTGATCTATCCTGGCTAAATGGTCATTTATGTTCAAGTCCAACCTTTTTGTATCCACATCATCAACAAATTTTATTCTTATGAAAGAATCATATTCATCATCTTCTATATCTTCAAAGGTTGTTGAATTGACTTCAAAATAATAAACAGCTTCAGGTATATCTTTTTCCCTGAAATCTAATTCAATCTGCTCTACAGAATAGCTGCCTTTATTGGTCTTGAAAATAATCTTATTCTGACCTGCACTAACAGCGCTTAATGGAACTTCCTGTTCATATCTATCATTACAAACCGGAACAGCAGAAAAAACATTTCTATTATTAACAAAAACGTTAAGCACACCAACTTTAGCAGCAGTGCTGCAATAAGGTATGAATTTAAGTTTTACTTCTTCCAGATTTTTATATTCTGTATCAGTTAATGTAAATACATTCTGACTTTCCTGTCTGCTTAAGTCAGTGATATCTCCTATTATTTTAACTTCATCTAACGCATATTCATTAGTTGCCCAGAATTTAGCACCAACACCAGAAACACTAAACTCTAGTTCATTAACCTCGCTAAGTAAACTTTTCTTTAATTTTATTGGGTCTATATTCAAACTATTAATGTCGAATTCATAAATTAATTCTCCATTTAATTTTATAGACAAAAGACCCCTTCTTTTAGGTGCAGAAAAACTAAGAACAATATTATTTGTATTTTCTAAATCTATAATACCAAATTTAACAATTTTAATTCTTTTGTCAAACCATCCATTCCTCACAGATATAGGATTTGCAGTATCTAAAACTTTGGAATTCGTAATTTCAAATATATTGACATTAGGGATATCTTTATCTCTAACTCTTCCGACAGGGTCTAATCTCCCAACATTTTCAGAAAGTAAGGTAATTAGCTCTGCATTAGAACTAGTGCTGCTTCCAGCATAATCACTTTCTTCATCCAACAAAGCTTCTCTGTCTTCTGTAGGTAAAAATAGAATATAGATTATGATGACAGCAGCAATTATTGCTACTAAAAGAGCAGCATTTATGCCTCCTTGTGACTTTAGATTATGAAATAATTTACATCCTCTCTTAGTTTTTTTCATATGAATCACCTTTTATTTTTAGAGTAGTACCTACTTTTACTTCAATAATAAATAACTTTATATATATAATTATCGTTTTTTAATACTATGAAACAATTATCCCTTGATTTAAAGCAAGGAGCCGCAAAACTCAAAATAGATACCCTGGACGATTTATGGTATCTGAGTCAGATAATAGATATTGGAGATTTGATTAAAGGAAAGACTATAAGGAAGATAAAGATAGGTGAAGAATCAGACAGAAAGCAAACAATAGTCAAAAAACCTATTTTTCTAAAGATAAAAATAGAAAAAATAGAATTTAGTAAAACTTCAAATACACTAAGGGTTTTGGGAATAATTGTAGAAGGTCCAGAAGACATACAAAAAGGTGAACACCATACCTTTAATTTAGAACAAAATATAATTTTTACAATAATCAAGGAACGATGGCTCAAATATCAAATAGATAGGTTAAAAGAAGCATGTAAAGAGAATGTTTCTAAAATTCTTATTGTTGTTATGGATAGAGAAGAAGCCAATTTTGCATTATTAAAAAAATATGGTTATGAGCTTCTTACTAATATAAAAGGAAAAGTAAATAAAAAAGACATAGAACAAAAAACAGAAGGGAACTTTTACAAAGAAACCATCAAGAAAATAGAAGAATATGTAAAAAGGCACGATATCATAAAAATAATCCTTGCAAGTCCTGCTTTCTGGAAAGAAGACTTGATGAAAGAAATGAATAATGAAGAATTAAAGAAAAAGATAATTCCTGCAACCTGCAATTCAACTGGAAAGAACGGCATTAATGAAGTTCTTAGGAGGCCAGAAGTAAAAGCCGCTTTACAGGAAGACCGAATAGCCAAAGAAATAAATTTAGTTGAAGAACTACTCTCAGAAATTTCAAAAAATAACTTAGCAGTATATGGTCTAAAAGATACAGAAAATGCAGTTAATGCAGGAGCTATAAAATCATTATTGATTACAGACTCCACAATTCAAAAATCAAGAGAAAAAAATAACTATGAAAAAATAGACAATATGATGAAAATTACAGATTCTATGAAAGGCACCATACATCTAATTTCTTCAGAGCATGAAGGCGGAAAAAAACTGGATGGTTTAGGAGGAATAGGTGCAATTTTAAGATATAAACTGAACTATTAATTTACCACAAAACCTTTAAATACAGCTAGGATTTTCTATTTTTATTGAATAGATTTACAATCATAAAATTGGGAGGAAAATAAAATGTCAGAAGAAGAAAAAACCATAACATCTATGAGTACAGAAAATAGGAAAATTTTACCACCAGCTGAATTTAGCGAGAAAGCTTACGTAAAAAGTGAAGAAGAGTACAAAAAAATATATGAAGAATCAATTAAGGATCCTGAAAATTTCTGGGCTGAAAAAGCAAAAGAACTACATTGGTTCAAGCCATGGGATACTGTGTTTACATGGGATAAAGAAGCAGCCAACTTCACTTGGTTTGCTGGAGGAAAAACTAACGTTTCCTATAATTGTCTAGATCGTCATTTAGAAAAACGAGGAGACCAAATAGCAATCATCTGGCAGGGAGAACCCGAAGAAGATGTTCAAAAGATTACATATAAAGATTTACATAAAAGGGTTTGTAGATTCGCAAACGTTCTAAAAAAGAAAGGTGTAAAAAAAGGAGATAGAATCTGTATTTATCTTCCAATGATTCCTGAAGCTGCAGTCGCAGTACTTGCTTGTGCAAGAATTGGAGCAATGCATTCAGTTGTTTTCGCAGGATTTAGTGCAGAATCCCTAAAAGACAGGATTTTAGATTCAACATGTAAAATACTTTTAACTGCAGATGGGGGCCTAAGGGCAGGTAAGAAAATAGCACTTAAAAAAATAGCAGATGAAGCTTTAAATGGCGTAGATTGTATTCAATCAGTTATTGTTGCTAAAAGAGCAGAAATAGAGCATAATATGCAGGAAGGAAGAGACGTTTATTGGGAAGACGAAGTAAATGCAGACGATATAAGTGATGAATGTCCTGCAGAAGAGATGGATGCAGAAGACCCATTATTTATATTATACACTTCAGGAACAACAGGTAAACCAAAAGGAGTATTGCATACAACAGGGGGATATCTAACATATGCAACTCAAACATTCAAATATGTTTTCGATTATCATGAAGGAGATATATATTGGTGTACTGCAGATATTGGCTGGATTACAGGACATTCTTATATTATATATGGTCCCTTATCAAATGGTGCAACAAGTTTGATGTTTGAAGGTGTGCCAACATACCCCAATAATGATAGGTTTTGGCAGGTCATTGAAAAATTCAAAGTAAATATTTTTTATACAGCACCAACTGCAATTAGGGCAATAGCAAGATTTGGATTAGATCCTGTAAATAAACACGACTTAAGCAGTTTAAAACTACTAGGTACTGTGGGTGAACCAATCAATCCAGAAGCATGGATGTGGTACTATGATCATATAGGTAAGAAAAAATGCCCTGTAGTTGATACATGGTGGCAGACAGAAACAGGGGGAATTTTAATTACTCCTTTGCCTGGAGCAATAACTCTTAAACCATCTTCTGCTAGCAGACCATTTTTTGGTATTGAACCAACTATTCTTAGAGAAGATAACTCAGAAGCAGACATTAACGAAGGAGGATATTTAGCAATTAAAAAACCATGGCCTGGAATGATGAGGACAGTCTATAAAGACCATCAGAGGTATATAGACACTTATTGGTCAAGATTTCCTGGAATGTATTTTGCAGGAGACGGGGCAAGAAAAGATGGAGATGGAGATTATTGGTTAATGGGCAGAATCGACGACGTAATTAATATGTCTGGTCATAGAATAGGGACTGCAGAGGTGGAAAGCGCTTTGGTAAGTCATAAAGACGTTGCAGAATCAGCTGTTGTTCCATTCCCTCATGAAATCAAGGGGCAGGCACTGTATTGCTTTGTAACTCTTAATAAGGGTGTAGAGAAATCAGACGACCTTAAAAAGGAATTAAGAGCACATGTAGGAACAGAGATAGGTCCAATTGCAAAACCAGATAAGATTCAGTTTGCAGATGCATTACCTAAAACAAGGTCTGGAAAGATTATGAGAAGAATCCTAAAGGCAATTGCAGCCGGAAAAGATGATGTAGGTAACACAACAACCTTAGCAGATCCATCTGTTGTTGAACATTTACTCAAAGAGAGGCAATAATTTATTTTTTTCTTTATTTTTACCCCTTTTTTAGATTAAAACACGCAGTTATAATAAACTATACTTTCTTTTTACACAATATTTAAATATAAGCTATACTTATAAAATATTAATTGTTTTAACTAAGGAGTTAAAATAAGATATAACTGGGTATAAGTAACAGTACTTTATCGAGGTAAAAAAGCGTAACATATATTAAGTAGTACTTATTTTTTACTCCAAGGAGAAGTAAAAATACTTCTTCCAAAAAAGGGGGTGAATTTAAATGATTGTAAAAGAAGAATTTTTAAGTAAATTGAGAAGATATTTCTCGTTAAATCTCTATGAGGTTAAGATATGGACTGCTCTATTAAGCAGGGGAGTTTCAACAGCAGGTGAACTTTCAGATATAGCAGATGTTCCAAGATCCAGAAGCTATGATGTTCTTGAAAGCTTAGAGAAAAAAGGATTTGTAGTAATGAAGCTAGGAAAACCAATAAAATATTTGGCAGTTCCTCCTCAGGAAGTCCTTGAGAGAGTAAAGAAAAACGTTAAAGAAGACGCAAAAAACAGAATAGGCAGATTAGAAGAACTAAAAGAGACAGAAGTTATTGGAGAATTAAATGCATTGCATTCACAAGGTGTAGAATTAGTAGAGCCAGCAGATTTAAGCGGTTCATTAAGGGGCAGACACAACTTATACAACCATCTTGAATTAACAATAAGAAATGCAGAAAAAAATGTAACATTAATGACAACAACTCAGGGTTTTATAAGAAAAATTGAAGGCCTTAAGCCTACTTTTGAAAAGATCAAGAAAAGAGGCGTTAAAATAAGAATTGCAGCGCCAATAACCAAAGATGCAATGTCTGCAGTTAAAGATATAAAAGGCATTGCAGAAGTAAGAAACACAGAAAGCAAAGCAAGATTCTGCATTGTTGATGGCAAAGAGCTTGTATTCATGGTATTAGACGATAAGGAAGTACATCCTACATATGATGTAGGAATATGGGTAAATACCCCTTTCTTCGCAAACGCCTTGGACACTCTGTTTGACACAGCATGGAAAGGAATGAAGCCTATTAAATAAGGCTTATTTTTCTTATTTTTATTTATTTAAGCAGATTGTCACAAATTACATAACTTGACTACTAATTTAAGACGAAAGTTTTATAAATCAGACTCCACTACCATATATTAAAATGAACACACTAGGAAGATTAAACATTGTATTGAATGAGTTTTTTCTAGTTAATAAATTCTATTTTTACTTTTGGTAGTCCTCTAGGCTAGTTTAAGGCTTAGGAGACATTCATCGTTTAACTTTTCAGTTCTTTTAGCTCTAAAAGAACCAGATATGAGTATACAAAGAAAAACATTTAAAAATGACAAAAATAAAAAACATATTATATATCAAAAAAACAATAACGAGGCTAGAAAATGGTAGATAATAAACTAATCAATAACTTAAAAGATATTGCTATAAAAATAAGGAAAAACATACTAACAGCTACAACTAAAGCACAATCAGGTCATCCTGGTGGTAGTTTATCCGCTACAGATATTATGGTTTGTTTATATTTTCACAAAATGAAACACACTTCAAAAAAACCAGATGATCCTAACCGAGATAGATTCATATTAAGCAAAGGCCATGCAGCACCAGCTTTATACGCATGTTTGGCTCAATCAGGATATTTTCCTGTTAAAGAACTCGATACATTAAGGCAGCTAGGATCAAGATTACAAGGTCATCCTGAAAGAATAAAACTTCCAGGAGTAGAAGCCTCAACAGGTCCACTAGGGCAAGGATTAAGTTTTGCAAATGGCGTTGCATTGGCAGGAAAAATAGATAAAAAAGACTATAAAGTTTATTGTATGATTGGAGATGGGGAATCTCAGGAAGGAATGATATGGGAAGCTGCAATGACATCACCCCATTATAAATTGGATAATTTATGTGTAATTTTAGATCATAACAGGCTACAGATAGATGGCAAAGTTGAAGATGTAAAAAACATTGAACCAGTAAAAGATAAATTCAAAGCTTTTAATTTCAATGTAATAGAAATAGATGGCCATAATTATAATGAAATATTACATGCATTAGACCAAGCAGACAAGACAAAAGGAAAGCCAACTATAATAATAGCAAACACAATCAAAGGTAAGGGTGTTCCAATGATGGAAAACAAAGCAGAATGGCATGGAAAAGCATGCAAACCAGGAGAGTTAGATAAATGCTTAGAGAGTGTGTATTAAAATGGAAATAAAAAAAGAAGCAACCCGAGATGGTTTCGGAAAAGGTATTGTAAAAGCAGGAAGCAACAAAGATGTTGTTGTACTAGATGCAGATCTCGCAGAATCAACAAGAAGTATAAAATTTAAGGAAAAATATCCTAAAAGATTTTTTGATATGGGCATTGCAGAGATGGACATGGTTGGAACAGCAGCAGGATTAGCAGCTTCAGGAAAGATTCCTTTTGCGTGTTCCTTTGCTGTATTTGCAACAGGCCGTGCTTATGGTGCAATGCGTTTAGCTGCAATATCAGAATTAAATGTAAAGATTGTTGGCTCTCATGCAGGCATAGGTACAGGCGAGGATGGAGCAACACACCAGTCAATTGACGACATATCATTAGCAAGAACTTTACCTGGGATGACTGTAATCCAACCTTGTGATTCATTGGAAGCAGAAAAGGCAACCCTTGCTTTAGTAAAACACAAGGGAATTACATACCTAAGAACAACAAGGTCAAAAATTCCAATAATAACAAAAGAAAATGATACCTTTACAATTGGTAAAGGAACATTAATGATGGATGGAAAAGACATAGCAATTATTGCAACAGGGACTTTAGTTCATCTTGCTTTAGAAGCAGCAGGAGAGTTAAAAAAACAAAAAATTTCAGCGAGAGTCATAAATATCCATACCATAAAACCAATCGATAAAGAAATTATACTAAAAGCAGCAAAAGAAACAGGAGCAATCCTGACAGCAGAAGACCATAACATAATTGGAGGATTAGGTTCTACAGTTGCAGAAATTTTAACTGAAAACTATCCTACCAAGATGAAAAGAATAGGTATTAATGATGAATTTGGACAGTCAGGAAAGCCCGATGAGTTATATCAGAAATACAATCTGACAAAAGAAAACATAATAAAAAATGCTAAGGCATTGTTAAGGAGGAAATAAAATGATAATTGTATTAAAAGCAAAAGCAACACAAAAAGAAATAGATTCTGTTACTGAAAAAATAAAAAAAATGGGTCTTAAAACCCATGTTTCAAAAGGCACAGACAGAACAATTATAGGTGCAATCGGAGATGAAGGATTACTCAAAGAAGCTCAATTGAAAGCAATGCCTATTGTAGATAAGGTAATGCCTATAATGAAACCATATAAATTGGTTTCCAGAGAATTCAAAAAAGAAAATACAGTTATTAAAGTAGGAGACGTTAAGATAGGTACAAACCAAGTGATTATTATGGCAGGACCATGCGCTGTTGAAAGCAAAGAACAGATTATAGAAAGTGCAAAAGCAATAAAAAAATCAGGAGCCCATATATTAAGGGGCGGAGCATTCAAGCCAAGAACATCTCCTTATTCATTTCAGGGAATGGGTGAAGAGGGTTTAAAATTATTAGCTAAAGCAAGAGATGCAACAGGATTGCCAGTCATAACAGAAGTAATGGATACAGCAGAAGTTCCAATAGTAGCAGATTATGCAGATATAATTCAAGTAGGAACAAGAAATATGCAGAATTTTAATTTACTAAGAGCTGTAGGAAAAATAAACAAGCCAGTAATGTTAAAAAGAGGAATGTCAGCAACATTAAAGGAATTTTTAATGGCAGCAGAATACATAATGTCAGAAGGCAATCATAATGTTATATTATGTGAACGGGGAATAAGGACATTTTGTAACTATACTAGAAATACACTCGACTTAAATATAGTTCCTGTATTAAAAAAAGAAACACATCTGCCGATAATTGTGGATACTTCACATGGAACTGGAAGATATGATTTAGTAAATCCTATGAGTAAAGCATCAATAGCATGCGGGGCAGATGGATTAATGATTGAAATGCATCCTAAACCAGAAGAAGCAACATCGGACGGAGACCAAAGTTTGACACCAAAAAGCTTTTCAAAATTAATGGGTGAATTAAAATTAATTACTAATGCAGTTGGAAGAACATTATAACAAAAAACAAACAAAACAACAAATAAAATGGAAAAAGTACATCTAAACCTAAAAAAAGAAATCAATAATTCATATGATATTATAATAGGTAAGGATATATTAAATAAAATTCCAGCAGATTTAAAGAAAAAAAATATAGGAAATCAATACCTCATAATAACTGATTCAAATATTAAAAAATTATTTGGAAATAAGTTATTGGTGCTAATGAAAAAATCAGGATTAAAAACAAATTTGATTTCTTTCAAAGCAGGGGAACAAAGTAAGAATCTTGAAATTTTCAAAACACTTATAGAACAAGCCCATAGTTTGAAATTAGACCGAAAATCTGCTGTTATAGCATTAGGTGGGGGCGTAGTTGGAGATATTGCAGGTTTTGTTGCTGCTTGTTACATGAGGGGAATTAACTATATTCAAGTTCCAACCTCCTTATTGGCGATGGTTGATTCAAGCATAGGTGGCAAGGTAGCTGTAGATCTAAAAACAGGGAAAAACACTGTTGGAAATTTCCATCAACCAAAAAAAGTTTACATAGATGTATCTATGTTAACTAATCTCCCAAAAAGAGAATTAATCAATGGTTTATCCGAAATAATAAAACACTCTTTAATAAGAGATAAAACCCTATTTAGTTTCATAAATAATAATTTGAATAAAATCTTAAGCAAAGATGAACAAATTTTGATCAAGCTAATAAAAAAGAATTGTGAAATCAAAGCAAGAATAGTAGAAAAAGATGAAAAAGAATCCAATTTAAGGAAATTAGTAAATTATGGCCATACAATAGGTCATGCCCTTGAAACATTAACAAATTACAAAAAATATTCACACGGAGAAGCAATTGCAATAGGGATGATTGTAGAAGGTTTAATAGCAAATAAGATAGGTTTTCTTTCAAAAAAAGAATTAATCAAGCAAAACAATCTAATAAAAAAAGCAGGACTCCCAACAAAAATTCCTAATATCAACACTAATCAATTAATCAAAGAATTAAAGAAAGACAAGAAAGTTGTGGGTGGTAAAATAGAATTTGTTTTATTGAAAAGTATAGGGACAGCAGAACACAGCATTAACGCATCTAACACCTTAATAAAAGAATCAATAGAAGAGAGTAGATGATTTAGATGATTTGTATACCTATAGTGGCTCCTACTTCAACTGGGGCTCTAAAAGACATGAAACATGCATCTGGAATTGCAGATATAATAGAGTTAAGACTGGACTTTATCAAAAATATTAACAAAAAAACTCTGAAAAAAATATTATCCAAAAAAACAAAAAAAGTAATAATCACTGACAGAAAAAAAAGAAAAGATCTCATTAAAGAAGCAATAAAACTAAAAGCAGATTTTGTTGATTTGGATATTTCAATAGGAGAAAAAACAATTAAAGAAATAATTAAAAAGAAAAAACAGACAAAAATAATCATTTCATTCCACAATTTCAAAAAAACAGACAAAAAAGAAATCATAAAAAAATACAATCAGATAAAAAAACTAAATCCAGACATAATCAAGATAGTAACATTTGCAAATTCAATCAACGATAATATAATAATATTCAATTTAATCAAAAAAGCAAAAAAAGAAAACAGAAAAATAATCGCTTTATGCATGGGAAAATGTGGAGAAATAAGCCGCATATTAAGTCCTATTTTCGGAGCAGAATTAACATTTGGAAGTTTAAAAGAAGGAAAAGAATCAGCGCCAGGACAAATAACTGCAAATGCATTGAAAAACACTTACCGAATTAACAAATTAAAAAACAAAAATCCAAAAATCTTTGGTCTAGTAGGAAATCCAGTGCACCAAAGTAAAGGAATAATTTTCCACAACAGATTATTCAACAAATTAAATTTAAACAACATATACCTTAATTTCCTGGTGGAGGATATAAGTTCATTCATAAAAAATTACAAAAAAATAATCAGTGGATTAAGCATAACAATCCCCTTCAAGAGCAAAGTAATCAATCATATAGATAAATTAGACCCAATCACAAAAAAGATTGGGGCAATTAACACTGTAATCAAAAAGAACAATAAACTTATAGGGTATAACACAGATATAACTGGGGCAATAAAAGCAATAAGTTCAAAAACAAAAATAAAAGGAAAAAAGGTATTAATGGTTGGTGCAGGCGGAGTTGCAAGAGCCATAGGCTACGGAATAATAAAAGAAAAAGGAAAAATGACAATATTAAACAGAACAGCAAAAAAAGCAGAGAAATTAGCAAGAGAGCTAAGGTGCAATTCAAACAAACTATCTCAAATTAAGAACCAAAAAAACACAGATATAATTATCAACGCAACCTCAGTTGGTATGTACCCAAACATAAATAAAACACCAATTAAAAAACAAACATTGAAAAAAATAATTAGCAAAAAAACAGTAGTTTTTGATTCAATATATAATCCTGAAAAAACAAAACTTTTAAAAGAATCCAAACAACTTGGTTGTAATGTAATTGGGGGTTATAATATGTTCATTAATCAGGCTAAAGAACAATTTAAGCTTTTTACAGGGAGGGGATTAGCATGAAATTAATTGTAGAAAAAACTGAAAAATTAGAAGGGGAAATAATTATTCCTAGCTCAAAATCACACACAATACGGGCTGTAATAATAGCATCATTAGCAGAAGGAACATCAAAAATATTAAATCCTTTAAGCTCAGCAGACACAATGGCAATTGTAAATGCATGCAAAGCATTGGGAGCAAAGATTAACACAGACAACAAAATAGGATGGGTCATAGAAGGCACCAACCATACTCTCAAAAAACCCGCAGAAGCCCTTAATATGGCAAACTCGGGGACATCATTAAGATTAATATCCGGGATAATTGCAGCTTTATGTGATTTTGAGGTGCAATTGGAAGGTGATGATTCATTAAGTACAAGACCAATACAACCTTTGCTTAAATCATTAAATGAGTTAGGGGCAGAAGCCCTCTCAGTTAATAATGATGGTTATTGCCCTATAAATATTAAAGGAAAAATGCAAGGCGGTTCAACAGAAACATTAGGAATAACATCCCAATACATATCCAGCCTATTGCTAGCTTGCCCTTTGCTGGAAAATGACACAAAAATTACAGTTGTAAATCCTCACGAAATACCTTATATAAAAATGACACTTAAATGGTTAGACCAACAAGATATCAAATATGAAGTATCTGATGATTTTACTAAATTTAAAATTACAGGAAATCAAAGATACAAATCTTTTGAAAAAACAATCCCTGCAGACTGGAGCTCAGCAGCATTTCCTTTAGTTGCTGCTGCTATCACAAATTCAAACATACTAATAAAAGGATTGGATATGGAAGATACACAAGGAGATAAGGCAATAATAGATTATCTTAAAAAAATGCAGGCAGACATTTCAATTGAAGAACAGGGAATAAGAATAAAAGGCAAGCCCTTACAAGGTTGTGAACTTGATATAAATAGCACACCCGACGCATTGCCTGCATTGTCTGTTTTAGGTTGCTTTGCAGAAGGCACTACAACTTTAATTAATGTTGCCCAGGCAAGAATAAAAGAAACAGACAGAATCAAAGTGATGGCAGAAGAGCTAAGTAAAATGGGTGCAGACATAAAAGAAAGAGAAGAAGGATTAATAATTCATCAAAGCACATTAAAAGGAAATAAAGTAAGAGGTCACAACGACCACAGGATTGTTATGGCATTAAGTTTGGCAGCATTAATAGCAGAAGGCAAAACAGAAATAACTAAAGCAGAATCAATCGATGTAACATATCCAACTTATGTAAAATCAATGAAATCGCTAGGAGCGAAAATGGAGGTAGTTTAAAATGATGGGAAATACATTTGGAAGATTGTTTAGGATTACAACTTGTGGAGAATCTTATGGAAAAGGTAAAGGTTCTGGGTTGGCGGTTATAGTGGATGGAGTTCCACCGGGATTAAAGATAACCAAAGAATACATTCAAAAAGAACTTGACAAAAGAAAGCCAGGAGTTGGAAAATTAAATTCCCCCAGAAAAGAGCTGGATCAGTGCGAAGTTTTCGCTGGTTTTGGACAAGATGAGGTTACAACCGGTGCACCATTAGGTATAATGATATACAATGTAGATACTCAAAAAGTTCATATTGATCAATATGGGCAGTATAAAGATTTATTCAGGCCAGGCCATGCAACATTTCCATTTTTCTTAAAATACGGAGAATCTCAGGATTGGTGCGGTGCAGGTAGAGCATCTGGAAGAGAATCGGTAACAAGGGTAGCTGGTGGAGCAGTTGCAAAGTTCATACTGGCAAGAGAAGGAATAGAGATTATGGCATATACAAAACAATGCATGGACATAAAGGCAAGAGATATGACTTATGAAGAAGCAAAGAAAAACTACAGAAAGAACGAAATTAATTGTCCAGATCTTGAAGCAGCAAAGAAGATGGAAGATAAAGTGCTTGAAATCAAGAAAGAAGGAGATACAGCAGGCGGAATAATTGAACTAGTTATTCATAATCTTCCTGGAGCATTAGGAGAACCTGTTTTTGATAAGATATCTGCAACATTAAGCTCTGCAATCATGGGTATAGGTGCAGTTAAAGGCATAGAATTTGGAGTAGGATTTAAATGCGGAAATATGAAAGGTTCAGAATTCAATGATCAGCCATATTTAACAAAAGCAGGCAAAGTAAGATTCAAAACAAATAATTGCGGAGGTACATTAGGTGGAATGACTTTTGGTGAGGATATTGTAATGCGAATAGCAGTTAAACCGACCCCTACTGTATCTGTTAAACAAACAACAGTTAATATGAAAACCATGGAAGAGGAAGAATTAGACCCTGTAACAAGAAGAGATCCAACTTTATTAGCTAGAATCTATGTAGTTGCAGAAGCAATGGCTGCATGCGCAGTTCTCGATTCATTGTATATGGCAAAAGCATATGATGGTATGGCTAAGTTAGATAAAAAATGGACTAAGTTAAAGGAAAACTAATAAAATTAAAATATAAAAAACAATAAAATGAATGAAAAAATAACAGTAGGTATCATTGGCGGCACAGGTAATATGGGTCAATGGTTTAAGGAATTTTTTGAGAAAAACAAATGTAAGGTTCTTATATCTAGCAGAAAGACTAAACTTAAACCAGAAGAATGTGCAGCTAAATGCGATGTAGTAATAATAAGCGTTCCAATAGGCTCTACATCTAAAGTAATAAGTGAAGTAGCCCCTTTTGTTAGAGAGGACGCACTATTGATAGACCTAACATCATTAAAAAAAGGACCAGTAGAATCCATGATGAAATACTCTAAATCAGCAGTTATTGGCACACATCCAGTTTTTGGTCCTTCTGTGAAAACAATAAATAATCAGACTGTTGTACTATGTCCTGCAAGACCAAAAAAATGGTTAGACTGGCTTAAAAACATCTTTGAAAAGAACGGTGCTCTGGTAAGGGTAACAACTCCTGAAAAACACGATAAGATGATGTCAGTTATACAAGGCGTTACTCATTTCTCAACAATATGCATAGCTAATACATTAAAAAGATTAGATATAGATGTTAGGGAAAGCCTTCACTACACTTCTCCAATTTATAAATTAAGGATGGATATAGTTGGAAGATTGCTTAATCAGGATCCAGGATTATACGCAGATATAGAGATGCTCAATCCTGCAAATAAAAAAGCAATGGAAGAATACATAAATTCAACAAGAGAACTTATTGGAATAATCAAAAGAAAAGACAAATCAGAATTTATCAAATTTTTCAAAGAAGGTTCAGATTTCTTGGGTGATTTCAAGGAAGAAGCAACAGAATATTCTGATTATTTGATAGAACAATTAGTAAAAAAAGGAAGATTAAAATAATTAAAATAAATTAAAATGAAAATCGCAACTTTAGGTCCAAAAGGAACATTCAGCCATGAAGCTGTTTTGAAGAGAAATAAGCTTTTGGATTCGAAGAATCCTAAAGGGTTAGGAAATTCAAAGAATTTCCAAAGCAAAGCAGAAATAATATTCAAAAACACAGTGTGGGACATCTTCGAAGCTATTGATAATAATGAGGCAGATGAAGGCATTGTTCCAATAGAAAATTCAGTTTCAGGAACAATAGGTTTAACAATGGATTCACTTATGGAATTTGACCTTAACATTATTGCAGAGATAATTCTCCCTATCAAGCATAATCTGGTAGGTCATGACGGGGTTAAAAGTATAGAAACACTTTATGTACATCCTGCTACTTATGACCAATGTGAAAAATTTATAAGAAAAAATTTACCTAATGTAAAAATTATTCATACAAGTTCTAATGCAGCATCTGCTAAAATAATCCAACAGAAAGAAGATAAAACAAAAGCAGCAATAGTTCCAAAAGAAGCAATAGAAATTTACAAATTAAAGATAATAAAAAAAGATATACAGGATAATAAATTCAACGTAACAAGATTTGTCGTTATAAGCAAAACTGAAGCTAAAAAAACAAGCACAGATAGGACATCTATTGCTATTTATCCTCAAGCAGATAAGCCAGGATTGCTTTATTCTTTAATTGGAGAGTTTGCAAAAAGGAATATTAATCTTACTAAGATAGAATCCAGACCTTCAAAAGGTAAAATAGGGGATTACATTTTCTTCATAGATTTACATGGCAACAAACAGGACGAAAAAATAAAAGAAGCATTCAAAAAAATAGAAGAGAATTTCTTCCTTAAGATACTTGGTTCTTATCCTAAAGAATATTAAGATATAACAAAATGAATGAAGAAGATAAATTAATTCAGACATTGCATACTTACGAAAGAAAAGTTATTTCAGTTTTATCTAAGGCGACTACCCTCTCAGATATAGCTAAACAAAGTGGACTACAGGAGATAGAAGCTATGAGGGGCTTACAATGGCTGGAAAATAAAGAGATAGTTAAAATAAGTGAAGACATAAAGGAAATAGTAGATTTAGATACCAACGGCAAAGAATATATTAAACTAGGGTTGCCAGAAAGAAGATTTCTAAAAGCAGTAAAAAAAGATACACCTATTTCTGAAATAATAAATAAATCAGGAATAACAAAAGAGGAAGTAAACATTTGTCTTGGGACATTAAAAGGGAAAGCAGCAATTTCAATCAAGAAGGACAAGGGCTTATCAATTTCTCCTCTCCCACAAGCACAAAAATTACTGGAAAAAGAAAGTTTAGAAGAGCAATTTCTAAAGAAACAATTTCCCCTGGAATTAAAGGATTTAAAAGAAGAAGAAAAATTTGCATTAGAAAACTTAAAGAAAAGAAAGAATATAATAAAGATAGAAATAAAAAAGATTAAAAAAGCACATTTGACAGAATTTGGAAAAAAACTAATTTCTAAGGAAATTAAATTTGAAGACCTTCATGATAGATTAACTCCCCAAATGCTTAAAGACAACTCCTGGAAAACAAAAAAACTAAGAAGATATGATGTAAAAATAAATGTTCCTAAGATTTCAGGAGGAAAAAAACAACATTATAAGAATTTTTTAGATGATGTAAGGACTAAATTTTTAGCATTAGGGTTTAAGGAAATGTTTGGTCCGATTGTAGAAACAGAATTCTGGAATATGGATGCTTTATTCATGCCTCAGTTCCATTCAGCCAGGGATATTCATGCTGCTTATTATGTTAATGACCCAAAATACGGAAAAATAGATGAAAAGCTAATCGAAAAAGTCAAGTCCTCGCATGAAATAGGAAAAGGCACGATAAGTAAAGGTTGGCAATATAAATTTGACGTTAATAAAACAAAACAATTAATATTAAGAACCCAGGGTACAGCTTTATCTGCAAGAATGCTTGCTTCTAAAGGCCTTCAAATACCTGGGAAATATTTTGCCATAGCAAGATGCTTCAGGCCAGATGTAGTTGATGCAACACACTCTGCAGATTTTAATCAGGTAGAAGGGATTATAGCAGAAGAAGAATTGAATTTTAAGCATCTTAAGGGCCTCCTTAAGTTATTTGCAGAGGAATTTGCGCAAACAGACCAAATAAAGATTACTCCTGCATATTTCCCATTCACAGAACCTTCCGCAGAGCTCTATGCAAAACATCCTGAGCTTGGATGGATAGAACTTGGAGGTTCAGGCATATTTCGGCCGGAATTAGTGCAGTCTTTGCTTGGAAAAAACATTCCAGTACTGGCCTGGGGCCTTGGTATAGATAGGCTGGCTATGTTCAACTTAGGGATAAAAGACATTAGAGATTTATTTTCACATAATTTGGACTTTTTAAGAAACTCAAAAGTAATATAAATATAAAAAACAATAAAATGCCAACAATAAATTTTTCATTAAAAGATCTGCAGAATTTGGTAGGAAAGAAACTAACAATTGAAGAAGTTTCTAAACTGGTTGAATATGGAAAAGGAGAACTAGAAAATTACAACAAAGAAGAAGATGAAGTTTCAATTGAATTTGGAGATACAAACTTACCTTACTTATGGTCTATTGAAGGGGTTGCAAGATTAATTAAAGGCGTTTTAAATATACAAACAGGAATTCCAGAAATAGAGATAAAAAAAGGAGATTATAAGCTTATAGTTGATAAATCAGTAACACCAATTAGACCATACATAGCTGCTTTTGTTGCAAAAGGCCATAAAGTTGACGACTACCTGATTAAACAAATGGTTCAATTACAGGAAAAACTATGTGAAAGTTATGGCAGAAGAAGATTAAAGGTTGCTATAGGTATTTACTCTTATGATAAAATAAAATTTCCTATACATTACAAATCAACAGAACCAGAATCAATCAAATTTACACCTTTAGAATTCAAAAAAGAAATGACTCAACAGGAAATTCTAGATGAACATCCAAAAGGAAAAGAATATGCATGGACTCTTAAAGGATATAAAAAATATCCTATCTTGATAGATAGCGCAGATGAAGTTCTAAGCTTTCCACCAATAATTAATTCTAATCTTACAGGAAAGGTAGAATCAGGAGAAGAACATTTATTCATAGAGGCAACAGGAAACGATTTAGAAGCTAATTTACTTGCTATTAATATATTGGCTCAGGCATTTTATGAAAGAGGTTTTGAAATATATTCTGTAGATATAAAATATCCTGACAAAAAAATTACCACACCATTATTATTTAAGGATAAGATTAAAATAACAAAAGAACAGATTAAAAATCTATTAGGTCTAGAATTAAAAAATACAGAAATAAAAAATTTACTAGAAAAAGCTAATTATCAAGTAAACAATCTTACAATTCAAATACCGCCTTACAGAAAAGATATACTTCACCCTGTAGATATTATAGAAGACATAGGCATAATGTATGGTTATGATAATATAAAAGAGCTGCCTCTTACTGAATATACAATTGGAGAAACATCTCCTATGGTTAAATTCAGGAATAAAGTTCGTGAATTACTTGTAGGTCTGGGCTTTCAGGAAATTGCATCTCCTATTCTTACAAATAAAACAATTTTGTATGATAAGATGAATATTAAGGACTTTGGAACAATTGAACTTACTAATTTTATGTCAGAAACATATTCCTGCATAAGAACATGGATACTCCCTATATTAATGGATTTTCTTTCTAAAAACAAGCATATAGAATATCCTCAAAAAGCATTTGAACAGGGATTAGTAACAGTAAAAAAAGGGAACGAAGTTATAGATTATGAAAGAGTTGCAGTTGTATCTGCAAACGAAAAAGCAGATTACACAGAGATACGACAAGTTTTGGATTACCTACTAAGAAACCTCAACCTAGAATATACAATCGAAGAAGTTGACCATGATTCATTCATCCCCGGAAGAGTAGGTAGAGTTATTGTAAACAACAAAAAAGTGGCGTATCTTGGAGAGATGAATCCTAAGGTTCTCCAGAACAAGGGATTAGAAGTGCCTGTTGTAGGTTTAGAGTTAAATTTAACAGAATTATTTGAATCAATAAATAAAGAAAAAAATTAGAATATTTTTATTATTCCTTTTTAACAGGTTCTTTAACTGCTTTCTTCTTTACTGCAATTTTTTCATTTGTTTCTTTCTTAGTTACAGAAACAACTCTGGCATCAATAGGTTTTTTCTCTGCTTTTTTCTTTTCTGTTTTCCCTTCTTTAGCCACTTCCTGTACCTTTTTCTTTCTTATCTTTCTGGGTTTTTCTTTTTTCTCTTTTGGTTTAGTTTCCCAGACATCTATTTTTAATTTAGAAAATTCTTTTTTAACATCTTCATGAGAAGCCCCTTTCTTAATATCTATTTTCTTAGGGGTAGATTCTAGATGGAATATATTACACTTTCTTCTTCTTACATTACCATCTATAAGGACATAATTATCATCCAGAATATCAACAATTACACATTCTCTGCCGCCATCTCTTCCACATATTTTCAAGCAAATTCTTCCAACTTCAATCATTTTCGTTCCTCCAATCTCTCATTTTAAAGGCATAGTTACCTTATGCCCAAGGGATTTCATTTATTTTCTTGCTTTTTCAATGAACAAAGCACGTGTACATTTAGTGCACAAAACACCACCATAAGGCCTAGTAGGTCTTTTTTTGGTTTTTCCTACTTTCCTCATCTTAAACGGCCTTTCTCTGATAATACCCTTAAGAACAGCCCCACATTTACCGCATTTAGCTGATTTAGGCTTACTATGCTTATAATGAATAGTAGTCCTTCCTCCGGGTGTTCTCACATGAATTCTCCGTAAAGACCTTGATTTTTTTCTTGGTTGTGGCATTTTTAATCACATTTACATATATTTACTTAATTAACGAAAACCTAGTGCACTTTAAAAAGCTTTTGAAAATCAAAGATTTTCAAACGGTTTAATATACTTTAAATATCTTCCTTAACCCCATGCTAAAAACAATGGATAAGATGATATAGCTCCCTAACCATCCCACTTTCCATCCAAACAGGTTAAACACTTTTATCTTGTTATTATCAATACTTATCTGCCTTACTGTCTTATCTTTGACTAGTTCAATAGGTTTAGCATAGGTTTTTCCTTCAGTAATCAATAAATCTTTGGTATAACTCTTTCCATCTACTTTATATTCAAGTAAATACTCTCCTTCTTCTCCTTTTAATATCCACTTAATTTCTCCATCAGTTATTATTTTATTTAATTCACCTTCAGCGCTAATGCCTTCTGGAATAATTAGTTCAACATTCCCTTTAACTCCGTTATAAAACAAAACACTTGTCGTAAATTCCTGACCAGGCACTATTGGTTCATAGGCCAAATGGGTATTCATCCATCCAAAAATTAAGATTATAGGGATAAATGTAAACAACATGCTCCTCATAGAATGGCTCATGTACTTCATATTTGTCTGCATTGCTTTTTTCTGAACACTCATCATCTTTTGAGGTTCACTTTTAAGCTCCTTCATTTCATTCTGAAGTTCCTTCATCTCATTCTTTAAGTCTTTCATCAAACTTTGGTTTGTTGTAAACTTATAGATTAAAGTTATTAGAAATGTTATCAAAAAAGCCATTATTACAATCACCCATACCATAGGCAAACTCAACAATGGGTCAAATATTGGATTTAAAACACCTTCAAACATTCAAAACACCCCTGTTTTGAATGTCCTTAGAAAAGCTTTGTTTTTCTGGGACACCAAAAATGCTTTTGCATTTTTTAGTGTACAAAAAATCTTTGATTTTTAAGTACATTTTTTTCACCTCTCTTTTTTAACTAATAAATTTCCTCATTGCAGGATACATATCCATCATATGTTGTTTTGCTACTTCTTCATATAACCTATAAATAATCATTACAGTAAGTAAAATACCTGTGCCTCTGCTTAAAGCACCGCTTAAATCAGCCACAGCAGCCAATAAACCCACTGCAATCGCCCCCATTATAGTTAATGGCCAAATATACCTATTCAACAAACTTTCAAGCACTCTCTGATCTCTCCTAAAGCCAGGAATCTGTAATCCGGATGACATCATCTGCTTTGCTTGTGATTTGGCGTCCATTCCTGCTGTTTGAACCCAAAATATGCTAAACAAGACAGATCCACCAATCATAAACAAAATATAAACAGTAGCTTGTATTATCTGTGAGCCAGTTATTGAGCGTGTTAATATATTATTAATAATTTGAGGACTTTGAAGCCAATATACAAATCCACCTACAAGTTGTCCGCCTGATTCACTAAATCTTGCAAAAATATTAGGTCCAAACCAATTTTGTAATAATCTCCCCCATAACTGGAAATTAGCCATTAAAGCGCTGACTAAAATAACAGGGATATTTGAAGTATATATAAATGCCAAAGGCCACCTTATTCCATGGCCCCTTATCCTTCCAAAAGATAATGGAATTTCAACCTTCATAGCCTGTGCATAAACAGCCATTGCAAAAACAAGTAATGTACTGATTAAAGCAGCAAGTTTAATTCCTGCAGTAGTAGGATCTCCTGCTGCTAAACTTTGAAATAATGCAGGTATAGCACCAATCGAATATGTAACTCCTGTAAGACCACCTGGACCGGGAAGCCAGTTAAAAGCCTGTATAAAAATCTGTTGTGAAACACCTGCAGCTATAAATAATGAAATACCTGAACCAAAACCCCATTTAGAGATTACCTCATCCATAAATAGAATTAACATACCTCCTAAAAACAACTGAAATGCAAGCAGCATCTGTAATTGAAAATAAAGGGGAGTACCCATAAATGCTTCAGGTGGAGCTAATCCTCCCATAAACACATAAATTATAGCTTCAAATATGATGAAAAATATAGCTAATAGTTTTTGCAATCCCTGAAAAGTTTTCTTTCCCTCTACAGAAGTCAGATCAAACTTTATTATTCCAGAACCATTCAATAACTGTAAAACAATAGATGCAGTCACAATAGGTCCAATTCCTAATGAAATCATACTTCCAAAATTAGCTGCTAATATAATAGAAAGGTACTCAAATCTCTGCAAGGCATTTTGTCCAAGGCCAAACAAAGGCATCAATCCTAAAATAAAGAATATGATTAATGTAATAAGGGTCCATTTTAATTTTTCCTTAAAAGATAACCTTTTTTGGGTAGGACCAGCAACTTCTGGAAGATTATTGAGAAAAGTATTCCATAATGACATTTTACTCAGCAGGTTTTACCTCTTCCTGTTTCTTTTTTACAATATCTAAAATAACCTCTCCGCCTGCTTTCTTTACCTTTTCAATAGCTTTAGCAGAAGCACTTTCAACTTTAATTTTCAGTTTACTTTTAATATTTCCTCTGCCAAGTAATTTATTATAACCTAGTTTCTTTAAATCAATAATACCTTCTTTTAAAAACATATTTATGTTTTCTTCAATATAATCCAGATTAATAGTTTTTATATCTTTCTTCATTCCTTTTTTCTTAAAGCCATGTTTACCAAAATACTTTTTATCTTTCCAAAATGTTGGCTTTTGCTGGTCAGCTCTCTTACCAGTACCTGCTCGGCCTCTACCGCCTCTACTTCCAGCTCCTCTGTGCTTCTTTTTGCTGCCATAGCCATGAGTATGTGAGGCTCTTTGTCTGCTGAATTTTGTTCTTTTATTAACTACCATTTATATCATCCTTTTAATTAAATCATTAATTTTATCTGCCCTATAACCTAGTGCACCATGTACTTTGAAACTAACCTTAATCCCTTTTCTTCCAAAACCTTTTTTTGGAGGACTAAGCCTGAAAAATGGTTTAATCTTTTTGCCTTCAACTGAAATAAACTTTTTATAGTCAATTTTACCTTTTCTGTCCTTTTCTCTTCCTTTATATTCTTCCCCTCTTTTTTCTACAATCTCTTTGTAAGTTGCATCATCTATTTCTCCATAAGTAACATAATCTTTAACTTTCTTTATCATTCCCATAATTGAAGGACTATTTTCAACTACAATACAAAAATTCTTCCTATACAATCTTAATAGTTTAAAGGTCTCTTTAACTTCATGTTTCAAATTTACATTTCCTCTGACTCTTACTACTGCTATTTTACTCATTTTCTATTACCTTCTCTTTTTCAGCTGCTTTTCCATCAACAATGCCCAATTCTTCAAAATGTTTACTGCTTGCTTTCATTTTAATAAGATTCTTTAAAGCTTCAAAACACGCAGCTAAAAGATTAGTTTTAGTTTTTGTTTGTCCTTTTGTTTTGGACCATACATCTTTAATGCCTGCCAATTTTAAAACCTTTTGACATTCACTTTCAATACATAAACCTGTTCCCTTAGGGGCAGGAATTAATTCTATAATGCATGAGCCTTGTTTTCCCTTAACAGCAAAAGGTATTGTATGGGGTTCTTTACATCCACATTGCCAACTTCCACAGCCTCTTCTGATTTTTATAATATTTAATTTAGCTCTTCTTAGTCCCTTTTCTCTTGCAGGAACAGTCTCTTTGCTTTTTCCATATCCTAGACCAATATGTCCATTATTATCTCCAACAGCAGCACATATAGCAAAATGAGGTTTGTTACCTTCTTTTGTCTTCTTTTGTGTCTGCTTAAATATTCTTCTTTTACCGCCACCGAACTTTCCTTTTGACTGTCCGATTAGCAATAATTCAGTATTAAGATTAGGTAATAAGTAATCTACAATTCCATCTTCTAATATGCTTGAACATCCATCTAATATTTCATCTATTTCAGTAATTTCTTCATTTTTAACTTTTTTCCCAAGTTCTGTTTTAGGTTTCCAGCCTGTTTTATCAAATTCTCGTTTACCCCTTACTGATCTTACAATCTGTTTTTCAACACCTTCAACCTTTTCAACTTTCTTTTCTTCTTTAGCTTCAACTTTCTCTTCTTTTACAGTTTCTACTTTTTCTTTCTTTTTTTCTTCAACCATTTTATATACCCATTATTTTCTTTTTAGCTTCTTCAAATTTATTACTATCAAAATCTTTAATATGTTTTCCTTGTATTCTGTCTTCATTAGGCAATACCTCTTTTGAATGAGGGATATTTAATCCATTGTCAACACACCCTTTCAAAACAGAGTATATCCTTGAACCTTTAATTGAATTTTGCAATCCAATATCTAGTACAAGTTCTTTTATATCTTTCTTTTTAGCTTTGCCACCTACAAGGAGGCCTATAAGATAAGATGCAGGAACATTTCCTTTGCCGCCATCATATCCATATTTTTTTAGTTCAGAAGTGTGAGCAGATAATATTACCTTATCTCCATTTTCACTATATTGGACTATCTGGGCTATTATATTCTTAAGGCTCCTTCTAACTACCAGTCTAGGTTTACCAGCCAATAAAAGCCTTAATCTTTTTCTATAGTTTGTTTTCCCTGATCTTTTTCTCTTAAATCCAGATTTCATTTTTTACTCCTTTCTTCTAAATATAATTTGATGTGTCTTCTACTTCTGAAAAAACCACCTTTTGATTTTGAATAAAATTCTCTATAAAGTTTATCATTAATAATTTTATTTTCTTTTAATGTTTTCAATAATTTTCTTTGAGATCTTATTTTATTTATCCATGCTCTCTTCTTAGGTGCTCTTGCGCCACTACTTCCTTTTTTTGATCCTTCTCCTTTCTGTCTTCCTTTTCTTTTTTGAACTAATCGTTTTCTTGCTCTTCCTCTGGAAACTCCTCTAGCTTTAATTTTGGATATAATATTATCCTTTATCAAACCTCTTATATCAGCTTTAGTTATTGCTTCTTTTATGTCGCTGGCTCTATCTGGATCTAACTTTACTCTTTTTTTAGAGCATTTCAATATTTGAGCAGCAAGCCTTTTTTGATTGTTTATTTTCATTTTAAATGTTTTTCTTAGTTAATAATCTATCTTTTTCTTTCTTTTCAACTTCCTTTTTTTCATCATCACTTAATTTTTCTTCTAGTTTTGCTTCTTTGTCGTCTTTCTTTTCTTCCTTTTTCTTTTTTCTCTTATCTTCTTTTACTTTTCTCTTTTCTGATTTTTTCTTAATCAGTTCTTCTTTATTCTTTAGATATTCATCAATATTTATATTAAGGACATTAATTCCCATCTCTTTGGCTTTTTTTAGTAAAATAATCTTATTTTTTAAACCAACACCACTAGCTAGGATAATACCTTCCTTTGTATTATCTATATTATTTAATTCATTTTCATTATGTACTAAAATCATTTTCAACCCTTCTTTACTAAGTCCTCTCACTTCTTTTGGACCTCTATAACCATCTGCAACCTTTTTAGCATGACCTGCTCTTTTTAATCTTACTTTGGAATGCAATCCCCTAGGTTTTACCCATCTTTTTTTCAATCTTTTTTTATGAGCATCCTGTCTAATAAATTTAGGCTTTTTGCCTTTCATCTTTTTTCTTAATTCTAATAGTTCTTTCATTTTAATTCATTACCACATTTTTCAATAATCCATATTCCGTCTTGAAATATTCTTGTATCATAATTAGTTCTTTTTACTAGCTGTTCAATGCTTGCTGCAACCTGACCAGCAATTTCTTTGTCAGGAGACTCTACATTTATAATATCTCCTTCTACTTTTACATTCGCGCCTTCATTTAGCTTAAGTACTCTTGGTATTTTTTCTCCAAAAAAATTCTTTACAATAAATTCATTCCCCTTTACGGATACATTCATAGGAAAATGCCCTGAACATATTTTTAATTTGTATTTATAAGTTTCATTAGCCCCCTTTAGCATATTGTTTATATGTGCTCTAAATGTGTTTACTATTTTTTGCTCTCTTTTTGTAGATTTTAAAGCTTTAAGTACAATTTTATTGCCGTCTTTACTTATCTTAACATTAGGATTAGACAGATTCTTAGTTACTTCTCCTGCTTTTCCTTTTACTTTGACCAATTCACCTATTTCAATCGTAATTCCTTCTGGAATTTCTATTTCAACTTTGATTTCTCTTTTCTCTTTGGCCATTTTAATGTTTTTTTAATAACAATAAGCTATTAATTTACCACCCATATTCTTTTTCTTAGCTTCAGTATGGATCATAATTCCTTTTGGTGTAGATACAAAAATAATACCAAAACCTTTAGCAGGAAGATACCTTTTCTCGAATTTTTCATATCCTTCTTTTTTAACGCTGTATCTTGGTTTGATAGCCCCGCATTTATTTATATTTCCTAAAAGGTTAACCTTAAGAAAATTGCCTTTTTGAGTAACAACCTCTTCAAAGGAACCAATATAACCTTGTTCATTCATCATTTGGAATACAATCTTAATTGTTTTGGATGTTGGTCTAATTACACATTCCTTTTTGCCGATTTTTTCCCTGTTCAACACCGCCGATAAGGCAGTTGCTAGTGTATCATTTAACATTTTTTAACCTCAATTATATTTTTTAAAACCTAATTTAACTGCTGTTTGTCTAAAGCATCTCCTGCATATATTTAGACCATATTTCCCTACATGACCTTTTGGACTGCCGCATATTCTGCAATGCTTTGTAGTAGGCCCAAATTTTCTTTCTTTAGGGGAATTATGTTTCAAAAATCTGTCAAGCTTTACAGGTTTTACTTTTAATTGTTTGAAAACTTTTTTATGGTTAGAGTAACTCATTCTGCTTCACCTATTTTTACATTAAATTTCTTTTTCATAAATTCTATTACTTCTTCTCTATTTATCTTATGTTTTTTAGGTACTTTTCTTTTCATAATTCTTCTTTTTTTAATCCTATAACCTGGTCTTTCTAATGTTATACAGACTTCAAGGCCCATTACTCCTATTTTAGGTTCATATTCAATCCCAGGAATATCAATATACTCATGAATGCCAAACGCTATATTGCCTTCTTTATCAAATTGCTGAGGACTTAGTGTATTATCCTTAGCATCTAGTAATCTTAACAATATTTCTTCGGCTTTTTTCTTTCTTAATGTTAGTTTGCATCCTATTGGAAGCCCAGGTCTTAAACCCCATGTAGGAATTCTTTTGCTTGTAAATGTTTTAATAGGATCAATTCCAGTGATATTTTTTAGGAGCAGTATCCCTTTCTCTAATTTATTCTGGTCTTTACCTGCACCGACATTCAATGTCACTTTTCCTATTTTTATTTCTTTCATCATAGTCATTTTATTCTTTTTTTGCCAGAGAAATTACAGGTTTATCTTTACCAATCACAAAAACATATTTTTTCAATGTTTCAATTATTTCTCCACCCTCTCGTTTATAAGTTATCTTGTTTAAGCTAATATCTTCAATTTTACCTATATCTCCTGTGTGTTTTCCTCCAATAAGATAGATTGAACATCCTTTTTCTAATTTGATATGTTCTTTTATATCCTGTTTTGGAAGACCAATAACAATTGTATCTCCTACTTTATAGGTATCTTTTTCTACAATTATATTTTTACCATCATAAAGATTAAGTTGTATTTTCCCTTTTAGGGTGCTTTTTCCCGTAATTCTGCACGGTTTAATTTCAGCTTCCTTTTTATCAATAGATAATGTACTAATTTTTCTTTTTTCAAGTATAATTCTAAAATATTCATTGCTTTTCTTAAATTCAATAACATCCATAATTCCGAGAGGAAATTTCAAATCCTTCCTTCTGATGCCATCAACCAATACTTCAGTATCATGCAAAATCTTTTTAACTTCTTTTGAATTATTAGCAACGCCCATTATATCTCTCATCAATAACCCTATAGATATCCCTAACTTAATTGAATGAGGTCCAGGATTAGGTTTAATAGTAAAAACTATTCCTTTTTTCTTTATAGGCCAGGACTTTGGAATTGTTAATCTTTTCAAATGTTTTTTCATTTTGTTTTAACTCCTGAAGTTTCAGCTTCTTTTTTGCTTTTTCTATCAATTATCTTTTGTCTCATTTTATCATCAAGATTAAGATCAGTTATAATCAGATTAGATGGGGATATAGGATAAGTTGTTTTGCTTCCATCTTTTTTTGTTATCTCTATTCCGCTTACTATTACCTTTATTTTCTTTAAATCTATTCTCTCCACACTACCAGTATGTTTCCTGAATTGGCCCCTCATTACTTTTACCTTATCTCCTTTTTTTAATCCTAAATTTCTTATTTTATATTTCTTCTTCAATTCTGTAGAAAGGTGAACGTGAACAAATTTTTGCCTTATATGTAAAGGAGCATTATATCTATATTTTCTCTGCTTCCTTACTTGTTTACTCTTCTTCCAGTTTATTGAAAATTTGTTTTTCATCTTTTACCTACGTTACAATTCTTGCCATCTTTGCAACTCCTGGCCACCTTTCAGTAGCCTCTTTTGCAATTGGTCCTTTGAATATTGTTCCTTTTGGATTTCCTTTTTCATCCTTTAATACAACTGCTGAATTATCTTCAAATTTGACTCTCATTCCATCCGGTCTTCTGTATTCTTTTTTTTGTCTTACAATAACAGCATAAACCGTTTGTTTTCTCATATCAGGTCTGCCTTTTACTACTGAGGCCCATATTAAGTCTCCAACACCTGCAGCTTGTAACCTTCCTTTTACAGTTTTGTTTCTATAAACACTGCATATTTTGAGAACCTTAGCTCCCGAATTATCACAAGTATCTACATGAGCTCCTAATGGCAAAGCTCTAGTTACCTTCGCTTTTACTGCTTGCATCTTCTTCCTTCAAATCCTCCTTTTCTGCTTTCCTTGTTTTACCTTCTTCTAATGCTTCTATTCTTTCTTCAAAACCCTTTTCTTTGCCTAATATTTCTATAACAACAAAGTTTTTTGTTTTGCTTAAAGGCCTACATTCAGATATTTTAACCATATCGCCATCTTTGGCATTAACACAATCAGGATTATGTGCTTTTATCCTTGTTCTCTTTTTTTCATATCTTTCATATTTTGGTAAGTATGCTCTTCTTTCAAATTCTATTGTAAGTGTCTTTTGCATTTTTGTGGATATAACGACGCCTGTAAATATTTTCCCTCTACACTTCAAACTACCATGAAAAGGACAATTATTATCTTCACATTTTTTCTGAGGCAATTTTATTTTAATGCCTATATTTTTGCTATGTTCTTTCATTTTTTATCAACTCAGTTTATTGAATTTCTATGGTCTCTTGAGCAAAGCCGGATTCAATTAATATTTCTTTTACTTTTTGCTTGTGGTCTCCTTGCAATTCTATCCTTCCTTCTTTTGCTGTTCCTCCACAGGCAAACTGACCCTTTAACTTTTTGGCCAGTTCTTTTAAATTAATCTCCTTCTCATCTATCCCTTCAACAATTGTACTCACTTTATTGAATTTCTTTTTTACTGTTTTTACTATTATCTTTTGGCTTTCTTTTGCTATTGTTTCACAAACACACAGCTCTTTTGGCAAACCACATTTTGTGCATATCTCGCTCATGTTTTTTTACTCACCTCTGAGTTTTTCGAAGAGGCGCCAGAAACTACTTTCTTAGTTTCTCTTGCCTCTGAGTTTTTCGAAGAGGCGCCAGAAACTACTTTCTTAGTTTCTCTTGCCTCTGAGTTTTTAGAGGCGCCAGAAACTACTTTCTTAGTTTCCTTTACCTCTTTTGATTTTTCATTAATGATTGTTAATATTCTTGCAATATTTTTTTTAACTTGTTTAACCTGACCTGGACTTTTTGGAGTAGTACCTGTTGAAATCTGAGCATTAATCTTTATCAGTTCCTTCTTTAGCTCTTCTAATTTTGCTTTAAGGTCATCCTTACTCATTGACCTTATTTCCTTTGCTTTCATCCTTCTCCTCCTTCAAATCTTCAGTTTTTTCTTCTTTATTTTCATCTTTGATTTCTTCTTTTTCTTTCTTAGGAGTTTTCTTTTTCTTAGTTTCTCCTTTTTTCTTTTTCGCTGGTTTTTTATCTTCCTTTTCAGCAGTATCTTCTTTTTCATCTCCTTCTTTTATTTCTTCAACAATCTCTACCTTTTCTGCTAAAAGTTCTACTTTATCAGGAAGTTTAATATCAGGAGGCATTATTGATACTTTTATTCCTACTACTCCAGATTTTAATTGAGCAACAGCATAAGCTTTATCTACACCTTCTAATGAAACATCTCCGCATTTTCTTAGATAGCCAGAGAAAAATCTCCATGATTTAGCTCTTGAACTTGGTATTTTACCACTTAATATAATTTCAACACCTAAAGCACCAGTACCCATAACTTGTGTCATGGTTTTATGCCCTACACCTTTGAAATTTTTAGCTCCAAATCTTTCTAAATAACCTGCAATATTCTCAGCCATTATAGAAGCATTAAGTCCAATATTTTCAACTTCAGCTATTTCTATCTGAGGATTCTCTAGTCCAAATTTCTTCTTAAGCACTTTAGTTAATTGTTTGATATTTTGCCCTTTTCTTCCAACAATTAATCCAGGTCTTGATGTATGGACAATTATTTTTTCACCTAAAGGAGTTTTTTGTACCTTTACATGACTCAAACCAGCATTTCTCAAACTATTTCTTACGTGCTCCTGAATCTGGAATTCTTTTATTTTTTCAGTAACAAATTTTCTTTCTATCATTTTTATTCTTTCTTAACCTCTTTAGTAGCTTTATTTTCAATTGGTTTTTCTTTAACTTCTTTAGGTTTTTGTTCCCCTTTGTTTACATTTGTTTTTTTCTTTATATCTTCTTTCTTTTTAACTGTATCAGCATTTGATTCCTTTTTTACTTTACCTTCACTTTTTGCTTTTCTTTCTTCAACAATTATTTCTATATGAGTTCTTTTTGCTTTTCTTCTTCTTTGTCTACCATAACGCCATGGTCTACTTGCTAAATGTGCATTTATATGAGTGATGCATAAATCTGATGTATTAAGTCCTTTAAACTGTGCATTTGCTTCTGCACTCTCAATAAGGCCTATAATTTCTGTAGTTGCCTTTATAGGATATCTTCCAGGACCAATCTTCCTTTTATGACTCAGGCCATCATTAAATATCTTGAATGGAACAGCTCTTTTCCCATCTACAACATCCTGCAGTATTTTCTTTGCATTACTTGTACCCATCTCTCGGATAAAGTTGCATATCTCAATGCAAAACTTAGTGGATATAGGTAATGCTCTTCCAACTACCTTAGCCATGTTCTCTTTGTCATATTTTTTTGTTGAATAGTTATGTTTCATTTTACTTTACAGATAATGCAGATGAACTTTTTGTAGCTCCTATTCCTGGAGCTGAATGTGCTACTTTTTGTCTTGTGGTAACAAATTCTCCTAAATAATGACCGATCATTTCATCCTGGATAATTACAGGAACAAAATCTTTACCCCTATGGATCCTTATAGTTAAACCTACCATTTCAGGCAGTACAACTAAATCTTTACAGTGAGTTTCTATATTGCTCTTTTTTGATCTTATACGTTTTAATAATATTTTTTGTCTATCTGTAATTCCTCTGGTTAAACTTCTTCTCTGTCTTGCAGGTAAAAGTACAATAAACTCATTTAGACTAAGTGCCTTTAATTCTTCTAATGTTTTTCCTCTATAAGTGAATTCTTTTTTAGCCATTTTGGTTTATTTCTTTCTCCTCCCTGTTCTTTTTGCTGCTATCTTACCTACTTTTCTTCCAGGAGGTGCATCTCTCGATACAGTAGCTGCTTTACCTTGATTTGAAGTACTTGACCCGCCAAATGGATGTGAAACAGCGTTCATCGCTACACCAGATGTTATAGGGTATAATTTATTTCTTGATCTCATAGCATGATACTTAAATCCTGCTTTCAAAAATGGTTTTTCTTTCCTTCCAGCACCAGCTACTGTTCCAATAGTAGCTCTGCATGCAGGATTAAATGCTTTTTCTTTTTTGGATGGTAATAATAAAACAACTTTGCCTTTTATTTTGGATAATACTTTTGCAGATGCTCCGGATGATCTTACAAATTTTCCACCATCTCCTGGCAAATTTTCAATATTATAAACAGTAGTTCCCTCAGGTATATTCTTCAAAGGTATTACATTTCCAGATGTAATTGAAGCAGTTTCTCCATGAACTACATTATCTCCAACTTTGATTCCATCAGGAGCTTGCAATAAAGCCTCGTCTCCATTTTCATACTTTATTTCAATCAAAGGTGCGTTGTGACCTGGACAATGAACAATATCTTCTACTTTTCCACTAACATCTTCTTTTTTAGAATTACAGTAAGTAGCCCTTCCTTTATATCTAAAACTAGGAGCCCTATAAGTAGATGAACCTTTTCCACGTTTCTGTTGAATTAAGCTTTTTCCCATTTTACAATACCTTACATTAGTCCAAGTTGTGTTGCAATATCAATAGCAGGAGTTTCATCTGAAAATTTTACATACGCTCTTTTTTTACCATCAGGCGCTATCAATGTATTTACTTTTTCAACTTTTGCTTTAAACATTTTTTCAATTGCTTCTTTAATATCTTTTTTATTTGCTTTTCTGTCTACAACAAACAATAGTTTGTTTTCACTTTCCATTAGCCTGATTGCCTTTTCTGTTGACAACGGATTTTTTATTACTTCGTACATATCCATTTTAAGCAAATAATTTCTCCTTTTCCATTAATTCAATTGCGCTTTTGCTCCATAAAGTTAACCTTCCTGGAACTGCTCCTGGAGCTAGTAATTCAGCATTAATATTTTTAACTTCACAAACATCAATTCCAGGTATATTGCCCGCTGATTTTAATAACATGCATTCTTTTGAAACAATAATTAAAGGACCTTTTTTCTTTTTATATTTTCTTCCTCTTGCTTTACCTTTTCCAGCCCTTATAGTTTTCTTTTCACATCTCTTTAGTTCTTTCTCAAGTCCTAATTTCATCAGGACATCTTTTGCTTTTTTTGTCTTATCTACACTTTCAATAGCTGAATCAATTACTAAAGGATAATTATCATTTACTTTATGGCCTCTTTTCTCGACTAATTCTTTATTTACAGTAGCTGCAATAGCAGATCTTATTGCTATCTTCCTTTCTTTTTTGTTTATTTTTTGCCACCATATCTTTTCAGCATTAGGAGGATGCGATCTTCTTCCGCCAACAGTACCTGGAACAATTGCTCCCTGCCAGTTCATTCTTGTCCCTCTGCTGGACATTATTTTTCTTGGAACTCTGGATATACCTAACCCATACATTCCTCTATAATCATGCCTTCTTTTGGATATTCTTGCAGAAGCTCTTTTTCCTGCCTCTGGTGATGCTCCATACGCCTGTCTATTATGTGACATAATAGCAAGAACAGCCCTTTTTATCATATCTGGACGTATCCCTTCTTCAAACTGTTTTGGCAATTTTATTTTGCCTTTCTCGTTATTTTCTAAGTCTAATATTTTTGCTTCCATTTTCACATAACAATTTGATTTATAACCGGAGCCTCTTTAGGTGTATTTTTATGAGGTCGTATTGCAAAATTAAGTCGTACAAGTCTTTTTCTTGGACCTGCAACCGAACCTTTAACTATAATATAAGGATTTTTAACAACACCATATTTCATAAATCCTCCTTTAGGATTTATTTCTTCTAAGTTATCTCCAATCTTAAGTAACCATTTATTAAATTCTAATCTCTGGAAATAGCCCATCTGGCCTGCATGAGGAATTTTCCACATGATATTTACTTGTCCTTTCCATCCGCCCAGTGACCCTGGATTTCTCCTGTTTTTTTCTGATTTATGGCTCTTTTTACCAATACCAAATCTTTTCATAGGTCCCTGAAATCCTTTTCCTTTTGTTATTCCATGAACATCAAGTTGATTACCTTCTTTTAATACATCTGTTACTTTGATTTCTTTCCCAAGAATTCCTTTTGCATAATTTAGTTTTTCTTCTTTTGTACCACCAATTGCAATTTCAAACATTTCTGGTTTTTTCTTGCCTATTCCACTTAGTTTTGGCTGAGTATATATAACCAGGGTTAAATCATCAAAATCTTTAACATCTTCTATTTTTTTATTTTTTTTCTTTGGAAGAGTTATTTTTCTTGCTAATTCTTTATCTAACTCTTGAGCAAAAACATCAGAAACAACTTTTAAACCATCAATGGTTTTTTTGTAAAAACGAACAGAAGCAGCTTTTAAAGGAGGACATTCAATGATTGTTGCAGGCAGAGAAATTTCCTCTCCCTTAGTCATTGAATTTGGATCGTTATCTGTAATCATTAAATGAACCATACCCACTTTATAACCAGCAAATCCCAATAGTTTAGCTTCTTTTTCTTTAGCCCAGCATCTAACACGAGCTACTGGTCTTTTGGTTCTTTTTCTTGGGTAATACGCTAAACTCCCAAATCGTGGTCTTCTTACAGTTGGCATTTTTTATTTGTTTTGCTTTACTCACCTCAAATGTCTTGACATTTGACGGGGTTAGGAATTCTCAATTCCTAAGATCTTATTGCATAGATAGCAATATCTATTTTGTAAGTTTGTATGTTATAAAAACAGCCTTTTAATAAAGCCTCTAGTGTAGAATAATTAATTCCATTTTGTACTGAAAAGGCTCCTTTTCAGGCTAATTTACCATGTACATAACAAATTTAGGTACATATATTCTTGAGAATTATTGAGAGTATATGCCTATTTATAAATGTTACTATGAATTACTCTTTTTCACAGTTTTCTTAGTCTTTTTACCCTTATCCAGATATCTAGTCTTAACCCTTGCATAATTCACAGGATTTTTTATTCTTCTGCATAGATTGTCAGGAACACATACTCTAAAATCCTTATAATACATAGAATTAGCGCAGTTTGGGGGCAAAATCTTCTTGCCTTTCTGTTTATGGTATCTTATTTGCCCAACAATTAAAACTTCCCTTAATGGTTCTGGATTTTTCTTATTCCATTCACGCATTTTATTTTCTATCTGATCATAACTCCACCCAACAGATCGTAAAAAATTTGTCAAAATAAACAAACTTCTTTTTCTTCCATCCTGAACACCTTTTAAGATTCCCTGGATACATGGTGGAAAGAATTGTTCAGGAATTGCTTCCTTTAATTCCTCGTAATCAACTTTCTTCTTTTTAACTTCCTCTTCTTTTTTAGCATTAAAATCTAATGCTTGAACAAGAAGTTCCTTTGCTTCATTCTCCCAGACTTTACTTCTGTCTAAAAATTTAAATTTACTAACTCTAATGTTTTTAGGGTGTGCAACTATTTTTTTAAAATCAAGAACTTTATTAGGGTTTATCGGTACTGAAACAAGACCTGATTTTTCATTGAAACTATAAGTCATCCTATAGAGATGTCTTGCAGAGATAAGTATAGTATCAACTTCAATTATAGATAAGGCATTGAATTTTCTATAGTAATTATTAGAACCACAGGAACAAATTGACTTTTTTTGTTTCATCTTTCTCATAAGCACCTTGCATTTAGGGCATTTCATAAATTCAGAAGGATTTTTAATTGATATTTCACATTTAGGGCATATAAATTCGCCCTCTTCTTTTTTATTTTTGCCTATAATTTTATGGCAGTCACTGCAATGTTTTTTTGTAAGTTCATCTGCATCTTTTGACGTAAGTTCTTTAAGTCTTGAAAAACTAGCCTTGAATTTCTTTCCAAAACTCACTTGATTATCTTCTGATATTTTGATATGATTAGAACTGATATAATCTAACAGATAAGTTGCTACACTTCTTGCAGCTTCAGGAAAAAGACTGCTTGTCTTAACACCATTGACTTCTTTTGGAAAAGCTTCAAACGGAACACCAATATGAAATCCTTTATTCCCTGAAAATTTTAATGATATAGATTTTACTCCTAATTCACTTAATGATTTAATCATGAGCCAGGTAGTTATCTTAGCCAATTTCCATATTGGACAGTCAATATCTAAAACCAAGTCCCAACCAATTCTTAAATCTTCAACATCTTTCTTCTTCATCATAGGGTCAATCTGCAAGGGATTTCTCCAAAGTTCTTCAGAAGCATGAAAAGAAGTAGCTCCTTGTTTAGCAAGCTCTAAAACATCATTAGGATATTTTAAAATATCCGGCCTTTTCCCAAAACCCTTATCGCCAAACTTAATAGCAATCTCTTTATCCAAAGCATTCTCGACAATAGCATTCTGTATATCTTTCCGTGAGTAGAACATTTGAATTTTGCTTTTTAGTGTTATCATAAAATCCCCGAGGTACAAGTAACGGTTTATAGTTTAAATTATTTTCCTTTAACACAAACAACTCAAGTGATAATGCTGCCCAGCGAAGTACAAGCTAAAAACATTGTCTTGCGAGAATCCTTGCTTGCTATTTAATAATAACATAATCGCACGGAGCGCAGCATTATCATAAGTAACACAACTTGACCATACTTCTTAAACACTAACTTTTTAAACATCAAAATAATTCTAAATACAATATGGCAATCAAAAACAACTTCAAAACAATTATCTTATTAGGACTATTAACAGGCATCTTATTATGGATAGGTTCATTCTGGGGAAGATCGGGTTTAATGTTTGCTTTAATCTTTTCAATAGCACTGAACTTTGGATCATATTGGTTTTCTGACAAGATAGCATTGGCAATTTACCGTGCAAAACCCGTAACAGAATCAGAAGCCCCTAAACTACACAAAATAGTAAGGGAAGTTTCACACTTAGCTAATATTCCAATGCCAAGAGTTTATATTATTCCAACCAATGCTCCAAATATGTTTGCAACTGGCCGTTCTCCTAAGCACGCAGCAGTTGCTGCTACTAAAGGCATTCTGGATTTATTGAATGACGACGAAATAAAAGGAGTTGTTGCACATGAAATATCCCATATAAGAAACAGAGACATACTAATTCAATCAGTTGCTGCAACAATAGCAGGAGTCATTGGTTATGTCGCTATGATGGCCAGATGGGCTGCTATCTTCGGAGGATTTGGAGGGAGAGACAGGAGAGGTGGCGGAGGATTAGAATTGATAATACTTGCAATCTTAACTCCAATATTAGCTATGATCATAAGATTAGCTATATCAAGGTCAAGAGAGTATCTAGCAGATGAATCTGGAGCAAAACTTATACATAATGGATATAGTCTAGCTAGTGCATTAGAAAAGCTGGAAAAGGGCGTACAACACGCACCATTAAGACCTACAAGCGCAACTGAAACAACAGCACATATGATGATAATTAATCCTTTTAGAGGTAAGGGCATAGTTAAAATATTCTCAACTCACCCACCAGTAAAAGAAAGAATCAAAAGATTAAGATCAATGTCTGTTTAACCTATGTATAATAAACCTAAGCACCATTCTCAAGCACAATCCGAAGTACATCTTCTCCAAATCTTCTAACTTTGGCAGGGCCTATTCCATGGATGTCATGAAGGTCTTCTGTTGTACCTGGATTAACCTGGCATATCTCATTTAATGTTCTATCGCTAAATACTTGATATGCCTTTACATTCAATCTTCTTGACTCTTCAAGGCGCCAGCTCTTCAAAGCATCAAATAAATTGCCCCCTAAAACTTTACTCTTTTCTTTTTTAAATATCTTACCATCAATCCTTACCTTTCCACTAATCTCATTTATTGTTTTATTATCAATAAAAGGAGTTAAAGTTGAATAATAATTAATAACCAGTTGGGATTTTGCTCTTGAGAGGGCAACATACAAAACCCTTAACTCTTCTTCATATTTATCATAACACTCACTAGTTTTTAATATGTCTAAAATAGGATGTTCTGAAGCTCTGCATGGAAAACTAAAACTATTTGCTCCAATAACATAAACTACCTCAGCTTCAAGACCTTTTATAGCATGAACTGTAGACAAGGTAACTTGGTTTTCCTTTACTTCTGCATTTATTTTTTTCTCTTCAACTGTTCTTTTTATAAAATTAATTCTTGCTTTTTTTAGTTTCTCAGCCATTTTCTCAAGCTGTCGATTTGTTCTTGCTAAAATAAACACTTTTTTCCTTTCAACATCAAGGCCAAGAATATGTTGCGCAACAAATAACTGCTCTTTTTCTTCACTATCATGTTCAAGCAAAAGAACATTTTTTTCACTGGATTTATTATCCTCACAGCAGGTTATATCTGGCATTTTCATAGGGCATATTACTGAATTCAAAACTTTAATTATGCCTTCATTTGACCTGTAATTTATCTTTAATTCAAGGATTTTACTTTCAGGATGCGCATCTTTAAAGCCAGTTACATGCCCAATATTAGAACCCCTCCATCCAAATATGCTTTGCCTGGGATCTCCCACTGCAAAAAGGTTTTCAGAATTCAAACAATCAATAAGTGCTATCTGTATATTATTAACATCCTGATATTCATCTACAAGTATATGTTCAAATTTAGGGATGCACTCAGGAAAATCTGAAAATAGTTTCATTACATGCACAATTTGGTCAGTATAATCTCTATAGCCTAACTCTTTTTTATATTTCATTATGCCTTCAATCATTTTTAGGACAAGCGTTGCAACTTCTTTATCAGCATAACCAATATTTTCAACAATATCCCTTAAATCCTTAAAATCCATTTTCATATTTCTGTAATGGTCCATAACTGCAAATAGATCATTGATAAACCTTAGGTAAAGCGTCTTTTTATCCTCAGAAATATATTTCTTATGGCTGTAATATAGGTGGGTAGCAGATTCCTGAGTATGTCCAATCTCTTTTAAAATATGATTAATCAGCAAGATTTTTTTTCTAAAATCCAAAACTCTATATGGCTTGCTGTAAATCAGGTGGCCATTCTTAATTAACATTTTTTCACAAAACGAATTGAATGTTTCAATATGAAAATTATTTCCAGGGATTGTTTTATTAAGCCTTTCAATCATCTCTTTTCTTGCTTTCCTTGTAAATGTAATTGCAAGAATTTTATCATCATCAACATTTTTTAATCTGGACAAAAACTCAATCCTTTTGGTAAGAACCTTTGTTTTGCCAGTCCCTGCTCCAGCTATGCACAATATCTTTTTAGATGCATCAATTACTGCCTTTTTTTGAAAGTCATTTAACCCATTAAGAAAATCACCTAAAAACGAAAACTTTTTTTTATCCTCTTCTGTAACAGCTTCACCCACCAATTGAATTTTATCTATACTTTTATTGCCCCCCACAATTTCTTTTTTGCCTATTTCAGTTAAACAAATTACTTTATAGAATTTATTTGGGTCTGGTTTTTTTATTTCAATGTACCTTTTAAATTCCATTTCATTCAAAAGACGCTGTACTTCATTTTCTGTAAATGCAAGACATCCAAAATATTTATTTTTGTTAAAATTATGTTTCAAAACCCGTTCAGTTTCTTTCCCTATTAATATTTCTGTTAGAAACTTTCGTCCGATATTAAACTGGAGACTTTCAATAGCCTCTAAAACCATAACATGGTTAGGTTCATCCATAATTATATTATCTTCCATTTTATATTTTATATTCAGAATCAACAATTTCCTTTATTCTTTTAGCTTTTATAGGACCAACCTTTGAAACCTTTTGCAATTCTTCATCAGAAGCATTAACAATATTTCTAACAGATTTAAACTTCCTTAACAAGGGCTTAGCCAATGTAGGACCAACACCAGGCAAAGCGCCTATTATATACTCCTGCCAGTCTTTCAACGTCATTTCTCTTTTAGTAGAATGCAGACTAAAATCTCCAGTTTCTTCCTGCTCTCTTTTTGCAATTATCTTAAAAAAAGCAGCACTCTCTTTGCTATTTTTTGTAAAAAACACAGGAACACCATAGCTAATTGCAATGGTAGCTAACATTCCCCTTATAGAATTAGGATGTACATTTCTAATAGAATAAATATCTCTATCCCCTTCAACTAAAACCAATGGTCTTTCAAAATTCTTCTTAAGTCCTTTAATTTGCTCCAATAACCTACCATCAATTATTGAATTAATAAAATCCTCACTTTTCTTAAATTCAACACCTACTCGTGAAGATAACAAATAATCTGCATTATCAATCTGCTCTAAATGAATTTTAGCACCTAGTTCAATTAATTCTTTTATCACAGCAGAACCTTTTTCTCTATGATCAACAATAATTTTAATATCATCAGAAGGAGGAGTATATTTTTCAAGTGTAGGCTGAGAACTAAGCTTAAACCCCATTTTCTTTTTTATTTTATCAAGTGTTCTATACATCCGTTTCTCTTTATGATGTGCAGACCATTTATAACCAACATCTCTAGTCTCTAAAGCCATCAACACAATTACCTTTCCAGATTCATGACGACCAGTACGACCTCTTCTTTGAATTGTTCTGATAGCAGAAGGAACTGGTTCATAAAAAATAACCAAAGGAACTTTAGGAACATCCAAACCTTCTTCTCCAACAGAAGTTGCAACTAAAATATTAAACTCACCCGTCCTAAACTTATCCAGAACTGCCTTCTGTTCTTTCTGGCTCAAGCCGCTTCCTCTTTTTTTAGTCTGTCCAACAAACAATTGAGCTTTAACACCAGGAATCTTATTTAGTTCATTAGCAATATCTAAAGCATTATCTCTATATTGATTAAACACTAAAAGTTTAACAGAAGGATTAGCTTTAATCTCTTTTGAAATTATTTTCTGCAATTCAATTAATTTAGGATGTTGTATTTTCTCTTCAAACATTTTTTCAGTCTTAATCAATGCAATTCTATAATTAACATCGCTTACAAGATTCTTAATAGCTTTTGTCTTTCCAATCACACCATCTTGCTGTAATTTTTCAAAATAAGAATGCAAAGCTACAATGCCTTGTGTTTCCAGTAGTTCAATAGCATGATGTATCTTCATTACTTCCGCAATTAATGAAATACCTTTCCACATTACAAAATCCTTTTCACCAGAAACCGCTCTCCCTCTTAATTCACCCTGCAATCTTAACAAATCAATTTTACTTACATACTTCATCTGGTAGCCGTTTCTATGCAAAAGCCCCCAATCTTTCAATTTATCCAGTCTTTCCTTTACAAATAAACTCAGATGTTTTTGTACATCTGTAAAAACAGGCGGCAACTTAACTTCAACCCAGTCAATCTTAATTTCCTGCATGTATTGTTTTACATCAGGGTCTTTATCCGTTCTTACTTCAATCTGTTCTATGCTAAGGTTCTTGCAGACTTCTTCTATCTTTACCATTTCACTTCCAGGTGAAGCAGTTAATCCTAATATCCTAGCATATTTTGCTCTTTTGATATACTGCTTGGATAACCAAACATAAGCATAATCTCCAGTAGCTCTATGAGCTTCATCTACTCCTAACAAAGAAACATCTTCTAAACTAATCCTGCCAGAAATAACATCATTCTCCAGCCCCTGAGGTGTAGAAAAAATAATTCTTACGCTTTTCCAAAGCTCAGCTCTTTTTTCCGGCTTAACATAACCAGTAAACACAGCCATTTGATCTTCTTTAATATCAAAATGTTTCTTAAAAACCGCAAGATACTGTTCAATCAAAGGCCTTGTAGGCCCGATAAACAACACCTTGCTCTGAGGATATAATTTCATCCTATGCGCAGCCAACATTAAAAATATATTTGTCTTCCCCATACCCGTAGGAAGCACAACTAATGTATTCTTTCCAGTACAACTATTAAAAATAGTCTGCTGATATAATCTAGGATTAAAGTTTTTAATCATACGAGAAAAAAAGTAAGATTGCTAAGTTTATATACTTTTGGAATGCAATATGTTATTAATAATCATGTCCTGGAGCCAATATCTTATACCCTATTTTCTCTACCTTTTCTAAACTCTCTTCCATCTTTCCAGGGTCAGAAAAAGGAAAATCAATTCTCCCAAAACCATTAAAAAACACAGTATCACCAGAAAACAAGATTTTTTCTTTTTCATAATACAAACAAACAGAACCTTTTGTATGTCCAGGAGTACTAATCACTTTAAGACCCAAAAAATCTTTCAAAGGATGAAGTTTAATCTTAAACTCTTTAGCTAGCAATGGATCACCTACCGCATACATCTTATTTTTTTCCAGTAGTTTAATTTCTTCAGCAGAAGTATAAAACTTAGCATTAGGAAACAGTTCAAAGTTACCAATATGGTCGTAGTGCAGATGGGTAAATATTACTCTATCAATCTTATCTAAAGAAACAACTTTACTCAACTCTTCTTCAACAACAGCCCTATAAGCCTTAGGGCCAGCATCAATAATAATCTTCTCCTTCAAATCTAAAAAATAAATATTACTATCAACATTCAACTTCCATATCTTAGGTGCTATTTCTTTCATCATAGAATTCAATAAGAAACCAATATATAAACTTTTAGTTGTTCAATTACACATTTTCTGTCGGAGTGAGATGCTTACCACAGTTTCCAGTCTTTAACAAAACCTTGCTCATGCAGATAATAACTCAATATACTTCCCAAAACAAAAAGCACAGCAATAACCAGCCAGCTGCCATACCTTGAACCAATTAAATAACCAATCAAAAAACCAACCATAGTAAGAACATAAGGGAAAACCATTCTTTTTTTCTTAATATAAATCATCCTGCCGCTCATAATGCCTGCAAAAAAGATAATCAAATAGCTTAAAACAGCGCTTGGAGCAGCCAAAGAAAAAAAGAAACCAACAACTAATAAAATAAGAAATATTATTTCTGCCCAATTTTTTAAAAAGCTTATTGCCATTCTATTTTAGTTGTGTGTCCACCTTCTTAAACGTAGGGGAGGGACACTCACCCTAGTTGTTCGTTAGTGGGGAGGATAACTGCCTATTTCTTAGGCCAAGGTCCACCCCATGCCTTCCTCTCAAAAAATATATAATAAAGCAGCCAGCATATAATGCCAATTGCAATTGAACCAAAAACAGCCATCAACACATTAATATCCAATATTAATAATATTCCAGCAACAACTATTGTAAAGAACATAAAAGCATATGTCATCCTGCTCCCAAAAAACAATCTGCTTCCAGATAAAGGAGGTATTGGCAATATATCATAAATAGCAAAAATCACACAAAACAAAATAATTTTATCAAGCAATGGATTTCCAAGGTTAGAATTTATTATCTTAAACAAAGCAGCAATGGTTATCAAAGCAATAGTTCCTGCAACAGCTATCATTCCATGTGCAAAATAACCCAGGCCATATCTAAAATGCCCTAATCTGTGTCCTGCAAGGTGATGAATCATAATTCCTCCTGGCAATAAAACCCATATTTTACCTTTAGACACAAAAGCAAACACTAATCCAATCAATAATCCTGGAACCCACATCTTATACTCTGCTCTGTATCCTATACTTAATCCTGCAATCCTCTGAGCAGCATTATATACAAGAAGAACCAATGTAACAATTAAAGCAGCATTAAACCAGTTAAACAATCCAACCATCAAGTTAAACTCTTCCCTACCCCATTCCCTAAAAGAAATTACAAAGGACAGCACAAGAATAGAAACTATAAATCCAGTAATTTCAGCAGGAGTAAATTTATAATAATTCTTTATTTTACCCCTTAAATCAGTTAAACTACCCATTTTATCTATATTAACCTTTACTATATATAAATTTTATTATTGACTCAAACTTATTTTAAGTTTGAGGCTCAGGAAATCTTAAGCTTTTAGAAAATTTTTAATTTTCTAAACGCACGAAAAAATCAAAGATTTTTTGTGTCCTAAAAATCCGAAGGATTTTTTTGAGTTTAGAAATCTTCGATTTCTAAAACTTTGCTTGAGGTTTTAGGTACAAAACAATTATCTTATTTTCCTGTTGGTCTAAACTTATTAAGGTGTTTTTACCCCATTAACACTAAAAGAATAACTAACCTCTACTTTATTTACATTCTTCTTAATCAAATTAATAATCTCATCTTCATGCCCAGCTCCAACTATTGCCAGTATTTTTTCATCTTCTCTGGATTTCATTAACATAACAAGATTCTTAGCCATTACTTCATTCCTTTCCTTAACTAAGACATTATAGATATTAGGATATCTTTTCTTAACCTTATTAATTAATTTTGTAATTATCTTTTTGCTAGGAACAGTTCGTAAATCAAAATCAATTTCTTTTTTTCTTAAAACAACGCCTTTAAACACATCAACAATAAAATTCCATTTCTCTTTCCATGTTAATGATTTTGATAATCTTCTTAAGGTAATCTCAATATCCTGATCAATTAATGCTAATTGTATCTTATTCTTTTTAGCTAATCTAACAGCTTGCTTCATTTCAGAACCCGGAGCTACACCCACATATTCACCGAGTTTTTTCTCAGCCCACGCCCCAATCAGAGCAAACATAAATCCCTTAAACCCTATTTTAAATATATCATAAATCCTTATTTTTCCTTTTTTGGCACTCATCAAAGCAGGCAGCCTCTTTCTATCCAGCTCTAAAGCAACTATTTCTGGTTTCCCTTCTTCTATTGCCTTTTTTACATCATCTAAGCTCTGTTTTGCAATATGTGAAGTGCCTATTATTGTAAGATTCCTATATTTCATATGAATAGGGAAAAATCGCTAAGTTTATATATCTTAGGTTTAAGAAACCTAAGTATTATAAAAATGGCTATTTTTATTAAAAAAATAGATATTTTTATATATCTCAAATTCTATTTGAGTATTATAAAATCGAAGATTTTATATAGTTTGACCTTTTATACAAAAATATACAATTTAATAATAGTAAATTTGGAGGGGATTTCAATGCTAAAGATGAAAAGAGTATCTGAAACTTATGATATGAAAGTATTCACAGACAGTGGAGATTATTTTGGTGATGTAGAAGAATCTATACTTACTTCAAACAAAGTATTTGGATGGAGAGTAAGAGCAACAAAGAATTCATTCTTAACTAAAGTTTTGGGCTCTGCAAAGGGAGTTATTGTCCCACATCAGCTTGTAAAATCAATAGGAGACATAATTATAATCTCTAAAGCAGCTGTTCCTTCCTACTCAGGCGAAGAAGAAGCCAGAGAGGAATAATTTTTTCTTTTTTAATAAAAACTACCTAAAAGATGATTAGCTACTTTTCCTTCTGGCCAGTACATTCTATTTGACCCAAACTTTTTCCAGAATTCATTTGCAAGTATCTCTATTCCTGTTTCTTTTACATAATCCTTATTCCTATGTCCTTGCATTAACTGATACCTTGCAGCATCAATAAACTTTGAAAAACCCAATTGTGGAATTGGATTCATGTTTTGTGGACTATATTGCAATACCCCATTAGCATCCATCTGTAATTGTAATATGACTAATCCTGCATGGGTTTCTTGCGTAAATGCTGTATGTTTTGTTTCTCCATTACCAAATTCAAAATTTCTTAAATTAAGTGCCCATTCACAACCACACATTATCCTGGTTCTCATCCATTCCAAAGTTTTATTTGTTGGATCTTTAAAATCTGGTAAATATGAAATTTCAACCCTATGCGTTTTTGCATGTCTCGATTTAGATGGAGTGTCATAAACATTTAATGCATACTTACCTCCATCATCTAATTTATTTCCAAGCATTTCTGTAATATTTAATCCATGTTCTCTTGCATATAAGAAAAATTCAGATGCTTCAACAAAATCATGATGGTGTTGTCTTAATTCATCACCATTTAAATGCTTTATTACAAGTACAGATATATCTCTATTTGCATATTTTTGAGAGCTAATTACACCATCTGCCGCTTCTATATCTGCTCTAAACGTAAAGCCAGCATCAGCAAGAGCCTTGTACATACTGACTGGAGGAGGTCCCCCTCTATAGTTTTCAGGAACCTCAATTCCATGTTTTTCAGCAAAAGCAACAACAACATCTTTACCATTCAAAACAAACTTTTGTCTGGAAGGTACATGCTTCAAATAATCCACGCCGTCTCTTTCTATAGGCTGGGATAACTCAATTACCTTATGCCTTTGAAGACCATTTAAGCGATTGATTAATTCAGGTAATCCTTGGCTAACCGGGTCATATGGACTTATGACCCCTTTATTTTTTAACTGCTTATAATCTAGTCTCTCCCACGTCTTTGCATCATAATGAACCCATCTTCTTAAATTATCAATTGCATCATTAGAACCATTCTTTTCTAAAAGTTCAGATAGCCTATCTAATTGTTCATCCGGGAATGAGGTAAACTTCTTTAAAAGTTCAAGATATTGCTTCCTTATTTCCTTAATAGGTTCTACTTGAGGGTCTATCCCCTTAACTAAAGCAACCCTTGCCATTTGTCTTGGCTCTAAAGGCTTAAAACTTGCTTTAGCATCTTTATAATTCTTTGATCTCATTTTCAATAGAGAAGAATACTCTCCAATTTTTAAACCTTATGAAAACTTTTAGTTTTCTAAAGTCTTAAAAAATTATATATTTTTTAAAACCTTGCCAAAATATTTAAACTTCAACTTCTTACTATTGCATATACGGCAGTGATCTAGTGGCTATGATACGAGCTTCCCAAGCTTGTTACCCGGGTTCAAGTCCCGGCTGCCGTATACAAATATTTATAAAGTGCCATTCATTCTTGAGTATTTAATATGGCTGAACAAACTGCAGTTGAAGTACATCCGCGATTTGATAAACACGCTGATTATCTATGTAGTAGATTAGGGCAGAACATGACTGATATTACTTCTCATAGGATGTCTGTTGCATCTCATAATGCAAAACCATTAGAAGGTATTTTTTATGACATAAATCAGGAATTTGAAATACCTTATCAAAGAACAAGTAGGCACCAAAGAAGTCCAATTGACACAGGTACTGCTATTAGAATTGCTTTCCAAGTTACTCATGAACAGCCAGTTACTATTGATGATTGTAGAATTGCACTAGGGGACACATCAACGTATGATGCTATAAGTATGCCTGATGAACCTTCTGAAGTTGCCGAAGTTATTAAAGACCCATCAGAGTCAATTATAATTGTTGCTCCAGGTTATGAAGGTCAAAGAACTCTTCTTTTGCATTATGCTTTTAGGGATGGAGTGCTTGCCAAAGCAGAGGCTTTTACACAACAATCTCCCCTTTCTCAACCAGTTCCTCATGATTATAATGTGGCTTTAATCGCAGCAACAGGAAATAATGGTGGTGGAGTATTTGTTGGAGGTCATTATTTTGGGGAGTCAAGGCATTGGCCAGAACAGATTGGAGAAATTACCATCGAAACAGTAATAGACCAAATTGCCAAAGAGTTAATTCCGCGAATTAAGCAAAGATTTTTAACTTATAACCGCCTTTGTGATAATAATTATGATGAATCTCTTAGTATTATGTAACAATAAGTTTCTTCTTTGAAAGTCCCGGCTGCCGTATCTTCTTATAAATCATGATGATATCCATACCATTTATGGTTGCGGTTAGACATCAGTATGATTTGCTGAAAATCCGAGCTGGAATCCCTACCCTTTAGGGTAAGGGAGACCTCAGATTTTCTTCAAATCACAAATTTTATAAACCATAACATACCTTGAAATAAACTATGACATCACCATTTTTTCAGGAAGTAAAGAGAAAAGCACTTCATGTGACTATTCTTTTAATCATAATTCTATACGCAATATTGGAAAAAAGCGTTTCAAAACAAATCTCTTTATTTACATTGGTTTTCATATTATTATTCTTGTTAATAACTGAATTCATAAGATTAGAACTAAATATAGAAGTACCTATAATAAGGCAGATAATAAGGGCAAAAGAAGAAAGAAGAATGCATGGCGCAATATATTTCTTAACAGCAACAATAATTTGTCTGGCTGTTTTTGATTTCAAGATAGCTTTAGCAGCTTTATTAATGACTGTCTTTGGAGATATGTTTGCTGCATTAGTCGGTAAAAGATTTGGAAAAACACTAATCTTCAAGAATAAAACACTAAGCGGATGCTTAGTAGAACTTGTAATAAACCTTATCGTAGGTTTAATAATATTAAATAACATCTATATAATAATAGCAATGGCTTTTACAGCAACTCTCATAGAAACATTCATCAGTGAATTAGATGATAACTTATTTGTCCCTTTATTTGCAGGTTTTGTAGGGCAACTATTATTTTTCTTAATTTAGAAATAATTATTTTGTTATAGGGGAAAATTTCATAAAATATGAAATCTTCCCATGTAACAAATTTTTACACAAGGCAGCAGGTAGTACAAAATTTATTGGGTCATAGACCGTTGAGTAAAATTTGATCCCCTTTGCCAGGTTCTGTAATAAGTTTAACAATTAAAACCCACTATATAAAGGTATCTTTTATTGCACCCTCATTTAACTCTTCCACCATCTCAAACATAGAATTCAAGCCCTTTTCTAAAGCATCCTTTTCACATATATTATTGTGAGTATGCGGGTAAATAATCCATTTCTTGTCTAATTTTGAAGAAGGATTAACAAAATACACGCACAAATGCTTAAACTTAACAAATCCCTCCCAGTTATTTATTAAATTATTCAAATTATCTTTAGTATTCAAGACAACTAGTCCAAAATACTGTTCAGAGTCAAATTTAGAAAAGACACCATTAATATCATCTATTACTGGCTGCACAACAAAAAATTGCTCACGGTCTTTAAACTTAACATAAATGTCATATCCTTTTTTATTTTTCTCAATAACTTCAATCCTCTTAAGATAAAGATCTTTATTCTTTAGGTAATCAACAGTCCAGTCAACTAGATTATCTTTTGCTTTATCTGTCATATCTATATTACTGGATAATATCTTTATATATTTTACGCCAGGAAATAAGTCAACTAAAGTGACAGTGCTGCCAAGCGAAGTTCAGAATTAAAATATTGTCATGTGAGAATCCTTGCTCGCTTTAATAAATAATGCAATCGCACGGAGCGCAGCATTGTCACAACACAACCTGACTATACGTCAGGATAAAATTTATATACTATAAACTTAATAATCTATTAAAATGAAAAAACTAGTTATTTTCTTACTGATTTTTACATTAATCCCTGTAGCCACAGCATCAATTATCTTTGAAGACTGGGTTAATAATCAGGAAACTTTCAAAGCAGGAGACCACACTTTCTATGCCCAGTATATTGAATCTGTTCAGAAACTCAGCTTTAAGATGGATGGCACAGGAGGAACAATGTTTATGGGAGAATGTGAATCCAGAGACAATATACAATATTGTTTTGAAGATGTCATTTTCCCTCAAATAAAAGTAAAAATAGAATCTCTTGAGCCAGACATATCTATAGAAAGAACATTCTCTACCAAAACTCCATTTTTAAAAGAAAAGATGACTATAACTGTAACTTTAACAAATAATGGTGATAAAGGGGCAACAAACGTCAAATACACAGACCCTTACCCAGGCACATTAAAAGTTTTTTCAGACACAAATGCAGGAAAATGGCAAGGCAGTTTAAGCGCAGGAGAAGAAGAAACATTTACATACTCTATAATGACAGACGACATAGTCTCATTTAAGTCTATAGCAACATTATCTTATATATTTGCAGGAAAAGAAAAAACAAAAAAATCAGATCCTATAACAATAGAAGTGCAAAAACCATTTGCCCTTAGTCATACGATTTCAAAAGCAGCAGCAGATAAAAACGAAGTAGTAGATTATAATTTAACAATAACCAACAATGATGAAACCAGTGAATTAGATATAAAAAACCTGCAAATTAGCTTTCCATCAAAAATAAAATTGGTAAACACACCAATAGGATTAAAAGAAGAAAATAATGAATTAATTTTCAAAGGAACACTAGAAAAAAAGAAAAGCAAAAGCTTTGCAATCAAGATAAAATCTCCTCAAGTAGGAAAATTTACAATCAAAACTTCAATAAATGCAGAAATGGGCGGAAGGGATTTTAAAGAGGATATAGAAAAGCAATTAAGCGTAGGATTATCATATATTCTTCCAATTTTAAATATAACAGATACAGTAAAATCAAACTCCCCATATGATATACATATAGCAATTAAAAACTATGGTGATGATGAAATTAAAAGCGTTAACATTAAAGCAGAAAGTGACTTATTTACAAATATAAATGAAAGTAAAAACATAGCAGCAGGCTCTACGTATGATATAATTAAAAAAACCATGACTGCACCTTATACAGAAGAAGACAAAAAACATAACATCAAAGTAAGCGGTTCTTACATTTCACCTTCTGGAAGAACTTATGAATTTGAAAAATCAGCCCAATTAACTATAAAAGCCGCACCTAAAATAATTAAGATAATAAAAGAATTCAATCAGGATGAATTTTACCCTGGAGATGAGATTAAAGTAACAGTTAAGATAAAAAACCAAAAAAGTACAGCTATAGAAGGAATAGATGTTTCAGATATATTTCCTCAGGAAATAAGGTCATCTTTAATGGGAGATGTTATAGGTAATTTAGATAAGCTTGGACCTAACGAAGAAAAAAAGATGTATTCTTATTCTGTTGTAATCCCTGAAGATTACAAAGAAGATGAAATAGAGTTTAAAACAAATCTCAATACTAATATTGATGGAGAGTTAATAATATTAAAGAGAATAGATAATCTTCCTGTAATAACTGGAGAAAAGCCAGAAGAAGAACAAGAAACTGAAGAACAACAGGAAGAAGACGAAGAAGAAACTTCTGAAGAAGATATAAATGTAGAATTTAATATAGAAGACGAAGAAACAAAAGAAAATTTCTTTAAAAAAATAATTGGATGGATAGCTAATTTATTTAAGAAAGATTAAGGAATAGTTCTATACCTCGTATTAACTAAAACCCATTCAACAAACAGTATAAAGAAAGCTAAAACTATAAACGGCAATCTAAGATTAACAGGTATATTCCCTTCAACAGATTCATAACTAAAGGATTTAAATGCATTAACAAGTCCCTCATTACTTTCAGAACGGCTATACTTGCCTCCAGTTGAATTTGCAATCCTGAACATCATAGCTTCATCTATTGTAGACAAAGTATCTAATCCAGGCAAAATCCCACCACCTTCTGTCCCAACAGCAATAGTATTCACAGTAATATGTTTCCCACCCAAAAAGGCAATTATTTTACCTAATTCAGAATCAGAAGCAACATTTTCTCTTCCGTCTGTTAAAAGTATTATAATCCTAGCCCTATCTCCTATTAAAATATTAGCAGAAGTTTTCAAAGCTTCACCTATTGCAGTTCCATGAAATTTATTTATAGAAATATCTTCTATTGCTTTTTTAACAGTAAACATATTCGAAGTTAGCCCTAATTCAACAACCCCTATACCTGCAAATGAAACAAGACCTATATCACTTTTAGATTCTAAACCATCAACAAAAGCAATTGCAGCTTCTTTTGCAGCTTCTAATCTATTAGGATCAAAATCATCTGCAAGCATACTACCTGAATTGTCTATAGCTATCACATAATCAGCAACATTAACTTCTCCTTCATACCATATGATCATACCTGCTAAAGAGAGTGCTAAAAGCAATAAAACAAACAGACGAAGAACAAGTAAATAAATATTTTTTGAAAGAATCATTCCCCCTGTAACTCTTTTAAGCGCTTCAAAATTAGCAAACTTAAGAGCTCGGATCTTAACATATTTAAGAGAATAAAAATGTAAAATAATCAAAAGAGGAATACCTAAAGTAATCCACAGATACCCTATATTCATAAATGTTATCTCCATTTTCCCCTCCCTTCTACAAAAAACTTTAAGATTGGCTTTTCAAAAGACTTGTTGGTTACTAACTCAACTGTATCACATCTAAGTTTTGAAAATTCTTTTTTTATCCTTTCTTTTATTTTTAAAGAATGGGCATCATATCTGCCTGCAATCAAATCAGGATCAATTATCATTTTACCAGGATGAAATGGGTCTTCAACAGCCAATTGCCCGGTATCTTTAGGAAAATTATTATCCAATGGATCTCTTATCATAAGTGATAGTGAAAAATCAAATTTTTGTGCAGACACTTCCATATGAGGGACCCACCCACTATGTAATCCAATAAAATCAGAAACTGCAATAACAATTGAATTACGAGGTAAAGAACTGTTCAAAAACTTCAACACATTCGCAAAATCAAACTTCCCCCCATACAATTTAGGATTACTTAAGCTTTTTATGATTTCATAATAATGTTTAATGCCTGATTTTGAAGGCAGCATTTTAACAATCTTATCAGAAAACATTACAAGTCCTGCACTGTCTCCTGCTCTTAAAATAGCAAAACAAAGCGAAGCAATAACCTCTGCGGCATATTCACACTTTAATTTATCAACAGAAGCAAACAGCATACTATCGCTAACATCCAGTAAAAAGAAAACTTTTAAGTTTCTTTCTTCCCTCATAATTCTCATCATCAAATCTTTAGAACGTAAACTTGCTTTCCAGTCTATATCTCTTGAATCATCATTGAGGGAATATTTTCTATAACCCTCAAAATCATAGCCTCTCCCCATAAAAAAACTTCTATATCCTCCTACCAATTCAGATATACTGTCTCTTTTTGTAAATACCTCTAGCTTATTTATCATTGGCTTTAAATTTAGTTTTAATTCTTTCATGGGATTGGAACTTTTGACAATATCTCATCTATTATCTGCTCAGGTTTTATGTTTTCTGACTGCCCTTCATAATTAATTAAAATCCTATGTCTAAGAACATCCATAACTACAGTCTTAACATGCTCTGGAATAACAAATGTCTTTCCATTAAGCATTGCCTCAGCTTTAGATGATATATACATGCTGATTGATGCCCTCGGACTTCCTCCAAACTCTATATATTTCCCGAGTTCTATTTTATATTTGGATGGGTTTCTCGTAGCATCTGTAATATCCACAATATACTGTCTTATCTTTTCATCTGCATAGACATCATGAACAATTTTCTGAAACATCAGAATATCTGCTTTACTTATCACAGGCTTAAGATTAAAATATTTAAAATCACGAGTGGTTATATTTTCATCAAGTATCTTTTTTTCAGAATCAATATCTGGATAACCTACATTCAGCTTAAAAAGAAATCTGTCCATCTGAGCAGCAGGTAAAGGGTATGTTCCCAACGATTCAATTGGATTCTGTGTTGCCAAAACAAAAAATGGTTGAGGCATATCAAACGTTTCTTTGCCTATAGTTACTTGTCTTTCCTGCATCGCCTCCAGCAAAGCTGACTGAACCTTAGGCGGCGAACGATTAATCTCATCTCCAAGTATAAAATTCCCAAATATAGGTCCCTTAATTACAAAGAAACCTTTTTTTTCATCATAAGCAGTTATTCCTACAATATCAGTAGGCAGCAAATCAGGTGTAAACTGGATTCTGCTAAATGCTCCCCCTGTAATGGCTGCAAGGCTTCTTACCATCAGTGTTTTTGCTACTCCCGGAACTCCTTCAAGGAGAACATGTCCATTGCATATAATCGCCCGAAATAAGCTGTTGATGACCTTTTCCTGCCCAACAACAGCCTTTGCAAGCTCTTCCTTTCCTATATCTATTTTTTTTATTTGTTTTAGTATTAAATCATTTGCTACTTGTTTCATATTCTATCACCCTCTTTTTTTATTTAGTATTCAAAATCTTCTGGAGGCCTTTGCTCAGATGAACTTGAAGTTTGTTGAAATCCTTCTCGAGGTTCTACTCTTTCAACTGAACCTGGAGGATATTGGGGCCGAGTTCTCTCAACTGACTGTTCGACCCTTTCTTGAGGTTCTACTTTTTCAACCGAACTTGGAGGATGCCTAAAATCAGCATACTCATCCATAGGCGGCCTTTTTATCTTATTGATAATAATAGGAACAAAATAAGCAAGCAATAAAAGCATAATAATTATTCCAATAGAGATAAATATCCATTTATTCCTTAATATAAAAGGAAGTTTAGGTGCAGGCTGATCTGATGCTCTAACCAGATATTTACATCCAGCTACAATATCCTCTAATAACCTGTTTGCTTCATCATATTGGTTATTGTTTAAAGCTTCCTGTGCTTTAATAACTGATTCTTCAAGTTCTCTGCATACAGGATGTAATTGCAGTAAATCTCTTACCAGATTTAATTTTTCACTAACATTAGAAGGATTTATACTTAATGTATATATGTCTTCTAGTTCAGGTTCACCAACTTTTGCAATCACATCAACAGAATAGGAAGCATTTACAACATTTCCTGGCTGGATATAAAGTTTAGTTCTTATAGTTTGACCTGAGATTATTGAAGCAATATAATCTCTGTCAAACTTAAATGAAACATTATTCAAATCTGTTTCTGCGCTTAATGATATTTCATTAAGAGTTTCTTCTCCTGTGTTCCTCAGTACAATAGGCACCACAACAGTCCTGTTTGGCAGGCTTTGTAGTGCTTCAGCATAAATAAGCTGTTGATAACTAATTTCAGGTACAGGAATAATTCTTGGTTTCCTTTGCGAAGAACCACCTCCCCCTCCCGAGCTTGAAGTAACAATTGGTTGTACAATTGGAACTTCAGTTAACTTAACATCCAATGTGATATTATTTGAATACACCTTAGAGTATGAATCATTTGCGCTAAACCTAAATATAGCTCTCCCACTAAAAGTAGGATGCAAACCCACAGTGCCATCAGTATCAATCGTTAAATCTAATATTGAAGATCCAAAAATATCTTCATACTGGTAATCTAAAGTTGTTGTTCCATCTTTATCATCAAAAAAGTTATTTAAGTCTATCCATGACACATAATTTCCAGTTATATTCATATCTTTTATTTCATAATTAATTACAATCTTTTCAACCCGAGGTGTAATTAAATTATCTTCAGTGCTCATATTCACCTTAAATTGCACATATCTTCCATTAGAATTAATTAGATTATCTTCAGAGCCATTATAGTAAGGTTCACTCCAATTAGCAGATAACATTGTATTAGATCTATTGGATACTCTTACTCTAAAAGTAATATTTGTCCCATCTAACCTAACTTCCTGCCAATTAATTCTTTTTATTTTTGTCCTGGCATAATGCCCCTTTAAATCTATTACAGGGGATACATAAGTTCCATTTCCATAATATACATTTGGACTTATTTCTTTTAAAATAATATTACCTGGTTCTGAAGTTATATATGTCTGGTTTAAACTACCTCCATTAAAATCATCATGGTCATCAATTATTTTCTTACCAAATAAAGGATTTCTATTTACATCCTTTACACTAATGTTCCATGTAAATTTATCATTATTGTTTGGTCTGTCTTCCACAATTAAGGTTATATTCCTTATTCCATCCTGAGAGAAATCAATTGAATAATTCCAGTAAGGTATATCATCACAATCTTCATTTGATTTTAAAACACCATCAACATACCATTTACATACTCTTTTATCTCCTTCAAGGTCAAAACTAGTATGGTTAAATATCATTGTTGTATTTTCTGTTGCATTGATAGATGTAACTCTATCAGGGAACAATTCAGTATTACTAAATGCATAAACATTAACATCAGACAAAGGAGTCCCATAAGGATAGATAGCAGTAATATTTGGAGGTTCATTATCTACTTTTACAGTAAAATTAACAATCTGATAATCTGTAAACATACCATCTGTAACACTAATATTTACACTGTAGTTTCCTCTCTGCCCCGATGTTGGTGTAAAATTAATAACTCCTGTAAGCAGTTCAATATTAAACAAAGAAGTATTATCACTAAACTTAAGAATATCATTATCAGCATCATCTGCACCTACTGTATGAATATACCTATCATTCACAGAAAGATATTGGTGAGGTATCCAATCTAAAATAGGTTCATCAGGGATATTAGTCACATTTAATGTTATGGTTATATTAGAATACCCTAAAGCAGAGTTGTTTGCAAAATACTTTATTTTCTGCACCCCAAACCAATCAGAACTAGGCACAAAATCAATACCTGTATCTGGATTAATCAATATATCCATTCCAATTCCATCAACATCAACCTGGCTGTCAACACTAACTGTTTCATACCCATAGGTTAATTCAGTTGTCAAAGAACATTCAAGAGCAACACTATCTTCAAAGAATTGCCTTAATACAATATCTCTAAATTCAACCCCTTCCTCACTCCATTCAATATATGAATCCAAACCAACAAATGTTTTATTCAGAATAGGCGGTCTTGCAACATCCAATACTTCTACTTCCCACGTTAAACTATCAGTAAGAGTATAACTATCAGTTACTTCCAATACTACTTGATGCATTCCTGCATCACAAAAATTAGGATTATAATTCCATGATTCATTGGTATTATTCAAAATACTATCAAGATACCATTCATATGTAATAGAATCTTTCCCGGGATGTATCAGATCAGGATCAGCAGTATTGTTATTAAAAGAAAACAATAGAGACTTATTCTCATCTACTGTAGTAGTTAATAAATCTGTAGGGGAGTATGTAGTAATATTTGGAGCATCATTAACATTAGTTACATTTAGTATAACAGCTATAGTTGCAGGATTACCCCAACTATCTTTTACAACAAGGGTTACTTTATAGTAAGATTCGTCTTTATTAGAATCATATGCATAATTTTCTGTTGGTGTAAAGTTTATCCATCCTGCTGTTTCATTATGCATAGGGATTGTAGAGTCTATAGTCTGTAATATGAATTTGTTATTTACTTCTTCTGCAACAAATGAGAATTCCAGTGGATAGCCTTTATCCAGATCATCTGCTTGAATTAAAAATGAGGCATTCTCATCTTCCAATGATTCTAGAATTTGGCCGCTTAATGGATATACAAAATAAGGGGGTATAGCCTCTGCCTTTCCAACAGTCCTTACACTCTCTATCAACCAGTCGGTAAACCTGCTTAACAAACTTCCTTCTACTTCATCAACTTCAACAAAACCTTCTCCCTGAGAAATTGAAAATCCAGATTTAGCTATCTGCTGTTGAGGCACAACAAACAAGCTAAATACCATAGCTATAGTCAATAGGGCAAGAGTAATAGGTATTGTTTTTTGTTTAACTTTCTTTATTTTTCTTTTCTTTCTGGCTTTTTCCTGTTTAGCCAGCTTTTGCTTGCGTTTTTCCTGCTCAGCCTGAAGTTTATTTATTATTTTATAATCTATTAATCCAACCCCTCTTATACGTTGCAATAATTCTTTTTTAGACATATCCTGTCCGCTGTATTTTAGATAATATAATTTAGAATAAATAGCAGATAAGCTATTTTTTATAGCTCCTTCTTTCTTTATCTTGGATAATTTTTTAAGAAGTTCCTCTTCAGTACTGGACATGTCTATATCAAATATATGATATATGATTTTTGCAGTAAAGTACAATAATCTTTTTATAATTTTATTAGATGATGTAGCACCAATAGTTTTTTCAAGTTTCATAATACCTTCATAAATACTTCTTAAATCCTTTAGAACCAAATCTTCATCAATAATTTCCTGTTCTTCATTTTTCTTTCTTAAGATTAATACAGAAGTAACTATAAGCGCAGTAACAATCATTGCAATAATCAGATAAAAAATTACCCCCATACCTTTTACTGGAGCAGGTAGTTCACATGCCTTGCATGGTCCCCCACAATCTACATCTTCTTCACAAAGTACAATTTCTTTATCTAATCTCTGGCAGTTTATTTTGCCGTCATCGCATGTAGGACATGCCATACATGGCCCCCCACAATCAATGCCTGCTTCACCTTGATTTTTAATTCCATCACTACATTCCCAACATGAAACACACTCTCCCCCACAATCAACATCCAATTCACCGCCATTCTTAATATTATCATAGCAGGTAGGGATATAAATACAACTTTCTTTTTCCTCTGGCCTATTCCTTGCAACAGGACACCCTGCCAGGTCAATACATTCTCTTTCTCTTGTACTTGTTATAGGGTCACAAGGGAACCATGAGCCGCAATACCAGTAATTCTCACATAATTCATCATAACGTCTGCCTCCGCCTCTACCTCCTCCGCCGCTTGAAGGTGTTTCTACTCTTCCTGGAGGAATGACTAAAACAGTTAAAGTTACATCATTGCTGGAATTAGAGGCCCCTAAACTGTCAGTTACATTAAAATAAATAACTTCACTGCCTACAAATCCTGGACGGGCAATAAATGAAACCTCATTAGTTATTGGATCTATTTCTGCCCTTATATTACTTGGAACAGGAGAAAAGACTTCAAATTCAATCCAATCATCTATCCAAATATCAGGATCTGTTGCATAATTATTCAGGCTGTCCATCGTATGAGTACTCCCCCTATACCATTGCATATCTGGAATTGTAGAATTGAAGTAAGGTGGTCTGTTTACATTAGTAACATTCATTATCCATCCTCTGCTTACAGATGAACCTCCATCAGAAACAATCACTGTAACAACATACTGCCCAGCACTTGCATAATCAGCTACAAATATATAATTAGACCCTCCAACTGTATCTTCTCCTGGAATACTTATATCTCCTTCTTGAACAATATCATCATCAATCATCCATACCACAAATATATTATCACCATTATCTGTAAAGCTGACATTAAACATTGCACTCTCTTCTTCAGTTATACTTATATTTTCTAAAGGATAGTAAGAGACTATAACAGGCGGATCTGAAGGTATAACAGTAACACTAATAACAGCACTGGCTTCATCCTCACCCATTATAATTTGTCCAAACATAAATAAAGCTAAGAACAAAAAGACAACCATTATAATAATTTTAGAGGACTTCATTTCTTATCATCCTCCAGAATTAAGATCTTAATCTTCCTGCCAGCATATCGTTTAGGCACAGAAATTCTAGTACTAGTTTTAAACGAATCTACTCTTTTTTCAATTATTTCTTCTACTTTATCTATCTCTACTTTCATACTATACCTTTAAAGGGTATATTTATACCCTAACTCATATCAAATAATACAATTAATATACCTAAAAAGGGTATAACTACTATATAAACTTTGGGTTTTAAAACAGGTAAGAATATGCTAACATATCATATAATTCTAAAGAAACAATCACCTAAAAAAAGGCACTTTCTTAATAATCTTTACTTTGCCAGTATAATTCCCTGGTTCAAAATCAGCTGGAACACTAACAGAAACATCAATTTCTTCCTTTCCATTACCTTCTAAAGTAAAGTAATTAGGATCTATCCGAACTATACTAGAAAGAAGACCCTCATCCTTCTCAACATAGATAAATACACTATAATCTTCACTATTAGTCAGGTTAACATGCCTTGTAGACCCTCCCCCTCTTGGAACTATCCCAAAATGAATAGCATCGCTGTCTATATTAAGACCAACCCTATTTTCAACAGGCACAGTTATATCCATATCAAACTCACTAACTATTATTTTTTTGTAATAGCTTTTATACAAGACATAAGTCAGAGAGCTAGATATAACAATTATAGTAATTAACAAAACCAGAAATTTCTTAAGTTTCATATTGAGTATTTTCTATCTTTTTCCCTCTAAAAAACATTATTACAACCATAACAACTAATAAACCAATTATCACAATCAATAAAATAAGAAGTAATGACCCCTTTGGACCAGGCATTTCATCAACAGTCTCTGAATCTCCTTTATCAGTAACCTTGACAGCAAATACTTTCTTTGAAGTCTTTTCAGCATAATTAAGAACAACATTCAAAACATAATTATCATTCTCAATATCTTTTGTATCAAAATAAGCAGGAACTACTGCCTTTCTCCATCCATCTACACTGGTTGTCTGTGTCTTAAACTTAGCCTTTTCATCCCCTATAAAGTCTGTAAGAATAACATCAGCATAAACCTCAGCAGGTCTATTCCACTTACTCTCAACAATAACATCAAACTTATTTATCTTGTCCTTTGCAAAGTTATTCGAGGTAATATTAACAACATCTATGCTCAGTTCACCAACATTAAACCTTCTATCAGGCGTTACTTTCTCTTTCTTGCCATCATACTCAACAAAGGCTCTTGCACTATACTCTCCTATTTCATATCCATCTGTAATAAGAAGTGAAGCAGTAAGCTCTTCTGTATCCTTAGAAGCAATAGGCAAATAATCAGAATAAACAGAACCAACAAGATTGTTTTCTTTGTAAATTTCAATTTTAGACCTTATATCTTCAATGTTGTCAGTGCCTATGTTTCTAATACTTGTTTTAAAAGTAATGCTCTCACCAACATTAACTGCACTTGGATTCAATAATCTGGTTTCTACATATTTGCCAGGGAATAATGAGTAGATTCTTATCCTAAAAGCAAGAATTGTTCGTACATTAATATTACCTTTCTTCTTATTTGGATCCTCACCAAATATATTTATGTGTATATCATGTATCCCATACTCCAGAGTATTTGGAAGTGTAATATCAACATAGAATTCATGCTCTTCTTCCCCTTCAATTGTTGTATCTGGTTCCTTAATACTCATTACTTGGTCCAAAATTCCAGAAAGTGCATCACTTTTTGCAACTGGAACTAAATTAAATTGTTTTGTAATTTTAGCAGTATTAGTAACCTTAAATGAAACTGTTTTTTGTAAGCCGGGCTCAAAATAAATTCTTTCTGTTCCTGGACTTAAGGAGAAAGCCGATATTAAAGGTAATAATAGAATAACCATAATACTTATTATAATTATTTTTTTCATAAAAATATTATAGATTATACTACTTTATATATCTTTTGTTTAGAAAAAACAATAAAAAAGAAAAAAATAATTAATTATATTAGATATGTTCTATCCCTTTAAAGGTCAATGTTGAAGTCTTAAGTCCTGTTCCTGGTTCAAGAGGAGGTACTTCAATTCTGAATGCTATTTCAATGCCCTGTTGGGAAGCATCACCTATACAGTCAGCAACAATATCTTTTTCAAACCCACTACCAATCAAAACAGTTTCATATGCACCCAATCCCCAACCAGCATCAAGTCCACCTGTACAATCCTGACTTACTATTTTTATTTGGAAAGAGGGGTCAGCTACACCACCTGCATTTAAACCGCCAATAAGTAAGTTATCAAATAAGGTATCTCCTCCCCAATAACTTATATCTGCAGAACTTGATCCTGTACTTTTAATAGTCAAAGGAGGCCCCCCTACATCAATATCAGATGTTTTTACTTCTAAAGGTACAACAGTTCCAAAATTAAGTGGAAATCCGCCTAACGTAAGTTCAACATTAGCTTCTACAGTAGCCCTTACTTCCCCAGGTTCCAGTGCTTCAATAGCTTGACCAGTTTTTATCACACCAGTCTTCATAAACAGACCAACCACAGAAATTAGTATTGCAATAACAACAAGTATTGCCAAAGTTTTATTTGATATTTCTCCCATATTAGATCACCTTTTTAGTTTTTTTTATTTTTCTTCTACAACATTTACCTGAACCTGAGCTCCTTCTTCAACTGGCTCTACAACAACTACTGTAACTTGAGCACCAGCCGAATCTTCAGTAATTGGTTCTGCCTCTGGTGCAGAATCGCCCAAGTTCATCAATGTTAAGAAAACAGAAAGTATTATAGCTAAAACAACAAGTAAAGCAACTGTCTTTTTTGAAATATCTTTTGCCATTTTTTTCGTTATTCCTCCGCAGTTAACTCAAAAATACTCTATTATCTCTTTTATTGGAATAAGTTATATTTAAATCTTCTGTTTTTTCCTATATAATCAACTTAAGTGACAATGTTGCCAAGCGAAGTCCACACAAAACACACCCACTTGCGAAAGTACTTGGCTGCTTTAACTAATAAAAGATTCGCACGTAGCGCAGCATTGTCACATTTAATTATATTTATTTTTTCCTAATAAACAACAATAATCCTACAATCAACAAGATAACAATAGATATGGCTATGAGCACAACACTTATATTCAATCTTAAAAATTCAAGAGGCATACTTCTAAGCTCCTGCTCTACATCAACAGAAACTATCTCTTCTGAAGTTTTCCCTGCATAATTCAGATTAATAACAAGTTCATAAACATCAGAAGAAACTCCTGTTGTATCCCAGTAACCTTTTAATGTTCCCTTCGATAAAGCACCCATATCTTCAGAGGTAGTCTTAAATTCATTTACTTCATTTCCATTTTTATCCTTAACAACCACATCAGCATAAACATCTTCAACTATATCATTCCATTCACTTTCTAAAACAATATCTACTTCAACAACATCTCCTAACTCAAACTCACCCAACGAAACATCATCCACATTTACAAGAACATCTCCAACAAAAAAGTCCTTTTCAAGCGTAATAACTTTGCCATAATCAACTTCAACTAAAGCATTATAAGAACCTTTAGAAGGAGCACTCCAATGCGATATTATCTTACCAACATCCCCTCTTACTATTTCAATACTATTTGCATCTATTTCTTCTAATTCTCCCCCATCATCAAATATTTTTATATTTGCTTTTGCAATAACTTTTTCTGTTCCAAAATTAGTCACAGGTATAGTAATAGTAACATCCTCATTCAAAGCAGAAACATAAAATTCTCCTTCAGCATATGTTCCAGGATAGGGAACTTTTATTCTTAACTGAGAAACAACAGACATCCTTGCTTCAATCATCGTAGCTCCTTTTCCAGTAGACTTAGGAACTTCAGTTATAACAATATTTACATCATTATCTCCTGGCTTCTCTATATTTTGAGGAAGCTTAACTCTAAAAGTAAAAGGTTTTACACTTTCATCAGATGTAAAACTAACCGAATTAGTATCAAATATAACATATTCACTTAATTCCCCTTCTGCAGATATAATTGCATCCATATCATTGTTTTGACTGTTTAATATACTTAACGTTACTTCTCGACTCAATCCAGGCTCAAAATCAACAACAGTACGGGCAGGACTAACACCAAACCCATAAACATTCTGTACAGCCATAACTAACAAAATCAAAACAATCATCATTTTTATCAATTTCATGATATCACACCTCTTACGGTAAGTGTAGTACTTTTAGCATCTGTTGATTCAGATGGAGGAACCTGAATCCTAAACTCTATCTCAGCAAGATCATTAGCATTTTCATATTTAAGATTATTTATTGTAGGTGCTATAGGATATTCATCGTCCACATTATACCATGTCGTTTGAGATGTGCCCCAATCAAATGAAGCAGGGTCTTGTGGTTCAGGAGATTCTGCCATGAACCTGAAGTAGTCTGTACCTAAACCAGCTCCAGCTTGAGTCCATAGGCTTTCATCTGCTTTCACACTTATATCAGTCAGAACATTACCTTCATTTTGAACTACAAATGGAGCTGCATCTCCTTCTGAAGTATCTCTAATTTCATTATGGGTAACAGTTCCAAAGTTTGTTTCAGCCACTACTAAATTAATTATAACAGTAGAAGGTATTGTGAAATTCCACTCTCCACTCCGGACACTGCAAAGTGGTTCATCATCGCATGCTCTTACCGTCCAGTTATATTCTGTGTCAACACTAAGATCTTCCAACATTGTGTAACCTGAAGTTGCACCAACGATATAAAATCTATCTGCTTCACCCTTTGTCGTTATGTTAATATCATAAGTTATTTCATCTTCATCGGGGTCTATTGAATCATACCAGTCAAATGCAACTTTCCTATCAAATAATGCATCCTCCCCATTAACTGGTGTAACCAATACAGGAACACTAGGAGGACGATTACCGCAATCATCTGCAATCCCATCTGCATCTTCATCTGTTTGTAGAGGATTAAAAATACCTATGCAATTATCACAGGCTAATGAATCTCCATATAATGTAGTAAATAATCCTTCAGTTGCATTATCCCTATCAAAGTCTGCTTTTGCGCATGTCCATCCTATCCCATTTGACTCTAGATCATTGCAGACATAGAATACCTTTGAAGAAGACTCAACCATATCTCCATCTGAATCTGTAATCTGAACTTTGACAAAATACATTCCATCAGTATCTGCAACATCAACAGGCAACGCAATTATTCCTGAACATGTTGCTTTATTACTTATTGTATCAGTTGCACTTATTAGTTCTGAATGAACACCAACTCTACTAACATTTTCAATAATTACATTACAATCAGCGCCAATAAAGTTATCTCCTTCCCCTGTTATGAATTTAAACTCACCCATATCCAGATCATCAAACTCAGGATTACTATAGTAGTCCCCTACATCTAAATTATTATGGAATACCCTATCCAGTCTGTAATTTTCAGTTATGTCTTTTGGTATTATATCTACAATAAAAGATTCAGGGTATGCCCCGCCTTCATTTCCTTGCTCATCTGTTGCATTCATTTCAATGTTATAGCTGCCATTTTTAGTAAATGTTGTTGTAACAGTGCATTTTCCATCACCAGCATCACCTGCATACACTGGAGTAATACCTGCTGTAATTGTAGCATGACATTCACAAATTGGAGAATCATCAACTACTATTCCTCTAAATGATAATGATGAACCATACTCCAATTTAATAGTATTCTCAATTATTGGTTCTATCTCAATATCATTAACAGAAGGCATATCGCTTTCCAGTACATTTATGTTTATCTCTGGGCTCGAAGATTGTCCAAGGGCATATGCAGCTAAGTTTATAACAATATCATGTTCATCTAATGATAAAGCAGCATTCGTAGTTTTAATATCTACAATTAAATCAAGGTCAGCTATAGCTCCACCACTTTCCAGAGATAGAACATACTCATCCCCATAAATATCTTTTTTAAGAACAAAGTCACCTTCTGAACTTCCACTTATTGTAATATCCAGATCTCCATTTTCAAATGGTATTGCTTTTTCAGTATTCTCTCCCCCTTCCCCTATTATTATCTCTATTTTATCACCTAATATTGCAGAATCTATATCGGTAAATTCTATTCTCCACTCATCAATGCCTTTCCTTATTGCACTATGATAATTAACATCAATTCCTGCTCCTGAAACACTTGTACTATGTGGTGTTGGATTGCAGACAGCAGTCTCCCATGAATCTGCGCAACCCACATCATCATAACAATCTTCATCAGCGCAATCAAATAAACCATCAGCATCATTGTCTATATTATCATCACACAATGTTTCAGTTAAATATTCGCAGTTTGCAATTCCACCGCAATTTAAGTCTTTACAATCAGTATCCCCATTTCCATCATTATCAAATCCATCTGAACAGTTTGTTTCTGTATTAAGTTCACACTTATTACCATTATAGTCACCAATTTCACCATTACAATCAGTATCAGAGCAATCCTTTCCAATATCATTATCATTATCCCATACACCATTACCCTTATCAAAGTCATTATCCAGACCATCTGCGCAAGAATCATACAGATAATCTTCAACTGCAGGACATGGACCACAATCACCAAATGTATGCCAGCAATCATTCGGTTCCCCTAGGTCATCAGCACAATCAGTTTTACCATCACCATCATTATCAAACTCATCAGAACATCTATTCCAGCTAAACACTTCAAATTCATACGGAAAGCAAACTTCATCCTCGTTATCAGGATTAGCAATAGATTGACAATCAGGATCACTACAATCAATTCCACTAGGGTCAGGATTAATCACATAATTAGATCCACCCCATACATATTTATCAAGATCATTATCTATATCATCAAAGCATGTGCTACCATCCCCCACATTTTCTGAGGCAGGACAATTTCCTGACCCACTACAATCATAATCATCACAATCAGCACCAGTTGAATCATCAATTGGATTTGGATCAAATATTTCTATATTTTGCCAATTATCATCCCCTCCCTGAAGATAAGCATCATAATCATTATCCATCCCATCAATACAATTATCTTCAAATAATGGGCAGACACCTACTCCAGTACCGCTTCTTCCCCAACACGAATAAGCATCGTAACAGTCTATTGTTCTTCCAGAACAACCTCCGCCTATACAAGAATAATCATCATATTGATTTCCACTATCAGCATCATTCTCAAATTTATCATCGCAGCTATTTACTGTATTTGGTGGGAGTGCTGGAGGTGGATAATAAATTGTTCCTTCACTATCACTCCCATATTCACACCTAGCCACATCTGCAGCCATCATCCAATATTTCTGTGGTACACCATCAAACCCAATATAGGCACCAATCTGCCCATCACATTCATCATCTTCACAGTCAATTAAACCATCTCCATCATTATCAAACCCATCCCAACAAGTTGTTTCTGTATCAAGTTCACAGGAGATAGGTTTGCTTCCTTGTAAGGTTATTCCTATCTGTACTCCATCACAATTAGAATCGTTACAATCCATCTTATAGTTAAGGTCATTATCAACACCATCATTACAGGAATTAGCATTTGTGTCAGTACCTCCTATTGGAGTTAAATCACGATTTAGATTAGAATCGCTTTCATTATTATTTGTTGGTTTATCTGCACCAACATCCACATTCAATGTACTTGTTTCCATTGCATTACCTATATATCCATCAAAAGTTAAAGAATAAAGTCCTACAGATACTGAACTAAGACTTATATTCATAACCATATCCAAATTTCCATCGAAGATAGTGGTGCTTTCTGCATCAGGCCTTGAAGACATTTTAAATAAATTTGTATCTGTAGATTTATGCTCCAGCACACCAGGATTTAATGGGTCGTCATAAGCAGAGGTAGTCAAATCTGAAATTCCAAAATCACCTGTATCCTTTAATATCAAATAAGTAATAGCCTGAACTCCATCCTTTACAAACCTAGCTTTAACATAACCATCTTGAGAAACTGATGTAGTGTAATATAATTCTGTTCCTAAGCCAATATCATTTACATAGCATATATTTCCTATCTCCCATTTACATTCTGCACCAGGCAAAGTAGCCATTCCTGTAATAGCAGTAACAAAACCAGTAATTTCATCACCATCATATTCCCTTTCTATTACATGCTCACAGTTGGAGTAGAATACAGTCTGGCAATCTTCATCATCACAATCTATATCTCCATCACCATCATTATCTGCTTCATCATCACAAACACCTTCAAAAGGCATGATTGCTCTTTTGTGGAATGCAAACCCAAAATCAAGAGCAGTAGCATCATTATGTCCAAAATAAACCCTTTCACCAGAAACCCTTGCAAGATGCGCATTTGCAGTATCAAATGCATCCTCAAATCCAGTAGCAGGATTATCAAACCACCAGTAAGTTGTCTTTACATATACTGGATAAGGCTCATTCTCCCTTTTCAATGTATTACCCAAAGAATCATTCAAAACACAATTATCTACATACCATGATTTATCAACATGCCCACTTGGATCAGTACCATCAGGTTTAGCTGTTCCAGGTTGATATGGTGTTCCTTCCAATGTATGACTTAATTCCACAGGCACATTAATTACATTTTCAGTAAAGACATCACTCACCATAGGGTGTATTGTACCTTCAGAATCAATAACATCACATGCTAATTCATCTCCAATATCTGCAGTTACACCTTCAAAATTAATTGTAAAAGTATCTGATGTATATTGACCATCAAAAACATCTGTTAATTCATAAACACCTGAAGGATAGTCTATATTTGACCATCCTCTTACAGCTTTTAAAGTAATTTCTCTTGTTTCAGTGCTATTTTTATTATCAAGTGTATTCCTTGCAGTAACATTATATCTATAAGTTCCAGGATCTTGACCAGTAAAGTTATGTTTTACTATAAAAGTTGAAGTTTTCCAAACCGAGATACTTTTAGGTTCACTTGTTACATAAAGATATTCTCTTGAAGTATCAAATGTAATGCCTTCTGGCTTGAACATATCTCCTACATTTAAACTCGATATAATATTTCCCTCCAAATCAACATTAATTAGTATATCAGACATATCACTTAAGATAAATAGGGTATCTGTATTATTATCATAATATATATCACTCAAATCAAGAATACCTGCAAAAACACTTTCAGCATCAAATAATGGTGTAAACTTGGGGTCAGCAGATAGATCTATCTGGTAAACTTCTTTATTATTTCTCTCTACCACAACATAATATACATCTCTTTTATTATCATAAGCAACCCCCTCTAATCCATCGTTTCCTAAACCAACCAACCCTAAATCATAAGGAATATGATTTGCATCCCCATAAGTAATTGAGTCTGCAGTTGGGTCTATTTTCAAAAGAGACAGGTCTCCTTTTTGTTCTTCAACAATAGCAAACCAATGGTCTCCATCATCAGCTGTACTAATATAACTTATACCTTCAATATCCTCAAAGCCCCCCATTAGTTCAATTGAATTAATCAATCCATAATCTGTTTTATCTACCTCATAGATAAACTCATTCCGATTATCAACCACAAACAAAGTATCTGTAGCAGGATTATAAGTAACCGATGAAATATCTATTGCTTCTGCAGGTATTCCTAAACCTGCTTCATCAACCAATTGAGTATAACCTTTAAGTTCATAACCAAAACGTTCCTCTTTAACAACAGAATTAATTAAAACATCATTTGAATCAAACAATTCAAATGTAGTATCCACAAGATTGTTTTCAATAATTTCTACTTCAACAAAGATATAATCCTGCTCAACTACATCATCATCAGGTTTAGTACTCAAGGTATATTTAATACTTGGAGCAGTTCCATTAACTATATTTATTTGTCTTTCTTCTGTCTCACTCTTAATACCATCTGTATTTTCCATATAACTCCTATAGGTATAATTCCAAATAGTTAAATCACTTTGATTAGAATAGAAATACCATTTATCTATATCATATTTTACTAAGTTCGAATAATAATGCTGTTGAGCTTCTTTTGCTGATACGCTTCTGTTATAAATTCTTAAAGCATCTATTGTACCTTCAAAATAACCTCCATCTCTCCCACCTATAATTACTGCGCTTACACTTGTAGATACTAATAATAAAATTAATATAGTCAGCATCCAATTTATCTTAAAGCTTCTATATCCTAAATTATTAATATCTTTCATTCGACATCCAGATTCAGATTTATTATCTGAATCCATTCTTATATGCCTCCTTAATTAATTCATAATAAATATCACCATTAAAAAACAATAAATTAGATCTAAAAACTTCTTTTGCTATATTCTCTTCTTCCGTCAATAACATCTTTACAAAATCATCATAGGTTATATAATGTAAATTAACTTTAGATTTACTATTATTAACAAAAGGTTTAATCTGCCCTTCTACTTCTTTATTTTTAATTAAAAAACAAGCATTAAGCTCAGATTTTTTTTCTACATCAAAAGCTAAAAGGCAATAATTCTTTACAGGAACCTTTCTAATAAATTCAGTAACAGTATCTAGATGCAAAAAACCCAAAGAATTCTGAGCTTCTAAATATTGTAATGTTTGTATAAGAAAAGGATTAGAAAGATTCAATTTGTAAAGGTTTATATTAGCTTTTCTCTTCGATATAAGCAAATTATGTTTAGTAAGAAGCTTTAAAGCATTAAACACCCAGGGTTTTGTCTTTTTACCTGAAATTCCCATTATCTCAGATATAGATAACTCTTCAAATATCCCCTTTTTCCAAGTCTCTAGGAGTCTTATCTGCTCCTTAGGTATCATATTACCTATTATAACGTTATTTATTTAAATAACTTTCGCTATTTATTTAAACAATTATCATTACTTATTTAAATAATAGTAAGAAAAGCAAATAATCTATCATCATAAAAAACAAAACAAAGAATTATTTAAGGCGAATCAATCCAGGAATTTATCCCTTCAGAAAATTCAGGATAAGTTAATCTTCCTGCTGTTGCTTGCTCAATTAACCAAAATGAAGTATAGATACAAAACCCTGCAGCACATCCCTTGGTACAATCATAAGCTTTATACTCCATACCAGTACCAGTACACTCTAATTCCATCAATATATTATCAATACAATAATCTTCTAATAATTCTCCCCACCAATAAACTCTGTCTCTACTATAAAAATCCCAATCATAAGAACCCATTTCTGAGCAAGTTGGCATTCTTTCTTCAGTAACTTGCCCATGCGCAACAGAAAAACCATTGTTTTCAATTGGTGGAGTATCATAATCTGATAAACGGTTCAAGATAGCATTCAGGTTGGTTGTATATGCTTCAAGTTCAGTACTTGTCTCAGGAAAATACTCATAATAATTCATTTCTACTGTAATCCATACTGCTAAAGTCATTTCCGTCTCTTCTGTAAATTCTATTTCCCCATCTTCCTTAAATTCAGCATAAGAAACTGCATCTGGCCAGACATAATCTCCCCCAAAGGTATCATCTTCAAATGCAATTGCTATCAAATTTTTACTTGGAATTTCAACATCACTTACCTGAACTCCAAAACTATCTGCAAAACTCTGTATAGGTGATGTTAGCTCTGGTTCTACCCTATTATGTAAGATATAATAATCAGATGGATTAGCTTCCATATCTTCCATAAAGTATTGTATGTTGTAAGCTGAAACTAAGGGTATAATCATACCTAAAGATAGCATTAATGCAATAATCCAAATTGTTTTTTTGTTTTTTTTCATTTTCATAGTTATTATAGTCAAAGACCCAGTGGTAAATTTATAGGGGGTAAACCTACATCCACCGGAATAACAGGTGTTACATCTACAACAGGAATTACAGGATCTGGTATAGGTACTTCAACTGCAGGAGGTAATGGATTTGAATTTCCAACAATAACTTTTTCCCCTCCATCTGAAACTACTTTATTTGAAACTTCATTGTTTGGAATAGCATTTAATTGGGTAAATATTGTGTTCAACACAGTATGTGTAGCAGCAGAGAGTAATACAGTTCTTATATCTCTACCATATCTACCATTAATATCTCTAAAGAATGTTCCCCATGTATATTCTCCATCATTTTCTACACAGTGGTATGTTTGATCCATATCTAATTTTTTACATCTATATTGAAACGAGTCCATTGCTTTTTCCCAATCTTTAAGTGGCCCTTTATTATCTCCCACTATAACATCATCTTTTCCAGCTGCACAATCCGGATTATACTGATAGTCTTTATTTATATCAACTTTGAATTTAATAATGCCTAAATTTATCTCTTTAGCGTTTTCAAATTTAACTTTTATATCTACATTATTTCCTTCGTCACAGGTGTTACATGAGTAAGTATACCCTCCACCAAGAATCCATGATTTAGCTTTTTGTTTACATGTTTTACGTTTTTCAACTTTTTTATTTCCTCTAGACAAGCTACTCATAGCTACTATCGTTTCCCATTTTTTTAGGCAATTTAGTTCACATTTACCACAATGAGCATCAGATTTCAAGGGGAAATTTGTTAGTTCAGGTATAATATTTCCTCCAAAACTGGAATAAGTTACAGGTCCACCATCACCACAGCTACCTGGTGGCGCAGGTTTTCCACAACAACATTGTTCATCATCCCCTATTGGTTGGTCCCACCATGACCATTTTGTTCCATCTCCGTTAACATCATCTTTAGTTTTCCCCGGATAATCATCAATCACACCATCTTGATCATCATCTTTATTATTACATATTTCTGGTTTAGGTGACGGCGATGTAGATGGTGACGCCGAAGGAGAAGCACTTGGCATAGCACATGAATCTCCAACTACACAACTACCCTGTGAACCTTGGCCATCATCCCATTTACACTGAACACCCAGTACTGTATTAGGAATCTCGTTTATACAGTTCGCATTTTCAGCAGATCTTTGATAACTGGGTACACATGTTCCTCGGTCTTCTTGTGTACAATCAGGTACTTCCTCTCCCAAGCAATTTTTACAAGTCTTACAATGAGGCTCTTCTATTACATTTGCAGTCCCTGTTGCATCATTATAAGCAGGATAATTTCCTTCTACCTCATATGAATTAGGATTCTCCCATGTAGGATTTGAACCAGTCCATGGTCTTTCAGAAGAGACATAATAATGACTAGCAGATTTATATAGGTAAAAATTACCCCGATCCTGACTATGTGCAGGATAATCCTCATATTGATCAGAATATGCATAACCTCCAGTGGCATCAGGATCAAGCTCACCATACACGCAGTAATAATAAGGTGAAGCACTAGGACTCGCAGATGGACTAGCTGACGGTGAAGCACTTGCAGATGCAGAAGGCGAAGCACTAGGGGACTCTTCAGGTGAAGGTGATTCAACAGGAGGAGGAGATTCTGCTGGACTAGGTGTTTCTTCAGTTATTGCTATTGCAGGAACAGCAGGTGCTGATGGAGTAGTTAAACTAGGAGTAGAAGGTTCCGTAGGAATAGTAGTTTCAGTAACAGGAGCAGCAGGTGCTGCTGTAGAAGTTGTTTCAGTAGTTATAGGTGCTGGTGCTAATGCTGGACTAGCTAAAACAGATAATAGATTAGATTTTTCCCCATCCACTCTAGCTTGATATTCAGGATCCCCACCAATAGGAATTCCAAATATGTTTCCATCCTGTTGCCATGGAACAATCCATTTAACAACAGCTTTTCCATTAATATCGCACTGGGTTTTTAAATCCATTACATCATCATCTGGTGCCATAAAATCATATTCATTAACTTCAAAATTTATCAATTCTCCATATTCACATCCTTCCCCTATTATATAGATTGGCTCACCTTCATTTATATCTAAATTTTCAGTTTCAATACCGCCTGACCTTGTTTTAGAAAAATACACATCTGTTACTGTAGCACTTACACTAAAACTCATTATCATCATGATTACCATTATCGCAAACAATTTTCTAATTTTATTTTGTTTGTTTATCATTTTAGATTAGAGTTGGATAACCCCCAGTTGTCTGCCATGCATCTATAAGATCCCACTCAGAATAAACAGAATGGCTGCTTCCATAAAATTCACTTTCAGAAGATACTGGATAACAATCAGAAGCAGAAATATCGCCTGTACATGAAGCTGAAGAACCAGAATACCAATAACTGTTAGTAACTGTTGTTGCAGGATTATCATCAGAACCTGAACCATACAAACCAATCAATCCACCCACTGGACTATTTCCACTTACACTCCCAGTAGCATAAGAATATCTTATTTCACAATAACTATAAGTTTCTCCAACTAATCCTCCAACTTTACTATTTCCACTTACATCTCCAGTTGCATAAGTATTAAATAAATTAGCGCAAGTATTTTGTTCCATATAACCAACTAAACCACCAACTTCATCACCACTGGAACTTACATCTGCATGAGAATAAGAATCATAAATATCAGAACCAGACAGTAAACCAACTAATCCTCCTGCATAATAATCACTGGCATAAACATTACCTGTTGAATGAACCCTTTCTATAACTGTATCACCATAAGCATAACCAACTACTGCTCCAACAGCAGAATAACCAGATATATCTACATTCTCTAAACCAACATCATATATAGTTGCATCATAAGTATAGCTAAATAAACCAGTCCCTTGATTATAACCATTTATATTTAAGTTGCTTATAACATATCCCTGTCCATCTAATGTTCCTGTAAATGGATCACCAAACATATCTTCCCAATAATTTCCATCAGCATATCCAATCGGTTCAAAATAAAATCCAGAACATTCAATATTATTAAGAAGTACATAATCTCCACCTAAATCATTTCTAATATCCTGTAATCCTTGACAGGTTGAGATAGAATATGAATCATCTTGAGACGGACTTGCAGAAGGTGAAGGACTTGGAGATGCACTCGGTGAAATACAACTTGTATCTCCAGCAATCAATTCATCTTCAAATGCTTCCTTTAACGCTAACCTACCTCTAAATTCAGAACCTTCAGTTTGAATTCCTGTAACTTGATAACTTATGCTTGAAGGTATATATTCAGTAATTTCAACACCCTCTAAATTTTGAGGGGGATAATTTGCAAACGTCCATATTAAAACATTATCTACTATCTCTGGTGGTGTGCTGGTACTCCATGAACCATCGACAACTTCCATTCCATCAGGAATTCTCTCAGCTACCAAAACAATTTCATTACTATCTAAATTAGAATAAGATATATACAGATTTACATAATTAGAACCACAATCAATACTTCTTGTTATATCAGCACTCATTACAAATCCTGCTTCACCAACAGTACTGATTTTATCACAGCCACTTACCAGTAAGACAAGAATTGAAATGATCACCAAATATTTATTCATTTTTAACTTTTTTTTATCGTTTTTATTAATTTTATATTCAAGATATATAAAGTTTTCCAATTTTGATATATTAAATTAATTATTTTTTAAATTTACTTAAGTTTAAATAGGTTCTAGCTTAGCACAATATGCATATACAATTAAGGTGTAATCTCCAGGGTCAGTTACATATCCAAAAGCAATACATCCATTATTTTCCTGTCTAGACCCTATATTACCCTTCTTATAGCTAATCCATGAACTGCAACCCATTATTTTATAACCTGTCCTACACTGAACACTAATAGAACGAAGAACGGCTCCTGCTGCAAATGTCGTTGACTGTCCTATTTTATCTGTAACTAATGTATACTTTGTATCTTTATCTCTACCCTCTGTTACAATTTTTTTATTTCCTATAAAAAGGGAATTTGAACTTGATGCCCCAACAGTTGAATGAAATATTTCACTATTTCTTTGATCCGACCCCACCCTTATACCACCTGGAACAATAATTTGATCAACCAATTCACTATTATTAGTGCTATTTGGTGCTAAATCATCATCAGTGATTGTATTATCTTGTATCTCCCCCCCTAAACCCCCCTCAATAGCTCCAGCTGAAATATCAGTATCACCTACTAAGTGTGTATGTCCAGAGGCACACGCAGCACCAGCATCATCACAAACACCAACACCATCTACATCAATTCCAATTGAACAATCCCCACTTTCACAACCTGTAAATGTTAAAGGTGTTGTTTCTGATTCATAAACTCTCATTATATCTCCTCCAACAAAACTACTTAATCGATTGCCACCTTCAATGAAAATATCATTTCCAGATGAAACTTTTATATTTCCATTTACATCTAACTCTTCAACAGGAATTTTCCCAATCCCTACATTAGCACTATCGACATACAGTACACTTGGATTTACAGTAAAATCCTCCTCCACATCCAATGCTCCATCATCAACAATAACATTTCCAGCCATTATCATTGATAGGCCTAACAGTAAAAAAACAAAAGCTATTCCCAAAAATTTCCTTTCAATAAACTTTTTTATATTCATTTTTTTCATCATCCTCTATGTCCTTTTTTTAATTTCATATTTAAAAATTTTTAATTTAAATCTGAGTTAGGAGGGGATTAACTCAGAACAGTGAGTATATACAGTTAATTCCAGGGCAGGAGATGTAGTATATGCATATGCTCTACACCCTCTAGTGCCAATAGGTCTCGAACCCTTATAACCCCAACTGCCTGAAAAAGTTCCACTACATTGAGTTCTAACATATCCTAGAGCACAATGTAGGTCAATATAAAAATTATCACTATTTCCTGGATCTCCACGTTTAGTTGAATCCCACACAACATTTACTCCTAAATCATATGTTGTATCACTATCAATATTTTCTGTTGTAATCCTTTGATCCCCTATATATAATGCAGCTGAACCCGTTCCTTGAGATTCATCATCTATTTCATAATTAACACTAGTCGATCCTATTCGTATACCACCTGGAACAATAATTTGATCAACCAATTCACTATTATTAGTGCTATTTGGTGCTAAATCATGTGAAGTGATTGATTCATCTTGTATCTCTCCTATTGGATCTTCACCACCATCAACAGCCCCAGCTAAAATATCAGTATCACCTACTAAGTGTGTATGCCCTTGAGTACATACAGCACCAGCAGTATCACAAACACCATCACCATCAACATTAATTCCAATTGAACAATCCCCATTATCACAACCCGGGCTAAATGTTAATGGGCCTGTTCCAGTCACTTTAGTTATATCTCCACTACAAACATCACTCAAACAATTACCTCCGTCAATACAAATATCATTCGTAGCTTGTATATCTCCTTCAACATCCAACTCCACACCAGGAACTTTCCCAATCCCCACCTTACCACCAGCACTATCAACATACAGCACATTAGAATGCACAGTAAAGTTATTGTCTACAAACAATTTACCGTCTCTCACAATAACAGTTCCTGCCATTATCATCGATAACCCTAACAAAAGAAAAACAAAAGCTATCGTAAAGAATTTTACAATTTTCATTTTAAAAATATTTTTTACATTCATTTTTTCATCATCCTCTATACTTTTTTATATTAGTCTAGCACAATAAGTATTTACTGTTAATACAATACTCGCTTCATTAGCCTCCACATATCCGTAAGCTGTACACCCTTTAGGTTCCTCAGGATTCACAGGGTCATGAGGAAATGCACCCTGATAACCCCAACCTGAACGAGCTAACCATCCACTACAATCAACCCTTCCATATCCAGCGTTACAATCCTGAGTAACTGCAAGAGCTCCTGCAGTTGCAACACCTCTTGTCGCTGTTTTCGACAATATCACTACTTCTAATGCATATGTTGTATCATCATCAATATTCTCTGTTGTAATCTGTCGGTTCCCTATATATAATGCAGCTGAACCCGTTCCTTGAGATTCATCATCTATTTCATGATTTGCATTATCCACCCCTATCCTTATACCATCAGGAACAACAATCTGATCAACCAATTCACTATTACCTACACTATTTGCCATTAAATCATCAGCAGTGATTGTATTATTTTGTATCTCCCCCCCTAAACCTCCATCAACAGCCCCAGCTAAAATATCAGTATCACCTACTAAGTGTGTATGCCCTTGAGTACATACAGCACCAGCAGTATCACAAACACCATCACCATCAACATTAATTCCAATTGAACAATCCCCAT
>Ga0233437_1000332_pt1 | contig 110605 bp, 90 predicted proteins | sample SI_122_August201_FD_182714 | JGI IMG/M metagenome (GOLD analysis project Ga0233437, IMG submission 182714) | Seawater microbial communities from Saanich Inlet, British Columbia, Canada - SI_122_August2016_200_MG | ecosystem: Environmental > Aquatic > Marine > Inlet | place: Canada: British... | reverse complement strand
TGCACTTGGATTTAAACACCGTCCTTTTACCAGAAAAATAAAAGTAGTGCCCCAATTGTAAAAATGAAAATCGTTTTTCACTGAGATTGAGATAGTAACGAATGTAAATTTACAAGTTGGGTTAAGTCTAAAATCAGCTTCAATTTCATCAACTTTGTCAAGGAAGAAAAAATGAATAGTATTAGTTAACTCAATCATTGAACGAGAAAGAGCAAAAAGTGAAGTTTTACAGAATACACGTTTTTTGTCTGAAATTATTAATTGAAGAAGATTTAAATATAGCAAGGTAATATCATCAAACCCTGAAAATAAGGTTACTGTTGATTCTGTATTAGGTTTTGTTGTTTTTAATTTATCCAATAAATGGTCACATATCTTTGCTCCAAGAGCTCCAATACGTTTATATTCATTAATATTTTCTAAATATTCATCCATATTTCGGTCATTGCGAATAAAATGGCTACTATTTTCTTATATATGAACCTTTTGTGTTCATACCCAACAACAATTCTGCAGTTATAAACACCATTTATTATTTATATTTCTATTCATCCTCACTCCCCAATCTCCCCAACTTCATACTCCCCTTCATTCTCAATATCCAAATTATAAACCATCAAAAACATGTTTTCTTCCGAGCCGAGTGCGGAGACTAAGGCTGTTGCTTCTTTGCCGGCTGCTATTTCCAATACTGTTCCGGGTACTGGGTCGGCGGGCAGGTTGGCGGTGTAAAACTGTAAGGTGGTGTTGCCGGTGTTTTTAAAATGAAATTCGCTATTGCCGGTAAAACCGCCGTGTAATATCTCCGATTTTCCGCCCGCTGCCACTGTTCCTGTTAAGTATTCTTCGGGGGGTAATGGGTCGCCTTGTGATCTTCCGCTTCTTTCAATATAATGCTGTGTGAAATAAACTTTCATAACATCCGTATTCCCGATGTTGTTGTTGGCAATAACCAAAACATTGCTCATAAGTTGTGTTTCCAACACATCACGGTTTTGGGCAGTTTCGAGCTTATCGCCAGATACGTCACCCATTTTGCCAAGCTGCAAGTCACGGCTTGTTGTATAGTTATTGATGATAGTTGTAAATGTGGCAACAAAATTTGCGGGCAATTCGGCGGTATATATTGTTGCTGTTTGTAAATACCGCTCCATTAACTCATTCATATTGGCGCGTGTGGCTTTGAAATATTCCGTTACACCGTGTGGGTAAAATTCCTGGTATTGCGACGATTCTTTACCCCAGGTTCCTCGTATTATTCCTTGATTATGCAAAATTATTATAATAATAGGTCAAATGAAGTGGTAAATATAGTGAATTAATTTAAAACTCATTCATAAATCAACAAAAAACATTAATTTATTTTGATTATAACTAAAAAAAATAAAAAATTATGCTATAAGTTTTTGAAAAAGAGAAAAATTTAAATAATTTTGCCTGCGAAAACGGGAAATCTTGAAAAAGCAGATATATTGCACAATAAATCAGATTGATAAAACAAAAAAACAAGCAAAAGCATAAAATATAGAAATATAAATTTTAGGGTGAATTTTGTAATATTCATTGAGTTTTGAAGTTTTTCTCGTTAAATAAATAATAATTAACAAAAATATTAATATTTAATATGTTTAATTTGATACTTTTTGGCCCTCCCGGTTCGGGAAAAGGCACACAATCAATAAAAATTGCCGAAAAATATGGTTTAGAACATATTTCTACGGGGGAAATTTTTAGAAACGAAATCAGAAATAAAACAGAAATCGGACTAAAGGTCAAAAGTGTAATTGACTCAGGTGAATTAGTAACTGATGAATTATTGCTTGAAGTTTTAAAAAATGAGTTGAAGAAACATAAGGATATAAAAGGTTTTATATTTGACGGATATCCTCGTACGCTCGTTCAGGCAGGCCATCTTGACGAGTTGATGAAAGAAATGGATATGAAAATTTCTTATGTCATTTCACTTGATGTTCATGATGACGAATTGATTTCACGTCTTCTTTTAAGGGCAAAAGAAACTAATCGTACCGATGACACCGAAGAAGTTATTAAACAAAGACTCGTTGTTTACAACCGTCAAACAAAACCTTTGATTGATTATTATTCAAAGCAAGGCAAACTGTTGACAATTCATGGAGTCGGCGGCATTGATGATATTTTCAAAAGTATAACTACTGAAATTGATAATCACGAAAATAAATAAATTTATATAACATAAACCATAATTTTAAATTAGTATTAATAAATAAAACAAAACACATTATGACAAACAAAATTACCAGCTTTGCTGAATATTTTCAAAAGTACCAGGAGAGTGTTGCAAATCCAGAAGCATTTTGGGGAAAAATTGCTGAAGACTATTTATGGCATAAAAAATGGGACGAAGTTTTAGAATGGGACTTTATCGGACCAGATATTAAATGGTACAAAAACGGTAAATTAAATATTACTGAAAATATTTTTGAAAGAAACATTCCTTTCAGAAAGAATCAAGTTGCAATTCTTTGGGAACCAAACGACCCAAAAGAAGATTCAGTAAGATTAACTTATGGCGAATTATTTGAAAAAGTAAACCAGTTTGCAAATGTTTTGAAAGCTCAAGGCATCAAAAAAGGCGATCGTGTAACAATTTATTTACCAATGGTTCCCGAATTGGCAATTGCAATGCTTGCTTGTGCACGAATTGGTGCTATTCATTCAATCGTATTTGCAGGTTTCTCAGCAAATGCATTATCTGGCCGTATCATTGATGGAACATCGAATATTGTTTTAACTTCTGACGGTGCTTATCGTGGAACTAAAAGTATTCCAATAAAAAAGATTGTTGATGAAGCCTTAGAAAAATGTCCGACTGTTGAGAAAACTATTGTTCTTAAACGTACTGGCGAAGAAATCAATATGAAAGAAGGCCGCGATATTTGGTGGCATGATGCAATTGAAGGAGTAAGTGTTGAAAATAAAGCTGAGGTTATGGATGCAGAAGATACACTTTTCATCCTTTACACTTCCGGTTCAACAGGAAAACCAAAAGGTGTACTTCACACAACCGCAGGTTATATGGTATGGGCAGAATACACTTTTAAAAATGTATTCCAATACAGTGATGGAGATATGTGGTGGTGTACTGCCGATATCGGCTGGGTAACCGGTCATTCATATATCGTTTATGGACCTTTATTAGCAGGTGCTACTTCAATTATGTTTGAAGGTATTCCAACCTGGCCGGATGCAGGACGTTTCTGGGAAATCGTTGAAAAATATAAAGTTAATCAATTCTATACAGCACCAACCGCTATCCGGGCATTGGTACCACATGGTAATGAACTTGTAACAAAACGCGATTTAAGCTCATTAAAAGTTCTTGGTACTGTTGGTGAACCAATCAACGAAGAAGCATGGCGTTGGTATCACGATATTGTTGGTGGTGGAAAATGCCCTATTGTTGATACATGGTGGCAAACCGAAACAGGTGGAATTATGATCACTCCACTTGCCGGAATTACTCCTACCAAACCATCATTTGCTACATTACCATTACCAGGAGTTCAACCAATGATAGTCGATAATGAAGGTAAAGAACTCACTGGAAATAGTGTTGAAGGTAATTTATGTATTAAATTCCCCTGGCCTGGCATTTTGCGTTCAACCTGGGGCGATCACGAAAGATGTCGTCAAACATATTTCTCAACCTATAAAGGTTTATACTTCACCGGCGATGGTGTAAAACGCGACGAAGAAGGTTATTATAGAATTATGGGCCGTGTTGATGATGTTATTAACGTTTCCGGCCACCGTATCGGAACTGCCGAAGTTGAAGATGCAATCAACCAACATCCAAAAGTAAACGAATCTGCAGTAGTTGGTTATCCTCATCCAATTAAAGGACAGGGTATTTATGCTTATGTTACTTGTGAAGAGCTTAGCGATTCTGAATTGGAAAACATTGAAAAAAGTATCAGAGCTACAGTAACAAAAGAAATTGGACCAATAGCTAAACCTGATGTTATTCAGGTAGTAAGCGGATTACCGAAAACACGATCCGGTAAAATCATGAGAAGGATTTTAAGAAAAATCGGTGAAGGTGATGCTTCTAATTTAGGTGATACATCAACTTTACTCGATCCGGGTGTTGTTGAGGAAATCATTGAAGGTGCTAAAGTTGAAGTAAAACGATAATTCAATATAATTCATTAAAAAAGACATTCCGGGCCATATTGCCTGAAATGTCTTTTTTACTTTTTAGAAATTGTAGTAATATTTAAAAAAATTTAAAAATAATGGAAAATCAAAAAGTAATGAATAGAGGATTAGTTATTGTAGGAGCAATTCTTATACAATTGGCCCTCGGAGCTATTTATGCCTGGTCTGTGTTTACACCATCATTAACAATAGAAGGTTGGTCAAAAGCTGATACACAATGGGTATTTGCAATCGGACTGGCCTCTTTTGCCTTGTTTATGGTTTTTGCAGGTAAGAAACTTGCATCATGGGGGCCGCAAAAATTAGCTTGGCTTGGTGGTTTAGTTCTTGGCCTTGGATATATTCTTGCAGGTATAGTCGGTGGATTTAGTTTCTGGGCTTTGTTGATCTTTATCGGATTGATCGGAGGTGCAGGTATTGGGTTTGCTTATGTAGTTCCAATAGCTGTAGGTATGCGTTGGTTCCCCGACAAAAAAGGTATGATCACAGGTTTGGCTGTTGCCGGATTTGGTTTTGGTGCACTTTTGTGGGTGAAACTGGCCGGTTCATGGGGACATCTGATTGATACCATGGGCTTATCAACAACCTTTACAGTATATGGAATCGCATTTGCCGCTATGGTTATCATAGGTGGGCTATGGATGAAATTTCCCCCTACCGGATGGCAACCTGCCGGTTTTGAAGCTAAGCAGGCTAAAGCAGGTGGAGAAGAAAGCGACAGGGAATTTTCGAGCAGCGAAATGCTTAAAAAAGTACAGTTCTATCTAATATTCTTCACTTTTGTTTTTTCTGCAGGTGCAGGATTGATGTCGATAGGCCTGATGAAACTCTATCCAATGGAAGCTTTGATGGCCAATGGATATACTGAGATTGAAGCGAGCGCAATTGCCGGATCTGCAATGGCTATTTTCTTTAGCCTCGCTAATGGAATAGGCCGAATCTTATGGGGTACACTAAGTGATATACTTGGCCGCAAATTGTCAATTATTCTGATGACTGCTATCCAGGGAGTGGTTGTGATACTTTTTACATTCATGGCCGGCAATGAGATTTTACTTTATGTTGGAGCAACTTTGATCGGATTTAACTTCGGTGGTAACTTTGCACTTTTCCCAACAATTACGGCTGATACTTTTGGCGCTAAAAACGTAGGCCTGAATTACCCATGGGTATTTCTTGCTTATGGCGTTGGTGGAATATTCGGGCCAATCCTTGGCGGGAAAATGGGTGATGCCGGCAACTTTGCTATGGCATTCACAATACTGGGAATCGCTGTTTTATTAGGAACAGTGCTTACTCTTTTTGTGAAACCGGCGAAAAAATAAGACAGTTGGAATAAAAATTGTTATCCATACGGACCCATACGGGCTAACTTCGTGTCGCTTGCTTCGCTTCGTATTGCTGAACTGTTAAGCGATTATACAAGAAAGCAATTTTTAAAACATATTTTTCTATTAAAACCCGTCTTTAAAGGCGGGTTTTTTTTATCTTTGCAAAGATAAAAAAAGCATGGAAACCGATTCTTTACTAAACCAACAAAATGTTAACAACCTATTTATAGATAGCAGTTTAAGTACTCAATATGATACTTTTTTTTCATTTAAGAATAATATTTCTTCGGCTTTTTTAATAAATAATAGAGATTCTATAATTGATAAGGACTCAATAAAGATTGATACTTTACAAAAACCATCTACAACTTTTTTTGCTGAACACCGGTTAAAAACAAACTTAATAACTCCCAAATTACATAAAGAAATTACTAACGATTGGTGGATGTCAGGAATAATTCTTTTATGTGTATCTCTTTTCATACTTGTAAAAGTTTTGGCAAATAAGCGTTTTAAGCAGATATTCTTTTCTGTTTTCGGACAGCATTTTTTTCATCAGTTAAATCGTGACGGAGATCTTTTGAAAGAAAGAATTTCAATACCCTTATTTGTGATTTATTCATTACTAATATCATTGCTTATTTTTCAAACAGTTTTGATTTATAATAAATATCAGGATGAATTGTTAAACTCATTTGTGTTATTTTTATTGATTTTTATTTCAATAATTATTCTTTGGTGTTTAAAAATTACTGTAATCAAATTTATTGCAAAACTTTTCAAAGAATATCAAATTTCGATTGAATACAGAATTAACACATTGATTTTTAACATAATTACGGGGATTCTTCTTTTACCACTTCTAATCTTAATAACATATCTGAAAACGAATATTTTTTTATATTCTGCATTTATTATAATTGGACTTTTGATATTATTTCGATTCTTTAGAAATATACAAATTGCAATTAACCAAAGGAAAATTTCTGTTTTGTATATTTTTTTGTATTTTTGCAGCCTTGAAATTTTACCCGCTATTGTAATAATAAAACTGGTAAAAATGTATTTAATTTGATCTAAAGGTACTACTACGAATATAAATAAATTTATTAATTATAAAATATTATTAAATTGAAAATTAAAAATATACTTGTATCTCAACCAAAGCCGGCAGATATAGAAAAATCTCCATATTACGATTTAGCCAAAAAAAACAATATTAATATTGATTTTCATAAATTTATTAAAATTGAAGGTGTAACAGCCAAAGAATTTCGGCAAGATAAGGTTTACATAGCTGATTATTCGGCAATTATTTTCACAAGTCGTAATGCAGTAGATCATTTTTTTAGGATTGCCAAAGAAATGAGGGTTGAAGTTACTGATTCAATGAAATATTTTTGTATTTCGGAAGCAACTGCTTTTTATCTTCAAAAATATGTTCCTTACAGAAAAAGAAAAATCTTTCATGGCAAACAGACCTTTGCCGATCTAATGGAAGTTATAATTAAAAAACATATAAACGAAAATTTCCTACTTCCTTGTTCCGATATTCAAAAGGTAAGTATTTCCAAGCTTTTGGATGCCAAAAGAATAAAATACAGGAAAGCTGTAATTTATAAAACTTTTGCAAGTAATCTATCCACTGTCGATATTGAAAAATATGATATTTTGATTTTCTTCAGTCCATCGGGTGTTAAATCCTTATTTAAGAATTTCCCTGAATATAAACAAAATAGCACATTGATTGCAGCATTTGGGCCTACAACTTCAAAAGCAGTTAAAGATGCCGGACTTAAATTGAATATTAATGCTCCAACAAAAAATGCACCATCAATGACTATGGCAATTGAACAATATATTATAAAAAGTAATAAAAAGAAGAAATAGATTCAGATCTTAAATAAAATATATATTGTTCAAATAGGATTTGCAAGATCACTGAAAAGGTTTTGGCAAAATTATTAAATTGCTATATGGTTACATTGTTGTCTTACAACAATGTAACAATTTTATCGTTGGATAATGCGAAAACAAACTTTTAATAAGAAAGAACGACTTAGCGGAAAAATAATTATAAGCAAATTATTCTCTGAGGGTTCAGGGTTTTTCGTTTATCCTTTTAAAGTCGTTTGGACATCTTCCAAATCCGAATCCACTATATCAGCAAGATTATTGATAAGCGTCCCAAAAAGTAATCTTAAGAAAGCTGTTGACCGAAATTTAGTAAAAAGGCGAATCAGAGAAGCATACAGAAAAAATAAAGAACCTTTGTTGATGACCTTTTCCGACAAAAAAACTCAATGTATATTTGCAATAGTTTATGTTGGTAAAGAAATAATGAAATACGACGAACTCGAACAAAAAATAATTATTTTAATTCAGCGTTTATTAGATGAATATGAAAAAAATATTGGGTAAATTTTTTATCTTTTTGATAAGAATTTATCAATATACTTTATCTCCATATTTTGGAAAATCATGTAGATATGCACCTACTTGTTCGGTTTATGGAGTTGAAGCAATTAAAAAACACGGGCCTTTCAAAGGAGGCTGGCTCTCGTTGAAAAGATTTTTCTCATGTAATCCATGGGGAGGATCGGGTTATGATCCGGTTCCTTGATTGAAATATGATGGTAATTTTGGAATAAGGTAGTAATATATAAAGAAACTGGAAATTAGAACTTTAGGAGCAACCATCCCGAATGTTCGGGACTAATTTCCAATTTTTCAAATATACAAATAGCTAAACACAAATCAGTTACTAAAATATAAACACATGAATAACAACAATATAAAAAAAACAATTTTAATTATTCAAATAATATTAGTTATTCTTATTTCACCGATATTAAGTTCGGCTCAAAATGAGAATAATTTTGAAATATCCAAAAATTTAGACATTTATACTTCACTAGTTCGTGATTTGAATAAATATTATGTTGACGAAATAAAATCGGGGGAATTAACAAATATTGGCATTGAAGCTATGCTTGAATCGCTTGATCCATATACTGTTTTTATTCCCGAATCGAAAGTTGAAGATTATCGGATCATCACCACCGGACAATATGGCGGAATAGGCGCTTTGATCCATCAGAATGGGGATTATGTTTATATTTCTGATCCCTACGAAGGATTTCCCGCTCATAAAACCGGTCTGTTAGCCGGTGATAAAATTCTTGAATTAAACCATGAATCAGCAAAAGGAAAATCATCGGAAGATATTAGCAAAATTCTGAAAGGCTTGCCCGGCACTAAACTTACACTGCTTATCGAACGTGAAGGTGAAGATGAACCCATCGAAAAATTAATTGTCAGAGAAAAAATCAAACTTGATAATGTGCCATTTTACGATATGCTTAACAAAAATATTGGATATATTTTATTAAAGAGTTTTACTCAAAATGCTGCAAACGAAGCAAGAAAAGCCTATATAAATTTAAAAGATAATAATGATTTAAAGGGACTTATTATTGATTTAAGAGGAAATGGAGGCGGATTATTACACGAATCGGTGAATATTGCAAATTTCTTTGTTGACAAAGGAGAAATTATAGTTAATACAAAGGGGAAATTAAAAGAAAAAAGCGGAATTCATAAAACCCGAAATCCATCCATAGATAAAAATATTCCGCTTGTTTTTTTAGTAAACAGCCGAAGTGCCTCTGCATCCGAAATTCTTTCCGGTGCAATGCAAGACTTTGACAGAGCGGTTGTTGTTGGGCAACGAACTTTTGGAAAAGGTTTGGTACAAAACGTAATTCCTTTGAGTTATAAATCACAAATGAAAATTACGGTTGCAAAATATTATATTCCAAGTGGCAGGTGTATTCAAGCTATTGATTATTCGCATAAAGATGAAGATGGACATTTCACAAAAATTCCCGATTCATTAATTACCGAATTTAAAACAAAAAACGGGAGAAGTGTTTACGATGGTGGTGGAATTGAACCTGATGTAGTTTTAGACCGACAAAAACACAGCAATATTGCAATGAATTTAATTATGAAGTTTTATATTTTTGATTACGCCACAAAATATCATCATGAACATCCCGAAAAACCTTCAAAGGCAGATTTTATAATTACCGATAGCATTTATTCCGATTTCCTTGATTTTCTTGATGATAAAGATTGTGATTATACTACTAAAAGTGAAGAAGCTTTAAAAAGGTTTAAGAATTCTGCTGAAAAAGAAAATTATTATACCGAGATAAAAGATGAATTCGAAATACTTGAAAAAGCAATAAAACAAAATAAACAGGAAGACATCCAAAAGCATTCAACTGAAATCAAGAAACTTTTAGAAATGGAAATCCTTTCAAGATATTATTTTCAAAAAGGAAGAATTGAAGCAGCAATTGATGATGATCCTGAAATAATTGAAGCTATTTCTATACTCGAAGATATGGAAAGATATAATAAAATTCTCTCTGGTAAAGATGAGAATAAATAGAGTCTGTCCATAATGTCCGATTTCTTCGTTATTCTTGTTTTGAAAACAGTTATCCGTACGGACTCCTTGATTTTCAAAACTGTGAAAGCCTCGAACTCAAACATTATGAACCAAACTCTTGACATTATGGACAGACACTAATTTGAGATTTTCATCTGTTTATATTTTTACAGTTACCACAGTTTTAGTTGATTGGATTTTAGAAAATCCATATGGACAAGTTTGGAAATTAGAAATTGGAAAATTGGATTTATCCTGAATTTCTAATTTCAAACTAAATTTTAGCCAAATTTACTCACATTTTTTGTCTATCAAAAATTTTTCGTATTTTCGCATATCAAAAATTGAAATAGATGATAAAACTCAAACTTGAGCTAAGCATTGACCAATACGATTCACATAATGAATTATCAGCTGAGGATAGAGATTTACTTATGCGAGCAAAAAAAGCAACCGATTCGGCTTATGCACCCTATTCAAACTATTATGTGGGTGCCGCTTTATTACTTGAAAACGGTGAAATAATTACGGCTAACAATCAGGAAAATGCAGCCTATCCATCCGGTTTATGTGCCGAGAGAATTGCAATGTTCTATGCTTCTTCACAATACCCCGATGTTGCCGTGAAATCTTTAGCTATTTCAGCAAAAGCAAAAAACTTTAACATCAAATCACCCGTACCTCCTTGCGGGGCTTGCCGGCAGACTTTATCAGAATATGAGGTAAAACAAAAAAATAAAATCAAGATAATTCTAATGGGCGAAACCGGAAAAATTCAAATTATTTATGGAATTGAAACTTTGATGCCATTAATGTTTCATGCTGATGAATTGAAGAAATAAAGAAAAGGAATAATGGAAAAATGCACACCTGACCATTCCGGTAGGAAAAAAATTTTACTTTCAAAGACTCAAATAGTGACCAATTCCAACGACTGCAAAGGAGTCCGTACGAAGCGAAGCAAGTCCGTATGGATGAACATTCCAATATTCCAACATTCCATAAATTTTTATCATGTATAACAAAAAAAGATAATAACAATCATTAAATAAAGTGACATATAAATTCAAATTAATAATAATATTATGAAAACAAAATTAATTTTACTATTTACAGCTTTTGTTTTATTTTCAGCAATGAAAAACGACAAAGCTGCTTATCAACTTTTTAATTCCGAAGGAAAACAAATTAAATACAAAAAACTATTAAAAGCTGCAAACGAAGCGGATATTATTCTGTTTGGCGAATTACACAATAATCCGATTTGTCATTGGCTGCAATTTGAACTTACAAAGGATTTGTATTCATCAAAGGAAGGTAATATTATTCTTGGAGCCGAAATGTTTGAATCAGACAATCAACTCATTATTAATGAATATCTTTCAGAAATCATTAAGAAAAGAAACTTTGAAAAAGAAGCAAGATTGTGGCCAAACTACGAAACCGATTATAAACCATTGCTTGAATTTGCTAAAGAAAATAAACTTGAATTTATTGCCACCAATATTCCTCGAAGATATGCATCTGTGGTTCATTATAAAGGATTTGAAGCCTTAAACGATCTGGAACCCCAAGCAAAATCTTTCATAGCCCCATTACCAATTGAATATGACCCTGAATTACCGGGATATAAAAAGATGAAGGAAATGATGAAAAATATGGGGAAGATGGGAAAAATGGGAAAACCAACAAAAACAGATATTGCAAAAGCACAGGCTTCAAAAGATGCAACTATGGCTTATTTTATTCTTGAAAATCTTTCCAATGGAAAAACCTTTATTCATTTCAATGGAACTTACCATTCCGATAATTTTGAAGGAATAAGCTGGTATTTAAAAAAGAATAATCCCGAATTGAAAATATTAACAATTGCAAGTATTGAGCAAGATTCAATTGAAGAATTGAGTGAAGAATCAAAGGCTGTGGCTGACTTTATACTTTGTATTCCGGAGAATATGACAAAGACATATTAAAAAAAGGTGGTAGATAAAATTCATGAATTTTATCTACCGCATTTAATTTTAAAACATTAAATAAAAAAATATTCACAACATTCCCCTCTACCAAAACAAATACCGCATAGAATCAAACAGGTGGCAGTTTTGGAATTATTCAGTACCGGAGTCATATTTTATTACGGTATGTGTTCAGGGTAGGAATAACATTCTCGGTAGAATTGAAAATTCTAAAATGATATTATCCGATGCCGGAAAAATTGTATCTGATTTTTTTGCAGGAATTCCAATATTTCATAAACGTATTATATTGGATGAATGGGTGATTTTGCCTAATCATTTTCATTGCATTATTACATTTGGCGATTACGATTTTGATAATGGGGTTTCGGATGTTGGGGGTAGCGGTGGTGTAGATAAAATTCATGAATTTTATTTACATGAATTTTATTTATGCAAAAGTAATAAATGCATTTGCAAAGAAATTCCAGATGGTTACAACTCCGATTGCAAATAATTTTGATAAATAGAAATTAAGTTTGAATTGTTTGATTATCAGCCAAAGAATCAGATTATTAATTGCAAGTCCAATTAATGAAATACCTATAAATTCGGTGTATTCAACAGCAATATCAGGATTGGTACTTTCAAAAGTCCAAATTCTGTTTAGAATATAATTTGAAGAAGCTGCCACCGTAAATCCAATTGAATTGGAAATGTATTTTTGAATTTTAAATATCTCTTTACAAAGATAAGTTACTCCAAAATCAACAAAGACACCTGAAAACCCAACGGCTGCAAATTTTATAAATTTTAATAAAAATTGAGTCGAGAAAACATCTTGCATATTAGATAAAATACATTTAAGTTTATGGGAAACAAGGCAAATGACCTGAAAGATTTATAATCTCAAAAACCGTATTTCCATAATTTCAATTTTTGCAATATTACGGCTTACAATTGAATAAGCAAAACTTTCTTTCCTTATTCCCAAATTCGCTATTTGATAAAAAATTTTCATTAATAAATTAGTGCCCGTCCATAAAGTCAAGAGTCTGATTCATAATGTTCGAGTTCGAGGCTTTCGCAGTTTTGAAAATCAAGGAATTTACTATTGTAAATGACTGTTTTCAAAACAAGAATAACGAAGAAATCGGACATTATGGACAGATTCTAATTAAATTTGTTTTTCCAATATCTTAGCTGTGGCTGAGGGTGGTGCTAAAAATGAAAAAGTTCGCATAATTTTATTTCTCATTCCGGGAATCATTACTTTTTTACCGGAAAACATAGCCTTTAATCCTTTCTCGGCAACTTCTTTAGCTGTAAGATGATGTTTTGGATTAAAAAAAACACCTTCGGTTTTTGCGTTTGCAGCAGTAAAAAAATTTGTTTTAGTCGGGCCTGGAGAAAGCACACTTACATTAATATTATATTTTTTTAATTCCTCCCTCAATCCATACGAAAAACTTAAAACAAATGCTTTAGTTGCAGCATAAGCTGAAAAATAGGGTAAGGGCTGGTAAGCAGCCGTTGAAGCAACATTCAAAATATTTCCTCCACCGAGTTGCTTCATTTTTTCTCCAAACAAATTACAAAGCGAAGCCAAAGTGATCATATTTAAAGTTAACATTTGTTTTAGCTTCTTGTTATCCATTGAAATGCTTTCGCCAAAAATTCCAAAACCGGCATTATTTATAAGAATATCAACTTCAATTTCTTTTTCTGAACATTTATCAAAAAGCATTTGTGCCGAATCTTCTTTGGAAAGATCCATAGGAAATATTTCAATCAGAGCTTTATTAAGACTCTCCTCTTTAATCTTTCTCAACTGTTCTTCGTTTCTACTGACTAACACAAATTTGTATCCTTTTTTGTTGAGGATTTTAAACATTTCGTACCCGATTCCGCTTGAGGCACCAGTGATTAGTATTGTTTTCATTTTGTAATTATTTATTCTCTTTCAAATTCATAATCTCTTTCTACTTTCGCAATTCGTGTTTTGAATGATTTATACCAATTAGTCTTACCTTTTTCTCTTGCTATTTTATGTTCAGCATTTTCTTTCCATTTTTTAATTGATTCCAAATCTTTCCAATATGAAACAGTTATTCCAAGTTCTTCTCTTACTGATTCAACACCAAGAAATCCCTCTTGTTCTGATGCTAATTCAACCATTTTGTCGCCCATTTCAGAATAACCATTGTCTCCTTTTGTTCTAATTGAGCTGAAAATTACAGCATAATATGGTGGTGCCGGAGTCTTTGCAATCATATATAGTTTTTTTATTGATAATTCTTATCGCAATCCCTTTTTTGTATGTTAACAAATTTAATATATCCATTAATATTAATCTTTGCTTTTTCAATCATAACAACTCATTTTCTTTGTGAAACTTAGAGTCATCTCTGTGATTCTTTGTGTGATAGCTATGTCACAGAGATACACAAAGATGACTCAAAGATACACAAAGGTATTATAAATACAATCATATTTATTCTAGACAAACACTTCAAAATAATATTTAGCCCATATTTCCTCTATTTCCTTATTTCCCAATTAAATTTATTCATCAAGCACAGCCGAGTTTCCAAACTGCATTCCATTATATTTATTTGATGGGGATTCCAAAAAATCACCTAAAGCTAAATCCTTCCATTTCTCATCTATTGTTCTGATAATTTTTTTATCGGAAACAATTATATTGGGCCATTGTCTTGAGAAATTATCGTATTTCTTTGTTTTTCTTGTTGCATCGATAAAAATACCTGAATATTTTTTCCCGTCTGATTGATCCGGAAAATAACAATCACGTTCGGGATCAATATTATTTGCAGCAATCCATGTAACAGTTTTCAGATCGAAGGGATCCACACAATCATCAACGAAAACTATAAATTTAATATTTCTAATAGAATCGGAAGAAATAAGTTCTTTACTGATTTCCAAAGCATGATTTTTTTTATTCTTTTTTATAGAAATAATCAAAAACGATAAATCTATTTCCGTTAGTTTAGAATTAATTGATTTTATTTCAGGATGTTTTTTTAAGATTTTATCAATTTCAACAATTAGGGATTTTTTTACTTCTGGTTGGCTTTTTTGTATTGTCTTTTTGCTTGCATCAATTCCCATTTTACTACCAAAAGAAAACACATCGCACGAATGATCAAGAACATCAGCAGGACCCTTTGTGAAAATAATATCTTTCAAAGGGTCAGTGTTTTCTGTGATTGCTTTGGCAACTTCAAAATAATCATCACTATTCACGTTTTCATCGCAGGCAACAAAAATTTTATTGAACATCATTTGCCCGGCTCCCCACAAAGAATTCATTATTTTCAATGCTTGTCCGGGATAAGATTTCTCAAAATTAAAAACTGTAATATTATGGAAAACACCTTCGGCAGGCATGTTAATATTTTTTATTTCAGGGGCAAGGCTTAATTTAATCGGCATAAGAAAAATTCTTTCCGTCGCTTTGCCAATCCATGCATCTTCCTGCGGAGGTATGCCAACTATAGTAGCCGGATAAACGGGATCTTTTCGATGAGTTATACAAGTAATATGAAATTTCGGGTAATAATCTTCGAGAGAATAAAAACCCGTGTGATCTCCAAAAGGGCCTTCGAGAATGAAGTCTTCGGAGGGATCGACATATCCTTCGATAACAAAATCAACATCTGCCGGAATTTCAAGTTCATTTGTGAGACATTTCACAAGTTCAACCTTCTTTTTTCGCAGAAAACCCGCAAAAATATATTCATCGAAATTATCTGGCAAAGGTGCAGTGGCTGCAAAAGTATAAACAGGATCACCGCCAAGTGTAACAACCACCGGCATTTTTTTGTTCAACTTTTTATATTGATGAAAATGACGGGCAGAATTTTTATGCAAATGCCAGTGCATTCCGGTCAAATCCGGTTTAAAAACCTGCATTCGATACATCCCGACATTTCGGTTTCCGCTTTCTAAATCTTTGGTATGCACTACCGGCAAAGTGATAAATTTTCCACCATCATGGGGCCAGCACTTTAAAACCGGTAATTTATTAATATCCGGGTTTTCCATGATAATTTCCTGACAGCTTCCCCTTCCTTTTATACTTTTTGGCAAGTAGGAAGAAAGGTTACTAAGCATCGGAAGCATTTTCAATTTTTCAAAGAAACTATCTTTTGGTGAAGAAAATTCGTCAAGTATTTTTTTTATTTCCCTTGAAACATCATTGAGGTTATTAACTCCCAAAGCAATGCACATACGTTTTTCCGAACCCATTGAGTTTATTAAAACAGGGAAATCGTAGCCTGTATTTTCAAATAATAAAGCCGGGCCGTTGTTTTTTATTATCCTGTCGGTTATCTCAGCTATCTCCTGATCGGGGGAAACATAAGTTTTAATTCGAATTAATTCGTTTGCAGCTTCGAGATCGTTTATAAATTGCCAAAGGTTTTTAAATGCCATGTTTTTTTGTTTCGGGTTTGGTTTCAGGTTTCCTACGCTTTGCTTCAGTGGGCAGGCAAGTTTCGGTTTGACCATGTCTGAATAGCGTTGACCGTTTTTTGATTTTTTATTAATTATTGTACAAAAGTACTAAATCAATATTTCTTTGTAGATATTCAGTGTTTTATTTACAAAGAAAATTTCTCGGGGAGAATCATCCTTAATAAAGTTGACACATTTTGATGTAAAAATATACGTTTTTCAACTTCTGTTTTTTCTTGCTTCGACAAGGATGGCATCCCTTATGAGGTTCAAAGTGCGATTATTAATTTCATTATCCTACCGTAGGCCTGCCTGCACGAAGCCGTTTCGGCATAGGCAGGGATGCCATCCCTTTCCCTAATTCCTTTATACCCATATTTCCCTTATACCCGTATTTGGAAATAAATTACTACTTTAGTCCCCAAATGAACATTACAATTAGAAAAGCTACAGAAAAAGATTTTGGTGCAATTCTCTCATTAATAAAGGAATTGGCACATTTCGAAAAAGCTCCCGAAAAAGTAAGTAATTCAGTTGAGCAAATGAAAGAGGAAAAAGATCTTTTTGAATGTTTTGTTGCCGAAAGCGATAGTAAAGAAATAATTGGAATTGCCTTGTATTTTTTCGCTTATTATACCTGGGTAGGCAAAACACTTTATTTGGAAGATTTCTATGTTAAGGAAACTTACAGAGGAAAAAAAATCGGAATTGCTTTACTGAAAAAAGTTATTGAAGTTGCAAAACAAGAGAATTGTAAAAGAGTACGATGGCAAGTTTTAAACTGGAATAAACCGGCAATTGATTTTTATAAGGAATTTGGAGCCGGGACTGATGATGAATGGATTAATTGTGATTTGGATTATAAAAGTATTCGGGGATTTAAAGTTTAGTAGTAATTATTTAGCTGCTATCCCAAAACTTTATTTTCCCGCAGATTTCGCTGATTTACGCTGATTTTTTCTGCGGCAATCTGCGTCATCTGCGGGAAGTTCATAAAGTTTGTTGTAGAATCTTTTTTAGAACTGTTACTCAATTACAATTTTCTGATTAGAAATTCCTTTTTCGGTTTCAATTTGAATGAAGTATATTCCTGCATCATAAGTTGAAGTGTTAATAGTAACTTTCATTCCATTAACATTGATATTATCAATAGTCTGTCCGAGATAATTTAATACTTTAATATTTGTAACTTCAGTATTTGCATTGATATTTAGCGTATTAGTTGCAGGATTTGGATAAATAGCTATGCATATTTTAATTTCATAAATATTATCATGCCCCTCAAAAGTTATTAAACTGTATGGTTCACCTTCAGGGAATACATCTCCTTCATAAGCATCACCATAAGGATTAGTAAAAAAGTAAAACAAATAAAATTCTATGCCTATATTCTGTTTCCATGCTTTAAAAGAAATTGGATTTCCAATTGTATACCCTGGCCCATCGAATAATTGAGAAAATGCATTAAGATCATTTTCTAATTGATTTTCAGGTGTACAAACCTGAGTCAAAGTAAAGCATCCAACTGCTAAATCACCATCAAAAATTGCAATTTCGTCTCCAGCTTCGAGCTCCCCAATAACATAATCCATTGCACCCCCAATGTATAAAGCCCATATAGCTTCAGCAGGGTTTCCTTGTACATTCCAATGATCTCCTAATTTTTCAACTGAAGTAACACTTGCGGGGACTCCATCGGTAGGATAAACCAATTCAGCATCAGTAGTCATTTTAACCAAATAACCCTCTGTTGGGATACAGTTTCCAATTCCATTAACCCAGTTAGGGCCAATTTTTCGCAACATAGCACCAACTGAATTTCTAACATAAATCAAATCGTCACCAATAATACTAGCAAAAGCTTCGAGAGCATCCATTTCTTCATCGTGCAGGTAGCTTACAAATTGAAAGCCTGCAATTAGTTGTATCGGGGTAGTAGGATCAATCAACCAACCATTAAGCAAAAATACACCACTTGCTGATGTTTTAATCAAGTATCCTTCGGTATCAACCCAATCACCGATACCATTAACCCAGTTAGTACCGATTTTTCTTAACATAGCTCCCGTTGAATTTCTAATATATTCAAGATCATCATTCATAATATTTGCAGCAACTATTTCCATGTTGGGGCTTACAGGAGATACCTTACTTGATACAAATTGGAATCCGGGATTGATATTAATAATTTGAGTAGTGTAGTTACTGGGAAAGAAACATTCTTTTTCTATTGTTCCATAAACTTCAGTATTATTACTATATTCATGATTTTCAAATAAAGCTAAACCAGGTATCTGATCGAATTGATAGAAATAATGAATATTTTCATCCGAATTACTTGCTAATTGCGGATAAATACATTCATCAACAATATGGAAAATACTTGAAGTCAGATCGTGAAAATTATACCATTCACCATCATTATCGCGGGCTCTTCCCCATATATGTTTATAATTATAATCCATATAAACATAGGTTTCGGTAGTTGAAGAATAAAGAACAAAAATATAACCGGCATCATCAACAGTTATCGTCGGCATTGTTGAAACTCCAAATTGAGGGTATGAAAATATATCTTCATTAAAAGTAATAACATTATCACCATCAATATCTTGTGTCCACCCGATAAAATTATAATCTTCTATCATTTCTGTGTTTGGATATCCCCAATCAGGTGGTGATAAAGCGTGAATATTGTTAGAAAACACATCCATATCTTCATTCCAATATCCGATACCATCACAATATGGCCAGTAATTATACCATGTTCCAGCTTCAAAATGGCCAACTCTTGTAATCCCAAAAACTACATGAGCTTTTCCGTCTGCATCAAGTGCAATACTCGCTGAATTATCAACACAGAAAAAAGTATCGGTTATTGTTGTATTCCAGTCAAAGAAAGGATAAGGATGCTCCCATATTACAGTTTTTTGCCATGTATTACCGTTATCCTCAGATTTCATCATAAACATATCATGCCACATATCAGCAACTAAAAATGCAATTGTTCCGTTTCTTTCATCTGCCCAAATATTTTCATTCATACCAATTCCTGAATAATAATTTATTCCGGTTCCCTCAAGAACAACATTCTGAATATCCCATGTTTGGCCTGCATCCGGTGATCTTGAATATACCATAGCTGAAGTTTGTCCAAGGTATTCGAGATATGTATTAGCAAGAAGATGAATAATATTTCTATCAGGTCCACTTGTTGTAACCCTTCCACATACTAAATCGCCAGGTCCCGGGCTACCTGTATAAATGGTTTCAAACCAATCACCTACTCCCTTTTCTTCACGAGTTAAAATAAATAAAATATCTGTCCCATTATCGAAGCCTTGGCTTACAACAATTTCACCATTTGGCCCGAGAGGGCCATAACTCGGAAAAATTGTTCTATCGCTTTCAAGACGATTTACTGGAAACTGCCATGTTGTTCCGTTATAGAAACTATACCCTGTTCCTCTGTCGGGAAAGTTTGGTGGTTGTTCTACACCACGTATCCAAACGGCTCCAATGCATCCATCCTCCCAACGATAAATTCTGTTTTGCAATAACTTGTTTGATTGAAGATCGTAATATGTCATACCAATACATTCTTCATCCGGATCAACCAAAGTAGCTTCGGTATATAATTTTTGAACTTTGTTGGAATTAACTACAATATCGTTTGGAGTTTGATAAATTGCAGTTTTCATAATTTTTCGTGCTTCTTTTAAAGTAATTCCTTCTTTCTGGGAAAATGCACCAACTCCCATTAGGGAAATTAGCGAAAAGAGTAATAAATTTTTCATAAGCCTTGAATTTAAATCAATTAAGGATTCATTAATGTTTTTATTTTCAAGATAAAAGCATAATTATTATTTTTTTGCTAAAAGTACAAAAAAATGACTTAAATAGCAAGAAAAAAATAAATTCTTTTTGGACACAGTAGCGAGGGCATCTCTGACGAGGTATAAAGTAGTTGATTTTTTTCTCTTCCTGAGAGATGCCATCGCTAACTCCAAATTAAACCTTACAAATCAGAAGGCCGAAGAAACGTCAAACTTGCGTTTTACGTCTTCGGCCTTCTCGTTTTTTCCTCATAAAATTTGAGGTAAAGCTATTTTCAGAACTGTTATTCAATAACAATTTTTTGAGTAGAAATTCCTTTTTCGGTTTCAATTTGAATGAAGTAAATTCCTGAATCGTAATTTGCGGTATTGACTGTAACTTCCATGCCGGTAACATTGATATTATCAATAGTCTGTCCGAGATAATTCAATACTTTAACATTTAAAACATTAACATTAGAATTGATATTTAGAATATCGGTTGCAGGGTTAGGATAAATGGCTACTTTAATAGTGTTTTCATCAATTCCCCCAAAGAAAAAATGAAATGTTGCTAAACTATAAGGCTCACCTTCAGGAAATACATCTCCTTCATAAGCATCGCCATAAGGATCAGTAAATTCATAATCAAAATGAGTTGGTTCTATGTCTTCGCTTTGATCCCATGCTTTAAAAATGAAAGGATTTCCTACGGTATATCCCGGTCCGGAGAATAATTCCGAAAAAGCATTAAGATCATTTTCCAATTGATTATCAGGAGTACAAACCTGAGTTAAAACGAAAACACCAACTAATACTTCTCCATCGAAGATTGCAATTTCATCGCCTTCCTCAAGATCATATCCGTCAACAGATAATTCTGCACCACCAATATAAATAGCCCAAATAGCCTCTGCAGGATTACCTCCTTCAAAACTGAAATGGCCTTCGCTTTTTTCAATTGATGTAATACTTGCCGGTGTACCATCAGCAGGATAAACCAATTCAGCATCTGTACTCATTTTAATCAGATAACCATCGGTTGGGATACAGTTTCCAATGCCATTAACCCAGTTAGGGCCAATTTTTCGCAACATAGCACCAACTGAATTTCTAACATAAATCAAATCGTTACCAATAATACTTGCAAAAGCTTCAAGAGCATCCATTTCTTCACCGGGCAGGTAGCTTACAAATTGAAAGCCTGCTATTAGTTGTATCGGGGTAGTAGGATCAATCAATCCACCCATAAGTGTAAATTGTCCTGTGCCGCTGGTTTTAATCAAGTATCCTTCAATACCAATCCAATCGCCAATACCATTAACCCAGTTCGGGCCTATTTTTCTCAACATAGCTCCTGTTGAATTTCTTATATAAAGAAGATCATCATTTATAATTTCTGCAGCAACTATTTCCATGTTGGGGCTTACAGGAGATACCTTACTTGATACAAACTGGAATCCCGGATTAATATTAATAGTTTGCAAAGTGTAGCTATATGGAAATAATTCTGTTTTATCTATTGTTCCATAAACTTCAGTATTTTCAACAAACTCATGATCTTCATCTAAAGCTAAACCCGGAATCTGATCAAATTGATAAAAATAATGAATATTATCATCAGTATTACTTACTATTTGCGGATAAATACATTCGTCAACCAAATGGAAAATACTTTTAGTCATGTCGTAAAATTCTGCCCATTCACCATTATTATACCTGCCTCTTGCCCAAATATGTTTATAATTATAATCCAAATAAACATAAGTTTCAGTAGTTGAAGAAAAAAGAACAAAAATATAATCGTTATCATCAACCGAAATTGTCGGCATGGTAGAAACTCCAAGTTCGCGGTATGACATTATTTCATCAGTGAAAGTAACAACACCATCACCATCAACATCCTGTGACCACCCGATATAATTATAATCTTCTACCATTTCTGTGTTTGTATATCCCCAATCAGGTGGTGATAGAGCGTGAATATCATCAGAAAACTCATCCATATCTTCATTCCAATATCCGATACCATCACAATATGGCCAATAGTTATAACCTCCTCCCGCTTCAAAGACACCGACACGAGAAATACCAAACACAACATGAGCTTTACCGTTTGCATCAAGTGCAATACTTGCCGAATTATCAACACAGAAAAAAGTATCGGTTATTGTTGTATTCCAGTCAAAGAAAGGATAAGGATGTTCCCAAATTATGGTTTTTTCCCATGATTCACCATCGTCGTCAGATTTCATCATAAACATATCATGCCAGGCACTTGCACAAAGAAATGCAATTTCCCCATTTCTCATATCCGACCAAACATAATCATCCAATCTGATCTCGGAATAATATTCAATTCCGGTTTCATCAAGAACCACATTTTGTATATCCCAGGTTTGGCCTGCATCCATAGAACGTGAATACAGCAAAGCGAAATTTTGTCCTAAATATTCCAACATTGAATTTGCGAGAATATGAATTATGTTTCTCTCCGGCCCACTTGTTAGTACCCTGGGAAAGGTTATTGAGCCTGGCCCCGGAGTACCTGTATAAGTTGTTTCATCCCAGTCGCCTATTCCTTTTTCTTCGCGGGTTGAAATAATTAAAACAAAGTTCCCCATGTTGAATTTGTGACTTACAACAATTTCACCATTAGGCCCGAGAGGCCCATAGCTCGGCCAACCTGTTTTGTCGCTTTCAATACGAGTTGTTGGAACTGGCCCCCATGTTGTTCCATCAAAAAAGTTATACCCTGTTCCTCTATCGGGGAAATCTGGTGCTTGTTCTACACCGCGTGTCCAAACAGCTCCAATTGAACCATCATCCCAGCGATAAATCCTGTTTTGCAATAAAGAATTTGATTGCAGATCGTAATATGTATTCCCAATAACTGTTTCCTCCGGATCAAGTAAAGTGGCATCGGTGTCAATTTTATTCGCTTGCCCGGAATTAACTACAATATCGTTAGGAGCTTGATAAATTGCAGTTTTCATAATTTTTTGTGCTTCTTTTAAAGTAATACCTTTTTTCTGGGAAAATGCTCCAACTCCCGTTAGGAAAATTAAAGAAAAGAGTAATAAATTTTTCATAAGCTTTGAATTTAAATTAATTAAGGATTTATTAATGTTTTTGTTTTCAAGATAAAAGCATTAATTATTATTTTTTCGCTAAAAATACAAAAAAACAATATAAATAGCAAGAAAAAAAAATTCAAATCATTGGCTTAATTTTGATGTGAGGATTCAATATTTATTTCTTAAAAAACCGGAAGGCCGAAGAAACGTCAAACTTGCGTTTTACGTCTTCGGCCTTTTGGTTTTTTCCTCATTAAATTTGAGGTAAAGCTATTTTCAGAACAAATCTATTCAATCACAATTTTCTGAGTTGAAATTCCTTTTTCGGTTTCAATTTTAATAAAATATATTCCTGCATCATAAGTTGAAGTGTTAATAGTAACTTTCATGCCGGTAACATTGATATTATCAATAGTCTGTCCGAGATAATTCAACACCTTAATATTTGAAACATTAGTATTAGAATTGATATTTAAAATATCAGTTGCAGGGTTTGGATAAATATGCAATTCTTCTATTAGTGCAGAACCTTTTGTTATTTTAACTACACTGAACTCACCATCATTGTCCGGATAAACATTTGATACATAAGAGTTATAAACTGATTTCATTTCGAAATTTACAGAAAAAACATTGTCATTAGACCAAACTTTCAACGAAATCGGTTCACCTGCTACATATCCTTGTCTGTTAAATAACTGACTAAATATTGGAAGATCATTGTCAAAAACATTGTTTGAAATTACTGTCATTGAACCGAGAATTGCATTTCCGTTATAAGCAGCTACTTCATTACCAATTTCTAAACCGTCAATATATATCGTATAAACTGCTTCAGCAGCATTACCACCTTCGAAAATTAAATGAGAAGGTTTTATTTTTGTCAATCCGCTTGATTTTGCTTTAGTTGGATAAACCAATTCAGCATCTGCAGCCATTTTAATCAGATAACCTTCTGTTGGGATACAGTTTCCTATACCGTTAACCCAGTTGGGGCCAATTTTTCGTAACATTGCACCAACTGAATTTCTAACATAAATCAAATCGTCACCAATAATACTTGCAAAAGCTTCAAGAGCATCCATTTCTTCACCAGGTAGATAGCTTACAAATTGAAAGCCTGCAATTAGTTGTATCGAGGTAGTAGGATCAATCAATGCACCCATAAGTGTAAATTGTCCTGTGCCGCTGGTTTTAATCAAGTATCCTTCAGTACCAATCCAATCGCCAATACCATTAACCCAGTTCGGGCCAATTTTTCTTAACATAGCTCCCGTTGAATTTCTTATATAAAGAAGATCATCATTTATAATTTCTGCAGCAACTTCCATTAAATCAGGATTGTCGGGAGATATTTTGCTTGACACGAATTGGAATCCCGGTGCTACATCAATAGTTTGAGTATCAAAAGGATTATAATCAATAAGTTCAGATTTTTCTATTTTTCCATAAGTTTCAGTATTATCAACAAATGCATGGTCATCATCTAAAGCTAAACCGGGAATCTGATCGAATTGATAAAAATAATGAATATTATCATCAGTGTTACTTGCCAATTGTGGATAAATACACTCATCAACCAAATGAAAAATACTTGAAGTCATATCATGAAAATCAGCCCATTCACCATTATAACCTGCCCTGGCCCAAACATGTTTGTAATTATAATCCATATAAACATAAGTTTCGGTAGTTGAAGCATAAAGAACAAAGATATAACCTGCATCATCAACCGATATTGTCGGCATTGTAGAAACACCAAGTTCGCGGTAGGACATTATATCATCAGCGAAAGTAATAACATCATCACCATCAACATCCTGTGTCCATCCGATTAAATTATAATCTTCTTCCATTTCCGTATTCGGATAACCCCATTCAGGAGGTGATAAAGCGTGAATATCGTTAGAAAATTCATCCATATCTTCATTCCAATATCCAATACCATCACAATATGGCCAGTAGTTATAAGTTGTACCAACTTCGAAGTGGCCAACACGGCTAATGCCAAAAACAACATGAGCTTTTCCGCTTGCATCAAGGGCAATGCTTGCTGAATTATCACAGCAGAAAAAAGTATCGGTTATTGTTGTATTCCAATCAAAAAACGGGTATGGATGCTCCCAGATTATTGTTTTTTCCCAGGTTTCACCATCATCGTCAGATTTCATCATAAACATATCATGCCAGACATCAGCAACTAAAAATGCAATTGTTCCATTTCTTTCATCGGCCCAAATATATTCGTCTGCATTGATCTCGGAATAATAATCTTCTCCGGTTCCATCAAGAACAATATTCTGAATATCCCAGGTTTGACCGGCATCCAATGATCTTGAATATACTATAGCAGTAGTTTGTCCCAGATATTCTTCATAAGTATTTGCAAGAAGATGAATTGTATTTCTATCAGTCCCGCCGGTTGTAACTCTTCCCCATGCTAATTGGCCAGGCCCGGGAGTTCCTGTAAACATTGTTTCTATAAAGTCGCCAACACCTTTTTCCTCCCGCGTTAAAATAAAAAGTTCAAGGGCACCAAAATCGTGGCTTACAACAATCTCACCGTTTTCACCAAGTGGTGCGTAACTTGGCCAGCCTGCTCTGACGCTTTCAAGTGGAGCTTGTGGTGCACCTACCCAAGTTGTGCCGTCAAAGAAATTATACCCTGTTCCTCTGTCGGGGAAACTTGGCGGTGATTCTACACCACGGGTATAAACAGCACCGATTGATCCATCCTCCCAACGATAAATCCTGTTTTGTAATAAGGTGTTTGATTGCAAATCATAATATGTATTGCCAATAATATACTCTTCCGGATCAACCAAAGTAGCATCGGTGTTTAAACTTTGAGCTTTGTTGGAATTAACTACAATATCGTTTGGAGCTTGATAAATTGCAGTTCTCATAATTTTTCTTGCTTCTTTTATTGTAAGGCTTTGCTTTTGGGAATATGCTCCAAAACCAAAAAGAAAAATAAAAGTAAATAATAGTAATTTTTTCATAAGATTTGAATTTAAATAAATTAAAGATTTAATAATGTTTTTGTTTATATTTTTTTACTTTTTTACTTTCAAAAGAAAAGGTACATTAAAATTTTAGGCTAATCTATAAAAAAAATACAAGCCAATTGGTTAAGATTAGATAATTTTTTATGATCATTCTTTTTCACATTACTGAATTTGTGTCTAAGCCAATTATTTCTAATAACTTGAAGGGATTACTCAATGGTGAAAATGGATAGAATAATTAGGGGAATAAAGGAAATATCGGAAGGGGATGGTATCCAGGCCAAAAGCATGAAAATCCCAAATATTAAAAAACAAATAATTTCCAATTTATAAATATTCAAAACTCAAAACAGCAATACAAACGACAGTTTATCAAAAACATATATGGTTATCATCATTGTTTGTTTATTTTGAATTATTGGAATTTTGTATTTGATATTTATTTGAATTTTATTGCTTGTGATTTGTTATTTTTTGTTATTCAGATAAATACAGTTTCATGCGTTTGCCCTGGGATGGTATCCAATGCCATTAAGTTAATACGTCTTGCTTTCTTTCGCCAAATTCAACAATTTTCTTTTTTAATTCCTGAATTTCATAAGCATTATTCAGACTATAATCACCTATTTTTGTACGACATAATGATGAAAGATGTGCACCGTTATTCAAAGCTTTCCCAAAATCGTAGGCAAGTGAGCGAATATAGGTTCCTTTACCACAAATCACCCGAAAATCGACAAAAGGAATATTGATTTTTGTTATTTCAAACTCTTTTATGCTGATTGTTTTCGCTTGCATTTTAATAGTTTCATCTTTTTTCCTTGCATATTCATAAGCCCTCTTCCCATTTATTTTTTTTGCCGAAAAAATTGGAGGGATTTGTTCTATGGTTCCAATAAATTGTTTTGTGGCTTCAAGAATTTGGGCTTCGCTAAGGTTTTCGGTCGGAAAAGTATTATCAACTTCTGTTTCTTTATCATAAGATGGAGTTGTTGCACCTAAAGTAAATGTTCCGGTATATTCCTTTTCCTTAGCTTGAATTTGATCAATCTTTTTAGTGAATTTTCCCGTACATAAAATTAATAAACCTGTAGCAAGAGGGTCTAAAGTTCCGGCATGGCCAATTTTAATTCTTCTGATCTTTAAAACCTTACTAATAAGTTTTCTGTAAAAATTCACAACATCAAAAGATGTCCATTCAAGTGGTTTATCGACTAATAGAATTTCTCCTTCCTGAAAATTGAAATCTTTTTTAGTCTTATTATTAAACTCCATATATTTTTACTTTTTGAAAACAAGAATTTTGTTCACGCATTTTTATAGTTTTCCGGAAATTGAACTTTAGTTCGTTATACCTTATGAAAATATAATTGCTATTAAGCCAATTATAAAACAATAAATAGAAAAATATATTAACTTTCCTTTTTTCACTAAATTGATCATCCACTTGCAGGCAAGTAAACCTGAAACAAATGCAGCAACAAAACCAATCATTAACGGCATTATTCCAATGCTTGAATTATTTGTCATTTCTCCACCGACAACATCTTTTAAATTTGCTCCGATTATGGGAATGAGAACCATTAAAAACGAAAATTTTGCAATTATTTCTTTTTTGTTTCCAATTATAATACCTGTTGCAATTGTTGAGCCTGAGCGAGAAATACCCGGAAGCACAGCAAATGCCTGAGCAACTCCGATAATAAAAGAGTCAAGAAAATTGATGTTTCGTTTATTGGATTTCGAGAAATAAGTAACGGCAAGTAATACAGATGTTACAATTAGCATTGAGCCTACAAAAACCAGATTCCCCGTAAAAAAGCTTTCAATTTCTTCTGCAAAAAACAATCCGATAAAAATAACCGGAATCATAGAAACAATAATTTTAAAAATATATTCTGTTTGATCATTCCATTTAAGTTTGAAAAAACCGAGTATCAAATCCCAAATTTCCTTGCGAAAAACAACAACCGTGCTTAAAACAGTTGCTCCGTGAACAACAACGGTGTAAACAAGGCTTTTTTCGGCATTAACATCGAGAAGTACTTTTCCAATCTCAAGATGGCCACTGCTGCTAACCGGTAAAAATTCGGTAAGTCCCTGAACAATTCCTAAAATTAATGCTTCAAACCAACCCATATTTTATTGATTATTTATTATTGATTATTTGAAATTTAATCTTTAGGTCTTTTCATTATTGCAAAAATTTCGATCACGTAGCCTGTAATAATTAAGATGGGAGCTAAAGTTATTCTTTGGAAACTAAAAAGATCTTCACTAAACACATTTGGGTCATCGGAACCACCGCCAACCATAAGGATAAAACCTACAAGAATAAATCCAAGTCCGATTAATAATAATTTATAGTTTTTTCTGGTAAATGCAAATTCAGAAGATTTCTCAATTGATTCTTTGCCTTTGGAAAAATCTGAGGTTGTTTTTGTTGAGAATTGTTTATTGGGTTTATTTTTTTTCATTCTTTTATAAATTTGAGTTGTCAAAAATAAATAGAATTTTGATACGGAATTGATTTTTAACTTTTTTTAATAATACAAATTATCATTTTTTATTCTTAAATATTTTTGAACAGCAAGAAATGTCGAAAGCCAGGTGATTATTATTCCAAGAATTATTACTATCCCAAACAAAGAAATCAATAAGTTAACATCCTGAATTTCGATTAATTCGGGGATCTCTTTTTGTGAAAAATATAAAATTCCGGTTAGAAGTACAATTGCAGTTAATGCTCCGTAAATTCCATTGGCAATTCCTCTGAAAATAAATGGCCGTCTGATAAAACCCTGAGTAGCTCCGACCAATTGCATGCTTTTGATTATAAATCTTTTTGAATAAACCGACAATCTTATTGTGTTATTAATTAAAGCAATAGAAATTATCATCAATAATATTGCAAAGCCGAGAATTATGAAACTTATTTTTTTCAAATTTTCGTTAATTAAATAAACCAAAGATTTTTGATAAAAGATTTCTTTAACAATTTTATTCGATACTAATTGATTTTCAATTTTTATGAGGCTGTCGGGATTTGCATATTCGGCTTTGAGGTGCAAATCAATTGAAGGAAGCAATGGATTATATCCAAGAAAATCAATAAAATCCTCGCCAAGTTGTTCCGAAAGGTCTTTTGCCGCTTCTTCTTTTGTTATGTATTCGGTTGATTTAACAAAAACCGAGGCATCCAATAATTTTTGTAATTGTTTAATTCCGGCTTCTTTTACATCTTCATTAATTATTATCGAAAAACTTATGTTTTCTTTGATATGTTCCGATAGTTTTTTCGCATGAAGAATTACCAGGCCAAGCAAACCAAGCATAAACAAAACGAGGCTAATACTAACAATAGTTGTAAGATAGGATGATGCAAGCCGGCGTCTATTATATTTTTCCTCTTTATTCGACATAAATTGAATTTTATCCGGCTAAAATAAATAAATTTCTTGGAAAGTTTTTTCAGAATTAATCTTATTCCAAATTCCCTTTATATCCCAAATTCCAAATTTGATAATTTCCCGCAGATTGCGCAGATAATCGCAGATTTGTTTTCAGGTAACATCTTCCCAATATTTGTAAGCTGTCCCGGATAAGTTTAATGTTTGAGATATTTTTTGTAAATTTGGAAAAAACTCTGTTACATGAAGAATTTAATTCTATTAATCTTAATTACCATATTTATAAATATTAGCATTTGTAAATCCCAAAGTCAAAACTCCTTTGCAAAGGATTACAAAACGTGGAATATATATGAGTTTTATAAAACGACCAAAGAGCATCGGGAGACATATCAAATAAAACTTAAAGGAGATACGATTATCAATGACCTTAAATATTTTTTAGTTTTCCATGGCACTGATCTTACCGAAGATGTAAACTGGATAAGATTGGGTTTTATTCGTGAAGATACTGCCCAAAAGGTTTTCTTTCTCTACAATGAACAAGAATATTTATTATACGATTTTTCTGTTAAGGTTGGTGATACGCTTGAAATTTATAATACTTATATGAGGATTCCGGGAAGAGCCATTAATGAACATTGCAAGTTGATTGTTTCGGAAGTAGATTCTGTTTTTATTAAAAAACAAAGAAAAAGAATTATTCTTCATCAAATTTGCAATAGTTCAGCTAAAAGTGTTTGGATAGAAGGGATAGGCGATTTAAAAGGCATTTTTCATAGTAGTTTAGAAAATAGTGTTTGCTATGATGTTGGAGTAGCAAAACACAATATGGGGGGTGCCTTATTTAGATTACTATGCGTTTATGAGAATGACACCTTGATTTATAAAAATCCCAGGTTTGATAAATGTATTATTAATAATTAAATCGGGAGTATATTATTATACTTTAAATGTTTACGGTTTTAATAAATCCGGGAAAATTGTTATAAGTAAGTAATAAATTATTAATTTTACAGGGGGGTAACTTAAAGTTATCCCCTATTAAAATATTTAATATGAAAAGAATAATTATTTTGTTTATACTATTGGTTCAAGTTTTATTTTTATTTTCTCAAAATTTACAATTAACCTGGCAACAATGTTTTGGAGGAACAGAGTGGGATTATGCAAGAGATATATATGAAATAAATAGTAGATACTTAATTGCAGGATCAACAAAATCAAATGATGGAAATGTTTCTTTTAATCATGGCGCTACTGATGGATGGTTAATAAAAACAAACAGCATTGGAGAATTAGAATGGGAAAAAACTTATGGAGGAAGTAATGGAGATGGGATTTTTAGAATTTTTTCAGCTGATGAAAATAATTATTATTTACTTTGTTCATCCTATTCCTCTGATGGAGACATTAGCAATGATCCTTATCCCGAATCAACTGATTTCTGGATAGTCAAGATTGACAGCTCAGGAAATATACTCTGGGAGAAAATACTAGGTGGCAATATATTAGACCAAATGTGGACAGGCACGCCAACCGCTGATGGAGGAGTAGTTGCTTTTGGGTGGACCGGATCACAAGACGGGGATGTTACGGTAAACTACGGCGCTTATGATATGTGGATGGTGAAAGTGAACAGCGAGGGTGAAAAAGAATGGGATTTCAGTATAGGAACAAATGATTTTGATTACGGGCAGGCAATTATCCAAACCTCAGACGAAGGATTTCTTGTGGGCGGAACATCAACTATCGGAGAAGGTGGAAATTTAACATGCGAACCATTTAATGATTATGGAGAGGCAATACTAGTTAAACTCGATGCCGACAGAAATATTGAATGGCAGCAGTGCTATGGAGGTAGTGGGCATGATGGGATAACTGCAATAACAGAAGTAAGCGATGGGTATTTATTTGCAGGTTATGTAAATTCAAATGATGGTGATATCTCCGGATGGCACGGTGAGAACGATATTTGGGTAGTAAAAGTTGATATTGTTGGAAATATTATTTGGCAAAAATGCCTTGGAGGTTCGCGTTCTGAGTATACTTCAAAATTGATAATTACTGATGAAGTGGAAATAATAATTCCAGGAAACACGCAATCTAATAATGGTGATGTATCAGGCAACCATACCTTAAGCGAATATGACCATGATATTTGGATGGTAAAATTAAGCAGTGAAGGGGTATTATTATCACAGCAATGTTTTGGAGGAGAGGGGGATGACCGTATAGATTTCGGAGTAGTAAAAAAGAGTGATAATAATTTTGTAATAGCCGGACAAACTGATTATGGGCCTTCATTTGATGTTGCTTGTACACCGCATGGCGGAAATGGTATTGACAGGGATCTTTGGGTTTTTGAGATAGACTCAATTGATACTTCCGGTATAATTGGTTCACCCTTCATTCAGAATAGTATAAAGGTTTATCCTAATCCGGCAAAAGATTATGTAATATTTGAGACAACCCTTACTCACACAAATAGGGTAAAATACAAAATAATTGTAAGTGATGTTTTCGGGCAAGAGGTTGTAACGCTTTCCTTAAAAAATGAAAAAACGGTTTGGGATTGTAGAGAGGCAATAAACGGCACGTACATTTATTGCATTCAAAGTGGTTTAAACGTAATTGATAGAGGTAAAATAGTAATTTTGAAATAGAAAATTATTTCTATCCAGAGATTTCGGGATTGATGTAAAGAAAACACTCAATTCTCACCTCTTCTTTTTTTTCAAAGTAAATAAAGTTATTTCGCTTTGTGAATAAAAGCGTATTGGAATACCCGATGTTCCGCAGCCCTGGCTTGTATATCCTTTCATGTTTTTAAAATCCCACAATCCTTTATAAAATTTCTTTCCATCGAATTGGTGAGTAATTAAAGGTATTCCTCCTGGAAGGCAAATCTGGCCTCCGTGAGTATGGCCGCAGAGATATAAATTATATGCGTTTTGTTCAGCAATTTTAAATAGTTCGGATGTATGAACCAAAGCAATTTTAAAACCGGGGATGTCTTCTTCCAAAGCATTTACAGCCTGATCGGTATAATAATAAAACGGATCATCAATACCGCTAATGGTAATTTTCTCGTTTCCTTTGTTAATTGAAATGCTTTCGTTCGCTAATAAAGTAATTCCCATCTTTCCAAATTGTTTCAGCATTAAGTAAGTATCGTGGTTACCCAAAATAGCAACAACTCCAGCTTTTCGTTTTATGGTGGAAACAATTTTTTTTAATGGATTAATAATTTGTTTAAAACTCCCCAATGTGTTTTTTCTGTAATCGCCTGTTATCACACAAAGATCATATTTCAGGTTTTGTACTTTTTCGATAATTATATCTTCAATTCCGGGAAGAGTATCGAGATGAAGGTCGGACAAATGAAGCAATTTATATCCATCGAATTTTTCGGGAAGATCAGGAAATTCAAGTGTAAATTTATTAATATGAATGTTCTTTGCATTTTTTACTCCTTTTTTATACAAATTAGAAAGCTTGAGAAGAAGAACAAAAATGTTAAGCAATTTTGCAAATAATGACCAACGGCTTTTGCTTCTTTTACCACTGCTTCGATATTTATATCTACCCGACTCAAGATGAGCACGGGTTGAAAGCCAGATTTTTTTATAATCTATTGAGTTTCTCAAAATATTAGTTTTTCAATTAAAATATTTGCTAAGTTAATGAAATTATTATTAGACGCTGATTATCGCGGATTTATTATGATAATAAACTTGTTATTTCATTATTCTTCTTTTTATTATTCTGATTTGAATTGCCTGGCGTTTCATAATATAATACATTGACGGTACAACTAATAATGTAAGGAATGTTGCAAATGTTAAACCATAAACAATAGTCCATGCCAAAGGAGCCCAAAATTGTGCACTATCACCTCCCCAATAAATGTTTGGATCCAAATCTGTGAATAATGTTACAAAGTTAATATTCATTCCTATGCCGAGAGGTAACAATCCAAGAATTGTTGATATTGCTGTTAACAGGACAGGAGTTAAACGAATTGCTCCGGCCTGAACAATTGCTCGTCGAAATCCCATGCCTTTTGCAATAAGCTGATCGGTATAATCAATAAGTAAAATCCCGTTGTTCACAACAATTCCGGCTACAGCTACAATTCCCATTCCGGTCATTATAACAGAAACATCCATTCCGAAAATTATTATTCCCAGAAAAATACCAATAAAACTTAATATAACTTGTGAAAGAACAATAATTGGTTTGTAAACAGAATTAAATTGAGTAACAAGTATTAGGAAAATCAAAGCCAATGCAATAACCATAGCTTTTGAAAGAAAATCCGTTGATTCTTTCATGTCATCTTGTTCTCCTCCAAAATTTACTTCGTAGCCGGCTTTAATCTTTAGATTTTCTTTAAACTCTTCTTTTAAATTTTCTATTATTTCATTTGCATTATAGCCTTTGAGTACATTAGATGATAATGTGATCATTCTTTTGTTATCTTTTCTGACAACTCCTCCATAAGAATTAGTATATCTGATATTTGCAACAGCCGAAATTGGAATTTCTTTATTAGGCCCATCATTTTCTCCGGGAACTACCATCTTCATATTCATAATAGCATCAATGTTATCACGGTATTTTTTTTGTAACCTGAGATTGATATTATATTCATCTTCGCCTTCTCTGTATTTAGAAACTTCTCTTCCGTAAAGTGCAGTACGAATTGTGCTTCCAATGTAAGCTGTACTTAAGCCAAGTTTGTTTGCTTTTGTTCTATCAATATCAACTATTATTTCAGGTTTATTTACATCAAGATTAGATTTTAATTCTTCAATACCCTCAATACCCGATGATTCAATAATTTGTTGTATGTCTTTTTCAAGGGCAATTAGTTCAGTGTAATCATCTCCATTTATTTCAATACTTATTGGCGCTCCGGTAGGTGGCCCCATTTGTTGCATTTCAACAATAATTTCAGCTCCGGGAATACCGGTCATTGCTTTTCTTAAAGAATTAAGATAGACAGTTGTTGGAGGCCCGGTTCTATATTTATATTCAACAAATCCAATAGTTATTTTTCCAAGATTGTGCTGTGTTGTACGTTCAAAAATATCTTTACCTGCACCAATTGCAATATTTGTATTTATAAATTCAACATCAGGATTGTCTTTACCTAATACATCATCAACGCGGGTTTCAAGGATTTTTGCAATAGAATCTGTCTTTTCTATACTTGTTCCCGAAGGCATTGAAAGATAAACGAATACTTGTGTCGGATCAGTTGCAGGCATAAGTACAATTTTTGGAGGAATTGTTCCAATAAGTACAATTGTAAAAATAAACAACGCAACTGCACCGAGAACAATCCATTGCGGTTTTTTACCTGATATTAGTTTTGTTAATCTACTTTTATAAGCATTTATTAATGCCGGGAGAACTGTAGCTTGAAATTTATTAATTAAAGGACGAAGAATAACCTGAACTAAATAAAACATTAAAGTAAAAAAGGCTATAATGTTCCCTAACAACATATTGTCAAACATGTAACACGGTATTGCAATAGCAATAGCAATACTTGTTAAAATTATTCGCTTTTTTATATTTGGTTTATAAACATCTTTTGCCTTGTATTTCATGAATGAAATGGCAAAAACAGGGTTAATTATGTATGCAACAAACAGTGATGATAAAAGACATATTATCAAAGTTATAGGAATAAACTTCATAAATTCACCCATGATTCCGGGCCAAAATGATAATACAATAAAAGGTGCGATTGTTGTAAAAGTTCCTGCCATAATCGGAATTGCTACTTCTCCTGCTGCTCTTTTTGTTGCAGGAATAATTGGTAGATTAGGAGTGTTGTAGAAATGCCGGTAAATATTTTCAACTACTACAATTGAGTTGTCAACCAAAATTCCAAGTGCAATAATTAGTGCCATTAAAACAACTATATTCAAAGTAAATCCAATAACAGGAAGGATTATAAAAGATATTAACATTGATAAAGGTATTGCTACTCCGGCAAACATGGCATTATCAATTCCCATGAAAAACATTAAAACTAAAACAACAACCAAAAATCCCACTACAATTGTATTGAGAAGATTTGATACACTGTTTCTTGTCATTATACTTTGATCGCCGGTGCAATCAATTATAAGATTATCAGTTGTTTTCTTTTTAAATGCTTCGATTATTTCCTTGCTTTTGTCAACTGCATTAATAAGATTTTCGCCCGACTTTTTAATAATATTTAGTGTTACCACATTTTTATTAAATAATCTTGAGTAACTTTCCCTATCTTCATATCCATCAACATAATCGGCAACATCCTTTATATATACTCCATCTTTTAATAAGATATTCCCAATTTGTTCGTAATTATCGAATTCACCAACAATACGAAGCGTACGTTCCATATCATCCATATTGATAGTTCCTCCGGATATAGTTAAATTCTCATTTGAAACAGCCATTGCAATTTGATCAAAACTTACATCAGCTGCTTGCATCTTGTATAAATCAGCGTTTATTTGAATTTCTCTTGTTAAAGCACCAACTATATCTGCACGACTTACTTCTGACAAACTTTCTATTTCCTCTTGTAAATTATCAGCATATTTTTTCAACATTGGAATACTTAAATCGCCGGATAGATTTATAAAAAGTATGGGAAATTCTGATAATTCTATTCGCATAACTTCAGGGTCATCTAACAAATTTGAGGGAAGTTTGGTTTTGGCTTTGTCAACAGCATCTTTTACATCCTGATTTGCTTCGCTATCATCGGCATAAGTTTCAAACTCTATAAATATCATTGAAACATCCTGTAATGATTTTGAATACACATTTTTTATATCGTCAACATTTTTGAGTTCGTTTTCAATATGTCGAGTAACCAGATTCTCCATGTCCGAAGGCGAAGTTCCGGGATAAACTGTTGTTACTGAGAAATATGGGAATGTAATTTCAGGAAACATTTCTTTTGGTGTAGAAATATATGCGGTTACTCCCATAAAAACAATAATAATAATTGCAATATATATTGTGATCTTATTTTCTACAGCTAAATTGGTTAGCTTAAAAGATTTTTCTTTTCTCATCTGTTTATATTTTTGTTATGCGTTTAAAACATTTGTTTGATTGAACGCTGAGACGCTGAGTTGCAGAGATTTTATTTTCAGTTATTTTGAGAATATAATATTGTTTTTCTCTGCGCCTTTGCGACTCTGCATTTATCTGCTGCAAACAGGTTTTCTCCTGAATTTCCAATTTCCAATTTCTAATTTTTAACTTCAATAGCCTGCCCATCGGCAAGATCCTGATAACCCACAACAACAACAGATTCATTTGGTGATATTCCGCTAAGAATTTCGATTTTGTTATTGTAGTATTTACCGGTTTTTACAATGCGTTTTTCAGTAAACCATTTTTTGTTTTTTTGTTTTGCTACAAATAAAAACTCTTCTTCCCCCGTTTTTTGGACAATATTTAAAGGCACACAAAGTGCATTAATATCCGTATAATCTTTGATTGTAAGTACTGATAACATGTTTGGTTTTATATCTTTCTCTTTTTCAGGAATAAACATCTCAATAGAAAAAGTGCGGTTGTCGGGATTTATAACCTGAGAAACTGAATTTATTGATAGGCCTATTGATTTTTCAATTACAGGAAGATAAACTTTAACGATATCATTCCTTTTTACTTGAGAAATATATGATTCGGAAAGCTCAGCAATTATTTTTAACTTGGATAATTCTACTACACGAATTGCTCCCATACCTGCATTTACCATCTCGCCTTCTTTAATAAAAATTTCATCAACCGAGCCGGTGATTGGAGAAAATATCTTAGTTTTTAATAGCTGTTCCTGTAAAGTTTTTAATCTTCTATCTAATGCTTCTTTATTTGCTTTTGCTTGTAAGTATTGGATTTCGCTTCCAATTTTTTGATTCCAAAGTCTTTCTTGTCTTTCAAAAACGGTTGTTGTTAGTTCTAATTGAGTTTTTAATTCATCAATCCCCCTTTCAATCAGAATAGCATCTAATTCAGCAAGAAGTTGTCCTTTACTAACTTTATCTCCTTTATTAACATGAATTTTTTGAACTACAGCAGGAGTTTCTGCAGGGATCATAATATTATTATCAGATTCAACAGTTCCCTGAACTTCAATAAAATGATCGAAATGTTCAGGTGAAATTTTTTCAATTGAAACTGTAGCAAGTTTCTTTGAGTTCTTATGAGGGTTTTTTTCGGAAGCAATTTCTTTTTTAAGAGTTGTTATTTGTTCTGAAATTTCGCGTTGTTGTTTTTCAAGCTCTTTAAGCTTTGTTCGTTTGTCAGTTGAATTACACGATAAAAGGAAAACTACTGCCAAAATATATATTATGTTTTTTTTCATGTGTTTATGTTTTTGTTATTGATTTACATTTAAGTGTTTGTATTTTTGAGAAATTGGAAATTTGCTGCTCTTGAATTTCAAGTTTCAATTATAATTATTTAATACTTTATCTAATTTATTTTTAGCGTTTAATAAAACCGAAAGTGTGTTTATATAATTTGATTCATTGCTTAGATATTGATTTCTTTCCTGCGTTAATTCTGTACTTGTCGAAACTCCTTCGCTGTATTTTATGATGGTTTTATCATATATTTTCTTGGAAAGATTAACATTATCAAGGGCATTTTGGTAGTTTTCTAATGAACTGATAAGCGTTACTCTTGCCTGGCTAACTTCTAATTCGAGTCCTTGTTCGGCTTGCAATTTCGAATTTCTGAGTTTTTCCAAATCAAGTTTAGCCTGATTTACTTTTGCACGTTTCATGCCGCTCGAAAATATTGGCAAATTAATATTCAAGCCAATTAGAGTTGTTGGAAACCATAATTCACCACTTTTCATAAAATTAAATTCTTCTCTCTGTGCATTCCTGCTGTGTGAGTAGAATGCTGCAAGGCTTGGTAAATATTTAGATTTTTCGTTTTTCAAATTTAGCAGCGATAAACTTTCCTGTGTGGTCAGTAATTTGAAATCAAGATTATTATCCAAAATAAATTTTTGATCAATAATTGCATTGAAATTAATTTCTTCCAAAATCTCATCAAGATTTTGGGTGATCTCAATGTTTGTTGATAAGTCAATTCCCATTTGAAATTTTAACAAATTGTAGGCAATTTCGATTTGTCGATTAACAGAATTTAATGAATTTTGAAGATTTGTTAACGAAAGATAAATCTGGTCAACATCGGTTTCTTCCACAAAACCTTCTTTATAAACTTCACTGATTTCATATTTAGTTTTTTGTAAATTATAAATTGTTGAGTCAAGAATTTTTTTACTTTCTTCGGCGACTAAAATATTATAATAAGTCTCAGTAATAGTTTCTTTTATGTCTATTTGTGTTTTTTGCAATTGTTGTTCCGAAAGCGATAAAAATATTTTCGCTGTCTGCAAACCAACAATATAACTTCCGTTAAAAAGTAATTGGGAAGCGGTTATTGAAGCTGAGATATTATGTTTTGTCCCAAATTGTACTTCAATGAACTCACCGGGTTTATCAAAAAATTCACCGGGAATAAGTTGTGTCGGGATTTTGAGAAAATCAGAATATTCCAATTTTGATTCAATTTGAGGAAGCCCGATAGCTGTTGTTTCCCAAATCTTTTTCTGAGCAATTTCTATATCAATACTTGCATTTTTTATGTCATAATTATTTAGAAGTGCATAATTACGAGCTTCGTCTAAAGTGAATTTCAGATTCTCCTGAGCAAAAGTTTGTTTTAAAAAAAGCGTTCCTCCAATAATTATTATTAAAAGAAATTTAAGTTGATTCATGTATTTATGGTTTAGTAACTGATTTGAATTTAACTGTTTGTGTGTTGAGAAATTAGAAATCCATACGGACAAGTTTGGAAATTGGGGTTTCTTCCGAATTTCTAATTTCCAACTTCATTTATAAAAATTTTAATGATTTTTTTTGTTTTTCAAAATATGCAATTCCTTTTTCGTTTGAAATACCTCTGATATGATTTTCAAACATCACACTAAATATTTCTTTAAAAGTAAACCTTTCTGATTCAAAGAAATCAGGTTTATGCATATCTTCTAATTTTCTAATATATAAAATCGTAACCAGTTCAACATCTTGATCTTTACGATAAAGCCCTTCTTTAATACCTTGTTCAAGGTTTTTATAGATTTTTTCGTATGCCGATTTTCGTTTTTTGTCAAGATGCTCCTTGAAGATTTTCGGGTAATATTTATTTAATTCAAATACATATTTTGGATTAATATATTCAAATTCGTTGTTAAGCCGTTTACTTACCTCAAGAAGTATGTCAATTGCATTTCCCTCAATTGAAGAAATATCATGGTGGCAATTACCCATGATAAGTTCATAGTCAAGTACTTTTTCTACAAGATCGGTTTTATTATCAACGTAATTGTATAATGTTTTTTTTGAAATACCCAATGTTCTGCAAATATCATCCATTGAGTAATTTCTGATTCCATATTTCATGAATATCAAACGAACATCCTTTAATATGTCATTTAATTTAGTGTCCATAGTGTTTATATTAAAATTTTATAGTTTTTTTCTTTTTTTCGTAATATTTCAAACCCTTCTCATTTGAAATACTTCTTATCAGGTTTTCAAACATTACATCGAAAAGAGTTTCAAATGAGAATTTTTCAGGTGGGAAAAAGTCTGTATTATGAAGATCAATTAAACGACTGATATAGAGACGAGAAATAAGTTCTATGCTTAAATCTTCCCTATAAATCCCCTGTGAAATTCCTTTATAAATATTGATTTTGATTTTTTCGAAAATAAATTCGATTCTCTTATCGAAATGTTTCTGATATATTTCAGGGAAACGTTTTCTCAACTCAAAAGTATAGGATGGGCTAACATCTTTAAATCGTAATGCAATTTCTTTACTAACTATTAGTAAAATGTCAATTGCATTAACTCCTTCAAAATCATGCCTTTCAAAAATTTCTTTAAACCCGTCACGTTCAAAGTTCAATACTTCTTCAACAAGGTCTTCTTCGTTGCGAAAGTATTTTCTTAAGGTTTCTTCTGAAACATTAAATTCCTTACAAAGATCTTTAATTGAAAATTTTTCCAATTCTTTTGAAAAAGCCTTTTCTCTTACCCGATCTAAAACTTTTTTAAATAAATCATTCATTTTTTTGATTTTAAAATTTTTGCAAAGATAAATATAAAACAATACCGGAAACGAAATAAATACAAAATGTTTCCATAATTTTTTCGTACTGTTATAATACAAAGAATATCTGGCTGTTAAAAATTTGTTGTTTTTTAAATTCAAATTTATATATCTTAGGTGAAATCAAACCACGAAGTGGTTAAACATGAATAACCACAGGTGAAACCTGTGGATTGAAAGGTAAGAACCATATCAGGAACTCCAACGGAGTTCAACAAAATAAAATATTATTTAGCCTTGATTTGTTACAAAAATCCTTAGATTTGTAAGAAAAAAAATGAAAATCCTTTTTAACGAAAAATTCCTTCAACATAATGTCGATAGCAGTGCCGAGGGTGCTTATCGAATTAAAGATTTTAAAGATATTGAAAATACCGAAGTGGACGGTGAAAAAAATTTCTCGCTAATTCACGACAAAGACTATATAAAAAAGGTTAAAGAAGCATGTATGAATAATGATATGCTTGCCGAAGTTCAACTTACAAAATCTTCTTATGAAGCTGCAAAGACAGCAGTCGGATTAGCTGTACTTGCCTCCAGGCAAAACGATTTTGCAGTAATCAGGCCTCCGGGCCATCATGCCGGAAGAAGTAGATCTGCCGGATTTTGTTTCTTTAACAACCTTGCAATTGCTACACAAAAACTTGTTAATGAAGGCAAAAAAGTATTTATCCTTGATATCGACGGCCATCATGGAGATGGAACTCAAGGCATTTTTTATGATACGGATGAAGTATTTTTTTGTTCAATACATCAATTGTATGCCTATCCTTTCACAGGAATGGAAAATGAAAATGGAGAAGGAAAAGGCGAGGGATTTACAATGAATATTCCTCTGGTTGCCGAAAGCGGGGATAAAGAATTTATGGCAGCAATTGATAAAGCAATAATGATGGCTGTGGAATTTAATCCCGATGTTATTGCCGTTTCTGCAGGTTTTGATGGATATAAGCACGATAAATTGCTTAATTTGAATTATTCTCTTGATGCATTTTTTCAATGTGGCTTAAAACTTAGGCGTTCGTTCGGGAATATTTTTGCAGTTCTTGAAGGTGGTTATCATAATGATATTAGAAAATGTGTCGATAGCTTTATTGAAGGTGTAAACAAAGGTGGCAACCCCCCAAAAAGCACTTGGAATCACGAAATGTCGATGGGTTAGGAAGAAAGTTTCGGGTTTTCCTTCTCCGCTAAAGCTCTGACGAACAGGCAGGTTTCGGGTTGCTTTTGACTTCCATCATTCCACTACTCCATCATTCCAAAACTCCATCTCCCCGTCTCTCCTTTCAGGTTTTTGCTAATTACCCAATATCATTTTGCGTTTTATATTTTGCTTTTCGGTGGATAATGAAAAATAGTATATGCCAGGGGGTAAATTATAATCCGAGGCATTAAATTTCCTTTCGTATTTTCCGGCTTGCATAAATTCATTAACAATAATTTCTGATACTTTTCTACCATACATATCGAAGACAATTAAATTTACAACAGAAGACCTTCTTAGTTTAAATTTAAACCATGTATTATCATTGAAAGGATTAGGGTAGTTTTGTTCAAGGCTTAAAGGAATAGGTATATCAATATCAACATCATAATAAATATAATAAGGATTTATTATAGCCGTCCATATACTTCTTACACTATTTTCCATTCTTGTCCAAACAGGGCGGATAACATTATCATGTGCAACAATATTATTGTAATCGCCGAAAAAGAGATAGGAATTAGGGCTAAATGGCGATTCGCTGACCTTGAAGTTTATAAATGTTTCGCCTTCATCTTTTGAAACAGCCATATAAACATCAGTTAAATACGGGTCTTCATAATTTCGTCTGTCGTAAAAAACAAAGTATAAATATCCATTGGTTTGGTCAACGGTCATCCATGTGAAAAACTGATGTTTTCCCGGTGGGTCATTGTTTACACGTATCGGTTTGCTCCATGTTTGTCCTCCGTCAGATGATTTTACAAGCCACACATCCGTATCATCCGGGCCATTTCTTTGGTCTGTCCAATTTATATAAATATTTCCGTAGTAATTGTATTTGCTTCTATCGCAAACGGTAACAGGCAAGCCGTTACAACGGTAAATGCCGGGTATATCGTAAGTCCAGCCGCCCGGGATTTCCGTTACAAAAATATCGTTATTCAACCAGCTTTCTCCTCCGTCAAGGGATTTATCGAAAACAATTCCTTCGGGGCCGGCCCAGGAAACATAAACTTCGCCAGCTGCACCCACCGCCGGAACGGCTCCTTCAACAGTATTATCATCGTCGATACAATCACCGGCAACTCTATTTATCCTGATGGCATCGCTCCATATTTGGCCGCCATCTGTCGATTTTGAAAACATTATATTACTGCTGTCTAAAGGATTGGAGCTTCCGTAATCATCAAATTGTGTCCATGAAACATAAATAGTGTTAGTAGCCGGATCGACTATTGCCCATTCTTTATCCTGGGCTTTTGTGCCGTTAAGCCCCATATAAGTTCCACTACTCCAAACTCCTCCGGGTTGGTCAACTTTCTGGCAAACAATTCTGTCAATCCAACTTCCGGATTGGGGATTTGACAAATGAAAAAAATAAAAACTACCCGTAGTATCAGTTATTATACAGGGATCGCCCCATACGCCATAAAGAGGCGATGTAAGAGTACCTGCACTCCAGGTAAATCCTCCATCGGTTGAGTAAAAATATTTACTAGTATTTGCACCGACAATAAATTGATCGGTGTTTTTAGGGTTTAAAGATATTGATGGTTCATTAGGGCCGTTAACATCACTTATCATTATATTTTGATGGTATTGAGCTTTTGTGGTAAATACACAAAATAAACTTAGTAAAAGAAAGAGGTAAATTTTTTTCATCTGTTTATATTTTTTTATAAGACAATAAAGCTATTTTAGAAGTTGCCATGATTCTGACTTTTTACACAAAAGTACAAATAAATAATGAGTCTATTCCGAAAATACATTTATTTGAAATTGTTGAAAAATAATTGCCACAGATTACACTGATTATCATAGATTTAATTTGTATATAAATTAGTGATTCTGTGGCTAATTTTATTTTTACAACTTTTCGGAGTGGTCTTAATAATTAAAATTTAATTATGATAATATTATGTTTTTGCATAATTTTTCTAATTTTAACGAATTATTAAATAAGAAATATGAAAAAAATTCAACTCCACTGGCAAATTTTAATTGCCCTTATACTTGCAATAATTTACGGTATAATTTTCCCGACTACATATTCCGTAAGCGATCAAACTTTGAATAAATTAGAAAAGAAAGAGGTGAGTATTCAGATAATCAATAAACTAAAGCCTGTTGAAAATTTAGTTTATCACACAAGAGCAGAATTTATTTCGGAAATAGAAACAAAAATTGGTACTAAGGATTTTGAAAAATATTCGGATAAAATTATCAAATATTCTTATGTTAATGCAGAGATTGATTGGGTCAGTTGGATGGGCGATATTTTTCTGAGGGCTTTAAAAATGCTGATAATTCCATTGATATTGAGTTCTCTGATTTCAGGAATAACTAATATTGGTGGTGGCGGAAACCTTGGCCGACTTGGACTTAAAACCTTTGGTTATTATATTATGACCAGTATTTTTGCAATTTTAACCGGTTTGTTTTTTGTGAATTTTATCAAGCCCGGCATTGGAGCCGATTTGAGTTTCAGCCAAAAAGTTGAAGGCCTCGTTGAAAAACAAAAATCTGTTAAAGAAATTGTTATAGAGATAATTCCTGATAATATTTTTTCGGCTTTTAATGAAAGTGATATGCTTTCAATAATTTTCTTTGCTGTTTTGTTTGGTTTTTTTATTACGAAAATCAGCACAAAACCAAGACTAATCTTATCGGATTTCTTTAATGCCTTATTTGATGTGATGATGAAGATCACCATGTTTGTAATAAAATTTACTCCATTTGGAATTTTTGGAATTGTTGCGACAGTGGTTGCCGATCAGGATGATTTAATTGGATTAGGTTCGAGAATGGGTTTGTATATGGGAACCGTAGTCGCAGCCCTCGCTATTCACTTTTTTATAACACTGCCTTTGATCGTTAAATTTATCGGAAAAGTAAAGCCTTTCAAGCATTTAAAAAATATGTCAACTCCATTATTGACAGCTTTTTCTACCTCCTCATCAGGAGCTACACTTCCTTTAACAATTAATGCAGTAGAAAAAAATTCGGGTGTTTCAAATAAAATTTCGAGTTTTACGCTTCCTTTGGGAGCAACAATAAATATGGATGGAACCGCTCTTTACGAATGTGTTGCCGCAATGTTTATTGCTCAGGCTTATGGCGTTGAACTTACATTAGTTCAGCAGGTCATTGTTATTATAACGGCATTATTAGCTTCAATTGGTGCTGCTGCAATTCCTATGGCAGGCCTTGTAATGATCACTGTAATTCTGACTGCTGTAGGCTTACCTCTCGAAGGAGTCGGTTTGATTTTGGCCGTTGACCGTATTCTTGATATGTTCCGAACAGCAACAAATGTTTGGAGCGATAGCTGCGGAGCAGTGGTTATTGCAAAATCGGAAGGGGAGAGGTTGAAGGTTTAGTTTATTCTCTCAATCTTTTTTGTTAATTATAAATGAGTTCAGTATAAAAACTAAAGATTTTGGGCTAAAGCCCGCTAATTATCAGACATTCAATAACTCCACCCTTAAGGGTGGGGTTAGTTATTTCTCCAACCAAGCCTTAAAGCTCTTCACTTTTTCACGGCTTACAATAATATCTTCATCATTTTCTACTTTTAATTCAATTTTCAGACGGCTATTTGAATAACTGATTATATCGGCAATTGCTTTAAGATTAATAATATATTTTCTGACACGAAACCTCAATTTGATAATGATGATAAAAATCGCTTTTCTCCTACACTCGCTTGAAAAAAATACATAGTGTTTGCAAAAAAAACTCTAAGCTTTGCGATTTAAATCCTTTTAAGTAATTTATTGAATTCTTCAGGTGATACTTCAATTTCACGTAAAATCTGTCGGGTTAATGATCGACTTAGCTCCTGGTTCCCATGAAACGGAAGTGTGGTGTATCTCCCATCCGGATGACGATAAAAAACATGACTACCCTTTTTTTCTTTTTCGTTCAAATCCCAAATGCAACAGTAGTTTTTCAAAAATAAGTACTTTGATTATGGGTAGCTTTGTACTCATACTGCAACTGATATTTGTTGAAACCCAATAACGTTTGGCAGGTTATTAATTTCTTCTTCTGTCAACTCTTCAAGACATAATTCTACTACTTCCCTAAGATTTGCATGCAATTCGTCTAATGTTCGTGCTTGTGTGTGTGCTCCCGGCAAACCAGGTACAATTCCTACATACTGGTTTATTTCTGGGTCTTTTATTATTTCTGCAGTATATGTTTTTGAATTCAAAATTTTTTTTTTCCAAAATTACAAAAAACCGTTTACTTATTTCAAATGCTCTTTAAATTATTATTCATAAATATTTTTAATTTCCCTTGACCAATTTTCTTTATTGAATTGTTAATCAGTTGTTTCATAATATTTGCTTTTTCTATAAGTCAAAAACTATAAATAATCGCATTATGCAAAAGGCAATTTAACAATTTTATTTCTCCAACCATGCCTTAAAACTTTTTACTTTTTCACGGCTTACAGTAATATCTTCATCATTATTTCCTTTAATAATTATTTTCAAGCGGCTGTTTGAATAACTGATTATATCGGCAATTGCTTTAAGATTAATAATATATTTTCGGTTTACTCTAAAAAAATCATCGGGATTTAAAAGGCTTTCGATTTGTTCGAGCGAATAATCCAAAACATAATTACTGTTTTCTGTGGTTTGTAAAAAACTTGCTTTTTCTAATGAATAAAAACAACTGATGTCTTCCACTTGTATGGATTTTATATGCTCACCAACTTTTATCACAAATCGACTTTTATATTCTTTCGTCAAAAGCTGCAAAACCTTATCAAAGGCAATAGTTTTTGATGAAATATTTTCAGGTTTTTTCTCAAAATGTATATTTTTAAATTTTTCTATAGCAGTTGAAAGTTCGTCAATATCAATGGGTTTCAAAAGATAATCTATACTGTTCACCTTAAATGCTTTGATTGCATATTGGTCGTAGGCAGTCGTAAAAATTATCGGGCTTGTGATCATACTTTGCTCGAAAATTTCAAAACATAATCCGTCAGCCAGTTGAATATCCATAAAAATAAGATCGGGAGTTGGATTTGAATTAAACCATTCAACACTTCTTTCAATAGAATCAAATTTACCGAGTATTTCAATTTCAGGGTCGTATTTTAAGATCAGTTCAAGCAAGCGTTTGGCTGCCAGTTGCTCGTCTTCAATTATAATTATCTTCATCTATTTATATTTTCGTTATACGTTTAGAACATTTGATTTAACGCTGAGACGCTGAGATGCAGAGATTTTATTTTCAGTTATTTAAGAATATAACAATATTTTTCTCTGCGTCTTTGCGCCTCTGCGTTTAGAATATTCATTTTTTAATTAAAGGAATTTTCACAATGAATTCTTTTAGCTCCGCTCCTATTTTTTCGGTTTCGGGATTCTTAATAATAACCTCTTCTTTTGAAAGATATTTATACCTAAGTTTAATATTTTCAAGGCCAACATGACTATCCCTGTTTTTATCGTTCCGGTTTTCCTTTATGGTTTTTTTAATCTGTAAATTATTTTTTACGATAATATATTTTTCGTCATTGAAAATATCTATCATCAAAGGTCTTTCTTTAGTTATAACATTGTGTTTTATAGCATTTTCAACCAATAATTGAATCGAAAGAGGAATTACCATTATATTTCCGGAATTGTTTAGGTTAATATTTATTTTAAGATTTTCACTAAAACGGATTTTCTGAAGAAAACAATAATTCTTAACAAAATCAAGTTCAGTTTTAATCGAAACAAGTTCAACATCCTTAATTTCTAAAACGTAGCGATACACTTCGGATAACTGTTTAATAAATTTTACTGCTTTATCCTGATCGACATAAACTAAAGATGACAAAGTATTTAGGCTATTAAACAGAAAATGAGGATTTACCTGATTTTTTAATGATTCGTATTCTAAAGACAATTTTTCGCGTTTTAAAATTTCTTCGTTAGTAACAGATATTCGCCATTGTTTGAAAAATTCGATTGAATAAAGAACAAAAATAATAATGAGTGTAATCATCATTTGGATTACAAAAATCCAGTACCCGCCACGCTTGAAAACAAAATCATAAAAATTGTCTCCATGATAAAGCCCAAACCACAAATAATTTACTATAATTATTGTAATTGACGAAAATACAAGCATAATAATGATATGAACAAATATTCGTTTCTTTGGATTATCATCCCATTTAACTATACGATCAATAAAGAGTTCAGGAAGTGTATTTGCTTCTAAAAGTGAAAAACCTATTATAAATGAGTAAAGTAAATTGTTGGTAAAAAATTCAATAGTAAGATTTGATAAATTGGAAAAAAACAAAGAAAAACCTAAACCAATTAAAGTTACTATAATTGTTACTCGTATATGCTTGTAAACAACTTGTTTAGTAATTTTCATTATCAATTATTATTTGGGATAAATATATATAAATTTTGGGATAATGAATTTTTTAAAGTCGGAATTCTTCAGTCCGCAGTCTTCAGTCCGCAATCTTCCATCTTCCGACTTCTGACTTCCAACTTCTTACTTGCTACAATTTTTAATCAACTCTTTTGTATGTTTCATTCCCCAGTTTGGCGAAATTTCGCTTTCGGGTTTGAAAGAATTATATTTTTCAAAGGCAATTTTAAGTATTGGACAAGCAACAGTCTTTCCTCCTCCAAATTGTACCGGAGTATGTAAAAGATTTTGTCCCAATAAATAATATGGCCTGGGATTGTTTGGATTTAATGCTTTTGCTTTTTCAAAGCAAGCAGTAGCCATCGGCGAATATTTCATCCCTCTTGTTTGAGGATCAGCCATAATTCGGCCGAGATATAAAAATCCCTGTAATGTTTCAATTTCTGAATTGTTAGGGCTTAAGAGGTTTGCTTCATCGATCATTTTTTGAGCTTCATCTAAGTATTGATCACATTTTTCTTTTGTTAAAAAACTCATATTAATTGTGCAAAATGCTGAATAATAATATGGTAACCATTTTTCTTTTTCGGCTTTTGCAATCCTTTCGAATTTGTTTGCAAGCTCTTGAAACTCATTAAGTAATTTTGCTTTTTCAATGGACTTGATGTTCTTTTCCATTTCGTTTCTGTAAGATTCTTCATTTGAGAAAACTGTCAGGCTGAAGATAGCCATTACGATAATTAATACATTCTTTTTCATTTTGTTAAATTTTAAGATTAATAGATTATTGAATTATTATTTGTTTGATTTCATTGTTACTAAAACTGTTCATGTGTTTATAATTTGTTTTCCACTGATTTCGCTGATTGTTTTTCTGCGATTATCTGCGAAATCAGCGGGAAATATATTTGTTTTACAATCATTCTCTTGTATGTTTTAAATTGAAATAAACACTCCAAGAAATACAAATCGTTTTGCCCCGGATTTAACAGGAAATGATTTATAAACTCCTTCGGTATTTGGTTTTGTACTATAATGATAGCCATAGATATTTTCAACACCGAAAATATTTCCAACTGAAAAATATATAATTGTAAATTTCTTAAAAATATTTGTCAAATAGCTTACATTCAAACTCAAATTATTGTAAGAACCGGTTTTATCACTCAAAAAATCCGGGTTGTTCGGGTTGAAATATGTTCGTCCGCTACTAAAAGAATAAGTGGCTCCAAACTGTGTATGCAAAATTGGAACATACCATTTTACGACTGTTGACAGATTATGAGTTGAAACAAAGGTTGGTGTTGCCGATTCGGGATAATCAAGATAATTTCTTTCTGTGTCGATAAAAGAATATGATATCCAATATTCTACATTGTTAATTGTTTTATTATCACGCCAAAAAACATCAATTCCTTTTGCATATCCATTTCCAGTATTATTATAGGATTCAGGATTTTGTGAGTGAAGACTATCGTATTTTACCAGTCCATGATATTTTTTATAATAAGCTTCTATTCTGAAAACTCTGTCGTTTTTTATCAGCTGATAATTAAAAATATAATGGCTTGCAGATTCAAAATCAAGATCATTATTAAAAACAAGATAGTTGTTTTGTGGATTTTGAAAAAACTTCCCATAAGCAAACGACACCTGACTTTTCTTTCCTGTTTTACAAGCAAGTGAAATTCGGGGTGCAAGATTTATTTTTGAGAGTAATGAAGAATATTCAAAACGACTTCCGGCCCTGGCAGCAAATTTACTCCCGAGTGCAACTTCGGTTTCTGCAAAAACAGAACTGATATTATCATTAAATGAAGCTTTATAAGTTACCTTTTTATTAAAATCAAAATATTTTTGTGAATAATTCCGATTAACGAGATCACTACCGAATTTTATTTTTATTTCTTCGCTTAGAAGGTGAGTCAATGTATATTTTACCTGGACTGTTTTATCGGTTTCCATGAAATTATCAAGATCGATATCCGTATTATCATTATTAAAGGAAAACGAAATTCCGGCTTTTGATATCCATTTTTTAGATAAAATATCACCATAAGTTAAATTCAAGTATGAGTTGTCGTTAATAAGACCGATATTATTTTTATTACCAATATTATTGAAATCAGGATAAGATAATTGAGATTTTCCATGCGAAAATGAGCCAAAGAATTTAATAAGGCCGTTTTTGCCTGTTTTTTTTCTTGCAATCACATTTCCTCCAATTCCCATTGGGGGAGTTTTCCAATCAAAGTCCTGATTTATCAAATTATAATAAGGAGCTAAATTTAAATAATTTGCTTCAGCCGAAACCGATGAACGTTTCCATCGTTTTGTATGTGAAAATCCGGCACCAACCGACATCAGCGAAATACTTGAAACACTTCTTGGAGGCAGATCATTTGTGTTTAAAATCAATGCAGATGACATTGCCTGTCCGTATTCGGCAGAATAACCTCCTGTGCTGAACATTGTTCCGCTAAAAAGAAATGGCGAAAAACGGCCTCTAACCGGAACATCAGGCATTTTTGATGAATATGGATTTTCGACCAGCATTCCATCAATGAAAGTTTTTGTTTCGTAGCCATCACCGCCACGAACAAAAATGCGTCCGTCCTCACCGACAGTCTGAGTTCCTGGCAGTGTATTCAATGCTCCGTAAATATCACCAAGTCCACCTGCTGTTGTAACAATATCGAGAGGTTTTAAAACAACAGCTTTTTTTTGGTCACCGGCTTCAAACGAGCCAGCCGAAATCACTACAGCATCCAATTGATTGTTGTTTTCTTTTAAAATTATAATTAACTCAATATCTCTTCCTTCGAGAATGATTTCTTCGGAGAAATTTTTATAACCTATAAAACTTACTATCAATGTTTGAGTTCCGCTAAGTTCGGTAATAAAATTATAACGGCCTGAGGTGTCAGAAGAAGTTCCATCGTAAGAATCAAGAAAATAGATGTTTGCTCCCGGCAAAGTTTCACCATGTTTGTCGCTTACAATTCCTGTTATCTTAGTTTGTCCGATGGCGTTTATTGCAGTTAGCAGAATAATTATTGAAATGAATAATTTTTTCATTGTTTATAAATTTTGCTGCAAAGATTAGCTCAGGAATTCGATCTCTAAAATTTAACTTACCGAATTGTCGAATTCTTAAGATGAATTGTGATATTTTCAAATAACAGAAAATAAAACTAAAAAAATTTCTTAAAAAATTAAATTTTTTGTAACATTTTCTGTTATTAAAGAGTCTTTATTGATTAAACGATGTATTTTATAAATATATGGTATTATTGTAATAAGTTAATAAACTTAAATAAGTAGTCATGCAAAAGTTTTATAATATTTTTAATGTGCTATATTTCAATTAAATAATCAATAATAAATTAATTAGTATATTGTTTATGAAAAATCTTCTGCTTTTGCTGTTTGTAATTATTACAGTATTAGGATATTCACAAGATCCTATTCAAAAGAAATCTTATCAAACTCAAAAAACCACTAATGGACCAATAATTATAGACGGGGTAATGGATGATGAATCCTGGAATTTGGTTGAATGGGAAGGTGATTTTATTCAACAAATGCCTTATGAAGGCAAACAACCTTCGCAACCAACATATTTTAAAATACTTTACGATGATGATAATTTATACGTTGGTGTACTTAACTATGATAGTGTTCCCGCTGAAATTGACAGGCGGATGTGCCGTCGTGATGATTTCGAAGGTGACTTCATTGAGATAAATATTGACAGTTATAATGATCAGATGACAGCCTTTTCATTTACACTTAATGCAGCCGGTGTACGCGGTGATGAAGCAATTACAGAAGATGGTGAGAATTGGGATGATACATGGGACCCGATTTGGTATGGAAAAACGTCAATGGTTGATTCGGGCTGGGTAGCCGAAATAAAAATACCTTTTACCCAGTTGCGCTTCGGAAAAAAAGCAAATCATAGTTGGGGTATGCAGTTCACACGAAGAATATACAGGAAAGAGGAGCGTTCGCTATGGCAGTTTATTCCGAGAGAGGCAAACGGATGGGTTCATCATTTCGGTACTTTGGAGGGAATTAATAATATTAGTCCAAAGCGTCAGATTGATCTTTTTCCTTATGCGGTTGCAAAACAGGAATATCTCGAAAAAGAAGAAGGTAATCCTTATGCTACCGGTAAAAAATCTGTTTTATCTGTAGGAGTAGATGGAAAAGTTGGGATAACAAATGATCTCACTCTTGATTTTACTATAAATCCTGATTTTGGGCAGGTTGAAGCCGATCCTTCAGAAGTAAATTTAACCGCCTTCGAATCATATTTCACCGAGAAACGGCCATTCTTTATCGAAGGAAATAACATTTTAAATTTTCCAATATCCGGTGGCGGGAATTCTATGGCACTCGATAATTTGTTTTATTCAAGAAGAATAGGCCGTATGCCACATTATTATCCCGATCTTATAGAGGGTGAAGAATATGCCGATTTCCCTGAAAACACTACAATTCTTGGTGCTTTCAAACTTACGGGAAAAACCAAAAACGGCTGGTCAATAGGAGTAATGGAAAGTATTACACCAAGGGAAAATGCCGAAATCGATCTTAAAGGTGAAAAACGTAAAGAGGAGGTCGAGCCTTTCACAAATTATTTTGTGGGACGTGTACAAAAGGATATAAACAAAGGCAATACGGTTATAGGTGGAATATTTACTTCCACAAATAGAAAAATTACAAATGGAGAAATTGATTTTTTGCCAAAATCGGCTTATACAGGAGGTGTTGATTTTACACAGTTCTGGAAAAATAAAGCATATTACATTAGGTTAAAAGCCGTTGTGAGTAAAGTTAATGCTGACTCACTAGCTATGACAAATATACAACGCTCTTCGGTTCATTATTTTCAAAGGCCTGATGCCGATTATATTCACGTTGATTCCTCACGAACTTCCTTAACCGGACAAGGTGGAACCGTCGAATTTGGAAAAGCCGGCGAAGGGCATATCAGATATGTTGCCTGGGTAACATGGCGCTCACCCGGCCTTGAATTAAATGATGTCGGATTTTTGCGTTCCGGTGATGAGGTTTTTCAGGTTTTTTGGATGCAATATGGAATTTGGGAACCATTTTCTATTTTCAGAGAAATGCGAATTAATTATAATCAATGGACTACATGGGACTTTGGTGGGAGGAATAATTCTTTTGGTACTAATGTTAATATGAATATGGATTTCAAAAACCATTGGTCTTTTAATTGTGGTGTAAATTATAATGGGGAGTATTTATCGAAAAGTTTTTTACGTGGAGGCCCTTCAATGAAAAAGCCTGCAGACTGGAATACCTGGGGTTGGCTCGGAACCGATGGCAGAAAAAAGATCAGATTAAGTTTTAATTATTCGATAAATAAAAATTTCCACAATGCAGGTGAGTTTAATTTTTATAATGCAAACGTAACATACCGGCCAAATGACGCTATTAAAATAACCGCAGGCCCGTTTTACAGTGATATTACCCCAACTTTACAATATGTTACAACGCTTGATTATGATAATAATGATAAATACATAATCGGCCGTATGCATCAGTCCACTTTTGGTTTGTCGATGAGGTTGGAGTATTATATTACGCCTGATCTGAGTGTACAATATTACGGGCAACCATTTATTTCTGCAGGGGATTATTCGGAATTTAAAAAGGTCACTGATCCTGTTGCTGATGAATTTCATGATAGATATCACCAATTTACGGATGATGAAATTTCTTACGATGAAGAAAGCAATACTTATAATATTGATGAAAACCATGATCAGAAAACCGACTATAGTTTTAGTAATCCAAACTTTAATTTTATGCAATTTCGTTCAAATCTTGTTGTAAGATGGGAATATTTACCAGGCTCGACTGCATATTTTGTATGGTCGCAAGGACGTACAATGTCAAATGATGTCGGGGAATTTTCTTTTAATAATGATATGGATAAGCTTTTTGATGTGCAACCACATAATATTTTTCTGATAAAAATTTCTTATCGTTTGCAATTGTAGAGGGAAAGTGCCAAAAATGCCTGCCTTCGCCAAAACAGTTTCGTGCAGGCAAGCGTGAAGCATTTTTATCTCTTTTAATACTTGTCTCATTTATTAAAGTCTCTCTCTAATAAAATTAATAAACCATTAAAATGGTTTTCAAAACTGCTTACATTAAACAACCCACGACTTAAGTCGTGGGTTACTAATGAAATACAAAATCATCTAACCGTTTTAACGGTTTTATAAAATAACAGCTCAAATATTTTATGTCTGGTATCTAAAAAAGGACGGTTTGAATTTTACAAAAAAATACTAATTTTGACATATTAAATTCAAAAAAAAATATTTCAAAATAATGAAGCAAAAGATTTTATTATTAGGAGACGAAGCAATCGCTCAGGGTGCAATTGATGCCGGACTTTCGGGGATATATGCCTATCCAGGAACTCCTTCAACCGAAATAACCGAATATGTTCAAAGATCAAAAGAAGCAAAAGAAAACGCTATCAGATGCGATTGGTCGGCAAATGAAAAAACCGCCATGGAAGCTGCACTTGGTATGTCGTATTGCGGAAAAAGAGCTATGGTTTGCATGAAGCATGTTGGGTTAAATGTTGCAGCCGATGCTTTTATGAACTCGGCTTTAACAGGTGCAAACGGAGGTTTGATAATAGTTTCAGCCGATGACCCTTCGATGCATTCATCTCAAAACGAACAGGATTCCAGATACTTTGGAAAGTTTGCCATGATACCTGTTTTTGAACCTGCAAATCAACAGGAGGCTTATGATATGATTGAATATAGTTTCGATTTTTCGGAAAAGTATAGTATTCCTGTAATGTTAAGAATTACAACAAGGCTTGCTCATTCAAGGGCGGGGATTATTCAAAAACCTAAAAAGAAACAAAATTCAATTAAACTTCCTGAAGATCCAAAGCAATTTATTTTATTACCGGCAATTGCCCGAAAAAGATACAAGCAATTACTAACTAAGCAGGATTCTTTTGAAATGGATTCTGAAAATTCGGGGTTTAATCAATATTTTCCGGAAGAGGATAAAAACAAAGGTGTTATTGCCTGTGGATTAGCGTTTAATTATTTGTTAGAAAATTTTCCGAATGAGGATTTTCCACACCCTTTGTTGAAAATCGGCCAATATCCGATTCCGAGAAAACTTGTGAAAAAATTATATGATGAATGTGATGAGATCATCGTTCTTGAAGAAGGAAATCCAATAATAGAAGAAATGCTGAAGGGTTTACTTGATATCGGAAAACCAATTCATGGCCGTTTGGATGGAACAATTCCGAGAGATGGTGAGTTAAATCCAAATATTGTTCGTGTTGCACTCGGAATGGAAGATACTTACGGCGAAGATATCCCTGATTTTATGGTTGGAAGGCCACCTTCATTATGTAAAGGATGCCCACATATTGATAGCTATTATTTCTTAAACGAAGCTTTGGAAAAGTATTCTAAAGGAAGAGTCTTTTCCGATATAGGATGTTATACATTAGGTGCTTTGCCACCTTTCGATGCCATAAATTCTTGTGTTGATATGGGAGCCTCAATAACTATGGCTGTTGGTGCTTCCGAGGCAGGATTAGTCCCTTCGGTTGCAGTTATTGGCGATTCAACTTTCACGCATTCGGGAATAACCGGACTGCTTGATGCCGTAAACAATAATTCTTCCATAACTATTTTGATTCTTGATAATTCAACAACCGGAATGACAGGCGGACAGAAGTCTTCGGCTCTCGGAAGAATTGAAGGAATTTGTAAAGGAGTTGGTGTTGACGAAAATCATATAAAAGTAATAGATCCCTTGAAAAAACATCATAATGAAAACTTAAAAATTATTAAAAAAGAACTGGAATACAAAGGAGTTTCCGTTATTATTCCTGTCAGGGAATGTATTCAAACCTTTTCAAAAAAAATGAGGGCGAAAAAGATTAAAAAATTGGGGAATAAAGGAAATAAGAGAAATGACAACTAAATGACTACAAATGACAATTGAATGACCATTTAATGACAATCAAATGACAATTGAATGACTACCAAATGACTATTTAATGACAATCGAATGACTTATACCCATATACAAATTTCAAATTATTAAAAGAAAAAACACAAATTAAAAAAGATGAGTAAAGCACTAAAAACAACAAATTACAAATTCTATAAACAGAAAAGTGTTTATCATGGAAAAGTAAGAGATGTTTATAACATTAATGATGATCTGTTAGTAATGATCGTTAGTGATAGGATTTCGGCTTTTGATGTGGTTTTGCCAAAGGCAATTCCTTTTAAAGGGCAGGTATTAAACCAAATTGCAGCGAAATTCTTGAAGGCAACCGAAGATATTGTTCCAAACTGGATGATTGCCACACCCGATCCGACGGTTACTGCCGGAAAATATTGTGAACCCTTTAAAGTGGAAATGGTAATTCGAGGATACCTATCGGGACATGCCTGGCGTGAATACAAATTGGGAAAAAGAACAATTTGCGGTGTAGAAATGCCGGAAGGAATGAAAGAAAATGATAAATTTCCCGAACCTATTTTAACACCAACCACAAAAGCAGATGTTGGCCACGATGAAGATATTTCCAGAGAAGAGATTCTTTCTCAAAAGCTTGTTGAAAAAACTGATTACGAAAAGTTAGAACATTATACTCTTGAATTGTTCAAACGCGGAACCGAAATAGCCTCAAACATGGGACTGATCCTTGTTGATACAAAATATGAATTCGGAAAAATTGACGATAAAATTTATCTTATCGACGAAATTCATACACCCGATTCATCAAGATATTTTTATAAGGAGGGTTACGAAAACCGACAGGAAAATGATATTCCTCAAAAGCAACTTTCGAAAGAATTTGTTCGTGAATGGCTTATGGAAAACGGATTTCAGGGAAAAGAAGGCCAGGAAATTCCGGAAATGCCCGATGATTTTATAAATAAAGTTTCTGAGCGGTATATTGAATTGTTTGAAAAGATTACGGGAGAAAAATTCCAAAAATCAGATATTTCCAATGTTTCAGAAAGAGTTGAAAAAAACATTTCAGATTTTATAAAAGGTAATACTACAGATTTAGAGGAACCAAACAAATGCTAAAATGCGAGAATAAAAATAATACACAAAAAAAAACCTAATATTGTAATATTCAAACCACATTATCAAAGATTTAATTGTTGTGAATTATTTAAGCATTTAAGCATTTTATCATTATAAATAAATTTATTAGTAGAACCAAATACAATTATCAATGATCTCTTTTTCACCACCAAGAATTGATCAGAAAATCCTTGACGAAGTTTGCAATGCATTAACTTCCGGCTGGATAACAACTGGGCCAAAAACAAAATTGTTCGAGGAAAAAATTACCGAATATGCCGGACATAAAGCCACATTGTGCACAAATTCATGCTCATCGGGGCTTGAGTTAATGCTTAAATGGTTTGGTGTCAAAGAGGGCGATGAAGTAATTGTTCCGGCTTATACTTATGCGGCTTCGGCAAATGTTATTGTTCATTGTGGGGCAAAACCGGTTTTTGTTGATTCAGCTTCCGATTTTAATTTATCAATAAAAGCTGTTAAACAAGCTATTACACCGAAAACAAAAGTGATACTTCCTGTTGATCTTGCCGGTTGGCCTTGCGATTACGATGAATTGAATGATTTGGTTTGTGAAAAATCGGTTCGCGAAAAATTTGTGCCGGAAACAATTGAACAGGAAACTTTAGGTAGGATTTTGATTCTTTCGGATGCTGCCCATTCTATTGGTGCAAAGTATAAAGGAAGAAAAACCGGAATATTAACAGATGTTACGGTTTATTCTTTTCATGCCGTAAAAAATTTAACAACAGCTGAAGGTGGAGCCATTTGTTTAAATCTGCCAAAACCTTTTGATAATAAGGCTGTTTATGATTATTTGAAGATCAAATCTCTTCATGGGCAGACTAAAGATGCTTTTTCAAAAAATCAGATAGGAAATTGGAAATACGATATTTTAGAAGCAGGTTATAAATATAATATGACCGATGTGCAGGCAGCGATGGGATTGGTAGAATTGGAACGCTACGATAAAGATATGATTGTGAAACGAAAGCACATTTTCGATTCTTATTCCGAAGCTTTATCAAAGTATTCGTGGGCTGAAATTCCGGTTTATGAAAATGAAATTAAAAAATCTTCCTATCATGCCTTTCTTTTGCGGATCAGGAATATTTCGGAGAGCGATCGGGATAAAATCATTCAAAAAATATTTCAAAGAGAAGTTGCAGTGAATGTTCATTTTCTTCCTTTACCGATGACAACTTTTTATAAGAATCTCGGCAATAAGATTGAGGATTTTCCGGTGGTTTTCGATAATTATTCTCGTGAGATAAGTTTACCGGTTTACTATGATTTAAATGATGAACAAGTTAGGTTAGTAATTGAGGCGGTTGTTGATTCGGTGAAAGAAGTAATGGAGAAATGGAATAATGGAGTAATGGAGTGATGGGGGACGGAGTAAAGGTAAATCTGAAACCTGAAACCCGCCCGTCCGCCGTAGCTTTAGCGAATGAGGAAAACCCGAAAAATATGTTAAAACGATTATTCGATATAATTTTTTCTTTTTTAGGATTGCTCATATTGTTTCCTTTTCTGTTAATTATTTCTTTTTTAATTATTATTGAATCACGAGGCGGGATATTTTATAAGCAGCAAAGAGTTGGCCGTAATGATCGGGATTTTTCATTAATAAAATTTCGTTCGATGCGAGAAAATTCCGATAAAAGTGGTTTATTGACAATTGGGGCAAAGGATAAGCGAATAACAAAATCGGGATATTATCTCAGAAAATATAAACTTGATGAAATCCCGCAACTGATAAATATTTTAACAGGAGAAATGAGTTTCGTTGGGCCGCGTCCTGAAGTCAGAAAATATGTTGAATTGTACGATGAGCATCAAAGAAAAGTTCTAAAAGTAAAACCCGGCCTTACGGATTATGCCTCAATTGAATATTTCAAGGAAAGCGAAATCTTATTCTCAAAACCAAATCCTGAAAATGCTTATATCAAAGAAATTATGCCGGCTAAATTAGATTTGAATTTAAAATATATTGATGAAAAAAGTTTTTTTATGGATTTTAGAATAATTATTAAGACTATTCTAAAGGTTTTTCATTTGTGATTTAGAGTAAAAGCATAAATGTTTTACTCTTACTAATGATGAAGGTGAGAAGAATTTACTTTGCATTTTAATTTAGGTGCTTTGTACTGTGATAATTGTTTTGAAATTCCGGTTTGGATATTAAAATTTTGTTTATATTTGAGAAATCTTAAACTATAGAAGTTAATATTCGCGATTGAACAAGAAATATTGCACAAACATCCACATTTTAGTCATAAATAAGTACAATATAATATAAAGTGATAAAAATAACTGAAATACCTGAAATTAGAAAAAGAACCAGATATAAAAGAGATCGCCAAGGAATATTGTATCGTTATACGGAAGAATACTATGTATTTAAGCAAGTACCAACAATTAATGGTAAGGAAAGAATTATCCATTACATTACAGATGGTCTTTTTATTTTCCTTATAACTATACCTTTTTTTGTGGGATTCATTTATTTAATTAACTCATTAAGATTATCCAGCATATTTGAAATACTAGTTGCATTTTCAATGTTTTTCTTCATTTGGCTAACAATTTTTTTTTATATTATGTTTATTGGGAAAACAAATTTCAACAAACACCTGGAAAGAAAAGCACTGATTCTATTGTGGTTGATGAATATGGCAAACGACCTACTTTTAAAAAAATTATTATAAGAACCTTATGTAGATTTGTTCCATTTGACTTATATTCATGTTTAGGAGACCCAAGTTTTGGTTTACATGATGAATGGTCAAAAACATTTTTTATTAAGAAAAATGAACTTCAAAAACTATTAGACGAAATTGAAAATCTTGATAATAATAATTAATTAAACCGTATAAGATATTAAAATTATGTTTATATTTGAAGAATTAAAAAATATAAGATAGGTCTGGTCTTAAAACCCATTTCACGCAAAGATTGGAAAGTTTTAACGCAAAAATCGCAAAAATGTATATTTATAATCAATACTTTGAGTATTTTTTTCATTAAAGAGCATTATTTAAATCAAAATATAATATAAATATCTATAATTGGCAAAGTTTAAATACAGCAAATAATATAGTAAATACATAAAAACAAATAACAATAAAAACATAAACAATATGAAAAATTTAATTTTAGTTTTAATAGTATTATTTGGTATCACATTAAATTCATCAGCACAAATTCAAAAAGGAGCAATGCTAATTGGGGGTAATGTGTCTTTCAATGTCCAAGAAAGAAATGAGGAATTTAGAATATATAACTTTGCATTAGAGGATTATTATAAAAGAACTTTTTTATCAGCTCATCCACAATTTGGTATTTTTATCAATGAATCTATGCTGCTTGGAATTGGAATTAATTATGAATTTATTGAAACCAAATCAAGACGTGTCTATCTAGTTAGTTATAGGGAAAGTGAATCTAATCAAAAAAGTAATTTAATATTTTTTAATCCGTACTTTAAGAAATTTTTTAAACTTAAGGAAAAAATTTTTTTAACAACGAGTTTGAATTTTTTAATTGGTTTCGGAAAAAGAAAAATGGAAAGTGAAGGTGATTACGTAGACAATTATAAAAGTGAACTTAAAATTTTTGAATATCGTTTAAATATCAGTCCTGGCCTGACTTATTTTTTAAACGACAAATGGGCCTTAAATGCAAACATTGGTGAGCTTTTTTATTCTCACACAAAAGAGACACCGGATGATTACAAAGGTGGTTCAGAAAAACCGAAAAACATTGAGAAGAATTATGGCTTAAGTTTAAAGTTCAATACATTTTCTATCGGCATTCAATATTACCTGAGAAACAATTCGAAGTAAAAATCGCTCTTTCCAGCATAATAGGATTAGAATTGTTGAACAAAACTTCGTATAAGGTTGATAGTTTATGGGTCTTTAATTAATTTTTTGTTTGTTTTTGATGATACAAAGCAATAGATATTGAATAATAAATAATATTTAAAAAATTGCTTAATAAAATAATGAATATTTCCTGTGCCAAATTAAAAGAGTTATTAATCAATGGATTAGCAACAAATATCACAATCTATAAAGTTGAAAATAATTATAATAACATAGCTCAAATTGGAAAAATCAATGTAGAATATTTATCATTTATACACCAGAATAAAAATTAATTATAAAAAACTATCAATTATAATAAAATAATATAACTTTGCCGCATAAATTAATTATTTAATAATGAAACAAGGAACAGTAAAATTTTTCAATGAATCTAAAGGATTTGGATTCATTACCGAAGACGATTCAAAAGAGGACTATTTTGTACACATTTCTGGCTTAATTGACAAAATCTCAGAAGGTGATGTTGTAGAATTTGAATTAAAAGAAGGTAAAAAAGGTTTAAATGCAGTAAATGTAAAAGTAGTTTAATATTTATTCTTTAACTTTTTAATGATCTAAAGCCTATCAAATTTGATAGGCTTTTTTTTATTGGTAAAAAAGTGGGTTTGATAAATGATCATTTAAAAACAATTTAAACAATCTTTTTTAATTACTCTCCCTTTATAAAGAATTTTGTAATTTTGCCGCATAAAATTATGAGTATTTCTTTTGTTAAAGAAAAAATATTATTAATCAATGTATAACAAGAAACACTACGATAAGCAAAAGCAAAATAGCGAGTATGATGTAGTATATATTTGATAGTTAGCAATAACTCAATGTAAATAATTGAAATATGGCAAAAACACATTCATTTCATATACCTGTAATGGGAATCGGATTTACTGTTGATACTCCATTAAAAGTTTCTCAATATGGAATTGATTCTGTAATTTCTCTCGTTGATGACATTCTTCTTGAGAAGTTAAGAAAGATGTATTGTGATAAATTTGAAATTCCTTATAATGAGATTTCAGAAAAAATTGATGATTTCAGGGCAAAAAGAATTACATCTTATCTGAATTTAGTAAACAACCTGGCAAAAAAGAAATTTGAAGAATTTAAAAATGCTACTATTGAGAAAGGTAATGAGATAAAAGAATACTTCAATATGTTGCCCGACAGTTCAACCATGAATCAAGAATTCAAGAGTTTAACAGCAAAATATTTTAATATAAACGAAATTAAAAATTGGGTAAAAGATAACTTATCAATGGGTAGTATTGACGTAAATATAATGACCAAACTTGATAAGGAAAACTTTATTAAGGGTGAAAAATTATCTTCAGAATACAATGATGCCCATGCTGCTCTTAGGGGTTATGCAAATAGTGATTTAACTTCTTCAATAGTACTTTCGGCAGGAATGAATCCCAGATTGTATAGCTATTTAGAGCAATTTGAAGATTTTTACCCTGATGAAAATGGGGGAATAAAAAAGAAAATAATATTAAAAGTTAGTGATTACAGGTCGGCTTTTATTCAAGGTAAATTTCTGGCTAAAAAAGGATTGTGGGTTTCGGAATATAGAATTGAATCAGGGCTAAATTGTGGAGGACACGCTTTTGCAACCGATGGAAATCTCTTAGGCCCCATATTAGCCGAATATAAGAAAAACCGAAAGGAACTCAGTCAATCAATTCACGAAATCCTGGTACAGGCACTTTCCAACAAAAACCGAGTGGTACCAAAAATGGAATTACAAATAAAAATTACAGCTCAAGGTGGTGTTGGTACGGCTGAAGAACATCAATTTCTAATTGATCATTATCAGGTTGATTCAGTAGGATGGGGCACTCCTTTTCTTTTAGTACCTGAAGCAACAACAGTTGACGATTCTACCCTAAATAAATTAATTGATGCTAAAGAAGACGATTTATATTTAAGTAATATTTCTCCTCTCGGCATTCCATTCAATAGTCTGAAAAACAACACTAAAGATATTGAAAAAACATCTTTGATTGTAAAAGGAAGGCCTGGTAGTTCATGCCATAAGAAATATGCTGCTTTAAATAAAGAGTTTTCTGAAAAAAGCATTTGTATAGCTTCACGGCAATATCAACTTTTAAAATTAAAGGAATTGGATAAAGAAAAGTTATCTCCTGATGAGTACGTGAAAAAATATGAAAAAATTGTTGACAAATCGTGTATATGTGTTGGTTTAGGTACATCTGCTTTATTGGTAAATAAATTAGATAACAAAACTGAAGGAAATGGAGTTTCAATTTGTCCGGGACCAAACATGGCGTATTTCTCAAAAAAAATGAGCTTAAAAGAAATCATAAATCATATTTACTTCCGATCAAATAATATAACTAGAACCGATCGTCCAAATATGTTTATAAAAGAACTGAAAATTTATATTGATTTTCTGAAAAATAAGCTCGAAGAAACGAAAGTTACAATGACAATTAAACAAGAAAGATACTTTTTAACTTTTGTTAATAATTTAAAAGAAGGAACTAACTATTATTCCGGTTTATTTAATAGCCTGAAGGACAAATTTGAAGATACAAAATCCAATATTCTAAGTGATTTGGATGCTTGTAAAAAAACCATACATCTTCTAAATTTAGAAATAAAAAATCTGTCGAAAACATAATGGCCGCGAATTCGCTAATTATAAACGAATTAAAATAGTTGTTTTTAAAAATCATACTCGCATTAGCGAACGAAGAATAAAAAGACACACAGACATTAACAATCTTCAAACAGCTATTTCAAGTTATTCTATTCAAAATAAAAAAAGAAAAGAAATTCTTGTCAATTATAGCTATTGACTACTTTTGCACGCTATTTTTAAGACACTAAAAATATTATGGATATAAGAAATATTGCAATTATTGCACATGTCGATCATGGAAAAACGACTATGGTTGACAGAATTTTACATCAGGTGAAATTGTTCAGGGATAATCAGGAGGTGGAAGATTTGATTTTGGATTCGAATGACTTGGAACGTGAGAGAGGGATAACTATTTTATCTAAGAATGTATCAGTTAGATATAAAGGAACAAAAATTAACATTATTGACACTCCGGGCCACTCCGATTTTGGTGGAGAAGTAGAGCGTGTTTTAAATATGGCTGATGGAGTTCTGTTACTTGTTGATGCTTTTGAAGGGCCTATGCCGCAAACACGATTTGTTTTGCAGAAAGCTTTGGAGCTTGGTTTAAAATCAATAGTTGTTATTAACAAAGTTGATAAACCAAATTGCAATCCGGAAGAAACAAATGAGCTTGTTTTTGAACTGATGTTTTCGCTGGATGCTACTGAAGATCAGTTGAATTTTCCAACTGTTTACGGTTCATCAAAACAAGGATGGATGGCTGCCGACTGGAAAACACCAACTAATGATGTTACGTATTTATTAGATACAATTATTGAATATTTTGATCCTCAAAAAGATAATCCCGGGACTTTACAATTACAGATCAGTTCATTGGATTATTCGTCATACACAGGCAGAATTGCTGTAGGAAAAATTAACCGCGGTAGCATAAAAATGGGTGATCAGGTTTCTGTTGTTCAGAGAAATGGCTTGATAAATAAATCAGTAATCAAAGAACTTTATCTATTTGAAGGACTGGGAAAAGAAAAAACCAAAAAAGAAGTAAAATCCGGTGAAATTGTTGCCATAATGGGGCTTGAGAATTTTGATATCGGTGATACAATTGCCGATTTTGAAAAACCTGAAGCTTTAAAACCAATCTCTGTAGATGAACCTACTATGAGTATGCTTTTTACTATTAATAACTCACCGTTTTTTGGTAAAGAAGGGAAATATGTTACATCAAGGCATCTTAGAGATAGATTATTTAAGGAAACAGAGAGAAACCTGGCATTAAGGGTTGAAGAAACAGATTCACCAGATAAATTACTGGTTTATGGTAGAGGTATTCTTCATTTATCTATTTTAGTGGAAACTATGAGAAGAGAAGGATATGAATTTCAACTAGGCCAGCCTAAGGTGGTTATTAAACAAATTGATGGATATAAACATGAGCCGGTAGAACTTTTATATGTAAATGTTTCTGAAGAGTTTTCCGGGAAAGTAATTGAGATTGTTACTAAGCGTAAGGGAGATATTTTAAATATTGAAACAAAGAATGACAGAATAAATCTTGAATTTAAAATATCGGCCAGAGGTTTGATTGGGCTAACAAATCCAATTTTAACGGCTACCGAAGGTGAAGCTGTGATTTCGCATCGGTTTAAAGCTTATGAACCCTGGAAAGGTGAAATTGTAAGAAAGAGAAGTGGTGCTTTGATAGCAATGGAAACCGGAACATCTATTACTTATTCAATTGATAAACTGCAAGACAGGGGTAAATTCTTTGTTGATCCAAATCAAGAAATATATGCAGGCCAGGTGATAGGAGAAAGTACAAGGCAGGATGATTTGGTTATCAATATAATCAAAACTAAAAAACTAACTAATATGCGGGCTTCGGGTTCAGATGAAAAAGTATCGATAGCTCCGGCAATAAAGTTTTCATTGGAAGAAGCTATGGAATATATCGGTGAAGATGAATATGTTGAAGTAACCCCCAAATTTATTCGTTTAAGAAAGATATTGCTTAGTGAGCACGATAGAAAGAAGAAAAAGAAATTGGAAGGGTAAATTAAGAGATTAGTATTTTATCGGTTTACAATTGTTGGATTATGGGGTGATTACATTTTAAAATCACAAACACAAAACTACCCGAACCTACCGGAAATAGAGGGTTTGGCAATGACGCTTGCAGAGTTGGCCAAAATCAAAAATATAAACAAATTGACATTTAAAAGAAAAACTGATAAAATTTGACAGATATTTTTGGTAAATGTCAAAAATTATGTATTTTTGACAAAAACATAAAAAAATGTCAAATTCAATAATACCTTATGATAGAAATAAACCCTACAATAATTTACCTCTATTACCTCCTCCAGACGAAAAAGTAATAACAATTGATGTTTTACAAGCTTTGAATAAAGCTAATAAAGCCCTTGCGGAGCTTAAAGGATTAGCCGGAAAACTTCCTAATCAATCAATGTTGGTAAATACAATAGCATTACGGGAAGCAAAAGCCAGTACGGAAATTGAAAACATTTTTACTACTGACGATGAGTTATATAAATCATTGACAATTAGAAAATCTGACTTGAAAGGAAATGCCAAAGAAATATTGTTTTACAGACAAGCTTTGTGGAATGGATTTCATAGAATAAAAGAAAACGGAGAGTTTAATAAAGATTTATTAATTGAAATTTATCGGGAAATTATACAAGTGAAAGATGGAATCCGTCCTTCTCAAACAGAAACCGTAATAAAAAAGAGAGGTAGTGGTTTGTTAGGAGGTGCGGTAGTTTACACACCTCCAAGAGGAATTGGCATAATAAATGAAAAATTAGAAAACCTGTTTGATTACCTGAATGATGATAAAAAATTTAATTATGACCCCTTGATTAAGTTGGCTGTATCTCATTATCAATTTGAAGCTATACATCCATTTCGAGATGGAAATGGCCGCGCAGGGCGAATTTTAAGTATTCTTTTGATGATCCAAAAGCAATTGCTGGAAATCCCAATATTATATTTGAGTGCCTACATAATTAGAGAAAAGGATGATTACTATGAATTTCTGAACAGGGTAACAACACGAAGAAATTGGAAAAACTGGATAATTTATATGCTAAAAGCAATTGAAGAAACTTCCATTTATACAATTAGTAAAATTGAAGAAATTGATAGATTATTTAACAATACCCTTGAATTAATAGTTACTAAACTTCCTCATATTAGAAAAGAAACGATTGAGAAAATATTTGAGCAACCTTATGTAAGTCCAAAAAAACTTATAGACCAAAATGTAAAAAGCCTGAATACAGCAAAAAAATATCTTGGTCAAATGGAAGAACTGGGAATTATGATCCCAAAGAAAATCGGGAAAGAGGTAGTGTATTTGAATATTGATTTATATAACTTATTATCTGAAATATAACAGTAATAAAATAAAGCACATTATATTATTTGAATATTTAATCATTTACTAGTTCTCTCATTCATTCATCAGGATCAAACAAGGGTGATCTGGTTGAATTCTCAAATTACAATTATTTCTTAACTACGTCATGTATTGACGTACCCTTTTCATATCTTTGTATAATAGAAATAAGAACTCTAAAAATTAAACCAATGTCAAAAAGAGAATCAATATCACGATACAACCTGATAATTAAAAAGCTACGCAGATTTCCTGCCACCTTTAAAGAAATAACAGATTATCTTTCACTTGAATCTGAAATTCAGTCCTATAATTTTAATGTTTCAAAACGAACATTCCAAAGAGACCTTGCTGATATTCGTACAATTTATAATATTGATATTCAATATGACTTTTCAAGAGGAGTATATTTTATTGATTTTGACGACCAATCAGAAATAAGTGAAAGAATATTAGAGGCTTTTGACACATTTAATGCTTTAAATATTGCCGACCGTCTTTCAAACCATATTCATTTTGAAAAGAGAAAACCACAGGGAACGGAAAATCTTTATGGCCTTCTTCATGCAATTAAAAATAAAGTTCAAATTAAATTTACCCATCAAAAATATTGGGATAATGAACCGACAATCAGGCTTGCAGAACCTTATGCACTTAAGGAATTCAAAAACCGTTGGTATGTGCTTGCAAATGATTTAAAAGATAACCGGATAAAAAGTTTCGCATTAGATAGGTTAGACGATCTTGAAATAACAAAAAAGCATTTTCAATTTCCAAAAGATTTTAATGTAAATGAACATTATAAATATTGTTTCGGGATAATCAGCCCAAACGATCAAGAGCCACAAGAAGTGGTTTTGTCCTTTGATCCGCTTCAGGGAAAATATATAAAATCATTGCCTTTGCATGAATCTCAGGAAGTTTTAAAAGATGATGAAAATGAACTAAGGATAAGGCTTACAATTGTTATTACTTTTGATTTTGTTATGGAACTTCTTTCACATGGTGAGCGTGTAAAAGTAATTAAACCTGATGGTTTGATTGCTGATTTGAAAAGGACTTATAAAAATGCGTTAATACTATATTAAAAAAGATAGCCAAACTATTTTTTAACTTTCTCAATATCAATCACAAATAACAACACCGGTCTTTTGTAAGGTTGAAATACTTGAAAATTATTTGCATTTAGCAACAAGAAAAATAATCTTAATAAATCCCAAAACCTCAAAGATTAGTTTTTGTATTACCAGATTGACCAATTAATATTTTTTGTAAAATTATTTTTCTACGACATCTTTTGGCGTATGTGCACCATAATTTTGCCCATAAATTATCATTAATAACAAATTAATAGGAGGAAAAATAATGACAACAAAAGATGAATTACAGAATATCGAAGATGAATGCTTTAAAAAAATCAGGGAAAAAGAAGCATGGAAAAACATCTCGCAAAATGAGGAGTTGCCGTGGGACATAAAATTTATTGAAAAAAATTCTGATAAACTGAATTGGGAAGCGTTGTGTGAAAATAATGGTATTAACTGGGATACAGAACTAATGGAAAAATTTAAACACTTGATTGATTGGAATGCTTTATCCGAAAACATCCTTGACAGAGTCAGACACCATAAGCCAATTAATTTTGATTGGAACATTTTTATGAAATTTGAAAAGTATTGGAATTGGCATGAATTGTCAAAAAGATCAGGTAATATTCCAACAAATATACTGGAACAAAATGCAGATAACTGGGACTGGAAAGAACTAATAGATAATTATGAAATAAACTGGTCTTATGAGCTTTTTGAAAAGTTTAAGAATTATATTCCTATTACTGATTTTGAGAATTTACAGCGTTCCAAATTATGGGAAAAATTAGTTAAAATTGACGAACAAATTATAACAGGCAAATTACTTTCAGAATAAATAATTATAAACACTAAAAATATTACCTATGAAAAAATTAATTTTTATCGCTTTGTTATCAATTGTATTTGTTTCCTGTAACAGCGGAGTAAGCTGCGATAGTAGCAAAGTAAAGGAAACCGCCCTTCGTTTATTTGAAACCGAAATTAGGGTTCAATTGGCGTGGGGTGTATATTACGAAGAAGTAATATCCCCAATTGAAAACACTTATGGTGGTGCTTTGCTACAATTTTATGCTTATGCAGCCGGTGATGCTTCATTTGACATTGAAAAGGCAAAGGAGAAAGCCATCTTGTCTTTCCGCAAACTTGCCAAGGGACAAACCGTGGAAGATGCCGAAAAATACCATCCCTATATCCGGTATGCCGACAGCATTATGGATTTGGGCAAAACAAGTCTTGAAATAATAATGACAACAGCCAACGACCACGAATTAAAAAAATGCGAATGCGAAGCCACCATGGTATTCGATCCTGAAATTAATATTGAGAATATGGATGTTAGCTACGATGTGCAGAAAGCTTCTGATGGTGAGGTTTATGTGACGATTTATATGAGATGAGGAAATTTGATTAACGGAGTTTTGAAATAAAAAAATATCTATAATAAATAAAATTAGTTATGTGTAATATTTGGAAAATAGCTTCAAGATGGAGTTATGACGGAAACAAAAATTCTTCTATAATTGACATTTTTAGAAAATACAATATTGTATTTGCAGGCAGAAAACAGTATGATATAAAAAGATCGGTTAAACCTAATGATATTATTGCTTTATCAGATGGAACAACAGTTGTATCTGTCGGAAAAATTACCGATATTCCTAAACCAATCACAGAATTTAATTTTGATGAATTAGATAGGAATTCAGGTCGTTTTAATTATGAAGAATGGGTAATTGGATTTAAAGTAAATCTTTATGATTTAAAAAGTGAAGATTGGTTTAAATACAATCGGGGAACTTTTCATAAAGTTTATGAACCTCATAGAATTAAAATAAAATCCTTGTTTGAAAAATATAATGCTTATGAAAACAAAGAAGATTAACTACGATGTGCAAAAAGCCTCTGATGGCGAGGTTTATGTGACGATTTATATGAGATGAGGGGATTAGAATGAATGAGGTTTGAAACCGTTACAAATTTAAAGCAGTTATATTTGAAATGTTAATGAAAATTTATGTAGATTTGGCATTAAAAAAAATCCTGCAAAAACCCTTATCAAAATGAAACAAGAAATACAAAAATTAAAAAAAAGAATTGTTTATGCTTTTTTAAACGCTGAAGATAAAATACTTACGCATGAAGAATTGGAAAAAGAGATTTCTAGCATTGAAAAAGATATCGAATTATTAGAAGAAAATGTTTTTGAAGATGATCCTGAATACGATGAAATTTGTGGTAATATCAAAGATTTTCGAAAAGCAATTAGACGAATAAAAATAGATAATTTTATTTATGATGAAGAAATAGAACTGGATTTAATGTTTCCAAATAGACATAATCCTGATTTTGATGAGGATTCTATGTCTTATGACAGTGTGTTTGGTAGTGATTAAACACAGAATTATTGATATTAATAAAATTAGAATAATTAATTGATTTATAAATAATAAAACTTAGAACAAATGACTATTTGGAAATTCGGTGCAAAATATGTAGACACCAAATTGATGATAGATAACTCTATTGGATATGCATATGGAGATTCTATGCCAACTTACGTAAGTAAGAATAAAATAAAGAAAATTAATATTGGTGATATCATTATTCTTGCAAAAGGTCAGAAAAACAAAGTACTGGCAATAGGTGTGGCAAAAAGCCTTCCATTTTATTGTAATATTGATAATAAAAATATTGATTTTAGTGGAATACATGAATCCACCAATGTTAATCTTATAAAAGAATTTACTAACAGAAATAATTATGATGTAATTTATATTTCAGTTAATTGGTTGAAAGTTGATACATCTGAATTGAAAATATCTTATAAATATCACGGTTTCACAAAACTTAACACAGATACTGAAATTATTAAACATTTTTATTTAAAATATAAAACAATGAAAGAGTACATTACACTCATAGAATCAAATAAAAACATAGTTTTAACCGGAGCACCTGGAACAGGTAAAACATATTTAGCAAAAAAGATTGCGGAAAATATGACGGGTAGTAAGCTAGACGAAACAAACGAACAATATGCTTTTGTCCAGTTTCATCCTTCGTATGATTATACAGATTTTGTTGAAGGTTTACGACCAATTAAAAAAGAAGAAGATAAAGAATTGGGATTTGAATTGAAGAACGGAATCTTTAAAGAGTTTTGTAAAAAAGCAAAAGACGACCCAAAACCAAAAGATAATAAATATGTTTTTGTTATAGATGAAATAAACAGAGCAGAAATATCAAAGGTTTTTGGAGAGCTTTTCTTTGCCATTGATCCTGATTATCGTGGAGAAAAAGGGAAAGTAAAAACCCAATATGCAAATATGCAAACTGAAGAAACTCGTTTTAATGATAATGACGATTATTTTTATGTTCCAGATAATGTTTATATAATTGGAACAATGAACGATATCGACAGAAGTGTTGAGAGTTTTGATTTTGCTATGCGAAGGCGTTTTGCATGGAAGGAAATAACTGCAGATGAAAGAATTGAAATGTTGTATAAAAAATTAGATTCAGAATTAGCTGAAAAAGCTAAAACCAGAATGAAAAATCTAAACAAAGTAATTTTTGATAAAGCAAAAGGTGAAGGCATTGATGGTTTAAACGATAGTTATCACATTGGGCCTGCTTATTTTCTGAAATTAATAAACTATAAAGATGATGAGAGCCCATGGGAAAAACTCTGGAAAAACCATCTTGAAGTCTTGTTACGTGAATATTTACGAGGAATGCCTGATGCTGAAACAAAATTATCTGACTTATATGAAGCATACAATAAATAAATGCAGGTATGTGTCATAAATTTGTAACAGATAATTGTCGTTCAAAGGATATTTCTGGTTGGAAGGATAAAACCGTTAATTCACTAAAAAATATTGCAAATAAATCATTGATTGATTTACAAAAAGATAATGATAAATTATTGGTATTTCCATCAGATTTTAAAGAGTACGGTGATAATATTGAAGAAAATCACATTTTTAATATTAATTCCGACAATAAATTGCAAACCCATAATTTAATGGGTTTTGTTGGCGTGGATGATGTTCAACTAACTATTGGTTCTCGCTTTGATGAAGATAAAAACAAGCAATACTTTTTGCAATATATGCTGCATAAGGTATTTGCTATTAATATGGTTAATTTAAAAACAACATCGGGAAATGAGAATATTTGGGATTTTTTATTAATGTTTATGTTTCCATATTTTTTAAATAACGCTTTAAAACAAGGAATCATTAAAGAATACAAAATGAAAAAGAACAATGATTTTAATGTAAAAGGAACAATTGATATTGCCCGGCATATAAAACAAAATATTCCTTTTATGGGCAAAGTTGCTTATAACACCCGTGAGTTTAGTTTTGACAATGCTACAACTCAGTTAATTAGACATACTGCTGAATACATTATACAAAAAGGTTTTCGCAATGCTTTAAATCCCAATTCCGAAACAATTGAAAATGTCAGCATTATCCGACAGGCAACCCCTGATTACAATATTAAAGATAGGCAAAAGATAATTTTAAAAAACTACAAGAAAGTAAAACATCCTTTTTTCACAGAATATGAACCATTACGAAGTATTTGTATGAAAATATTACGGCATGAAGGAGTTTCAATGGAAAACAGCGAAAATAAAGTTCATGGTTTATTATTTAATGGTGCCTGGCTTTGGGAAGAATATCTGAATACGATTTTGAAAGATTGTGGTTTTATACATCCTGAAAACAAAACTAAGAAAAATGGTTTGCATTTATTTGATGGAAGTCAAAGAATATATCCGGATTTTTACAAGGAAAATCAAAATATAGTAATTGATGCAAAGTATAAAAGTTTGCAAAATTATGATAATATAGGTACAGGAGATTTATATCAGGTAATTACTTATATGTATAGATTACAGGCGAATACAGGTATTTTATTATATCCTCTTCAGAAGAATGATGCAAAAGAGGAAAATAAAGTTGATCAATTCAATATGAATAAAGATAGTTATGGAGGTGTAAGTGCAGTTTTTGAAAAATATGGAATGTTAATACCTCAAAATGAAGATGATTATGAGAAATTTGTTTCGCAGATAAAAACGCATGAAGAAGAATTGAAAAATCATAATGGGATATGCCAATAAAATTCATTAAACAAATAACAAAATGAAAACCTTCACCGCAATAGATTTTGAAACAGCCACACGCCACCATATTTGTGCCGTAGGAATTGTAACCGTGGAAAACGGAAAAATAGTAGATGAATTCTCTGCATTAATTCAACCACCCGGCAATGAATATTTCTGGAAGAATATTGAAATACATGGAATTGTTGAAGATGATACTGCCGATGCTCCTTTTTTCGACAAAGTTTACCCTGAAATCAAAAAACGACTTTTCGGCAAAACTGTTGTCGCCCATAATGAATCTTTTGACCGTAATGTGTTGCGAAAAACAATGGCAGATTTTGGTATTGATTATTCTGATTTGAATATTACTGATCGCTGGGAATGTACTTTAAGGATTCATGGAGCAGCATTGAATGTTTGCTGTGAAACTAATGGAATAGAATTAAATCATCACGAAGCCCTTTCTGATGCAAGAGCTTGTGCAATGCTTTATCTGAAAAAGCTAAAATAAAAAGTTTACCCAACGAAACTTCTTAAAACAAAGTAATCGGGGCTAAACCTTTATTCCCCATATTTCCATATTTCCCCTATTCCCTTCACACCCCATAATAATATTTCAAAATTCGGCATTTTTCATTTCTCAGTTTACACTTTGTGAACCTTCGTGTTTTCTTAGTGTAACTTTGTGGCATAGCTATTACACAGAGTTTCACTAAGAAAACACAAAGCTACACAGAGAAAAAGAGTAAACTACTTTTTATTGATTTTGAAAAATGCCCAAAATTCTAAACATAATCCCCCTTTCTTTATTATATTATCCTTACTTTTGGGGACTTATTTTTTTAATAAAAAATCAAATTTAAAATATAATAGATGTTTGATCCTAAATCTAATTATAAGAAAACCAGGAATTCCATTGGATATGTAAGCCGCAAAGAAGCAACACAGGAAACCTACGATAAAATAGGTTTTAAGTCGGGACTTGAGGTTCACCAGCAGTTGAAAACAAAAAACAAACTTTTTTGTCACTGTCCGGCAGGCATTTATCAAAAAATTGATCAATACGATGCAGAAGTGATCAGGCACATGAGGCCAACCTTAAGCGAATTGGGCGAATACGATGGTACGGCACTAATGGAATTCAAAACACGTAAGGAAATAGTTTACAGATTAAAGCATGAAACCACCTGTACTTACGAAGTTGATGATACGCCACCATTTCCAATTGATAAAGAAGCTCTTGAAATTTCTATCGAAATTTCACAGCTTTCAAAATTAAATGTTGTCGGTGAGGTTCATATCACGCGAAAACAATATTTAGACGGCAGTATTCCAACAGGTTTTCAACGTACCGGAATAATCGGTGTTGAAGGCGAGATTCAATTAAAAAATAAAAAAGTAAGATTAATTCAATTAAGCCTCGAAGAAGATTCATGCCGTGAAGTTTCGGATATCGGCCATGTAAGGATTTTTCGTACCGACCGCCTTGGAATGCCTTTGATAGAAACCGTAACCTATCCCGATTGCGTTAATCCCGACGAAGTCAAAGAAGCCTGCGATTATATCAGGTTTTTAAACAGGAGTACAGGCAAAGTACGAACCGGAATTGGAGCCGGAAGGCAGGACGTAAACGTAAGTTGCAGAGGTGGTTCGAGGGTTGAGATAAAAGGTGTTGCACATACAAAATGGATCCCAGAACTAACTCACAACGAATGTTTCCGTCAATGGGCTTTATTGAAAGTAAAAGACATTCTTCTGAAAAGAATTAAAACCATAGAAGAATGGAAGATAAATCATGAAACTTTAAAATTTCATTCTTATAATTTCAATTATCAACCTTTGCGTGATGCCAAGAAATTAAGACATAAAATAGTTGCTGTTAATTTACCTGATTTTAAAGGAATTTTGTCGCATTTTACCCAGCCCGGAAAAATATTTGCCAGCGAAATCACAAACAGATTAAAAGTTATTGCCTGCCTCGATAAACCGAACATGACACATTCGGAAGCTCTTGAGCCTGTAATAAGTGAAAATGATCTTTCGGAAATTAAAAAACTTCTGAATGCAAAGGAAAACGATGCTCAAATAATTTTCTGGGGACCGGAAGAGGATATTAAAACGGCTTTGGAAACAATTGAAGAACGTTGCAAGATGGCTTTTGAAGGAATTCCCAACGAAACACGGAAATCTTTTGAAGATGGAACCACAATTTTTGAAAGAGTTTTGCCCGGAGCCGATCGCATGTATCCCGACACCGATTCTCCACCGATCCCTCTTGAAGACAATTATATCAAGGAAATTGGTAAAAATCTTCCTTCTGATATCATCGACAGATATAAACAAATGAAGCAGTGGGGAATTCCCGAAGATACCTATACTTTTATTTTTAAGAAAAATTTGTTTCCACTTATCGAAAAAATTGTAAAACAATTAGATATAAATCCACGTTTTGTGGGGACATTTCTCGGACAAAATTTAAAATTTATCGAAGGGCATTATAAATCGGCAGAGGAATTTGATTATGAAAAAATATTCGATCTTTTTGAATTCCTAAAAGAGAATAAAATTGATTTTCAATTAGCCAAAGAAATGATGCCTGTTGTTTATGAGTATCCAAAAATGGACTTTGATTCGATTTTATCAAGTATTGATTTCAAAAAGATTCCTGAGGGTGAAATCACTTCAAAAATTCCATTTTTGAAAAAGAAGTTTTCGGAGATCAGGAAATCAGACAAAAAAGAAAATGAAATTAATTGGATAATGGGACAAGTTCATAAAATAGCTTGTGGTAATATTTCGTTAAATAAATTGCATACAATTATTTCTAATGGGAAATGATAGTGTTGTATATACTAATATTAATAAATTGTATTATATCAATTTGAAACTTAATGATTTTATCACATAAAATACTTTTTCGCTATGGAAAATTTTAGTTTACAAATGGCTTTAGGGTTGATACCGTCAACTTCAAAAATAGAAGAAACGGAAGCCAAAAAAATAAAAAAGTATAAAGAATTTTTGGAATTTGAAAAATCAAAAGAACTTGCTCATTACGAAAAATTAAAACATTTTGTCATTTCCGGTGAATATGATAAGATCAAGAAAAAAATAAAATCTTTAAATTTTAAAAACACTGATGAGTATAAAAAACTTCAGGAATTTAAGTCTCTAAAAAAATCGGTAAGGTTTAAAAATTATTTTAGAATTAAGAAATCTCCTCTTCTTGAGAATTTTAATAAACTTGATGGTTCTGATGAATTAAAAAAATTCGAGGAACTTCAAAGATTCGTTACTTCCGGTGAATATGATGAAATCAAGAAAAAAATTAAATCTTTAAATTTTAAGAACACCGATGAATATAAAAAACGTCAGGAATTTAAATCTCTTAAAAAATCAGCAAGATTTAAAAATTATTTTAAAATAAAAAAATCCCCTCTTCTTGAGAATTTTACTAAAATTAATGGTTCGGATGAATTAAAAAAATACGAGGAACTTCAACGTTTTGTTACTTCCGATGAATTTCAAAAAACTAAGGAAAGAATAAAATCACATACATTTAAAAACACCGAAGAGTATAAAAAACTTCTGAATTATAAATCCTTAAAAAAATCATACGGATTTAAAAATTATTATAAAGTTCTTAAATCATCCAATTATCAAAATTACAAAGCTGTTCACGATTCTGAAGATTTAAAAAAATATCAAGAGCTTAAAAAACTCATTGAATCAAAAGAGTTTGAGAAATTGAAACAATCGGTTAAGACAAAAGAGTTTAAAAAATCAGAAGAATTCCGGAAATTTCAGGAATACAAAAGATTAAATAAATCAGGCCCGATTACGAAATACTTGAAATTCAGCAAATCGAAATGTTTTGAGGAATTTATAAAACTTCATAATTCAAAAGAATTACAAGATTTTGAAGCTTTAGAAAAATTTGTTAATTCAAAAGAATTTAAGGATTTAAAAGAAAAAATTAAAGCTGAAACATTTAAAACATCCGAAGAATATAAAAGATTACTCGAATACAAAAGGCTGAAAAAAACAAAACCCATAAAGGATTATTATAAATTAAAAAGATCACCTAAATATTCTTTATTTAAGGAAATTGACGGATCGAAAGAATTGCAAAATTTCGAATATCTAAAAGCATTTATTGCTTCCGATGAATTCAAAAAAATCGAGAAGTATATGAAAGACAAAAAGAAATTCGAGAAAACCGAAGAATATGCTCAATTTAAGGAATACAAAAAACTGAAAAAAACAAAACCCATAAAGTATTATTATAAACTAAAAAAATCATCTAAATTTTCTTTATTTAAGGAAATTGATGGATCAAAAGAATTACAAAATTTCGAAGAACTAAAAACATTTACTGCTTCCGATGAATTCAAAAAAGTCGAGAAGTATATGAAAGACAAAAAGAAATTCGAGAAAACCGAAGAATACGCTCAATTTCAGGAATACAAAAAACTGAAAAAATCAAAACAGATCAAAGAATTTTATAAACTGCAAAAATCAAAAGAATTTGATGAGTTAAAAGAATGGAAAATTTCTTTTGAAGATAATTTTGAATCAAAAAAACTTGATACCGAAAAATGGATGACAAAGTATTACTGGGGTCAGGAGTTAATGAATGCAAGTTATTCGCTTTCGACAGATGAACAAAGTTTTACGGACGAGAAAAATTTTGAAATATCTGATAGTAATTTGAGAATTTTAACAAAAAAAGAAAAAACAAACGGATTTGTCTGGGATTTTAATATGGGTTTTTTCATGAAAGATTTTGATTATACTTCAGGTCTTTTGAGCACAGGAAAAAGTTTCAGACAAAAACACGGAAGATTTTCGGCAAAGATCAAATTTAATTCCGAAAAAGGTGTTTATCACGCATTTTGGATGGTTTCAGATAAACTTTTACCACAGATTGATATATTAAAATATTCGGCACAAGGAAAACTTTTGATGAGTAATCATTGGGATGGAAACTCAGGACTGGAGAAAAGCAAAAAGCATACTTTTTCACTCGGAGGTTCAAGATTTAGCAATAAATTTTTTATTTACACCCTTGAGTGGACACCGGATGAAATAATCTGGAAAATAAACAATAAAATTGTTGGACGGATGAATTCAGGTATCCCGGATATTCCGATGTATTTAATGTTGAATTCAGGAATTGAAAAAGGCTTTAATCCGACAAAACTACCTGTAAGTATGGATATTGATTGGGTTAGGTGTTATTCTCAAGTCAAGTGAAGAAACGAATATTGATTTAAGAAGTTAATTAAGTATGAATATAAAATGAAATCCATACGGACAAGTTTGGAAATTAGTCCCGAAAGCTTTCGGGAAGAAATTCAGGAGAAGTCCAATCCGAGAACTCGGGACTAATTTCTAATAATTTTATCATATATAAAAAAAAGAACATCCACCATCAAAGAAAGTGGATTTAAAATTCAAATAAAAATATAATAACATGAGCAACGATATTTTTCAAGGTTATAAAGGCTCGGCCTTAGAAATTTTAAAAAAATATAATGTCAGGGTTTGGGGACAAGCGGAGGTTAAAACAACTCGCGGAGAATTCAAAGGTACTGTGCTTCCCCGTTCTGAAAATGATGATGACAAGCATATTGTGATGAAAATCATAACCGGTTATAATGTTGGAATAGATGTTGGTACAATATTAGAAATGAAAGAAACCGGTTATAAAAAAGCAAATTATAAAATACCTGAGAAGGAATTTCCATTTACAGAAGGTTTACCGAAAGTAAAATTATTTGGAACCGGTGGCACAATCGCCTCACGGTTGGATTATCGAACCGGAGCTGTTATTCCGGCTTTTTCTCCCGGTGAATTATATGGTGCGGTTCCTGAGTTGGCAGATATTTGCAACCTTGAAACCGAAAAAGTTTTTGCTGTTTTCAGTGAAAATATGGGGCCTGCTCAATATAAACAATTAGCCATTGCGATTGGAAAAGAAATTGAAAATGGTGTTGACGGTATTGTTATTGGTCATGGAACCGACACTTTGCATCACACAGGAGCAGCATTGACATTTATGGTGCAAAATTCTCCCATTCCAATAGTTTTGGTCGGTTCACAACGCTCATCCGACAGGCCCAGCTCCGATGCTGCCCTAAACCTAATGCATGCGATGAAAGCTGCCGGAACTTCAAATATAGCCGAAGTTATGGTTTGCATGTTCGGCCCGACTTCGGACGAATACGGCTTGCTTCACAAAGGTACGAGGGTAAGAAAAATGCACTCATCCTATCGATCAACTTTTAGGACAATCGGTGATGTGCCTTTGGCAATGATTGACAGGAACAAGATCACACCAATAAAAAAAGGTTATAAAAAACGTCGCAACGATCGCAATGTAAAGATACTTCCATATTTCAGCGATAAAGTTACGATGATTTATTATTATCCCGGAATGAAACCCGACACAATTGATTCGTTGGTTGATAATGGTTATAAGGGAATTATAATTGTTGGAACCGGCCTGGGGCATGTTAATAAAGAATTATATCCTGCAATTGAGCGTGCAACCAAAAAGGGAGTTGCAATGTATATGACGCTTCAAACTATTTGGGGATATGTTCACATGTTTGTTTATGATACAGGCCGCGACATGATGGCTAAAGGAATTATTCCGGCTGGAAATATGTTACCGGAAGTCACATTTATAAAATTAGGATGGGCTTTGGGCCAAACCGAAGACCTTGAAAAAGTAAAAGAATTAATGCTTACTCCAATTAATGATGAAATCACTGCAAGAGAACCCTATAATGGTTATCTGGTTTACCAGGGAGGCATTCCTCAGGTAGAAGAGTTTATAAAAAATGTGCATAAATAAAAACAAAAATTCTTTTTTGATACGTCTTATTTTTCTCTCTCTTTTTCTCCTTATTAATTCTTTGCTTTTTGCTCAGGACACCATAAAAGTAATGCAGTACAATTTGTTAAATTATGGAAATTATTATAATGATTGTACAGAGTCGAATAATAATGTTGCCGATAAAAATGAATATTTAAAAATTATAATTCAATATGTTAAGCCTGATATTTTCGCAGTAAATGAAATGGGAAAAGGGCAAAATTATCAATCTTTATTGCTGAATGATGCTTTAAATGTTGATGGTGTATATCATTATCAAAAAGCAAAATATTCAAATACTGCTAATTCCTATATTGTTAATATGCTTTATTATAATTCTGAAAAGCTTGTTTTGAAATCTCAATCTACGGCTCAAACTTTTATACGCGATATTGATGTTTATGAGCTTTATTATAAATCATCTGATCTTGAATTAGGTGATACTGCTTTTATTTACTGCGTTGTTGCTCATCTAAAAGCAGGAAGCGATCCAAGTGATATTTCCGCCCGAACAAATATGGTAAATAATTCTTTATCGTATCTAAATGGCACTTCTTCTGAACGTAATTATTTATTTATAGGTGATTTAAACACAAAAACATCTTCCGAGCAATGCTACTATAATTTGATGAATTTCTCAAATCCTGATATTAAGTTTTATGATCCGGTTAATGAACCCGGAAACTGGAATAATAGTTACAATTACAGATACTATCACACACAATCGACTCACTATAATTCAAGCGGATGTTTTTCGTGGGGAGGAATGGACGATAGATTTGATTTTATTTTGATAAATAATCAGGTAAAAAACGGTTTAAAATATGTTAAATATATATCCGGTTCTTATCAAACTTTGGGGCAGGATGGCAAACACTATAATAATTCAATAAATTCGTCACCAACAAATACAAGTGTTCCTTCAGATATTTTAAATTCTTTGTATAACATGTCCGATCATCTGCCTGTAATTTTAAAATTAGAAGTTGATAAAACACTTTCAATTCCGGAAATAGAAAGAATGGCTATTTCAAATCTGACTTTCAATAATCCTGTAAATGAGGAACTGAAATTAAATATTCTAACAAAATCAAAAATTGATTTAAAAATAAGTGTTTATTCCGTTTTGGGAAATCAATTATTTGAAAGGGATTTTACGCAAGTAAGAGGCCTTCAATACAATATTCCATTTGATAAATTAAGCAAGGGCTTCTATTTATTGTCGATCTCAGACAAGCAGGGAAATAAAATTATCAGGAAAATAATAAAAAATTGATTGTTTTTACTATGAAAATAAAAAAGGGATAAACTTATAATTTATCCCTTTGTTTTGCTCCCCCTCTTGGACTCGAACCAAGGACCCTCTGATTAACAGTCAGATGCTCTAACCAACTGAGCTAAGGAGGAATATTTCAAATCACTTTCTTTTTTAAAATTTTCTACTGTTAATTTGACTTTAAGAATTTTTAAAAAAGTTGTGCAAAGGTAAACAAACAATTATTTTTACAAACAAAAAATAATATTTTTTTATTTCTATATAGAAAATCTTTTTAAAATATTGATTTCGTGATCTTTTAACTGTCTCCATTTCCCTCTCGGGATGTCTTTTTTTGTTAAACCGGCAAAAACAACTCTATCTAAACGTATAACTTTATAACTTAAAGACTCAAAAATTCTTCTCACAATCCTGTTTCTTCCCGAATGAATTTCTATTCCAAGCTGTTTCTTGTCATTTCCGGGTTCAACATAGGCAATTTTATCAACTTTAATTTTACCATCATCCAACTCAATTCCATTTGTAATTTTTTCAAAATCATCATTAGTTAAAGAGTGATCAAGAGTAACATGATATAATTTCTTTATACCATATTTAGGGTGAGTTAATCGTTTAGCCAACTCACCATCGTTTGTGAAAAGCAGTAAACCGGTTGTGTTTAAATCTAAACGCCCAACCGGATAAATTCTTTCTTTACAAGCATTTGAAACAAGGCTCATAACAGTTTTTCGTTCATAAGGATCATCCATAGTAGAAATAAATCCCTTTGGTTTGTTTAGCAAAATATAATTTAGCTTTTCGGGAACAATTATGATTTCACCATATTTAACAATATCTTTTCTGTCAACTTTTGTACCTAATTCAGTTACAATTTTGCCATTTACTCTGATCACTCCCGCTTCAATCAATTTATCGGCTTCCCTTCGAGAACAAATACCGGAATTTGCAACAAATTTATTTAATCTTAATTTGCCATCATTACTCTTGTCAGGTTCCTTCTTCTTTAAATTTTCACTTAATTTGGTTGTGAGTTTATTTTTTTTAATCTTTGATTTTTTTCTTTTTTCAAAATCTTCCTTATCCGATTTTTTTTTCTTAGGAACATCTTTTTTTATAAATTTCGAAAAATCTCCATGTTTTTTCGAAAAACCCTTCTCTTTTTTCATATTGAAAATATAAATATATTGACTGCAAAATTAAAAAATACAATTCATTAATTAATTTTTTATTTTGTTATTAACAAAAAACATCTTAATTTTATGGCATAATTTAAAAAACTGTAATTATGAGAATTTGTTACATTTCAACTTACCCACCAACAGAGTGTGGTATAGCAACTTATACACAATTTTTATCGGATGCGATGAGATTCCTTGAAAAAGAAGTTGTTATTGTTAGTCAGGACGGAGCGAAAGGTGATAATGTTTTCCCGTCTTTTTCACCACAAGACCATAACATTGCGATGAAAATGTTCGAGGTTACGGCAAAATTAACACCGGATATTGTACATATTGAGCACGAATATGGATTATTTGGTTCTGGTAGAGGTGTACAGATTGTTGATTTTTTGATCAGATGCCGACTGAATAATTTACCTGTTGTAATGACGTTGCATACGGTTTATGATAAAATTGATGTGTATGAGAAAATGATGTTGGAAAATTTTATGTTAAACAGTTCAGCAATAATTGTGCACGAAAAATATCAAAAAGAGGTATTAGTCAGACATTTTGGTTCGGCAGACAAAATTCATGTTATACCTCATGGAATCAGACAATGTAAACGTCATCCAAATGCAAAAAAATTGTTGGGGATTGAAAACAAGAAAGTTGCTTTATTAATTGGATATTTCCGCCCTACAAAACGTTTTGACCGGATAGTGAAGATATTCCCGAAAGTTGTTGAAAGAAATAAAGATGCTCTTTTATTGATTGCAGGAAAAGTCAGGGGAGTTGATTTTCCTGAATACCAAAACAATTTTTTTGAAGAAATCAATAATTCGCCTGTTCGTGATAATATTCTTGTTTTAAGAGGACAATTTCCGCAACATACATTTGATATAATTATGAGTGCCGCCGATTTAATAGCAATGCCTTATACAGTTGGTTCTCAGAGCGGAATTCTTGCACAATCGTCAGCATTTTATTTACCGGCGGTAACTTCCGATCTTCTTAGCTTTGAAAAATGGAATGAAGAAATCCAGGGTGGACTGACTGCATATAATGATGATGATTATGTTGATCATATTTGTAAGATTCTTTCTGATGAAGATTATGCTAAACAACTCGAACACAACATTATCGAAAACACCAAATCCTATAAATGGTGCGAACTTGCTAAAAAACACATACTTGTTTATGAATCAGTGATCAATGTTCCTTATGGAAAAGCAAGATATTTTTATATTCCGGAAGAGCAAGAAAAACCCTGCTAAGTAAAACAATCGGCAGTCAGCAGTTGGCAAGCTACAGTTATCAATTTTCAGATACCGGAGGTTACGAAAATAAGCGATAATTCAAAACCTGCAAAGCAAACCTATTCATTTACCGGTTTCATCAATGCCAGCAAATCATCCATATTTAAAGTGGCTATTCCCGAACGTGAATCGGAAACGGCATAAGGTAAAACAAGAATATTGTCATGTTGAATTGCCCCACATGAATAAACAACATTCGGTACATATCCGTTTCTTTCGTTTTCCTCGGGGATTAAAATCGGATCTTCCACAACACCTACAACTTTCGTAGGATCAACCAAATCTAATAAAATTGCACCAATTGTGTAAGTCCTCATAGGACCGACACCATGAGTTAATAAAACCCAGCCTTTTTCAGTTTTAATAGGAGAACCACAATTCCCAATTTGCATAAATTCCCAATAAAATTCAGGTTCTTTTAACAAAATCGGATTTTCCCAATACTGAATATTATCGGAAAACATGATAAATAAATTTTCATTATCGTTTCGTGAGACCATAACATATTTTCCGTTAATTTTTTCAGGGAATAATGCTATACCTTTATTTTGGGAGCCACTTCCCAATAATGTTGAAACTTTAAAACGACAAAAATCTTTAGTTTCGATAAGTTGCGGCAAAATAGAAAATCCATTATAAGCGGTGTAAGTTCCATAGTATCTTGTTATTCCATCTTCCTCCGTAAATTGAACAAATCTTGCATCCTCAATTGCTCTGATATCAGTTCTTGCTTTTGGAAAAATTACGCGTTGCGAGACTCCATATTCATCATTAAATTCAATTTCGTAATTTGAGCTAACCAACCAATATAATGCATCAATTGCTCTATCAATCTCCGACATATTAACCTCAGTTGGGCTTATGAGCTTTTTGAACCTTTCAACACTTTTATCAAGTTCCTTCAAAGTAAATTCATCCAATAACTCATCTAATATTTCTACGATATATTTATAGCTACCTAAATCTTTGAGTTTTAATGTGTATTTCTCTTTACTATGAGTAACATAAGGAATTATTTTTGCTTTTTCGACAAGCGGGCTTGTTGGAGACATCTTTATATTTCCATTTTTATTTACAATACCTTCTTGAAAAACAATCGATGACATGTGTCCTTCTCCAACAGCTCTAAAACTTATTATCACTCTAAGTTGCCCTTTATTCAAATTGTTTTGATTTGGATGAGGAACAATTGAGGGATTAAACAAAGCCGCTGATTCAATTGAGTATTCCATTGTAAAATATGCACCGACCAGCAATTTTTTTTCTAACGACAGGTCATCGTAAGTAGTAATATCAAGCATGTTATTAATCCTTTCGAAATTATCCTTAAAAATTCTTTTAATATTTACGTGTCGATTAGAAAAATTAATTATAACCTGATCCAAAAGCATTTTGATTTTCTCATCAGGTAAATCTAAAATTCTGATAAAAATCTTATAAATTCTGACTTTATCTACTTCAAAAAATTTTGTAATTACCTTAGTTTCATCAGGATTAAATTTTACTTTATGCCTGATTACAGAAATATCACTTGTATTATAATCCATTACTATTTATTTTAATTATTAATTGCAATATTATAAAAATTTTCAACAAAATCATAAAGTTGGATAAAAAGCATCTTCAATATGATTAATTTGAACTTTATTTTGAACAAAAAGAACAGCTACAATATCAAATCTTGCTTCATTATCAATTTCATGTTTTGTGATATAAACTTGTGCTGCCCTGATCATAAACCTTTGTTTTGTCGTTGTAACAAATGTTTCAGGCTCACCAAAATAATTTGTTTTCCTTGTTTTTACTTCAACAAAAACTGTGTAATCACCATCTGTTGCAATAATATCAATTTCATCTTTTCCAAAACGCCAATTAGTTGCTTCGATTTTATATCCTTTTTCAAGAAGATGTTTTTTTGCCAGTTCTTCTCCTTCTTTTCCTAATTCATTATGTTCAGCCATATGTTATAGAATTAAATATTTTTCATTATATTTCTTAAATTTTAGAGAAACTGACTATCAAAATCTCAATAAAACCTCTTTATTTATTTCCAATCTTACCTTCCTTCCCAAAATCAAAGTACGATTATCATTTATATGCCCGGCTGGAAAATCAAAACACACAGGATAATTATACTCAGAAACAGCTTCTGAAATTATTTCTTTTGCCGTTTTTCCAAAAGGAATTTCATTATCGTTCATTTCGCTCATTCCACCAACTATCAGGCCGGCTAAATTAGCGAGTTTTCCGGCTCGTTTCAAATTCATTATCATGCGATCAACATGATAAAGATATTCATCCAGATCCTCAATAAATAGAATTTTACCGTCGGTAGAAATTTCTGATTTCGTTCCAATCAAACTAAAAAGAATTGACAGATTTCCACCAACTATTTCAGCTTCACAAGAACCTTGTCTTGAAAAATCCGAAGTTTCTAATGAATAAGAAATCTCTGCACCAAATAATGCTGCTTTAAAAGTTTCAAAAGTTTCTTTTGTGATTATTTTATTAGAAAAATTTATAGGCATTACCGAGTGCAAAGTTTCTATTCCAAAGTTTTTATTTATATGCGAATGAAAAACAGTAATATCGCTATAACCGCATATCCACTTGGGCTTTTTCAAAAAGTTTAAAAAATCAATATTATCAATAATTCTAACCGAGCCGTACCCTCCACGCACACAAACTATTGCCATAATCGAATCATCGTCCAGCATGTTTTGAAAATCTTTAGCTCTTTCAATATCATTTCCTGCAAATTGATTATTTTCTTTAAAAATATTTTTTCCGAGTACAACTTCCAACCCCCAATTATTAAATAATTTTATTGAATCTTCAATTTCAGGCAATGAAATTTTTCTTGCTGTTGCAATTAAGGCAATTTTATCACCTTTTTGTAAATATTCAGGTGTTATCATATTTTTCTTCTATAAAACAAAATTAAGTAATATTCTACAAATTATTAAATTTGCTGCCGTTAGTTGAAAAAATAAATATGGAAAATTCAGAAAAAAAATTTAAAAGATATACAGTTACATCAGCTTTACCTTATGCAAACGGGCCAATCCATATTGGCCATCTTGCAGGAGTTTATGTTCCGGCTGATATTTATGTAAGATATTTGCGTTCGAAAGGTGAGGATGTAATTTTTATTGGGGGTTCTGACGAACACGGAGTTCCGATAACAATAACTGCACGAAAACAGGGAGTTTCACCTCAGGAAATTGTTGATAAATATCATAAAATAATTAAAGATTCGTTCAAAGAATTTGGTATTTCTTTTGATGTTTATTCCAGAACGTCTGCTAAAATTCATCATGAAACTGCATCGGATTTTTTTACTGAACTTTATAATAAAGGTGAGTTTGTCGAAAAAATTTCATCGCAATATTATGATGAAGAAAACAAACAGTTTCTGGCTGACCGATATATTACCGGAACCTGCCCTCATTGTGGTTACGAAAAAGCTTATGGCGACCAATGCGAAAATTGCGGGACTTCGTTAAATGCAACCGATCTGATAAATCCAAAATCGGCATTAAGCGGTAATGTTCCGGTGTTAAAAGAAACCCGTCATTGGTTTTTGCCTCTTGACAAATACGAACCATGGCTAAGAGAATGGATAGTTGAAGGCCATAAAAATGACTGGAAACCTAATGTTTACGGGCAGTGCAAATCGTGGATTGATCTGGGTTTGCAACCAAGGGCAGTTACGCGCGATCTTGATTGGGGTGTAAAAGTTCCTCTCGAATCAGCAAAAGGAAAAGTTTTGTATGTTTGGTTTGATGCACCTATCGGCTATATTTCGGCAACAAAAGAATGGGCTAAAGAAAACGGAAAAGACTGGGAGATTTATTGGAAAGATGATGAAAGCAAATTAGTCCATTTCATTGGAAAAGACAATATTGTGTTTCATTGTATAATCTTCCCATCAATGTTGAAAAAAGAAGGTTCGTATATTTTACCCGAAAATGTTCCGGCAAATGAATTTTTAAATCTCGAAAACGACAAAATATCCACCTCAAGAAACTGGGCGGTTTGGTTACACGAATACCTGAGTGATTTTCCTGACAAGCAAGATGTTTTAAGATATGTTTTGTGCTCAAATGCTCCCGAAACAAAAGATAATGATTTTACATGGAAGGATTTTCAGGCAAAAAATAATAATGAATTATTAGCCATTTTCGGAAATTTTGTAAATCGTACTCTTGTCTTAACTCAAAAATATTTTGAAGGAAAAGTTCCTCCGGTAACTGAATTAACTGAGTTGGATAAATCAGTCATTAAGGAAATTAAAACCTTCCCTGAGAGAATAGGGAAAAGCCTCGAAAATTATCGTTTCAGGGAAGCTCTGGCTGAAATGATGAACCTTGCAAGGCTCGGCAATAAATATCTTACCGAATCGGAACCCTGGAAAATATTCAAAACAAATGAAGAAAGAGTAAAAACCATTTTGAATATTTCTTTACAAATTTGTGCAAATCTTTCAATTCTTTCTGAACCATTTTTGCCTTTCACTGCAAAAAAACTTACAAAGATTTTAAACATCAAGGTTTTAAAATGGCATGAAGCCGGAAGAACCAACATTCTTAAAGAAAATCATCAAATGAATAAACCTGAGTTTTTGTTTGAAAAAATTGAAGATAAGGAAATTGAGAAACAGGTTCAGAAGCTTCTTGATACAAAAAAAGCAAATGAGGCAGAAAGTAAAACAATTACTCCATTTCGTGAAAACATTGAATTCGACGATTTCTCAAAAATTGATATAAGGACGGGAACAATTCTCGAAGCAGAAAAAGTTGCCAAAACTAAAAAACTTTTAAAACTTCTCGTAGATACGGGAATTGATAAACGGACAATTGTCTCAGGAATTGCCGAATTTTATAAACCCGAAGAAATTATAGGCCAAAAAGTTAGTGTGTTGGTGAATTTATCACCTAAAAAACTTCGGGGCATTGAATCGCAGGGAATGATATTGATGGCTGAAGATAAAGACGGTTCATTGTGTTTTGTTTCTCCAACGGAAGATTTTTCAAATGGGTCGGAGATTAAATAAAAAATATGCTGCAAATATTTTGTGAATACATTTAAAATTAAGATTTTTGCAAAATAAAATATTCGGCCCCGTAGTTCAATGGATAGAATAGAAGTTTCCTAAACTTTAGATACAAGTTCGATTCTTGTCGGGGCTACTTTATTTAATTCTTGCCAACAAAATCAAACACTTTTGAATTAAAGCATCAAATAATAAATAGCAAAAAACAAATAAATAACAAATACAAATTATTAAATAACCAAAACTGTTTTGGTTATTGGATTTTTAAACATTGGAAAAATTTCATTTTTCCCCAATTCACCGAAAATTCTCCTCACTTCACCTAATTGTTGTTTACAAACGACTTGTTTGAGAGTATTTTTGCTCTAATTATTAATCTAAAAAATAAAAAATCATGAATGAACAACCCACAAACAGAACAGCAATTATTGGTATTTTACTGATATTAGCAGGAGCATTAATTTTTTTCGACATTTTTAATGTTTTTTCATTTCCCTTCAAGTACTATATTTTTTCATGGAAAACTCTTCTGATAGCACTTGGTATAATTGCATTAATAACTAAACATAACAAAACCGTAGGAGTTGTGTTAATTGCTTTGGGACTGGTATTTTGGTCACCTTACATCTTTCATTATCATTATAGTTTTAGCAATTTGTTTTGGCCTTTAATTTTTATTGGGATTGGAACTATCCTGATTTTTAATCGAAGGACAACTTGTCCGGGCCGGATTTGTGGTGAAAGATCTACAGATGAAAATGTGGATAATGACTTTTTTGAAGATTTAGCAGTATTTGGTGGAGGAACCAGAAATGTTGTTTCAAAGAATTTAAAAGGTGGCCAGATCACTGCAATCTTTGGAGGATCAGATATTGTTTTAAAAGAGGCTCAACCGGCTCCAAATTGTATAATTGACGTTTTTATACTTTTTGGCGGAACAAAATTTATCGTTCCCGATGATTGGGTAGTTAAAAGTGATGTTGTTTCAATTTTTGGAGGATTTGATGATAAGAGAAGCATTAATCCACAACAGATTGATTCAAATAAAATTATTAACATAAAAGGATTGGTTCTTTTTGGCGGAGGAGAAATTAAAAACTATTAAAACAAATTTAGTGTTGAAATGATGGCATTTTTCATTTCTCAGTTTACACTTTGTGATCCTTTGTGTGTTCTTTGTGTAACTTTGTGGCATAGCTATTACACAGAGTTTCACAAAGAAAACACAAAGCTACACAGAGAAAAAGTGTAAACTTCTTTTTATTGATTTTGAAAAATGCCGAAATGTTTATTGTTAAACGTGTTGTTGATAAATCTTTTATATTGTTTCAGGATACGGGTTGCAGGTTGCGAAATGCAATCCGTAATTTCAAATTTCATAACCATAACCAATTGAACAAATAATCAATAATAAATAATCAATCACATAATATGTTCAATCCAATATTAAAACATAGAACTTACATTATTTTTTATTTGATTGGGTGGCTGATTATTGCAATTGCTCACACTTTTGTTTTACAATATTATTTTGAAATTGACATTGAAATTTCAATTGCCGACTCTCTTGTTTTCAATTTTATTTTTGCAATTCTTGGAATAAACCTCTGGTATGTTGTACGTTTTAGTCAAAACAACTCATCTCCTTATAATCTTTTTATAAATCATTTGCTGGCAGCTACAATAACTTGTTTGATATGGCTGACAATAGGTTTTTATATTCTTCAGGCAATTTATGAAACAAATATTTTTTACATTGACTTCCTGAAGATTTCACTACCCTGGCGGGCAATCACCGGCATTTTGTTTTACTCGGTTTTTATTATGCTTTATTATTTGATAATATATTATGAAGACCTACAGGAAAAAATCCAAAACGAAGCCAAACTAAATATATTAGTTCAGGAAGCAAAGTTAAATGCCTTAAAATCACAAATAAACCCACATTTTTTATTTAACAGCCTCAATTCAATAAGTTCATTTACGATAAGCGATCCTGAAAAAGCACAGGACATGATCATAAAACTTTCCGATTTTTTAAGATATTCGCTTGGTCATGATAAAGACGAAAAAACAAGTCTGAAAAACGAATTGATCAACCTTCAAAGATATATTGATATTGAAAAAGTTAGATTCGGGAAACGTATGAATTTTACATTAAAAATACCGGATAATTGTTATAAAACTTTGATCCCAAACATGATACTGCAACCTTTAATAGAAAATACTATTAAGCACGGAGTTTATAATAGCAGTGAAGAGGTAAAAGTAACATTATCCTGTAAAAATGAAAACGATCAATTAATTATTAAATTGAAAAATAATTACGACCAAAAAGTATCAAATAAAAAAGGCGAAGGAATAGGGTTAAAAAACATAGGGCAGCGTTTGCAATTGATCTATCAACGAAGCGATCTTTTGAAAATTAATAAAACGGAGAATATGTTTGAGGTTGTTTTGGTTGTTCCCGGGTAAAAAAATTAAATATTTCCCGCAGATTACGCAGATTGACGCAGAAAATAAATCAGCTTTATCTGCATAATCAGCGGGAAAAACATATTCGGTACCAAATCTTATCCGGATTAAGGATTGTTATTTTAATGAGGCTATTGTTAAATTGTACATGGTTATATTGTTGAAATCAAACAGTTTTAATGTTACATAGGCGTAGTTCGAATCTTTTTGAGAATCCATTGTTTTTATGGGTTTAGAATTTCTTGTTGGTGTTGTGAAAGTTGCTTTCTAAATCCTTCAAAAGTATTTCTAATAGATGAAAACTGCCGTCTAAGTTATGAAAACTCTTGCCAAGGTTGTGAAAATTACTTTCTATGTTGTTCAAAAGTATTTCTACGTAGGCGGGAAAGATTGATTATTTACAGGATAATTTTATGATATGTTGCGGATTACTTTATGACAAGAAATATAATTGACCACAAAATCTTCCCCCGAACTCATATTGGAAACTATATTTGAAAAAGTGAATTGTTCTTTTTTCAATGGATTGTTGTAGTAAAAGACTGAGGCAATTTTTCAGATAGCAATAATAATATCATTAAATTCTTAAATAATAGCACTTTTGAAAGTATAAAGCAATTGAATAAATGATTCCGGATTTTTAAATGCCGGAAAAACCACGATTTTTTTATCTTTACAGCTTAAAAACAATTAGACATGAAAAAAACTTTGTTTATTCTGATGGCAATCATGCCGGTAACTTTTGCACTTTCACAAACTAATATGAGCATCAGCAACCCGGAAGCCGAAGCCGTGATCTTGGGAAATTACGATCCTTCAGTCTATATTCCGGGCACCATTATCAACCATGTGGATTCTATCCTGCACGGAGTCGTTAATAATGTGTCAGGTGATACTATGATTAACTGGTTGCAGCATATCGACAGCTTCCATAACCGCAACACAGGTTCCGATACCGTATCCCAGACAAATGGGATTGGCGCTGTAAGACGATGGTTGTACAGTAAATTTAACCAGATCAGCGAAGCCAACCAAAACAGGCTACTTGTATCCTATATGGATTTCGATGCCTCGATATGTGGTATGTCACACCACAAAAACGTTTTCGGTGTGCTGCCCGGTTTGGATACTACCAAAAAGGAGATTATTTTTATCGAAGGGCACTTCGATACCCGTTGTGAGGGTGCCTGCGATACAGCTTGTTATTCGCCCGGAATGGATGATAATGGTTCAGGTACCGTTTTGGTTTTGGAACTTGCAAGGGTAATGAGCAGATACGCTTTTGATCATACGGTAATTTTTGCACTCCCCACAGGTGAAGACCAGGGTTTATACGGCGGACGTGCTTTTGCAAATTATTTTCATAATCAAAATGTGGAAATCAGGGCCTGTCTGAACAATGATGTCATTGGCGGAATTGCCTGCGGTATGACATCATCCCCACCAAGCTGCCCGTACTTCAACCACATCGACAGTACAAACGTGCGTATTTTTTCATACTCCTTTCCAAACGATTCCAGCCGGAATTCGAAACACAAACAACTGGCCCGTTATATTCAACTCCACCAGGAGGAAGATATCAACCCTTTGTTGGAAACCCCCATGCAAATCAATATCATTCTACGCGAAGACAGGCAAGGCAGAAGCGGCGATCACATTCCCTTCAGGCAAAGAGGATATACCTCTATCAGATTCTGTTCACAGAACGAACATGGCGACGGCTCCGGAACACCACCTGACCGACAGCATACTACAACAGATGTTCTTGGTTTAGACCTCACTATTCCACCTGATGGAATATTGGATACTTTTTTTGTCGACCCGGGTTATCTAAGGAGGAATGCCGTTATGAACGGTGTAAACCTGGGATACCTGGCCATGGCGCCAAACAGGCCCGATCCGGAATTTGCTCCTCTGCCGGATGGTTTTATTTTTCAAATGACCGGTAATGATACCGTTTACCAGAATTACAGGGTAGCAGTTCGGTCACTTGAAACCGGAACGCTTAACTGGGATACTTTGTACAATTTTACGGGAACTTCAACCCTGGAGGTTACCGGTCTCGATCCCGACAAAGAGTATTTTGTTTCGGTGATGAATGTGCAAAACGGATTTGAAGGCCTTGCATCCATCGAATATACACATTTAATTGTGGGTATCGGACACACTCACATGATCAACAATATCTACATGTTACAAACCATACCCAATCCGTTTTCTGATGAAACATGCATTACGGTTCAGGTTGGTGATGAATGGATAAATGCGGCGGCAGAAATTCTGATTCGGGACCTTACAGGCAAAAAAGTAAAATCTGTTTCGGTAGTACTGGATCAATCAAAGAAAACTATCCTGATAAAAAATGATTCGGGGATGAAAGGTGTTTATACCTGCACGCTCTTGGTTAACGGTCAATCCGTTCAAACCAGGAAGCTGATAGCATTATAAGTGTTTGGTTCATTTCCGGAAACGCCGGACTAATAAACTCAGAACTCAGTAATTTTGATATTTTGAAAAATCATACCCAAATGATATGTTTAAAAAAGTTATCTGGAATAATGGAAATGTTATACCTAATATTATGCTATCTTCCCATTACTCCATCATTTCAATTTTGATTAATGTATTTTACCTATGACTTGCGATTTATTATAATAAAATCACGCAAAATACTGAGCTCTGTTCTAAGAGATGAAAATATACAACTATGTTGTGAAAATTCTTGCCTAAGTTATGAAAAGTATATTCTGTGTTGTTCAAAAGTAATTCTATGAGATGAAAACTACTATCTATGTTATGAAAACTCTTTTCGAGGTTGTGCAAAATAGTTTCTAAGATGTGCAAAAGTATTTCTAAGAGATGAAAACTTCCATCTATGTTGTGAAAACTCTTTCCAATGTTGTGAAAATTGCTTTCAATGTCATTGAAAAGAGTATCGAAGAGGATGGAAATGATTGATTATTTACGGTATAACTTTGGGATAAAAATAAAAATAACCACGAAGAAACGCAAAGGGTTTTCACTAAGGAGCACAAAGGAATTGTTTGTTTTTGAGTTTTTAATGCTTTATATATTCATTATTTTATCAATATAATATTGTAAACTTTCCAAATAATGATAAATTTGTAAATTGTTTTAAAATCCAAAATCAGAATATGACACTTGCAGAAATATTGAGAGATTCAAATTATAAGCTAACACAGTTTAATCTCGTAGAAATACATGATCTTGAAAAGAAAATAATTTTAAAAGAGGTAAGGGGAAAAGAAACTCCCTATATAATGTGTGCGGTACGAAAAAAGGAAATTAGGCTTACGCCCGAAGAAATTATACGCCAATTGTTCTTGCAAGTGCTTATTAATGATTATGATTATATGATTGAAAGAATGGAATTGGAATATGCCGTTTCGTTTGGCCGTGAAAAGAAAAGAGCAGATATTGTTATTTTTGATAAACAGCAAACCACTTCCCCTTATATCATGGTGGAATTGAAAAAGCCAAAATTAAAAGACGGGAAAGAACAACTAAAATCATATTGTAATGCAACAGGAGCACCAATAGGAATATGGACAAACGGCGATTCAATTTCCTTTTATCATCGTAAAGACCCTAACTATTTTGAAGATATACCGGCGATACCGAAAGAAAGCGAAAAATTGTCAGATATACTTTCGGAACGCTGGAACATCCAAGACCTAATAGATAAAGATAAACTGAGGACCGAAAGAAAATCCTTGAAAGATTTGATTTTGGAGATGGAAGACGAAGTTTTGGCAAATGCCGGTGTTGATGTTTTTGAAGAGCTGTTCAAACTTATTTTTATTAAGCTTTTCGATGAAATGGAATCTGGTAGAAACAGAAACCGGCATCTTGAATTCAGAAATTATGGCGATACGGAAACCGAGCTAAAAGAAAAAATCCAAATGTTATTTGATAAAGCCAAAGAAAAATGGGAAGGTGTGTTTTCTGACGATTCTAAAATAGAATTAACCGCTTCTCACCTTTCTGTGTGCCTTTCGTCTTTGCAGGATGTAAAATTATTTAACTCAAATCTTGATGTCGTTGACGATGCTTTTGAATATTTGATCAATAAAAGTAGTAAAGGCGAAAAGGGACAGTATTTTACACCACGATATGTAATTGATATGTGTGTAAGGATGCTTAACCCAAAGGAAAACGAAACTATGATTGATACCGCTTCGGGCAGTTGTGGTTTTCCGGTGCATACTATGTTTTATGTTTGGAAAAAGATATTGAATGATTTGGGTTTACCCGAAAGCCATTTGTTTACTCTTGAAAAAAAACCGGAACGATGTACAGACTATGTAAACAATAAAGTATTTGCAATTGATTTTGATGAAAAATCAGTGCGTGTTGCGAGAACATTAAATTTAATTGCAGGTGACGGACAAACAAATGTTTTGCATTTAAATACGCTTGACTGGGAACGCTGGGACGAGAAAACCGAAGATGAAAACTGGCAGGATACATATTTTACAGGTTGGCGAAAATTAAAAAAACTCAGAGCGGATAAAAAAAGTAATCATGATTTCCGATTTGATATTTTAATGGCAAATCCGCCTTTTGCAGGCGATATAAAAGAAAGCCGCATATTGGCAAAATACGAATTGGGCAAAAAACCAAATGGTAAGTATCAAACAAAGGTCGGGCGTGATATTTTGTTTATCGAACGTAATCTTGACTTTTTAAAACCCGGCGGACGAATGGCAATTGTTTTGCCGCAAGGACGGTTTAATAATTCGTCGGACAAACAAATACGAGAATTTATTGCCGAGCGTTGCCGTATTCTTGCTGTGATTGGCTTGCACGGAAATGTATTTAAACCACATACGGGAACAAAAACCTCGGTTTTGTTAGTGCAAAAATGGGATGATAAACTTTGCCCTAAAGTTGAGGATTACCCGATTTTCTTTGCTACTATGCAGGAACCGAGCAAAGACAACAGTGGAGATAAAATTTTTATCCGCAAAAAAGATAATCCGAATTATAAAGTAAAACCAATTGAGCCGCAAGCTGAGCAAAGCAAAATTATAATGGCCGAAGATTCGCAAACTCATTATGTTGCTACGCTAAAAGATTTAGATGAATATTTATTGGATAAACACGGCCACCTGATTGTAAAGCACGACTTGTATAATCACGACAGCTTAACACAAGATGGAATTGCCGAAGCCTTTTCGGAATTTGCCAAAAAAGAGGAATTAAGTTTTTCGTAATAGCCCCTTTAATGAAGCAAAGTATAAGGCTTTGTTGGAGGGGCTGGAAATTTCGGAAGTTAAATATAGTTATCTATTATCAAGCAATGATATATTTCGATTTGACAGTGGTTTTTTTTTGAAAGAATATATAAACGATGAAGGTTTAGTACTTAAGCTCAGTAATAAATCTCTATCAGAATTATTTGAAGATATTAAAAGCTTTGGAGCCTATTCATTAAATAATCATGTTACTTATCAAGACTATGGAATTCCTTTTATTAGAGGTGTAAACATGAAGAATGGGAAAATTGACTTCTCGAATATGATTTATATAGATAGTAATGCTAACAAATTATTATGGAAGTCTGAGGTGAAACCAGATATGATTTTATTATCAATGTCAGGTACACTCGGTGATGTTGCAATTGCGTCGAAATGTTGGAAATATCCAATTAATTCCAACCAAGATATTGCTAAAATAGAATTGGGGATAAAATCTAATGCTCAATATATTTATACTTTTTTGTTATCAAAATATGGCCAAAACTATATTAAAAGAGAAGCAAGAGGTAGTGTCCAACAACACGTTTTTTTGTCTCAAATTGAACAATTTATTATTCCATTATTTAGTGTGAGATTTGAACAAAAAATTCAATTAATTATTGAAACAATTGAAGATTTAGATAATAGATCCAAAACAACCTACACCCAGGCCGAAAACCTATTATTAGAAACATTGGGGTTAAAAGGCTTTAAACCAAGCAAAGAGAAAATAAATATAAAAAGTTTTAAAGAATCATTTTTGTTATCGGGGCGTTTGGATGCGGAGTATTATCAGGAGAAGTATGAGGAAATTGAAGAAAAACTAAAATCAACACCTCATTGGGATTTTTTAGGAAAACTAATTGAAAAAATTGATACAGGTGAATATTCTCCTGAGTATTTTGTTAAAGGAGAAAAAAAAGATTTGACATTTTATATTCGAAGCACAAATATTAAAGATGGGCAAATTGATATTGATAATAATTATTTTGTTTCAAAGAATTTATTTAATAGAGTTGCAAAAAAAGGAAATATTGTAACAGCTAGAGTTGGTTCTGTAGGTGTATTTGGGGAGATTCGAAATGAACTTGATGGAGCAATTTATTCAGACAATGTGTTATGTTTTCAACTACCTAATAACTATATTCCTAGTGTTTATTCATTATTATTTAATTCTAAATATTACTTTGAATTAATTGATAGGCTTTCTAGAGGTTCTGTACAACAGCGATTAAACCAAGAGACCTTAAAAGATTTAATAATTCCAACAATCGATTTTAAAATCCAACAACAAATCAGCGACAAGATAGAAGAAAGTTTCCTTTTAAAAGAGCAATCGGAGGAATTATTGGAGTTGGCAAAAGCAGCGGTTGAAATGGCTATTGAGGAGGATGAGGAGAGGGGGATGGGGTTTATTGAGAAGGGATTTATTGAAATAGAAAACCAATAATTATGCAATATCTAGAATCCATATCACCAATAAGAAAAGTTTATAAAACTACGGGAAGCAGGCCTGTTCTTGTAATGTGCAATGACCTTGAATATTATGTTTGTAAATATAATAATTCTTATGGCGGTGCAGCTAATAAATTACTGAGAGAATATATTGGGGCCTGCTTTTTGAAGGAATGGAATTTGTCTGTCCCTGATTTTGCTTTTATTAAAATTTCGGGAGAGCATATTGGAGGATTTCTAGAACTACAAAATTATTTTTTCAAAACAACCTGTTTTGGTTCTAAATTCAACAGGAATTTCAAAGAGGTAGATAAATTTATATCTTCACTTGAAGCATGCGACCGAAAATTATTCGCAAATAAAAACGATTATTTATTAATTGCTTTATTCGATATTTGGATGTCAAATGAAGATAGAAATTATGGGAACTATAATTTAATGCTAAATTTTGAAGGCGGCAATGATTTTATTCCAATAGACCATGAAATGATTTTTAACACAGGTAATTTAGATAAAGGTTTGTATTTGATTTCGGAATCGGAAAGTATAATTAATACTCCATTGACAACTCGTTTATTTACAAAGAAGGAACTATCGGATATTAGTAAATTAGCAAGAATAAAAGATGAATATTATAATTGTATTGAACAATGTAAAAGTAAATTACACGTTATTTTAGAAAACACACCTGATGATTGGTCGATTGACATAAACATAGAAATAGAATTACTCCAAAGTGAACTTTTTAATGTTAATTGGATTAATAATGCATATAAAGAGTTTTTAACTTTTATTCAATCACAAATAAGATAAGAAATTATGAAAACATTTTACAGTATATTGTCAGTTGTGATACGTCCTGAAATAAATGAAAAATTATCTGTAGGACTTTTGCTTGTAGATGAAAAACAAGTATCATTTTATGTTTCCGAAAACAAATTGTCGGTTATAAAAAAACTTGTATCCAACAATATTTTCAAAGGTATTAAATCCTCTATAAAATTTATTGAGAAAACGTTTATGATAAAACAGAATATTTTATCAAACCCTCAGCAAGTTTTGGAATTAAATATTGAAGATAAATCTGATGTTTTTAATTATGGGTATATTGACTATCTAAGCCAATATAATAATAACGTTATTGTTTTTTCAAAACCAGTAAATATTAATTTTGAGTATTCAATCGAACTTTTTCAAAAACTTTTTCAAAAATTAGTTGATGAAACAGCATTCGATATTAAAATAGAAAAAACTTATAGTTCTGTCGATCGTTTTAAGAGAACTTTTTATCCGAAAGCAAAAAAGTATTTTAATATTGAACAAGAGATAAATTCAATAATGTATCCTAAGTTAATTATGCCTGTTAAAATGGACTTAATGGGTAAAAATGAGAAAGAAGTTTTTGCTCAATCAATTGATATGTCAAAAATGCTTAGGTCAATTGAAAATGGAATTGCAAATTTAATGTTTATCAATAGAGCATTACCTGATGCAAAACAATTTATTTTGGCATCGGAACCAGATAAATCCAACGAAGTAAATCATAGAATTTGGAATAATATCAGAGATTTAAATGAATTTGAATATGTTGATTTAAGCGAATCGGGAAAAATTACTGATTATGCTTTAAAACATGGTGTTATTCCTCTTCTGGAAAAAATATAAACGTAATTCGCGCTTGCCTAAAAACGCCAATAACTCTCAAATATATATCGAATTGTTATTGGTATTTTTTAACTTCTAATCCTCCCCCGAACTCATATTGGAAACGATATTTGAAAAAGTGAATTGTTCTTTTTTCACGGGGTCGTCGTAGTAAAAGACTGATGCAATTTTGCAGATACCGATAATAATATCATAAATGGCATTGAATTCTTCAATGGCGTCTTCCGTGAGTTCTTTTGTGGTTTGTTTCAGGCTTTCCTGGTTGATGTCAGCATCTTTCATCTGATCGGCATATCCTATTATTGATTCTATTAGTACAGGATTTGTTCCTTTTTCAGTAATTCGGGCTTTGAGTTCATCGGTCATAGCGTTTTTGAAAGCATAAAGCAATTGAATGAGTGCTTCCTGGTTTTTCTTTTGAACTTTTTTATAGTTGTTGGTAAAACCGAGAGAATTAAGTATTTCAGCGGCTTCATCATCAAAATCAACTTCAATCTGGGTTTTCAGAAATTGAAGATTGCGTATGGCCGGTTGCTGAATAGAATGTATTAAAGCTGTTGCTTCACGGAGTTCCTTTTTTTTGTCAAGCCCGAGATAATTGTCGATGGCATTATCAGTTCTTGTCTTTAGGGCGGTGACAAATTCAGGTGTCCATGCGGTTCGTGTAAGAGAAAGCTCCTCAAGGTTGGCTTCAAGTGATACCGTAATGGTTTTTGATGCGAGTATCATCTCAACATCTTTGTAATTGTAATTTCTTTGTTGATTCATAATAGTTTTGTTTTAAATTTAAAAAAATTGATTAAAAAATTAATAATGATTATTCGAATGTTTCCTGAAACTTTTTCTATTAATTCTGTTTTTAGGCAAAAGGTAACCCTTGTTTATGAAAAATGTATAGTTTTTTTTATGATTTGTGGAAAGGAATAATAAGCTGCTAATTCAGAATCCATATTCGCGCATTCGCGGCAAAAAAAAATAATAAGCCGCTAATACGCTAATGAAAATAAATTTGTGTATTCGTAGTAGAAAAATAATAAGCTACTGATTCACTAATAAATATTCGCGCATTCGCGGCAAAAAGAAATTAGCCGCTAATACGCTAATGAAAATAAATTTGTATATTCGTGGTAGAAAAATAATAAGCTACAGGTTCACTAAAAAATATTCGCGCATTCGCGGCAAAAAAATCAGCCACTAATTCGCCAATAAAATTAAATCTGTGTATTTGTGGTAGAAAAATAATGAGCTACTGGTTCACTAATAAATATTCGCGCATTCGCGGCAAAAAGAAATTAGCCGCTAATACGCTAATAAAATTAAATTTGTGTTTTCGTGGCAAAAAAAATAAAAATATGAATGAATTAATTCACAAAGTAGAAAGTTATCAAATAATAGGTAAATGTTTTGAAGTTCACAATAATCTTGGACCGGGGTTTTTAGAAATTGTATATAAGGATGCTCTTGAATATGAATTTAGAAAATCAAAAATTCCTTATGAAAGAGAAAAAGAATATACTATAAATTACAAAGGATTAATTTTGCCCCATAAATTTTATGCTGATTTTGTGGTATTTGATAAAATAATACTTGAGATAAAAGCAGTTTCCGGTATAGCAGACGAATTTGTTGCACGAGCAATAAACTATTTAAAGGTTTCGAATAATAAACTGGCATTAATTGTAAATTTCGGAGAACTAAAATTAAATTCTAAAAGGATTGTGTTAGAAAATAAATTAAAAGAATGGAATAAGAACTGCTAATTCAGAATCCATATTCGCGCATTCGCGGCAAAAAAAATAATAAGCCGCTAATACGCTAATGAAAATAAATTTGTGTATTTGTGGTAGAAAAATAATGAGCTACTGGTTCATTAATAAATATTCGCACATTCGCGGTAAAAAGAAATTAGCCGCTAATACGCTAATGAAAATAATAGTGTATTTGTTGCAAGAAAACAAGCTGCTAATTCAGTAATTAATATTCGCGCATTCGCGGCAAAAAAAATAATAGGCCGCTAATACGCTAATGAAAAAAATTAATGCATTTGTGGCAAAAAAGAACTATAGATTTTATAATCCTAATAACAAAGCAATTGATTTTTTTTCAGCCTCAACAATTCCTTTTTCGGTAATAATTCCGGTGATATATTTTGCCGGAGTAACATCAAAAGCAGGGTTCAGGGCATTGGATCCGGGGGAACAAACAAGAACTTTTTCTAATTTGCCTTTATCATTTAGGCCGGTTTGGTATAAAACTTCATCCTGATCACGGTTTTCAATAATTATTTCATCGCCCGAATTACATTCGGCATCAAAAGTTGAAGTTGGTGCTGCCACATAAAACGGAACACCGAATTCCTTAGCAAGAACGGCTTTTTCAAAAGTCCCGATTTTGTTTGCCACATCACCGTTTGCAGCAATACGATCGGCTCCGACTATCATCAAATCAACTTTTCCTTTCGACATTAAATATGCTCCGGCATTATCGGGGACAATTACATGCTGAATGTTTTCATTTTTAAGTTCCCAGGCTGTGAGTCTTGCACCCTGGCTTCTCGGCCTTGTTTCATCGACGTAAACAAATATTTTTTTTCCGGCATTATTTGCAAAATATATTGGCGACAAGGCAGTTCCGTAATCAACGAAAGCAAGCCAGCCTGCATTACAATGAGTTTTTATTGAAAAACCGTCTTTTATTAATTCATTTCCAAATTGACCGATTTTTCTTGTGTCATCGGCATCTTTTGTTGCAATTTGATTTGCCTTATCAATAGCATTTTGTACAGATATTTTTCCGGCTTCATAAACCAATTCCGTTGCATAAAATAAATTTCTCGCAGTAGGCCTTGTAGCTTCAATTTCGTTTTTTGCTTTTGAAACAAAATTCAAAAAATCATTTTTATGTGCCTGCAAAAATGCCTGAGCCATAGCATATCCTGCTGCTGCACCAATTGCACCCGCACCTCTTACAATCATAGTTTTTATTGCAAAAGCTGTTTCCGAGTATGTTTGAGCCTTATAAATTTTAAATTTAAAAGGAAGAAGATTTTGCTCAATTAAAAACACATCCGAGCCTTCCATCCAAACGGTTTTGTAATCTTTGTTTCCTACTTTCATCTGTTTGTATTTTTGCTATACGTTTAGAGCATTTGTTTGATTGAACGCTGAGACGCTGAGATGCAGAGATTTTATTCTCAATTATTTAAGAATGTCACATTATTTTTCTCTGTGCCTTTGCGACTCTGCGTTTATTTTAGCATTAGATCATTCACTCATTCTATCATTTAATTGTGTATCTGACAGAAATTGCAGCCATATCACCCCAAAAACCTGAATATCCGACAAAATTTATCATTGGTTTCCAATCTATTGAAACATTGATGGGTATTTCGGCAAAAGTATATGAAAGCCCGATTATTCCGTCAATCCCGAGAATAGTATAATTGTCGTTATGATCGTCTTCCCACCAGGGATTTCCACTATTTGAGGAATTCCAAAATCCAATATGTGCTCCACCGCCATAATACCAGCTTAATCCCTCAGTATCAAAAGCCGGTGCTTCAATTTCATATAGGCCGGTTATCATAAATCCGCCCCAACGAGTACTGAAAATTCCCTCGACGGCAGTTTTGTCAGTTAAAAAATGTTTAACGGTAAGGCCTGGAGCAAAACCTCCTCTGATTCCAATAGCGGTTTCATAATTTTGAGCTTTGATTAAACCGGAAAATACAAATACAAACAAAATAACTAAGCAATACTTTTTCATAGATTTCATGATTTTTATAAATTATAAATTAATTAGTTTATTTACGTTGATTTGTTAAAATTATTATTTAGATGCAGATTATCACAGATTTATTATGATTAAATTTTCTACTATTTTATCTGCGTTTATCTGCGCAATCTGCGGGAAACAGTTTTCATTTTATAAAAACTCCAAAACATCCGAAAGTGTTTCAACTTCCTTGTATTTTTTGTTAGAAATTTGCGAATCATCAATTTCTTCGTGTATCCATGTTGTGTGATAAGGAACATGAATCGCCTTGCCACCCAATGAAATAACTGGAAAAATATCCGATCTCAAAGAATTTCCGATCATTAAGAACTCATTTGGTTTAATATCCAGATGTTGAAACAATTTTTGATAATCTTCTGTTTTTTTGTCACTCATTATTTCGATATGATGAAAATACTTTGCCAGCCCCGATTTTTTAAGCTTTCTTTCCTGATCTAATAAATCTCCCTTACTTGCAATAATTAATTTGTACTTTTCGCTAATACTTTTTAACACATTCTCAACGTCATCCAATAAAACAATAGGTTTTTGCAGTAATTCTTTTCCAATATCAATTATTTTTAGAATTTCTTTTGAGGGAATTTTTCCGCCTGAAATATTTATTGCAGTTTCAATCAACGAAAGCATAAAACCTTTAGCTCCATAACCGTATAATTCAAGATTTTGCATTTCGGTTTTATAAAGTATTTTGTCAGTTTCTTCTTCAGGAAGATAATTTATTAAAAGATCGCAAAATTTCTTTTCAGCCTCTCTGTAATATGGTTCATTCACCCAAAGTGTATCATCGGCATCAAAACCGATTATCTTAATTTCCATTTTCCTATTTAGTGTTTGCACGAAAACTCAATATTTTGGAGTGCTTAGTCAGAAAACGTCAAGTTCGAGGCTTGCGAAGTGCAGAAAATCAAGAGTTTACTGTTGTAAGTGATTAGTTTTCTGCACGAGCATAACGAAGAAATTGGCGTTTTCTGGCAAGCACTATTTATTTTTCAATTCATTAACAGCGATCCAGGCCATCAGTCCCATTCCGGTTTCAAGGCAATCTTCATCAACATTAAATGTTGGAGTGTGTAAATTTGAAATTATTCCTTTTTCCTCGTTTTTTACACCAAGACGATAAAAGCAGGAAGGGATTCTATCTGAAAAATATGAAAAATCCTCAGCCGTCATCCTTACACCTAAATCTACAACATTATGTTTTCCAAGATATTCAATTGCATGTTTTTTTGTATTTTTACTTGTTAACTCATCATTAACCAAAGCCGGATACCCAACGGCAATTTCAACATCACATAATCCGCCCATTCCTTTTGCAATTGCTTTTGCGATTTCCGTAATTCTGTGATGAGCTTTATACCTCCACTTTTCGTCGAAAGTCCTGAAAGTGCCTTCAATATAAACTTCATTAGGAATTATGTTATAACTTCCGTTGGCGATCATCTTACCGAATGACAGAACTGTCGGCATATCATGCACTGCATGGCGGCTGGTGATTTGCTGCAAGGCCACAATAATATGAGAAGCAATTAAAACCGGATCAATAGTTGCATGAGGAATTGCACCATGCCCACCTTTTCCTTTTATTCGTAAAACAATTTCATCAGTAGAAGCCATATATTCTCCGGCTTTAATTCCAATTTTCCCAATTTCGAGTTCCGGAAAAACATGTTGGCCGAAAGCATTATCAACCCGTGGATTTTCTAAAACTCCTTCATTTATCATAGCCATTGCTCCACCCGGAAATTTTTCTTCAGAAGGCTGAAAAATAAATTTTATGCTACCGTGGAAGTTATCTTTAATTTTGTTTAGAATTTTTAAGGTTCCGAGCAAAGAAGCCGTGTGAACATCATGCCCGCAAGCATGCATTACACCGATATTTTTTGACTTATAATCTACATTATTTGCTTCCACAAGAGGAAGTGCATCAATATCGGCTCTTAATAAAACAACTTTTGAATTAGGATCTTTCCCTTCAATTAACCCGGCAATTCCGGTCTTTGCGATTCCTTTTTTAAAGGGAATATTAAATTCCGATAATTTAGAAGCAATAAATTCTGCTGTCTTATATTCCTGGAAAAATAATTCGGGGCATTGATGTAAAAATCTTCTGGACTCTACTATTTCAGCAAAATATTTTTTTGAAAGTTTTTGTATTTCTTCTTTTATTTTTTTCATATTCTTGAACTTAGCAGCTTAAAAATATTATTTCTTGTAAAATAAAATTTAATCTTCTCTCTCTTTTTTTGCAAAGATACATTATCCATTCAAATTGAAAAAAGATTGTATTTAATTAGTGTCCATTCATAAAGTATTAATATTTATTTTATAAAACCGTTAAAACGGTTAATGGTTTCGTATTTCATTAGTAACCCACGACTTAAGTCGTGGGTTGCTTAAGGCATGCAATTTTGCCAACCATTTTAATGGTTTATCAATGACATTATAAAAATTCTACCTTTGCACCATGGAATCAAAACGACAAAGCAAAATAGCAATGTTATTGCAAAAAGACCTGGGTGAAATACTTCAAATGGAGTCAAAGAGATTATTTGGTGGTGCTATGATCACCGTTACTAAGGTTTACATTACAAAAGATTTATCCCTGGCAAAGGTATATTTAAGTTTATTTTTGGCTAAAGATAAGGAACAACTAATCAACAAAGTAAAGCAACATTCCAGGGAAATACGGCATGTTTTGGCAATGAAAGTAAAAGATCAGTTAAGAGCTGTCCCGGAACTTAATTTTTATCTTGATGATTCATTGGATTATATTGATAATATTGAAAAATTATTGGATGAATGATCCAAGACAAGTAAATTTTGATACTCAAGACTATGATTATATAATGAAATTAGAAATTGGAAATTGGAAATTCAGGAGAAACCCATCCCGAGTGCTCGGGACTAATTTCCAAACTTGTCCGTATGGATTTCTACATCTTAAATAATAAAAGTGTAGTCCATTAAATATGTGTTAATTTTAAAAAAAATAATGCAATACGACCCGATAAAAAAGAGCCTTGGAACAGTTTTTAATAATTCAGTTTTGTTGAGAATCCTGTTTTACAAACTTCTCGACCTCTTGCTTTTAAGAACCTGGCATATTAAAAAAGCAATTAGAAAATGGACAAAAAACACTTCAAAGCAAGTCGAAATTCTTGATGCCGGTTCGGGATTCGGGCAATATTCTTTTTATTTATCAAAAAAGAAAAACCGACAAATTACAGGTATTGATGTAAAAGAGGAACAAATTGCAGATTGTAATAATTTTTTCAAAAAAGCAGAAAAAACCAACGCAAATTTTTTTGTTGATGACCTGACAAAATACACTAAACCCAACCACTTTGACTTGATTATTTCTGTGGATGTTATGGAGCATATTGAAGATGATGTTCGGGTTTTTAAAAACTTTTTTATCTCTCTAAAGAAACATGGAATGTTGTTAATATCAACCCCATCGGATCAGGGTGGCTCGGATGTTCACGATCACGATCATGAATCATTTATTGATGAACATGTTAGAGATGGATATAATATTGATGAAATTCAGGAAAAATTAATAAATGCCGGTTTTAATAGAACAGAAGCAAGATATAATTATGGAAGCCCTGGAAAAATTTCATGGAAGTTGTCGATGAAATATCCGATAAAATTGCTTAATATTTCAAAAATATTTTTCATTATCCTTCCGTTTTATTATTTGATAATTTTTCCGTTTTGTTTGATATTGAATTATTTCGATTTAATTATAAAACATAAAAACGGGACAGGATTGTTGGTAAAAACATGGAAAGAGTGAAAGAAGTAGGAAACTGGAAATTAGAAATTGAAAATTGGAGGCTGAAGACTGTGGACTGCGAAACCCGAAACCTGCCTGTCCTCTGTAGCTTTAGCGAAGGAGGAAAACCCGAAACAAAATTTATTTAATACAATTTGAATCTTCCGTTTTACATAGCCAAAAGATATTTGATTTCTAAGAAATCGCATAATATTATAAATATTATATCCGGTATTTCTGTTGTAGGAATTACAATAGGAACTATGGCATTAATAGTTGTACTATCGGTTTTTAATGGTTTCGAGGGGCTGGTTACTTCGCTTTTTAACACTTTTAATCCCGATCTGCAAATAACCGTTAAAGAAGGTAAAACCTTTACTCCTTCCGAAATAAATGCCAGCAAAATAAAGGAAATACCGGAAGTTGAATTTTTTACAGAAGTTATTGAAGAAAATGCTCTTTTAAAATATAAATCTAAACAACACATTGTTACAATAAAAGGTGTCAGCTCCGAATTTGAAAACATGAGTGGCCTTGATTCAATGCTGATTGACGGAGATTTTATTCTTAAAAAAAATGGCAATAATTATGCTCTTCTCGGAGCCGGAATTGCTTATTATCTCGGCATTTATCTTTACGATTTTAAAGACCCTATTTCTATTTTCGTGCCACGACGAACAAAAAATATGGGTTTTAACTTTGAAAATGCCTTTAACAGCGGCATATTAATTCCGGCAGGAATTTTTTCGGTACAGCAGGATTTTGATACGAAATATACTATCATTCCAATCTCAATTGCCAGAGAATTGCTTGAATATTCAGATGAAGTAACTTCAATTGAAATTGGACTTAAACCAGAGGCAGATGTTGAAGAAATTAAGGAAAAAATTCAAAAAATTGCAGATGAAAAATTTCTAATAAAAGACCGGTTTCAACAGCAGGAATTTCTTTATAAGATCATGAAATCGGAGAAACTTGCAATTTTTTTGATACTGACATTTATTTTAATTATTGCCACATTTAATGTAATTGGCTCTTTATCAATGCTGATTCTCGACAAGAAAAAAGATATTGCGGTTTTGAGTAGTATGGGTGCCAGCAAACAATTGATAAGAAGAATTTTTTTATACGAAGGACTTCTGATTTCATTGAGTGGTGCAATTACAGGTTTGTTTCTTGGAGGATTATTATGTTTTCTTCAGCAACAATTCGGATTAATCCGACTCGGTGAGAGCGATAGCACTTTTGTTGTGAATTTTTATCCTGTTACATTGCAATTTCTTGATTTTCTTTTTGTTTTTATTACTGTTTTAATAATCGGGTTGTTTTCAGCATGGTATCCCGTCAGGCAAATTTCAGGAAAATATTTAAAACGGAATTTATAAGAAAATAATTCTAAACTTGCGAAAAATAAAATATTGTTAAATTAAATCGCAACCGTATGTTAATAAATGAGTATCAATGGTTAACATTATATGGCAAATGCTAAATCACAATCTTGAAGTTTTGGGATAACCATAAAACAATTAACAATATAGCCATTCGCTCATTTTATCATACAATCATTCTCTCATTCAATCGTTTTCCAGTGAAATGTAACGAAACGGTAATAATTTCGTCTTATATATTAAAACTAATACGAATACACCATGATTAAAACAGTAAATCTTACCAAAATTTTCAGAACCGATGAGGTTGAAACTACGGCTCTGAACGAAGTATCATTAGAAATTTCCGAGGGCGAATTTGTGGCTATAATGGGCCCATCGGGATGTGGAAAATCAACTTTGCTTAATATTCTCGGACTGCTTGATAACCCTTCGGGTGGCGAATATTTTTTCCTAAATAATGAAGTTGCAGGCTTTTCTGAAAGGCAAAGAGCCAAATTACGAAAACAAAACATTGGTTTCGTTTTCCAAAATTTTAATCTCATCGACGAATTAACAGTTTTTGAAAATGTTGAATTACCGCTGATCTATCTCAGAAAAAGTAGTTCGGAACGAAAAAAGAGAGTCGAAGAAGTTCTTGAACAGATGCAAATTGTTCATCGCAAAAAACATTTTCCTTTACAATTGTCGGGTGGACAGCAACAAAGAGTTGCCGTTGCACGAGCTGTAATTGCAAAACCTTCATTAATTCTTGCCGATGAGCCAACCGGAAACCTTGATTCATCCCATGGCGAAGAAGTTATGAATTTATTATCGGATTTGAATGCTAACGGTACAACCATTATAATGGTTACACACTCTCAAAGAGATGCAGAATTTAGCAGAAGAATTGTACAATTATTTGATGGCCAGTTGATAACTGAGAATATCAAAGCATGATTTCTTAAAGGAAAAACTAATTGACATGTATTTTATTTTGAATATTGTTAGTTCAACTATTAAGATATTGTTTCGGGTTACGTGTTGCAAACTTCGTGCATGTAACTCGTATCTTGTAACTCGCAACAAAACTTTCTATTTGATTTCCCGATTGTAATCGGTTTATTTTTTACTGATATTGAAAATTATGGTTATGTTTTAGAATAATGTAGATATTTTTATTATCTTTGCCGTTAAAAATTTACTTTTATGAAAATACACGATATATTTACCAGCCTTAATTCATTGGAGAAAGAGCAGTTGTATACACTTCTGA